>Ga0181520_10001921_pt1 | contig 40643 bp, 28 predicted proteins | sample PEATcosm2014_Bin_29_FD_132451 | JGI IMG/M metagenome (GOLD analysis project Ga0181520, IMG submission 132451) | Peatland microbial communities from MTU Mesocosm Facility, Houghton, MI, USA - PEATcosm2014_Bin02_30_metaG | ecosystem: Environmental > Terrestrial > Soil > Wetlands > Peat | place... | reverse complement strand
CTTGACGTTCAGGTCATCTGCCAGCCCCTGGATGTCCTTGGGTGCGAACGGCAGGCCGGGGAATATCAGCGGATCAAGGTTGACGGCAATGTTGCCTCCAAATACTGCCAGACCAGGTCCGTCGTATTCATAAAAATTTCGGAGGACGCCCAGGTTTGCTTGTTTCGTTTTCATAATGTTGTCGCTTGTTTTCTGGATTCTTTTGATTGACCGCACCCGCAGTTTGACGTGCAGCGCCACGGTCTGCCGGTCGTTTAGCATGGCCGGTGCCAGGCCGTGCCAGGCCAAAGTTTTTGGCTCCCCCATCACTTCACGGCTTAAACCATTGCCAGCCGTTAACTTGCCATAAGTTGCCAGATGACTGGCAATAGATGGTGAGTTATTAGCAAAATATGGCTATATCATTGGCTTTTTCCCGGATACCGGTCCGGCGGCTTCCGTCCGCGGTTGCCGCCGCCCGCCGCCCCCGGCCGGAAACGGGCCAAAAAAAATTCCTGAAAATATTTTTTCAACGGGGCAAATAATTTTTCTGGAATGATGGCATGGCGCCACCACCACCCGGCAAAAACCGTTCCTGCCGGGTAAAAGCTGCCGCCCGCCCGCCGGTCCCGGCTTTTCAGGGAACCGTCACCCAGCAATATTAGTCGGTCACCGACTAATGCCACTCGTTGAGCAACCAATGCCGGTTGCTTGCCGACCAAGGCGACTCGTTGAGCGGCTGATGACCGTTGCTCGCCGGCCAATGGCTCCCGGTCACCGGTCAATGCCGGTCGCTCACCGACTAATGCCGGTCATTCACCGACTTTGGAAGCAAAGTGCATAAAAACAGCCATTTCAGGCCGGAATTTTCTAAAAATGCCGGAATATCGTTAATGACCGTGCGGTCCGACAGAACCTGATCCACCGGTGACGCCGAGGTAAAACCAGCCCCTCTGGGTTAATCAGTGGAATCTGGGTGTGGGCGGCGGGTTCATGGTTTGACCAGACCTGCGGTTCACACGGGTAACCCCGCCAGGCGATCCGGGTCAATGCATGGAACCGCCAGCGGCCCGGCATTGAACCCGATGAAGCGACTTCGGCAAAACCCGGCTTCAAGTTGTGGCGGCGTTCGGTGACCGCCGTGGGTTCCGGCAGTTTCACCTCTCCTCGGCGCTCACCGAGCGCCGCTACCGCGGTTTTGAAAAGGTCCCGATGCCGGGTTGGGTCATGAGGTTAATCCAGGACCAATCATTGGTTGCCCTGCCGGCGACAATGACACATTAATGCGGCTGTAAATGGGCTGATGTATAACATCATATATTGGGCCGATGTGGAACGAATACAATTGCTGTGCTATCAAATCAGCACAAACAAGTTCTGACTCACCGTAATTTTGAACCTGTGTCATCCTGATTTTATGCCAAAAGCCAAACTCGTTTCCACGCACGGCCTGAATTTTGAAGATGCCATGAAGCGGCTGATTGCCACACCGCCGCCGAAAGCCTCATCAAAGGTCAAACAGGCCTCTAAACCCAAAAATCCAGTTCCTTTGCCCGGAACGCGCCGCACTTTTCGAGCACCGTTCACAGCCAGCAAGCTGAAAATAAAAAAGCACCGGTTTTGCAACCGGTGCTTTCTGAATGGACAGGGATAAAATTATTTCACCGCTGCCTGGCGATTTTGCTTGTAACCAAAGAACGCGAGACCAACGAATCCAAGCCCTGAAAGAATCAAGGTGTTCGCAGTGTCCGGAACTGAACTGCCAAACACCTGCACATTCACGTCAGTTGACTTATCCCAACCGTCGCCATTCGAGTCCCATGTCTCTATACTTGTCGGGTCAAGTTCCCCGTTAACAACTTCTGCTATCAGCATCTTGCCATCCGCCCCGTCTTGAGGTGAGCCACTCAAAGCCGCGTTGGACGCCTCAACGAAGGGAAGGCCATAACCACTATCAGGGTCGGTTCCATCGAGGAAAAAATTATAAGTTTGCCCGGGGGCTAACGTGAGATTGACTGCAAAATTAATCTGTTGCAAGGAGAAATATGCGCCAGACATGGCTTGGTAGCCTTGGAGATTTGCGCCAGTAGCGCCCGGGTAAGTCGCGTCTGATATGACACCTGAAGATTGAACAACGCCAATGGTTGAGCCTTGAACTCCACCCCAAAGACTCGCGGCTGTGGTCGTTCCGCCGTCAGTCCAAAGTGTAATTTGATTAATATTCCATGTTTGTGAGCTTGTGTTCTGGAAGGTGTCGCCCACCATTTCGTAGTCGGTCGGAGTGTTGTTGCCGCTTGACGGGACCTGCACCCAATCAACATTGGCGCGGTCAGAGCCAGCAGCATCATTTAAATTTGCACTTGGCAGCCCACGATCCACCAACAGATCTGCAAAAACCATGTTGCCCGTTAAACTAAACACTGCCAGTCCGAGGACTAATTGTGTTTTCATTATATTTGTCCTATTTTGATTTTTTCAATGATTTTACGACACCATGTCGGAGGAACCATTGGATGCAAGAGAATCAGCTTAAACGAGGCCATAAGATCATAACGCCTTGAATCAAACATAAGTCGTTTAATTGCAGCATAATAAAAACACTGTTGGATGCTTATAGTTAACGTAACTTACCTTAATAATGTAAGGCTTTTCGACATGATCTTTGCTTAAGTGATGGATAAATTACAAAATTACCTTATTCTGCCCACCTAACCGGCCCAATTTGGTTTGTGTAAAGCTGGCTGACAATTTTGCAGATTCAGATGCGCCAACGCAACCGCCACAACGCGTTGCCGATGCCGATCAAAACAAAATTTCCCATTTGGTCTCTTAAAGGGGCCGGTCTCCGGCTTGACAGGGGCCGGCGAGGAGAATAAACCGTAGGCAATGCATGTGGATGCAAAATAGTTGGGATTATGCAGTTGACAGAAGTTTGTCGTGGAGGAGTGGGTAGGCATCTTGCTTATCCGAAAAAACCGATGATTTGCTTGTGTTTTCCAACTGAACGCGAGAAGCCAGAAGCCCGTCGCACCGGTTTCAGCCGCTACTTCCGTCAACTGCATAATCCCAAAAATAGTTACAAATAGTTCTTGTAAAGTTTCCCCGACCGACGTAAAAAAGTTAAAGCTTCCTGAAGGGTTAAAATTCCAGGGAGCAATTGGGCAGCTACAATATGAAACATATTTGGGCATTTCCAGTCCGGGCCTGCCTGCTGGCCACGGTGTTCACCCTCAACCATTCATCCGCGCAGATGGCCGGCCCTGCAACCGGCGCCGGCCCGGCCACCATCTCGGCACCCACACCCGGCCAGGTGGTAGATATTGGGCCGAACCATCGTGTGTGGCAGTGGCAGACGTATGAGCTATTGGGCAACGGCCAGGTGATGGCGCAGGTTCACAGTTACACCGAGCTGGCCTCCGGCTTGAATTATTTGAACGCCAGCGGCAACACGTTGACGGCGGGCGAACAGGGAATTTGCGTGCAATATGCCCTGACCAATGCCGTGATTCTGGGCAATGATTTCACCCCGGCGCATTTGCGAAGCGTGGACACTGAAAACATGGGACGAAACGTCGTGGGCGCCATTCAGAGCGCGCAACTCATCAAGAACAAGCTGGCTGGCGGAGATTCATTCCAGTTGCGCGCGCCCTTGCCGGACGGGACGTATTACTTTTTGCTGCAAAACACTTATGTCACCACCAACGGCGCAGCGGCCGGTCTGGTCACTGAGCCGCAATCCCTTCCCATCAACTATCAACCATGAGATCATTATGAAACTATCTTCCATCTGCTATCTGCTGTCTGCCATCTGCTGCTTCGCCCAGCCGCAGCAAGCCTGGGTCGCCCGCTACAATGGCGGCTTCACCAACCAGACGCACACGCCATTGGCCATGAAGCTGGACAACGCCGGCAACATCTACGTGGCCGGTTCATCGCAAAACGCCAGCAATTTCTACGATTACGTGATCTTGAAATACGCGCCCAACGGTGCGCAACTCTATGCTTCCAGATACAGTTCGCCCAACGGGATGAATTTGACGATCAACGGTTTTGTCTTGGACCAGAATGGCAATACCTACGTTACCGGCACCGGCGGGACGGCAAAGGTCGGGACTAACGGCGCGGTGACATGGGTCGCGTCTTATGCGGGGAATGATGTGGCGGTGGACACGAATGGGAACGTGTATGTGACGGGCTTTTCGACGACCGAGTATGCGACGGCAAAACTCGATGCCAGCGGGAGCAATCTTTGGACGCGAGCTTATGTGGGCGTCAGCGGCCCCGACAATCCGGTGGGGGTGTCGCAGAAGGTGGCGGTGGACGGTGCAGGTAATGTTTATGTGGCAGGCTGGACGGACTATCCGCCTGGATGGTCTTATCCAGGACAAACCAATCTAAACTACTATTCACATCCTGTCATGTTAATGTATGACGGGGCGGGCAATTGCCTGTGGACAAATGCGTATTATAACGGAGGTTACGGTATAAACTGGGGACAAACCAAGGGACTTATTCCTGACAATCTAGGAAATGTTTATGTTACAGGAAATGGAGACATCACTTACCAAACAGCGGAGGTAGATATTATGGGAGAAACGCTATGGAGCTTTACATCCTACGGAGGCGAACCAGGTGTCAGGGAGATGAAAATTGACAATAGTGGTGATGTCTATCTTACCGGCGCTGGCAATAGAGTCGTTAGTGTAAATACATCGTATGTCACGTTTAAACTTGACACCACTGGGCAAACTCTTTGGCGGACAAATTTTTCTGGACCAATTTCTGATGGAGCAACTGGTGTCTCTTTAGACAATATTAACAGTGTATATGTTACCGGCGTTTCGACAAACACGACTACTGGGAACGACTTTGTCACCATCAAATACGACACCAACGGCAACCAGCAATGGGTGATCCGCTATAACGGCCCGGCCAATGGCAATGACGGCGCCAACGCCATCGCCGTCGCCCCGGACGGTTCCATTTACGTCACCGGCTATTCCCAAAACGCTTCTGGCGGCAGTGACATCACCACCATCAAATACGGCAATCTGGCCAATGTTCAAAAAAAAAGTGACGGCAGCATCCAGCTTCAATGCTTCGGTAATCCCGGCCAGAGCTACCATGTCCAGGCCACCACCAACTTTCTAAACTGGACTGACTTGAGTTCCGTCATGGCCGGCACCAACGGCCTGTTTCAATTTCTGGACACCAACGCGCCGTTGTTTCCGTATCGTTTTTACCGCTGGTATTAACCCGGCTCCATGAAAAAGGTTTTGTTGTTGCTTCGCGAATCGTGGTCTCGGCTGCGAACGAGGTCAAAGCTCGCCTACCTCCAACTGAACTGCCAAACGCCTTGGCCGCCTCGGAGCGCTGTCCCGGTCAACCAAGAAGGCTGTGGAAGGTTTTTACACTCGCAACATCCAGTTCGCTTTCGGTCATGGCGGCGGCCATCCCGGCCATGTCAGCTCAAAGTGTGGCTCCGACCGCCCGATTCGCAATGCCAGAATTGCATTGGCAGCGGACGGCATTCATTGAACACTGGTGGCGGCATCTGGCATGAGGCACCGGCCCAATATTTTCATCTCATTATTTAACCGCCGCAGTTTCATTCCAGTGGTGAGCGCGGCGGTGCTGTTGACTCCCGGCTGCGCGAGCCTGCATTTTATGGATTCCAAAAATAAAGTTCCCGAAGCCTGTCTGGCCACCTGCGGACGGCTGAAAATTGAGCCGACGAAATTCATTTTGACGGTCAACATTTCCCGGCAGACGGTTTCGCTGTTCGAGAATGGTAAATTCGTAAAAAAATTCCCTTGTTCCACGTCATGCTTCGGCATCGGCGAAATCAAAGATTCCAATTGCACGCCGCGCGGCCTGCACCGCATCGCGGAAAAAATCGGCGGCGGCGAACCGGCGGGAACCGTTTTCAAATCGCGCGCAGCCGTCGGCCACACGTCGCAGCCGGGATTTGCGGACGCCAAGATCACGACCCGCATCATGTGGCTCGAAGGCCTGGAGCCGGGTTTCAATCAAGGCGGCGACGTGGATTCCCACGCGCGCTACATTTACATCCACGGCACCGGCGACCAGACGACGATTGGCCGGCCATCGTCCTACGGCTGCATCCATCTCGCCGACGCGGATTTGGTTTCGCTGTTTGATCTGCTGCCGGGCGGCACGCTGGTGTGGATTGCCGGGCATTGAGCCAAAACTTGACTTGCGAGCGGCCGAAAACGATTGTGTCGCCGTGCCTGCGCGCTGCGGAAAATTTCTTTTGGTCGTCGTGCTTGTCCTTTCGACGGGCGCGCATTGGGCCGCGCTGCAAACCGTCGCGTGGACGACGATGCTGGTGGCGAACAACCTGCGCACGCAGCCGGTCACCCAGGCGGTTTCACACACGTTCGACGGCGAACATCTCTGTCCGTTGTGCAAAGCCATCGCCGCCGCCAAAAAATCCGAGAAAAAATCCGAGGCCGTCTCGCCGACGTTGAAACTGGAATTTCCGCCCGTCGCAGGGAAGTTTGTTCTCATTTCGCCAAGGCCGTCCTCAGTTTTTTCGCCGGCAAAATTTTCCGCTGATTCGTCTTTCCCAAAACCGCCGGTGCCGCCGCCGCGCCGTTTTTCCGTTTAAGTTCCACCGTTTGGTTTCCCGCGTCATTGCTGGCGCGGGAAAATTATTTCCTTTTAACCTGAGAACGCGATGAGGCGTTCTCGCAATCTTTAACTTTGAAAATGAAAAGCAAAAATGTGAATTCGCAGATGAAAAAAGCCGGGGCCGGAATGCTGGCGGGGGTTTTGGCGCCGGGCGCGGCCTGGGCGTGCGCCTGCGGCTGCGGGGTTTTTGACGTGGGCACCAGTTCGATGTTTCCGACGGGCGCGGGCGGCATGGCTTTCCTGAACTATGATTTTCAGGATCAGAACCAAAACTGGAGCGACAGTTCCAAGGCACCGGCGGCAAACAATGACGACAAGGAAATCCGCACGCACTTCGTCACGCTCGGCCTGCAATACATGTTCAACCGCAGTTGGGGCGTGCAGGCGGAACTGCCGTTGGCGAACCGGTATTTCAAGACGAAAGACGACGATGGCGATCTTGTTTCGCGGCATTGGAACGCGCTCGGCGACATCCGCATCGAAGGCGTTTACACCGGTTTCGCGGCGGACTTGTCCAGCGGTCTGACCTTCGGCTTGAAGTTGCCGACGGGCAGCCACAACCGCGACGCGGATGTGGTGGATCGCGACACGGAAATCGGCTCCGGCAGCACAGATATTCTGCTCGGCGGTTTTCATCGCGGCAATCTGACGGCGGACGAAAAATGGGACTGGTTCGCGCAGGCGGAGGCGGATTTGCCGGTGCTGACGCAGGGCGATTATCGTCCGGGCTTCGAGGTGGATGCCGCCGCCGGGGTTGACTACAAGGGTTTCTCGCTCAGCCGGGTGCGGATTTCGCCGCTGGCGCAGGTCATCGTTTCCGAACGCACGGGCGATTACGGCGCGGCGGCGAGTTCGGACAACTCCGGCTACACACGTGTTTTACTTTCGCCCGGAATTGAATTTCATTTTCATCCGGTGAAAGTGTATGCCGATGTCGAACTCCCCGTTTTCCAGCACGTCACGGGCAACCAGGTGGTCGCGCCCATGCTCTTCAAACTGAATGTGAGCTATATGTTTTGAGCGACAATCGCCCGGCAATTTCGCAGAATAAAAGCAAATGCCGACCGCCGTTGAAATCAGACCGCCGCCAGAAGAAAAATTATTCATGCGGCTGGCAATGGTTCTCGCGCTGGTCTTTGGCGCGGGCGGCTGTTTTTTGATTTTCGCGCTGAACCACCATGAAAAAACTGCCGGCATCAAACCGGATCATCCGCGCCGGCTGGTGGATTTTTCTTTGACTGACCGCACGGGCCGCACGGTCACACGCGCGGAACTGGCCGGGAAAATTCTTGTTGTGGATTTTCTTTTCACAAGCTGTGGGCTGACCTGCCCAGAAGTGAACCGGCGCATGGCGGAAATCCAGCGGCTCACGGTGAATCAGCCGGACGTGCGGCTCGTCTCGCTGACGGTGGACCCGCGCACCGACACGCCGGCGGCGCTGATGAAATTCGGCGGGCGCTTCGGCGCGGATACGAACCGCTGGCTGATGCTCACCGGCGACAAGGCGGTGTTGTATCAACTGATCGGCGCCAGCTTTTTGGCGCAGGACTTGAATGATCCGTTCAGCTACATGCCGGGAAATTTTTCGCACACCGAGCACATCGCGGTGGTGGACGCGCGCGGCAACGTCCAGGCTTACTTCGACGGTTTGCGGCGCGAAACGGCCGACGAGGTCGTCGCGGAAATCTCCCGGCTGCGAAAATGATTTATGAAATGGCTGAACTTCTTCTCTGCGCTGGTTTTGTTTTTTGCCGCCGGTTGCAAGCCGGAAAGGCCGGCGCCGGTTGCTGAAAATCCGGCGGTGAAAACTTACGATGCGCGTGGAATTATCCGGCAGATCTCGCCCGACCGGCGCACGGCCACCATCCAGCATGAGGCGATTGCCGGCTGCATGGGCGCGATGACGATGGATTTTACCGTGAAAGAGACAAACGAGTTGAACCGCGTTTCGCCAAGCGACGAAATCACCTTCCAGCTCGCCGTGACCGAAAACAACAGCTGGATTCAGAACATCCGCTTCGTTTCCCATCACATTGGCGAAGTGACGAATAACGCGCTGGTATTTCATGTCGCTTCGGAGGAGCTCGCCGTGGGCGACTTGTTGCCGGACGGCGAATTCACCGCCGAGAACGGACGGCAAGTTCATTTTTCCAGTTTTCGCGGGAGCACGGTGGCGTTCACTTTCTTTTTCACGAGCTGCCCGCTGCCGGAATTCTGTCCACGCATGAACAAAAACTTTTCCGAGGCGCGGAAAATCCTCCTGGCCGACACGAACGCGCCGGCCAACTGGCAGTTGCTTTCCATATCTTTTGACCCGAATTTCGACACGCCGCAAATGTTGGCCGGCTACGCGGATCTTTATCGCGGCGCGGACACGAACCGCTGGCTGTTTGCCGTCGCGTCCACGAACACGCTGGCGGAACTGGCCCCGAAGGTGGATTTGCATTTCTGGCATGAGAACGGCTCTATTTCGCACAACTTGCGGACGGTCGTGCTCGACACGAATGGAAAAATTTCGCGCCAGTTCGACGGCAACGACTGGACGCCACAAGAGCTGGTTGATGCGATCCGCGACGCGGCGAAAATTCCGGTGCGCTGAATCTTTTCTTCCGGCACAAACGGGCAGCGGATGATCTTGATGACAAGGCGGCCGGAACTCCCCAGGTCATTGAACTGGAGATTTTCCCTTTCCAGAATGCAAATTTGACATAGTTTCTCCTGCATGAATTTGCCGGAACAGATGGCGCGGCTGGCCAAACAGGCCAGGATTGCGTCGCGCAAACCCGCCAGACTGACCACGGCTGAAAAACACACCTGCCGGCTCGCGCTGGCCGCCGCGCTGCTCGTCGCTCCGCTTGCCGGTCCGGCGGCGGAGCTGCATTGGCAGCATCTTTCCAGCGCCACGGGTGATCTGCCCGTGCCCGGAACCTCCACGCAACAAACCGGCGCCATCGTTGCTGATTTCGCCAATGACGGGACCAACGGTTTTGTGCTGAGTTTCCGGCAGCAAGCGCCGGCGTTGGTTTGGTATCGTCACGCGGCTCAGGGCTGGGATCGTTACGTGGTTGAATCCCATTTTCTCACGGTGGAAGCCGGCGGCGTGGTTTGCGATGTGGATGGCGACGGCCATCCCGACATTATTTTCGGCGGCGATTGGCAGAGCGACGAAATGTGGTGGTGGGAAAATCCTTATCCGAACTTTGACCCGAAGGTATCGTGGAAACGGCATTTGATCAAAAAGGGCGGTGCCACGCAACATCACGACCAGGTCGTCGGCGATTTTCTGGGCACGGGCAAACCCCAGCTTGCCTTCTGGAACCAAGGGGCCAAGGCAATCTTTCTGGCCGAGATTCCCGCCGATCCGCGCCATGCGGAATCATGGCCGCTGACCAAAATCTTTTCCGGTGAAGCCGGTGAAGGCCACAACGCCGCCTACCATTACGCTGAAGGGATGGCCGCGTGCGACATTGACGGCGATGGCAAGGTTGACCTGCTGGCGGGCAACTTGTGGTTCAAGCATCGCGGCGGCAAAAAATTCGACGCCATCCAGATCGGTTCCATCGGCGGGCGGATCGCGGCCGGAAAATTCAAGCCGGGCAAATATCCGCAGGTCGTCATCGCGCCCGGTGATGGCGACGGGCCGCTCCGCTTTTACGAATGCGTGGGCAGCCCGGAAAACAGCCGCGACTGGGTGGGCCGCAATCTGCTGGAGCGCGACATGATCCATGGCCACAGCCTGCAGGTGGCGGACATTGACGGCGACGGGCACCTGGACATTTTTACGGCGGAAATGGCCAAATGGACCGAGGACCGCAAGGATTCCGACAACCCGAATGCCACCGCGTGGATTTTATTTGGTGACGGCAGGGGGAATTTTCGCACGACAGTTTTTTCCACGGGGATTGATTTTCACGAAGCCCGCGTTGCCGATCTTAATGGCGATGGCCTGCCGGATATTTTGGACAAGCCGTATAACTGGGAAGCCCCGCGCGTGGATGTTTGGCTGCAAACGCCGGCCGCTCAAAACAATCGTCAAACGACCGGACATTAAACCCGGCTGCGATTGGCAAACGGATCGGAAAGGAACCGGCCCCGCGATGCCGGCCCGTGCGCGGCTGCGCCGGTTTGATGCAAGGCTTGAGATTTCCCCTTTTCAGAAGTCAAATATGGCGTAGTTTCTCCCGCATGAATTTGACGGAACAGATGACGCGACTGGCGAAACAGGCCAAGGCCGCGTCGCGCGAACTTGCCAGACTCACGACGGTGGAAAAAAACGCCTGCCTGCTCGCGATGGCCACGGCGCTGGAGCAAAACGCCGACGCCATCAAGGATGCCAACGCGCTGGACATGGAATTCGCCGCGCAACATGGCCTCTCCGCCGCGATGCTCGACCGGCTCAAGCTTGATGACAAACGCATTGCCGGCATGGCGCGCGGTCTGCGCGAAGTCGCGGTGCTGCCCGATCCGGTTGGGAGAATTCTCGACGAGCGCACACGGCCAAACGGACTCAAGCTGCAAAAAATTTCCACGCCCATCGGCGTCGTGGTCATCATTTATGAATCGCGCCCGAACGTCACGGCGGACGCGGCGAGCCTGTGTTTCAAATCCGGCAACGCCACGATTCTGCGCGGCGGCAAGGAGGCGTTGAACTCGAACCAGATCATCGCCCAGACCATGATTGACGCCGGCAAAATCGCGCACCGGCAGTTTCCCGAACACGCGATTCAAGTCGTGCCCACGCCCGACCGGGTGGCGATTCCCATTTTGCTTTCGCTCACGCAATACGTTGACCTCTGCATGCCGCGCGGCGGCGAGAGCCTCATTCGCGCCGTTGCGGACTGCTCGAAAGTTCCCGTCATCAAGCATTACAAGGGCGTCTGCCACGTCTTCGTGGATGCCGCCGCCGACCTGAAAATGGCGGAAGAAATCGTGATGAACGCCAAAGTCCAGCGCCCTGGCGTCTGCAATGCAATGGAAACATTGCTCGTGGACAAATTGGTTGCGGAGAAATTTCTTCCCGCCATCGGCAAATTACTTTTTGAAAAACGCGTCGAGCTGCGCGCCGACGAGGAGTCGCTGGCGGATTTGAAATTGGAAGCTGCAAATTTCAAATCGGCGAGGCTCAAGCCGGTCACCGAGCAGGATTATTTCACGGAATACAATGATTACATCCTGAACGTCCGCGTCGTGGACGGCGTGCGCGCCGCGATTGACCACATCAATTTTTACGGCTCGGCACATTCGGACAGCATCGTCACGAAGAGCGAGGCGCACGCAAAACAGTTTCTCGCCGAGGTGGACTCGGCGGCGGTGTATTGGAACGCGAGCACGCGCTTTACCGACGGCGGCGAATTCGGCATGGGCGCGGAAATCGGCATCAGCACCGACAAGATCGGCGCACGCGGCCCGATGGGCCTGGACGAATTGACCAGCTACAAATGGCTCGGCATCGGCAACGGGCAGATCAGAACTTAAAAAAAAACATGAAAACTCTTTTGAAGGCTGGCGTGTTACTCTGCCTGTTGTTTTTCAGTGCCAGTTCGTTTTCCCAAATCATTACCTTCATTACCAAGGCCGCTCCCAAAATCGGCAGCATGCCACCGCCGCTCAAGTTCAGCCAGATTGTCCAAGGCCCAAATCTGAATGAAATCAGTTGGGATAAACTGAAAGGCAAAGTTGTGGTGCTGGAATTCTGGAACATCGGCTGTGGGCCTTGCATTCAGGCCATTCCTCATCTGAACGACTTGGTGGAGCAGTTCAGCGGAAAGCCGGTCGTCTTTCTTTCCATTTCCGACGACAATCCAGATCGTCTGAAACAGTTCTTGCAAAGGAGACCAATCAAGTCCTGGCTCGCGCTCGATGGCCCTTTCAACCCCACCAAAACCGCGTTTGGAATAAACGGCATCCCGACGACTTTCATCATTGATAAGTCAGGGACCATTGTCGCGATCACTCATCCGGCAAAATTGGAGTCCAAACATCTGGAAGAAATTCTCGCCGGCAAACCGTCCAGTCTGCCATTGCCAGAACCGGATACCGATGAAGCCATCCGTCCCGTCAGCCAGTCCACCACAAGCTCAAACTCAACGCCGATGAAAGTGTCCGTTTCCATCCTAGGTCCGTTTCCTTTTCCAACTAATAACGGGGGGGGGTTCGACTCCCTTGGTTGGAACAAAGAGCACACTGTTTTTAAGGCAAAAAAGGCGATTGTGCGGGATGTCTTGGCGGAACTTTTCGGCGTCAATCCAGAGCAGGTGATGGCAGAAGTCAAGTTGCCTGATGGATTGTATGACATCACTGCCAGCGCTCCGCCCGGCCAATTGTCGGAATTGCGGATGCATTTTGCGGCGATGGCCATAACCAATCTGGGCATTTCGGTTCAACTGACTAATCGCGAGCTGGAAGTTTATGCGATGGCGCTTCGTTCAACAAATGTGTCGGGGTTAAAACGGGCAGAAGAAGGCAGTGGTGGTGGCATGTTTGACGGTGGACTCCGACTGGAAGGCGTCACAATGGATTCGGTCGCCGGCAATTTTGGAGACTGTTTTGGCAAGCTGGTTGTGAACGACACAAAGCTGGCTGGCTTTTGGAGCGTGGATGCGAAATGGAAAATGTCGGAAGAAGAATTGTTGCCATATCAACTCGACAGGAAAATGAACATGCTTGTGATCAGCAATCCGAAGGCGATCGTTTTGGGAGATTTGCCGAAGGAAATGCACGATAAAATCTCCGACCACGATCTCAAACTCCTGCAAGCTGAGTTGGTCAAGCCTGACGACCAGCGATTTCTGCCGGATCCTACAAACGTCATCAATGCCGCCCGCGAGCAACTGGGCTTGGAAATAAAGCCGGCCAGACGAACGCTGCAAGTGGTTGAAGTTCGTTCAGTAAAATAAGGAAATCACCAGTGCTGCCATCCGACGAGAATTTCAAACGCGCAAAATTCATCCGCGATCTGCTTCCGCCCGGCGGCTTGTTCGCCGGAATGGAATGGAAGATTTCACCCGCGCCGTTTCCGCTGGGCGAAAAACTGGCGAAGGAAATCGAATCGCTGGGGCGCGTGCTGCTGCAATTCTATCGCGCGGTGAATCTGCTTTACCGGAAAAGCGCCGAGGGCAAACAGCCGGAGTGGGTCGCGCACTGGCTGGACTTGGGCAAGCCGCGCGAGCTGATCGAGCTTCAACGTTCGGCGGCTTTCAAAAACGATGTGCCGCGCGTGATCCGGCCCGACATTTTGCTGGCGGAAAATGGTTTCAGCATCACGGAACTGGATTCGGTGCCGGGCGGCATCGGGCTGACCGGCTGGCTCAACCAAATTTATTCAAGAGGAGAAAGCGGAGGGCGGAAAGCGGAAATTCTGGGGGGTGCGGACGGAATGGTTGGTGGGTTTGAATCTATTTTCGGTAATGCGAAACAGGTCCACATCGTCGTTTCGGAAGAAGCAAAGACTTATCGGCCAGAAATGGAATGGCTTGCCGCACAACTTGGCAGCCGATTCGCGGTTCACGATTCACGATTCAACTATTTTGTGGACGGCGACGCCGTTTATCGCTTCTTCGAGCTGTTCGATTTGCCGAATGTGGCGAATGCTAAAAAGATTTTTGAACTGGCGGTGGAAAAGCGGATTTGCGTCACGCCGCCGCCGAAGCCGATGTTCGAGGAAAAGATGCTGTTCGCCTTGCTGTGGAACCGGAACCTGCACAATTTCTGGCGGCAGGAACTGGGCGAAGGTTTTCTGGCGCGGCTGAAGAAAATCATTCCTTACACCTGGCTGCTTGATCCGGCGCCGCTGCCGCCGCACGCGGCGATTCCGGAATTGAATCTCACAGACTGGCAGCAGTTGAAAACGATGTCGCAGAAAGAGCGCGATTTAATTTTGAAGGTGTCCGGCTTTTCGGAAAATGCGTGGGGCGCGCGCGGCGTTTTTCTCGGCAGCGATTTGTCGCAGGCGGACTGGAGCGCGGCGGTGGGCGCGGCGCTGAAAAATTTCGAGACGTCGCCGAGCGTGCTGCAGCGTTTTCACAAGCCCGCGCTTGTCGAGGCAGGCTGGTTTGATTTTGCGAAGAACGAGCTGGTGCCGATGAAGGGCCGCGCGCGGCTGTGTCCTTATTATTTTGTTTCCGGCGAAGGCGACGCGGCGCGGCCGGCGCTGGGCGGCGTGCTGGCGACGATTGTTCCCGCCGATAAAAAAATTGTCCATGGCATGACGGACGCCATTCTGGCACCGTGCTCCGTATGAGCCTGATTGAATATTCCTTGCTCGCGGCGAGTTCGCTGTTTGTGATTGTGGACCCGTTCGCGGTGATTCCGGCGTTCATCGCGATGACGCCGAATGATACGCCGGCGGAACGCGCGCGCATGGCGAGAATTGCCTGTCTGGTCGTGGCGGGCGTGCTGCTGGTGTTCGGTTTCGCGGGCAAATGGATTTTTCAGTTTCTCAGCATCACGATGCCGGCGTTCCAAATCGCGGCCAGCATTGTGCTGCTGCTGGTGGCGCTGGACATGTTGCGGGCGCAGCGTTCGCGGGTGCAGGAGACGCACGAGGAGATGGCGGCGGGCGTGGAAAAAACCGATATTGCGGTGACGCCGCTGGCCATCCCGATGCTGTCCGGCCCGGGGGCGATTTCGACGGTGATTCTGCTGCAATCCGAGGCGAAGACGGTCTGGTATAGCCTCGCGTTGTGCGGCTGCATCCTGCTGGTGGCGCTGGCGAGCTACGGCATTTTGCGCATGGCGGCGCAGGGGGCGAAAGTGCTGAACCCGATTGCGCTGCGCATTGGCACGCGCGTCATGGGGCTGCTGCTGGCGGCGATTGCGGTGCAGTTCATGTTGAACGCGCTGAAGTCGCTGCTGCCGCGCTGGTTTGATTAAATCCGAACACCGGTGAAGCGCCGGTGCCGGAAAAGTTTTGCAACCGACCGCGTCCGTCATTTCTCCGCCAGCAAGCCGTCCAAATCCAGGGTCCGCGTGAACATCGCGAGTTCGCCGGCCGGCGTGCGCGGCCATTGTTCGCGGGGCCGGTCGCGGTAAAGCTCCACGCCGTTGCCATCCGGGTCGCGCAGATAAATCGCCTCGCTCACGCCGTGGTCGGCGGCCCCGTCGAGTTCCACGCCCGCCGCCTGCACGCGCCGCAACGCCGCCGCCAGCGCCGCGCGCGTCGGATACAAAATCGCCACATGATACAAGCCCGTCGTGCCGGACGGCGGCGGCGGCCCGCCCTGGCTTTCCCAGGTGTTCAATCCGATGTGATGATGATAGCCGCCCGCCGAGACAAACGCCGCCTGCGCGCCGAACCGCTGCCTCAGCTCAAAGCCCAGCACGCCGACATAAAAATTTAACGCGCGTTCCAGATCCGCCACTTTCAAATGCACATGGCCGATGCACACGCGCGGGTCAACCGGCTTCGGATCAGATGATTTATTCATGGCAGGTTAAAAATTATTCCTTCGGCCAGAACGCGAACGCCACCGCCGCGAGAATGCAGACGAACGCCGCGATGTGGTTCCACGCCGGCCACGTCTTGAAATAAAAGCACGCGAACACCACGAACACCGACAGCGTGATGACCTCCTGGATGATTTTCAGTTGGTAAGGCGAGTAGCTGCTGCTGCCCCAGCGGTTGGCCGGCACTTGAAAACAATACTCGAAAAACGCGATGCCCCAGCTCGCGAGAATGACGAGCAGCAGCGGCTTGCTCTTGAATTTCAGGTGGCCATACCACGCGAACGTCATGAAAATGTTCGAGCAGGTCAGCAGCAACACCGGCAGCCAGCGGGATTGGGTCAGGTCATTCATAATAAATTACGACCAAAGTCTGGCCGCAAACCTTGCGCTTGCCAATCCGTGATTGTGCGGAATAATTCTGCCCATGCCGATTTACGAATTTCATTGCGACCGATGCGAACACGACAGCGAAATCCTCGTCCGTTCTTCCGACTGGAAGGGGACGAAATGCCCGCATTGCGGTTCCACGAAAATCTCCAAGAAGCTTTCCACCTTCGCCGCAGCCATGGCTGGCGAAAAATCCTCCGGCCAGAAGTCCGGCGGCGGACACTGTTGCGGCGGCTGCTGCCACGGGCATTGAATTTCGGATGCGTCGGTGGCGCTGCTGTGCTGGGCCGCCTACCTTGAACAAATTTCCCGCGCGCTGATTCGCGTCAGATCCGCCACCGTCCAGTCCGCGCCGCATTTTTTCAATTCCTCAAGCTTCGCGCCGCCGGTGGCCACGGCGAGCGTTTTTGCGCCGATGAATTTGCCGCAGCGCACGTCGAACGGCGTGTCGCCGATCACGACGATCTCCCGCGCCTGCAAATCTTTTCCGATCACACGGCGGGCCCGTGCCAGCACGGCCACGGCAATGTGGTTGCGGTCCTCGTGGTCGTCGGCAAAGCCGCCGAATTGAAACATCTCCCACAGGCCGAAATGGCGCAGCTTGATTTCCGCGCCGAGCCGGATGTTCCCCGTGAGCAGGCCGAGCACGGGCGACTCCGGCAGCGATTGCAGGTCGCGGATGAACTGCCGGACGCCGTGGCAGGCCTCGCCGCCGTTCTGCTCCAGAATGTGCTGCAGCCAGAAAACGTAATGCTCGAAGAACAGGTCGAAATTTTCCGGCGTCTCGGCCTGGCCGTGGAGGCGGAAAAATTCCCGGACGAGGCTGACGTCCGTGCGGCCGGCGAACCTCATTTTCTCCGTGCCGTGATGCAGGTTGAAATGTTTTGCAAAGGTTTTGGTGAACGCCGCCGTGCCCGCCCCGCCCGTGTGAACGAGCGTGCCGTCAATGTCGAAGAGAACCAGCCGGATCATGCCGTGTGAAAAATACCAGAGCCGCCGCGCCGCGCGAGTTTTTTAGCCCGGCCGGCGCCAAAAAAAGGCTTTGGCATCTGGCCGCGCGGGTGTTAAATGGTTTTCACACTCAGAAAGGCCGGATGAAAGCTTTGCGCGCCTTCACGTTGATCGAGCTGCTGGTGGTGATCGCCATCATTGCCATCCTGGCCGCGTTGCTGCTGCCCGTGTTGGGCCGCGCCAAGGCGACGGTGCAGGCGGTTGGCTGCCGGAATAATTTGAAGCAATGGGGACTGGCGACACACCTTTACGCGACGGAACACCAGGATTATCTGCCCACGGACGGTTCGGCGAGCGGCAGTTCGGTGGACGCCGGATGGTATGTTGACCTGCCCAAGGAACTGGATCTGCCGATTTATGCCGAAATGCCGTGGCGCACGAATGCGGCCATTGAGCCGGGGAATTGCGTCTGGATCTGTCCCAGCAACCCGCGCCGGAGCAATGGAAACAACCTGTTCCATTACTGTCTCAACGAGCATGTGAACGGCATCGGTGCCGGCAACCAGGTGAAACTGACGTCGCTCCGGCAGCCGACCTCCATTGTCTGGCTGTTTGACAACGGCGGCCTGGCACCGGTGGCGCAGGAAAACAACGTGCATACGAACCTGCACAACCAGGGCGCGCAGTTTGTTTTTCTGGACGGCCACGTCCGGCGCTTTCGCAACACGGAGTATTGGAATTTTTCCACCGGCAAAGGCATCACCAACAATCCCGAACTGGTGTGGTGTCCATGATCCTTTCACGGCACACGGCGGCTGCGGAAAATATCATTGGGTCGGCGGCACGGTTTGTTGTGAAATAAATGACCGAATTATTTGCCTCAGAAAATATGGCGCGGACTATCGTTTTTGATTGTGGCACGGTTGCGAGAATTTTTCCTGTGCCAAGGCGTCCGCGTGTTTTTGCAGCTCCTCGTCTGGTGCAAAATCCACCCACGCCACGGGAAAATGTTTTCCGGCCACGGCGCGCATGGCGTCTTCCCAGTCCGTCCGCGTCAGCGGCACCGGCGGCGGCTGCACCGAGCCTTGGATCAGCAGGCCCAGCTTGTTCCGCCGCTGCGCCGCGCCGGCGATTTTTTTGCCGCGCCAGAGCAGATCAAATTTTTCATGGCCGGCGAAGCACTGGCCCGGCAAGGTTTTTTTGCCGCACGGTGCGAGTTCCGTTTCGATGTTCAATTCTGCAAACGCCAGCCGCAGCCAGTCGTGGACGCGCCGGTAGCTTTCCTCGGCCTTGAGCGAATGCCATTCGTGGCCGGGCGGAAAGGCGGCGCTGTAAGTCCAGTCGGCGTCGTGCGGCACGATGCCGCCGCCGGTCGGACGGCGGATGAGCGGACGCAAGTGCGTGGCGCGCCCGACCTCGGAAAATTTCTGGAAATAGCCGAACGTCGCCGCCGGTTCCATCCAGCCGTAAAACCGCAGCACCGGTTTTTGCAGGCGCGGCATGGCTTCGAGCAGCGCCTCGTCCAGCGCCATGTTGAACGCCGAATCACGCTTGCCGGAGTTGATAAGCAGCCAAGAATTCATAAACCACAAAGACACAAAGATACGAAGTTTATTAAAGCAATTCTGGGTGTCGGGGTGGCTAATTTTTCACCCCGGTTTTCGGGCAGAGTTTTTGGATTTCGCAATTTCCACAATCCGGCTTGCGCGCGTCGCAGCGGCGGCGGCCGTGCCAGATGAGCCGGTGGCTGAACAGCGTCCAGTCTTTTTGCGGCACCAGCTTCATCAGCTCCGGTTCAATCTTCACGGCGTCCTTCTCTTTCGTCAGCCCAAGCCGGTTTGCGAGCCGCGTGACATGCGTGTCCACGACCACGCCGATGTTGATGCCGAAGGCGTTGCCGAGCACGACGTTTGCCGTCTTGCGCCCAACGCCGGCGAGCGCGTGCAGCTCCGCCATCGTGCGCGGCACTTCGCCGCCAAATTTTTCCATGAGCGTGGCACAGCACGCCTTGATATTTTTCGCCTTGTTGCGGAAAAAGCCGGTGGACTTGATGGCCGCCTCAATTTCCGCGAGCGGCGCGGAGGCGAAATCCTTGGCGCTGCGATATTTTTTGAACAGTTCCGCCGTGACGAGGTTCACGCGCTTGTCGGTGCATTGCGCGGAGAGAATCGTGGCGACGAGCAATTCAAGCGGATTGGAAAAATTCAGTTCACAGTGAGCGTCCGGATAAGTCCGCTGAAGCGCGGCGCAAATTTTTTGCGTGCGTTCTTTTTTTGCGGCGGCGGTTTCGCGTGACATCGCGCGGTGATTTTCTCACATTGCCGGAAAACATAAAAGCCCGGACGCGAAAAACGTCCGGGCTTTGCGCCGTTTGAATTTTTATTTGGCCGGCGCCGTTGACGCAGCCGCAGATGCGTCGGCGGCAGGCTTGGAGCCATCCGGCGCCGCCGGTGCAGTCTTCCCGGCGGCATCATCCAAGGCTTTTTGAACGGCGGCTGGAACCGTGGCGATTTTATGAATCGGCGCGAGGCTGTCACTGTCTTTGGTCCAGCGCCAGAGCCGCCCCTGGCTGTCGTTCAAGAAGGCCCAGACAAACCACACCACAAACGCGAAGAGCAGCAGCTTGGGCCACGGCGAAGATTTCTCGGCATATTCGTCCGCCGCGCCGAAGGTGGAACCCGGAGGCAACGCCGCCACGCCGGTCAATGCGCCGCCGAACGGCACGTTCATCTTGGCCTTGGCGTTCACGGCCCAGCCGTTCGCGTCGAGAATCGGGCCGAGGTTGCGCTTGCGCAATTTGAGCCACGCGATGGCCATGGACGGCGCGGAAATCACCAGCAGAATGCCGAGGATCACCAGCGGCACCTGCCACGCTTCAAATTTGCCCAGGAAACCCAGAATGCCCGCAAACGCCGCCGCCAAGGTGCCCAATGCCAAACTGAGCAGGGCGATGACGCTCGGATCAAACGCCGGTTTGGCCGGAGCCGCGGCCGACGCCGGACTGACCGGCGTATTGGCGATGGCCGTCAATTGCGCATTGGCATCTGCATCCGCATCCGCAGCAGCTTTTGCGGCGCGCTCCTCGATCATTCGCACCAATTTTTTATACGGCGACCAAAAGGCCTGCCGGACGCTGATCGGATTGTCCACGATCTTGGTGATGGTGGCGTCCCAGTCGCGGCCCGCTCGGTCGTAGAAAATACCGTTGCGGCCGACGATTAAATTGTCGGAGTCTCCGCCGGTGAAGGCGGCGACGATGGACAGCTTTTCGCCGGTGCCTTTGCGCACACAATCGCAGTAAGCAAGGTAGGTGCCGGCCATGCCCGCCATCGCGGCGTGTTTGCCGGCGTCGTCCACCGAGAGGCAGAGATCGCAACTGCGCTGATCCAGATAAAGCGTGCCGGCCTGGAAAATCGCCTTGTCCTTGCGGCCGTAAAAATCGGCGAAGTTCACGAAGTTGCGGCAGAGCTTGGCGATGTCGCGGTGATAATGAATCAGGCGGTGCAGGCCGATGACGGCGGTGGCATTGCCGGCTTCGGCGGCATCTTTCGCAATCAACGCGGTCAAAGTGTCTTTCGCCTTCGATGCGAGAATTTCCCGCGCGCGCGCGAGGGCGATTTTTTCGATGGAGCCGCCGGATTTGCCGGCGTTCCACGCGTCGAACGCGGCGAGCTTGCCGGTGAGCGCGTTCCAGTCCGGCTCGGTCAAAACTGTTTTTGCGCCGAGCAGCGGCGTGATGGCGTTCGCCTGCAATGCGGCAATCGCGCCGGCCCACGCGGGATTGATGCCTTGCGTGAGCGGCAGCGGCGTCGTGGCACCGACCTGCGCGAGCGGCAGACCGGCGATGTCCGCGTGGTTGCTGGTGAGTTCTTTCGCGCCCAGCGCGGCGTATTCTTTTTCGTCGCGGTTCAGCGCGTTGACGGAACGCGGATCAAACGCGGCGAGCCGTCCGCGCGCAAAATAATCTTCCACCTTGGACTTCACCGCTTTGACGGCGGCGGCGGCGGCTTCGGTGTTCAAACCAAGCGGCAGCACGGACGCGTCGTCTTCGGCTTTTTTCCACCATTCGGAATACGCGGCGGCTTCGGCGAAAAATTGATCCACCTTGGCCTGGTTCACACCGGGTTTGCCGCTGGCATCCGTGGCGGCACCGAGACAATTGATGATGTCGGCAATGACGGCCTTGGTGGCGTCGTCGCTCGCGGAATCAGCGGGAATGATGCCGTCGCCGTTGAACGGCTTCGCGGCAAAAGTCTGCGCGGCGGCGGCGGCTTCGTCGAAAGTGACCTCGCCGGTGTCGGTCTTGCCCAAAACCTGCCGGGAAAAATTGGCGATCAATTTGCCTTCCGGCGTGGCGTCATTGATGGCCGCCGGCTTGAGCGTGGGGCCGCCCTTGAGCAAATCGTCCGGATTCTTGAGCAGGCCGCCCGCCCACTTGGCGGCGGCGATGAGTTCCGGCGCGCGCACGCGGCCATCCTTGTCGGTGTCAATCAGCGCGAGCGTGGCCTTGTCGAATTCGACGCCGGTTGTGGGACACGCGAGTGCAACCCAGAGTTTCTGGTCAAGTTGATCCAGGTTGAGCAGATCAGCTCCCGAACTGATGACGACCTGGTTGAAGCCGCCGGCGCGGAAAAACTTCCATGTGTAATTTGCAGCCATAGTTTTCCTTTTTTGTGTTTTAATCTGAATCGGCGAAAATTTTAACCGCGAAGACGCAAAGACGCCAAGAAAACTTTGCGCCGGGTTTATCCAGCTTCGGGGCCAGAAATTCCAAAATCCGACGCTCATATTCAGCCCTTGTGGCAAAAGCGTGCATGTCCACATGCGCCGCGCTGGTCACAGCCAGAGCTGTTTCGGTTCGGCGGCGGCGGCAAACAACGCCTGCGACTCCGGCATCGTGGTGTCGCGGTCAATGGTTTCTGCGATGAAAATTTTTGCAACGGTGATTTTGGCGGCGGACGCAATCGGTTTCAAATCGTCCAAACCAATTTCCAGCCGCGGCTTCAACTGGCGCATCAAGAGCGGCGTTGCCAGCTTTCCTAAAATTCAAACCGCATTTTCATCCGGTCATCGGTGGCCTGGTAAATCATCGGATAGCAGGATTCCAAAACCATCGCACTGACCGGCAGCGGTGGTTCCGCCAACAGCGCCGCCGCGCCCATCGGAACGCCGATGACGCCGATTTTTTCGCCGGGAAATTTTGGCGGACAAAATTCACGGCGGCGGTCGCGTCGCGGCTTTCCAGAAAACCGAACGTGATTTGTTTGCCAATTGCGTGGTTGGCCGGAGCAACGAGCACGCCACCGATGTTCCAAACGAAAACGTGCCGAGAATCGCAGCGGCGAAATACAGCGCGCCGAAAATTTTCAGCTTCCGATTCGGACTATTAGCCGGGCATTTCAAAAAATGGTTCAAGGTCCAAAACTTTCAACCACCAAGACACCAAGGCACGAAGAAACACTTTGTGCCTTCGTGCCTTGGTGGTTTCGGAAATCAAACCAGTTCCGGCTCCGCCGTTTTCTTTGGCGGCTGGCCGCAGGGCTGGCCGTCGGCGGATTCGGGATACTCGAAAATTTTCCCCTCGAAATTGCGGATGAGCACGCGGCCGGCGTTGCGGCACAAAATGTATTCGGGATTGACCGGCACCTTGCCGCCGCCGCCGGGCGCGTCAATGACATAGGTCGGCACCGCGTAGCCAGTCGTGTGGCCGCGCAATTTTTCCATGATCTCCAAACCTTTCGCCACGCTCGCGCGCAGGTGCGCGGAGCCGGCGATCAGATCGCACTGGTAAATGTAATATGGCTTCACACGGCACATGAGCAGCTTTTGCATGAGCGCCTTCATCACGTCCGCGTCGTCGTTAACGTGTTTGAGCAAGACGCTCTGGTTGCCGAGCGGAATGCCGGCGTCAGCGAGCCGGCCCAATGCTTCGCGCACTTCCGTCGTCAGCTCGCGCGGGTGATTCACATGAACACTGACGAACAGCGGATGAAACTGTTTCAGCATCGCGCAGAGTTCGGGCGTGATGCGCTGCGGCAGAAAAACCGGGATGCGCGTGCCGAGGCGCAAAAATTCCACATGCGGAATCGCGCGCAGGCGGCACAGCAGATTTTCCAGCTTCTCGTCGCTCAAGAGCAGCGGGTCGCCGCCGCTCAACAGCACGTCGCGGACTTCCGGGTGCGCGGCGACATAGGCGATCTGCCGGTCGAATTCGGGATGAAAATCGTAGCCGCTGGCGTTGCTGACGAGCCGTGAGCGCGTGCAGTAACGGCAGTAGCTCGCGCAACGATCCGTGACCAGAAACAAAACACGGTCGGGATAGCGATGGACGAGTCCCGGCACGGGCGAATGCGAATCTTCACCGCACGGGTCGCTCATTTCCCACGACGCGGTGTGTGTTTCCTCGATGCGCGGCACGACCTGCCGGCGGATCGGACAATGCTCGTCCGCCGGGTCAATGAGGTTGAAAAAATACGGCGTGATGCCGAGCGCGAGCTTGGTGTTCGCAAGTTTTGCGCCCGCAAATTCCTCCGGCGTGAGCGTGGGCAGGAATTTCTGCAACTGCTCGACCGTGGTGATGCGGTGCTTCATCTGCCAATGCCAGTCGTTCCAGTCGGCAGCGGAAACGTCGCGCCAGAAACCCTGGCCGGCGGAGGTGAATGGTTTCAAGGATTGAATTCGGTGGTCTGCGGGCGGCTCCCCACCGCCGGCCGTTGATTGGTCAGCCTGCATAATTCAGTTCAGCGACATTAGCACAAGACGACATTTTTGCAAATTCATGGTTTTTGACCGCCGGTTTGGTTTTGCGTTTGTAAAATTCTCCGGCCGGGATAATTTGCCGCCGGTTTTCAAAACAAAAACCCGTCGGAAGGATTTTTCATTCCAGCGGATAAACGCGGCTTGAACGAACTGTTTTCATGTCGTCGCCGGCGCGAGGGCGGGTGCGAATTTTTTATGGCCGGCCCTGGACACGACCGGCGAGGTGGAGTTGCTGGTTCAGCTTGGCAATGTCCAGCCGGCATGGTCAGATGGAAATTCAAATGCGAGAGGGCCGGGGTGAGGGGGCGTGTGAAACCAGTTGTTCGCGTGACGAACTGGCGTTGTTCCAGGCGGGCGGCGCGCGATGCCCGAACTTGCACACGCGCGTGCGCCTCCATTATCATTCCGGAGTTCAGGCTGACTTTGCCGCTTCGAGTTGTGGCCATTTCATGTCACATGACAAACGGACTGAATGGCGCATTCTACAAGCTATAATCATGTGTTTTGAGCGAACAGCCCGGTGGTTCTGCCTGAGTGTTCTGATGACGGTGCTGGTGTTCACCCGGCCGGCGCACGCATTTATTTTTGACACTTTCGGCGACGGCTTCTGGCTGGTCATCAACAACGGCAATGCAAACACGCTCGTGGTCAACGCCGGCGGCGTGAGCCAGGCGATGGCCACCAACACGGCGTTTCAGCAGCAGTTTGAACTGCTTTACAACGAGGCCGACGGCACGTTCCGGCTGCGCAACCACGACAGTTGGCTGTGCATCGGCGCGCTCAACGGCGCGACCTCGAACGGCACGCCGGTCGTGACCGTTTCAGCCTACACGGCGGCCGCGTCGCAAAAGTGGAATTTTGTCACGGTGGGCAGCGGGGTTTATCAGATCGTGAATGTGGCCAGCGGCCTCGCCTTGCAAACGGACAATGGTTCGCCTGCCAAAGTCACGCTGGTTCCGGCGTCCACAAGCACGTTCCAATACTGGCATTTCGCCTATCAGACGCACTATCCCAAGAAAGGCATGGCGGGCTGGGACAGTCAACTGCCGCGTTTCAATGCAAACTGGCTTTACAACTGGGGCTGGAGCACCAGCCAGAGCCTGACGCCGTCGCAGGTTTTCGCCCCGATGCAGTGGGGCAACTGGGGCGTGGGCACATTAAATAATGTGACGGAAAAACCGCTGTGTGTCCTCGGTTTCAACGAACCCGACCAGACGGGGCAGGCGAACATGACCACCGCCCAGGCCATTGCGCTCTGGCCGTCGCTGCAAGCCTTGAACCTGCCGCTCGTCAGCCCGGCCTGCGCCAATGATTTTGGCGGCTGGCTGGCGGACTTTTACAGTCAGATTGCCGCCAAGGGCTACCGCGTGGATTACACCGCCTATCATTGGTATGCCAATCCCAGCGCCAGCGGACTGATGAGCACGCTGCAAAGCGCTTACAATACCTGGGGCCGCGCGGTCTGGCTCACGGAATTTTCGCCGGTGGACTGGGCCGGCACGGCCACTTGGACGGAGCAGGACAACTATCGTTTTCTCGCGGAGTTCATGTGGCAGGCGGAAGACCAGGTCTGGTTCAAGCGCTATTCGCTCTTTCTTTTCAGCGGCACCCCGTCGGTCAATCCGTGGGATGGCAACGGTCATCGCGGCGACACCTTCATGCCGGACAATTACACGCTGACGCCGTATGGCGAACTATATGCCGCGTGGGATGCCGACCGGACGCTGCATCCCCAAACGCCCTATTTCATTCACAATTGCGCGACGTGTTTTCGCATGACCTCCTTGCGGAATGTGAACAGCCCGGCGGCTTCCTCAATCCGGCATGAAGACGCCACCACGCAATGGATGCTCACCAACGCACCCACGGGTTACTACATCCAGTCTCTCGCTGACGGCCGGCGGCTGCGTTACAGCGGCGGGGTGCTGGATCTCGCGCCGCCCGGAACCGCCGGCACGGTGGTGCAATGGACCTTCAACGGGCCGGACAGCAATGGCTACTATTTCATTGATAACAGCGGTGGCGTGAGCCTTTCCGGCGGCGGCTCCGGCGGCGGCATCACTTTCAGCGCGGTGGCGCAAGGTTCCCCGTCGGACAACACGCGCTGGCGGCTTGTCAAACCGTATTATCCGGCGTCGCTGGCGGCCGTCAGCGTGCCGACCGGCTTAAGCGCGACCGCCGCCAACCGGAGCGTCACGCTGCGCTGGACCGGCACCGCGCCGCGCTACAACCTTTATCGCAGCACGACCTCCGGCGCGTCTTACACGAAAATCGCCTCGGACATTAAATGGAATTGTTACACCGACAACACGGCGGTCAATGGCACGACTTATTACTATGTCGTCACGTCGCTGGACAGTTTGGAAAATGAATCGGGATATTCCAACCAGGCGTCGGCTGCGCCGGCGGGCGGCGCCAACCAGGGATTGGTGGCGGAATACAAATTTGAAAACGGCGCGCTGGACACGAGCGGCAATGGTTTCAACGGCATGGTCAATGGCGTCACCAGTGTCGTGGCCGGCAAGATAGATTCCTCGGCCATCAATTTCACCGGCGGCGATGATTCTTATGTCGAGATTCCGAATCCGCTCGGCAATGATTTCAGCATTTCATTCTGGATGAACACCACCGCCACCGGCGGCAACGGCCAGTGGTGGGCCGGCAACGGATTGGTGGACGGTGAAGTGCCTGGTTCAACGAATGATTTTGGCGTCTCGCTGGTCAGCAGCAACGCGGCCTTCGGCATCGGCAACCCAGACACGACGATCACCTCGACCAAAGTCGTCAACGACGGCCAATGGCATCATGTCATGGCGACGCGCAGCGGCGCCACCGGCGCGCTGCAGCTTTATGTGGACGGCGTGCTGCAAGCTACCGGCACCGGTTCCACCGCGACCCGTTCGACCCCGGTTTCGCTGCACATCGGCAATCTCCAGTCGGGCTACGACTATCTTGCCGGCTCAATTGACGAGGTGCGGCTTTACAATTATGTGGTCAGCCCGGCCACGGTGGCGCAACTGGCCGCCGCCGGCTCGACGCTCGTGGCCGAATACAACCTGGAGGGCAATGTTCAGGACAGCAGCGGATTTGGCAACAACGGCATGACCAATAACAACGTCGCGTTTGTCACCGGCAAGGTGGGCGCGCAGGCCGCGCAGTTTGACGGCGCAAGCAGCTATGCGCAAATTCCCGTCGCGGCAGTAAATGATTTTAGCATGGCCTGCTGGGTTAAGACGACTGCGGTCGGCGCCGCCGGCCAATGGTGGGCGGGCAAAGGCATTGTGGATGGCGAAGTCCCGGGGGCGGCGGCCGATTTCGGCATGTCGCTGGTCGGCAACCAAGCGGCTTTCGGGGTCGGCAATCCCGATGCCACAATCACTTCCACGAGCGCAATCAATGATGGCCAGTGGCATCATGTCGCGGCCACGCGCGTCAACGCGACCGGTGCAATGAAAGTCTATGTGGACGGCGTGCTTCAGGCTTCGGCCACCGGGCCGGCCGGAACACGTTCGGCACCGCCGGCCCTGCGGATTGGCAGCATTCAAGCGGGCTACGCCGGCGGTTTTTTGAACGGCGCGGTGGATGACGCGCGGCTTTACAATTATCAGTTGAGCGCGAGCCAGATTGCGGCGCTAGTTGCGCCACAGCTTCTGCCTTCGCCGTGGACTAATACTGATATTGGCAGCCCCGGCAGTCCGGGCTATGCCAACTACGCTTCCGCCTCGGGGGTTTGGAGCTTGGGCGGCGGCGGCGCGGACATCTGGCTGGGCGCGGATCAATTTCAATTTGCCTGTTCCAATTTCGCCGGCTCCGGCAGTCTCGTGGCACGGCTGACTTCGGGCGCGATCAGCAGCGACGGCACCACCAACGCGAACGCCAAGGCCGGCATCATGTTTCGCAGTTCGCTGGCCACCAACGCGCCGTTTGTCGCCTTGGTGCATGATCAAGGTCAGGGAATCCAGTTTCTCTATCGCGATGCCACCGGTGCGTCCGCTGGCCAGCAAGGCGCGGATGTTGTCACCAATCCGGCTGTCTGGCTCCGTTTGGTGCGGAGCAACAACACCTTCACCGCCTGGTATGCCGGCACCGTCAGCCCGCCGACGCCGGCCAGTTGGATTTTGATTGGCTCACATGCCACGGCCATTGCCAATGCTGCGTTTGCCGGCGTCGTCGCGTGCTCGCACGACAACACCAAGCTGGCCAACACCGCCTTCACCGGCGTGGCCGTCGCGCCGCCGACACCGCCGACGATTTCCGCCGTGGCGGACCAGGTCATCAATGAAAACACTTCCACCCTGCCGCTGCCCGTGACGCTTGGCGACGCCTTGGTGACGGGGGACAACCTGGTGCTGACGGCGAGTGCGTCGGATACCAATTTGGTCCCCAGTGTAAACATCGTTCTCGGCGGCAGCGGCAATTTCCGGACGGTGCAAGTGACGCCGGCCGCGTATCAATCCGGCTCCGCAACCATTACGCTGGTCGTGAACAACGGCCGGCCCGCCGTCAACACCGCGACCAATTCCTTTCTCGTCACCGTGCTGACCACGTCGGCAGGCGCCTGGCGGCAGCAGTATTTCGGCACCACCGCCAACGCTGGCAATGCCGCAGACGGCGCAAATCCGGCCGGTGACGGAATTATAAATGTGATGAAGAGATTTTTCGGCCTGAACCCGCTCGTGGCATATTCGTCATCCGCCTTGCCTTATCCGCTGATGGCTGGCACCAATTTCACCTTGAATTACACGCACAGCCTGCTGGCCACCGACCTGGCCTGGCAGGTTCAATGGAGCCCGGATTTGTTTGGCTGGCTGACCAACCATGTCACCGACATCAGCATAGCCACCAATGGAAACACAGAAGTGCGACAGGGAAGTGTTCCCGCCAGCACGGCGGATCCGCTTTTCATGCGCGTCCGGGCAACTGCGCCATGAAGTGAAATTCCGGGGACCAAAACAATTTATGAAACAAGCCATCCATCGCGCGCAAAACCTGTCGCGCTGTCTTATCGCGCTCATCACCTCGTTGAACTGCTGTGCCGTGGCGTTTGCGGATGTCCCGCGCGCGGAACATCCGCGCCCGGACGCCTTCCGCGAAAACTGGGCGACGCTGAACGGCGAGTGGCAGTTCGAGATTGACGACCAGGACAACGGCGTGGCGCGCGGCCTGGTTTCCGGCAAAGACCTTGCCTCCAAAATCACCGTGCCGTTCTGCCCGGAAAGCAGGCTTTCGGGCATCAGCCATTACGGCATCATGAAACATATCTGGTATCGGCGCCTGTTTGCAGTGCCGCCGGCCATGCGCGGCCAGCGCGTGCTGCTGCATTTTGGCGGCGTGGATTATCAGGCCTGGGTCTATCTCAACGGCCAGCGCGTCGGCAGCCATGTTGGCGGCGACGTTTCCTTCGGTTTTGACATCACCAAGTTTCTGCATGATGGCAGCAACGAGCTGGTCGTCCAGGTTTTTGACGACGTGGCCAGCGGCAACCAGCCGACCGGCAAGCAAACCCACACCGTCAGCGAAGGCTGCGTTTATACGCGCACCACCGGCATCTGGCAGCCGGTGTGGTTGGAAGCCGTCGGCTCGTCGTTCGTGGAGAATTTTTCCATCGTGCCGGACCCGGACCGTTCGCGCGTTTTGATTGATGCCGCAGTGAATGGCGACGACACCGGCCTGACCCTCACCGCCGAAGCCTTCGCTGACGGCCAGAAGGTCGGTTCCGATTCCTGTCCCGCGTCGTGGCGCGACAATCATCTGGTGCTGGATCTCGCGGAGAAAAAATTGTGGGAGCCGGGCGCGCCATTTCTTTACGATTTGAAATTTACGCTGGCCCGCGACGCGAAAACGGTGGACGAAGTCGCCAGTTACTTCGGCTTGCGCAAAGTTTCCATTGACGGCCGTTCGATTTTGATCAACGGCAAAAGGATTTTTCAACGCCTGATTCTTGATCAGGGATTTTATCCCGACGGCATCTGGACCGCGCCGACGGATGACGAGTTGAAGAATGACATTGAGCGTTCGCTGGCCGCCGGCTTCAACGGCGCGCGGCTGCACCAGAAAGTTTTCGAGCCGCGCTATCTTTATTGGGCGGACAAGCTCGGCTATCTCGTCTGGGGCGAATATCCCAACTGGGGTTTTAATTATCAGGCGACCAATTACGCGACTTATATCAACGAGTGGACCGAGGTTTTGCTGCGCGACCGCAATCATCCCGCGATCATCGGCTGGTGCCCGTTCAACGAGACTCCGGGTGAGGCCGGCGAGTTGCAACAAATCATCTGGCGCCAAACCAGGGCCATTGATCCGACGCGACCGGTCTTGGAATCCAGCGGCTGGGTCCACACCCTCACGCAGCCCGAAGTGATGGACGACCACGATTACAATCAGGTGCCGGCAAATTTCAAACAGCGCTGGGAGGAATTTTTCGCCGGCGGGCCGCAACTGGATGTGCCCAAGCGCTATGCCGCCAAAGCTGCTCCGGCGCGTGCAGACAAGGGCGTGCCGTTCATGGTCAGCGAATTCGGCGGCATCGGCTGGGCCACGGAAGGCGGCTGGGGCTATGGCACTGGCCCGAAAGCGCTCGACGAATTTTACGCGCGTTACGACGGCTTGGTCAGCGCGTTGCTGGACAATCCCGACTTGTTTGGCTTTTGCTACACGCAACTCACGGATGTCGAGCAGGAGCATAACGGACTTTATTACTACGACCGGCGGCCAAAGTTTGACGTGAAAAAATTGCACGACATCACGTCCCGACCGGCGGCGTTTGAAAGAAGCGGTCCGACGGCGGGCCGGCCGGCCGCAGTTACCACGCATAACTGGAAAGTGCTCGTCGGCGCGGCGGCGGATGGCGATCTGGCCAGGGAATATCGCTTCACCACCAACACGCCGGCGGAAAACTGGCGGACCGAAAATTTCGACGACAATTCTTGGGCTTCCAGCCTCGCGCCGTTTGGCAACGCGCTGCCGAATGTGCGCACGCCGTGGACCACCGGCGATATTTGGCTCCGACAGAATTTTAATTTTGCCGGCGGCGAGATCAAAACGGCGGCGCTTGTGATTTTCTACGACGAGGACACGGAGGTATATGTCAACGGCCAGCCGATTTGGAAGCGTGGCGGCTTCACAACGACTTACGATACTTTTGCCGTAACCGAGGCGCTGCAAAAAGCCTTGAAGAAAGGCGGCAACACCCTCGCGGTGCATACGCATCAGACTGTCGGCGGCCAGTTTATTGACCTCGCCTTGCTTTGCGAACCGAAGGAAAGCAGACTGGCCGCCAATCAATCCAACTAACTGCCGCATCCTGACGAGAAACATGAAAACTAAAATGAATTCTGCTTTGGTCTGTCTGCTGATGTTGGGAATGAGTTGTGGGCTGGCCGACGCACAGTCCCGCTGGTCGGAAGCCAAAGCCAACACCTGGTATGGCCATCACGTCTGGCTGGTCGGCTGCAATTTCACGCCCAGCACCGCCATCAACCAGTTGGAAATGTGGCAGGCGGATTCGTTTGATCCCGCCACGATTGACCGCGAACTGGGCTGGGCCGAGGGGCTGGGTTTCACGAGCATCCGCGTCTTTCTTCAAAACTTGCTCTGGCAGCAGGATGCCAGCGGATTTTTGCGGCGCATGGATCAATTCCTTTCCATCGCGCACCGGCATCATATCGGCGTCGTGTTCGTGATCTTTGATTCCTGCTGGGATCCGGACCCCAAGCTGGGGCCGCAGCGCGCGCCCAGGCCGTTCGTGCATAACTCCGGCTGGGTGCAGTCGCCGGGGCGCGAGTTCATGGCGAACCCGGCCCGGCTGGATGAATTAAAACCTTACGTCCAGGGCGTCATCGGCCATTTCCGGAATGACCAGCGCATTGATTTTTGGGATCTCTATAATGAGCCGGACAACCCGAATGTTCCGGCCTATGACAAACTGGAGCCGGCGAACAAGGTGGAAACCGCGCGGCTCCTGCTCGAAAAAACTTTTGCCTGGGCGCGCGAAATGAAACCCGCGCAGCCGCTGTCGTCCGCGCCCTGGCTCGGACCGTGGGCTGATCCAGCGAAACTTTCACCAATGGAAAAAACCCAGCTCGAGCAGTCCGACATCATCACGTTTCACAATTATGACAATTTGGAAAAGCTCAAGACCTGCGTGGAAAATCTGCGCCGCTATCATCGTCCGGTGATCTGCACCGAATACATGGCGCGTCCGGTGGGCAGCACGTTTGACCCGAACCTTCGCTACCTGAAGAAGCAGAACGTCGGCGCTTACAACTGGGGATTCGTCTCGGGCAAGACGCAGACGATTTTTCCGTGGGATTCCTGGACCAAGGCTTACACCAGCGAACCGCCGGTGTGGTTCCATGACATCTTCCGGGCCGATGGCACGCCTTACCAAGCCGCTGAAGTCCAGTTCATCAAGACGGTAACTTCATCGCATTGAGTTGCTGAAGATACTTTCAACAAACAAACCGTTACGAAGCCGAAACAACTCAACCTAAATACAAAATGAAACAACAAATCCTGATGGTGCTCGCGGTGGCCGCCGTGTCAATCATGACGGGCTGCTCCACGACCAGGCAGAATAACATTGCCGAAGCGCCTTTCGGTGCGGACGCCACCGGTGCGCCGGCGACGTTGTTCACTTTGCGCAACACCAGCGGGGCCGAGGCAACGATCTGCAATTATGGCGGCCTGGTCACCTCGTTGAAAATGCCGGATCGCAACGGAAGCTTTGGCGACGTGGTGCTCGGCTATGACAACGTGGCTGACTACATCAAGGACAGTCCCTACTTCGGCGCGCTCATCGGACGGTTTGGCAACCGGATTGCACTGGGCAAATTCACCCTCGACGGCAAGGAATATGCGCTGGCCACAAACAATCCGCCCAATTCGCTGCATGGCGGATTAAAAGGCTTTGACAAGGTGATGTGGCGCGCCAGGGCTTTTCAAAGTGCCGATGGCCCGTCGCTGGAGCTGACTTATGTCAGCAAGGACGGCGAGGAGGGTTATCCGGGCAACCTGTCGGTCAAGGCGGTTTATACCTTGACCGGGGACAATGCGTTGAAGCTGGTGTTTGCTGCCACCACTGATCAGGACACTGTGTTGAATCTTACCCATCACTCCTATTTCAACCTTGCTGGCAAGGGCGACATCCTGAACCACATTGTAATGATTCCTGCCGACAAGTTCACGCCGGTGGACAGCACCTCAATTCCGACCGGCGAACTCCGGCCGGTGGCGGGCACGCCGTTTGATTTCCGCACGCCGACGGCCATCGGCGCCCGCATCGGCCAGGATGACCAGCAGCTCAAGTTCGGCAAAGGCTACGACCACAACTGGGTCATCAACAAACCCCTGGGTGAACTGGGGCTGATGGCGCGGGTCTATGAGCCGGCAAGCGGGCGCATGATGGAGGTTTTTTCCACCGACCCGGGCCTGCAGTTCTATTCCGGGAACTTTCTGGACGGCACGCTGACCGGCAAGGGCGGCTGGGTTTATCAGTTCCGCAATGCCTTCGTCATGGAACCGCAGCATTATCCGGATTCGCCGAACCAGCCCGGCTTCCCGTCGGTGGTGCTCAAGCCGGGCGGGACGTATCACAACATCATCATTTATAAGTTCTCCGTCCAGCCTTGAGCCTTGGTCTGGATGATAATAGTTCTCTTGCGCCGGCCGCGGCCCCGGCGTTTTCTAGCCGGGGCTGCAAGTTATTATTCCTACAGGCGCAGCAAAAACTTTTCAAGACCCCGGCATGGGATATATTCTTTCACCAAGCGTGGAACAAATCTATTTCAAGTTTCGCCGCCTTCTCCTCATGCTGCTGGTTTGCTGGCCAGGGCCGGCATGGGGCGACGGGCCGGGGGCGCTGCCCCAGGACTTGACCGTGCGCGTCTGGAGCAAGCAGCAAGGGTTGCCGGACAACTCGGTCACGGCGGTGTTGCAGACCCGCGACGGCTACCTGTGGGTCGGCACTTCGGGCGGCCTGGTCCGCTTCGACGGGGTGAGATTTGTCCCGTTCGTTCCGGTTTTCGAAAAGACCAACGACATGTTGCGGGTGGCCGCGCTCTGCGAGGACTCGCGCGGGCGGTTGTGGATTGGCAGCCAGGGTGACGGCTTGTTGTCTTATGCCGACGGCCTCATCACGCCATATCGGGCGCAGACCAACAAGCTGGACGACACGATCAACAGCATTGCCGAGGACAGCGCGGGCAACCTCTGGCTGGGCACGCCGTCGGGCTTGAACCTTCTGGAAAAAGACCGGCTGATGCGGTTCACCGCCAGGGATGGATTGCCAAACGACTTCGTTTCCAATGTCCACGTCGCGCGGTCCGGCACGGTCTGGATCACCACGCGCGGCGGGATGTGCCAGTTCAAGAACGGCCGGATATTTCCTTTTCCCTTTCAAACGGACAGCCCCGGCAGAAATCCGGAATCATTGGGGGTCTATGAAGATCGCACCGGCAATTTATGGGCGTTCGGCGACACTTATCTGGTCAATCTGACCGAAGGCAAGCACCTCAACCATTTTGGCAGCGGCGGCAATATATCGTCCCTGCGCATCTGGAGCTTGTGCGAGGGGCGGCACGGCGAATTGTGGATCGGCACCAGCGGCAAGGGATTGTATTGTTTCGCCGATGACAAGTTCAGTCCCATTTCGCTGCGCAACGGCGGACTGACCAGCGACGTGCGCGCTTTGTGTGAAGACCAGGAAGGCAATCTCTGGCTCGGCACCTACGGCGGCGGCCTCGTCCGGCTGCAGCCGCGCAATGTGCGCGTGCTCGACGCCAGCGTGGGGCTGCCGAGCCGGGCGGCGGTCTGTCTCGCGCTCAATCCGCAGGGGCGCGTGTGGGCCGGCTTTGACTGCGGCGGCCTGTATGTGGGCACGGCGGAAAGATTCGACCGTTTCTCCGGTGAAGCCGCCACGGATTTGCAAAACCTGGTCTCGTCCGTCGCGATTGCGCCGGATTCCAGTTTGTGGGTGGGCACGCCGGGCGAGGGCGTTTACTGCGTGGCAAACCAGCGCGCGGTCCACTACGGAACTGCGGACGGCTTGTCCGACAACCTGGTGCTGTCGGTGGCGGTGGATGACGCCGGCGCCGTTTGGGCGGGCACGCTTTCGGGCGGATTGAACCGCATTGCGGCGGGTGTCGTGACTAATTTTGGAACGGAATCCGGCTTGCCGGACCAGCCGATCACCGCCATTCTGCCTTCCACCAACGGACTGCTCTGGCTCGGTTATGGCGACGGCACGGTCGTTCGCGGCGAAGCCGGTGTCTTTAAGACCATCATTGAACCCGGCGTGCTCGGCAGCAAAGCCGTCCGCGCCCTGCATGAAGATTCCGCCGGGCGAGTCTGGATTGGAACGGCGGGCGGCCATCTGGCTTGCATTGTGACCGGAAGGTATTTGAACTGGGATTTGAACCTGGATCCGGCGGACGACGCCATTCTGGGAATTCTCTCCGATGACGATGGGGATTTGTGGCTGGGCACCGGCAAGGCGATTTACCACGGTGTGTCCGCCGACATCAAAGCCGCGCTCGCCGGCCAGGCGCCGGTCCGTTGGCAGTCGGTTTATGAGGCGGAATCCATTCCCGGCCAGGCAAGCCCCTACGGCTGGCCGGGCGCGGCGAAATCGGCCGAGGGAAAACTCTGGTTCGGCATGGCCGGCGGCGTGGTCACGCTGGATCCGCAACGGCTGACGGTGGATTTGACGCCGCTGCCCGTGCTGATAGAAAGCGTCGCGGTCAACGGCATCCCGTGGCCGCGCCGGCCGCCGGAAACATCCGGCACGGCGACGAATCCTGTGGCCGGACCCGTGCGCCTGCCGTCGGATTTGCGCTCGCTGGAAATTCAGTTCACCGCGCTGAATTTTTCCGCGCCGGAAAAAGTCCGGTTCCGGCACCGGCTTGACAATCTGGATTCGGACTGGGTGGAAGGCGGCGCCGAGCGCAACGTGCATTACGGTCATTTGCTCTACGGCAGCTACACGTTCCGGGTGCAGGCCGGCAATGGCGATGCGTGGGACAAAAATGAGGCGGCGTTCAGTTTTGTAATTCCGACTCCCTGGTGGCGCACCGCCTGGGCGCTGACAATTTATGTCCTGGCGGCGGTGATTCTGGTGGCCGGCACGGCGCGCCTGGTGTCGAACCGCCGCCTGCGTTACCGGCTGGCGGTGCTGGCGCAGCAGCAGGCGATGGAGCGCGAGCGCATGCGGATCGCGCAGAACATGCACGACGAAATCGGCTCCAAGCTGACCAAAATATCTTACATGAGCGAACGGGCAAAAGGCGAGCTTCTGGGCCAGGAACCGGTGGCCCGCAAACTTAATTCCATCGCCAGCACCTCGCGCGACCTGTTGCAATCATTGGACGAAATCGTCTGGGCCGTCAATCCGCACAACGACACGCTCGAGCACCTGGCGGCTTATCTGGGGCATTACGCTACGGAATATCTGCAAAACACGGCGGTGGAATGCGAGCTGCACATTCCGCAGGGCCTGCCGCATCATCCGTTGTCCGCCGAGGCGCGCCACAACCTGTTTCTCGCGTTTGAAGAAGCCCTGAACAACGCGCTCAAGCATGGTCGCGCCTCCCGGATTCGCGTGGACATGCGGGCCGAACCCGGCCAGTTTGAGATCAGCGTGGAAGACAACGGGTGCGGTTTTGACGTTGAGGCGATAACCTCCGCCAAACCCGGCCCGGCATCGCTGCGGAAAAAAAGAGTCGGGAACGGCCTGCAGAATTTGCAGCAGCGGCTCGCCGACGTCGGCGGTGAATGCAGCATCCGCAGCCGGCCGGGGCAGGGCGCCACGGTGACCCTGACCGTGCCGCTCGGCGCCGCGCGCAATCAGACCAAACACAGGTGAGATATGACCAAAACGATCACAGTTTCAATCGTGGACGACGAGGCGGACCTGCGCGAAAACATCGCCGGCTATGTGGATTCGGCGAAAGGATTTCGCTGCCTCGGCGTCCACAGCAGCGCGGAGGAGGCGCTGGTGAACCTGCCCAGGGAGAAACCGGATGTCGTGCTCATGGACATCAACCTCGGCGGCATGAGCGGCATCGAGTGCGTGCGATTGTTGAAACCATTGATGCCGGCGACCCAGGTGGTGATGCTGACCGTGTTTGAGGACACGGAAAAAATTTTCAGCGCGCTGGCGGCGGGCGCAAGCGGCTATTTGCTGAAGCGCCTGGCCCCGGCCAAATTGCTCGAAGCCATCCGCGAAGTTCACGAAGGCGGCTCGCCGATGTCCGCGCCCATCGCGCGCAAGGTGGTGCAGTCGCTCCAGCCCGTGCTCGCCGCCCCGGGCCATGAAGCGATCGGGCTGTCGCCGCGCGAGCGCGAGGTGCTGGACGGGCTGGCCGAAGGCCAGGCCTACAAGCAGATCGCCGACAAGCTCGGCGTGAGCATTCACACGGTGCGCAATTACATCCGCCGCATTTACGAAAAACTCCACGTGTGTTCGCGCACCGAGGCCGTGGCGAAATATCTCCGGCAGTGATTTTCCGGCCGCCGGCGCGGGCCGGATGAAAAGACGTGAAACTGAAACTCATTTATTTTTTAAGCGCCTGGCTTTTGCTGGCGGGCCGTTTGCCGGCGGATGCAACACCCGCGCCGTGGCAGCCGGCGCCGGGGCCGTTGATGACCCGCTGGGCGGCGGACGTCAGCCCCACGAACACGCATCCCGAATATCCCCGTCCGCAGTTGGTCCGGCCGGACTGGCTGAATCTGAACGGCCTGTGGAATTATGCCGTCACGCCGTTGTCGGCGGAAATGACAAATTTTGACGGGCAGATCCTGGTGCCGTTCCCCGTCGAATCTTCCCTGTCCGGCGTGATGCGGCGGCTGGATGAAAACAGCACGCTTTGGTATGAACGGCATTTCCGGGTGCCGGCGGCCTGGTCGGGCCGGCGTGTGCGGCTGCACTTTGGCGCGGCGGACTGGCAGGTGCGCGTCTTCCTCAACGGCCGCGAAATCGGCCGGCATCGCGGCGGCTACGACGCCTTCAGCTTCGACATCACCGACCGGTTGCAATGGTCGGGCGAGGAGGAAATCCGCGTGGCCGTGAGCGACCCCACCGAGGGTGACCAGCCGCGCGGCAAGCAGTCGCGCAAGCCCGAGGGCATTTTTTACACGCCCACTTCCGGCCTCTGGCAGACGGTCTGGCTGGAGCCGGTGCCGGAAGATTGCATTGACGATCTGCGGCTGACGCCGGACGTGGATGCGCATGTGTTGCGCGTGCGCGTCGGCACGGCCGGCCGGGCCGGGCCGGCCGAGGTTGAAGTGCAGGCGCTGGTGGCGGGCCGGGAAGTGGGGCGGGTGGCGGGGCCGGCGAACACGGAATTAAGCCTGCCGGTTGCGGCGGTGCACCTGTGGTCGCCCGACGATCCTTTTCTCTACGACCTGCGGGTCACGTTGAACGCCGGCGGGCGGGCCGTGGATGCGGTGACCAGTTACTTCGGCATGCGCAAAATCGCTTTGCACAAGGATGATTCCGGAGTCACCCGGCTCATGCTCAACGACCAGTTCACCTTTCAAATGGGCACGCTGGACCAGGGTTTCTGGCCGGATGGCATCTACACCGCACCCACCGATGCGGCTTTGCGCTTCGACATCGAATTTCTCAAGCAGGCCGGCTTCAATCTGGCGCGCAAGCATGTCAAAGTGGAACCGGAGCGGTGGTATTATTGGTGCGACAAACTGGGGCTGCTGGTCTGGCAGGACATGCCGAGCGGCAACAACACCACTCCCGACAGCCGCATCCAGTTTGAAGCCGAGCTGCAGCGGATGATTGAAGGGCGCTTTAATCATCCGTCAATCGTCGTCTGGGTGCTCTTCAATGAAGGCTGGGGACAGTATGATACGGAAAGGCTGGTGCCGTGGATCAAAGCCATGGACCCCTCGCGCCTGGTGGACAACGCCAGCGGGTGGACCGACAAGCACGTCGGTGACTTCATTGACGTGCATGGGTATCCCGGTCCGGAATGTCCCCAGCCCGAAATGGACCGGGTCTCCGTGCTGGGCGAGTTTGGCGGACTGGGGCTGGGCGTGCCGGGGCACACCTGGTCGGAGCAATTCTGGGGCTACCAGCCCATGACGAACGCGGCCACGTTGACCACCCGTTATTGCCGGTTGCTGGATCGCGTCCACGTCTTGCGCGACTCATTCGGACTCAGCGCGGCGATTTACACGCAGACCACCGATGTGGAAACGGAATGCAACGGTTTGATGACCTACGACCGCGCCGTCTCCAAGCTCGACCCGGCGGTCTTGCAAACGGCCAATCATGGCGAAAACCAGGAGAAACCGCTGCGGGTGATCGTGCCCAATGCCCTGTATGGCCGGGTGACCTGGAAATACACGACCACGGATCCGGGCAAACAGTGGCAGTTGCCCGATTTCAACGATGCCGCCTGGAAGAAAGGTCCCGGCGGCTTCGGCACGGAAGGCACCCCCGCCGGCCGCATCGGCACGGTTTGGGACCGCTCCGACATCTGGCTGCGCCGGGAATTCACGCTGGGGGCGGAAGACCTGCAAGGCGTCCAAATCCAGTTGCACCATGACGAGGACGCCGAAATTTATTTCAACGGCGTGCTGGCCGCCGAGGCGAAGGGTTTCAGCACGAATTATTTTGAAATGGACCTGGACGCCGCCGCCGCCGACACCCTCAAGCCGGGCGTGAACCGGATGGCCGTGCATTGTCACCAGACTCAAGGGGGTCAGTTTATTGACGTGGGCCTGGTGCTCCCCCACGCGTCGCAACCAGCCCCGCCGGCCAGATGAATTTCGCGCCCGGCAGCCGGCTCGATTCCGCCTAGGGACCCCGTTTCCACGACCATTAAAGCCTCTTTGACGACCATCAAAACCCTTCCGATCACCCACCAGACCTCCGGACCTGGCAATAATTGCCCGGCAAAAACCGTTCCTGCCGGGCAAAAGCTGCCGCCCGCACATCAAACCTCCTCAAATCATTGGGTTTTTACGCGAAAATTCCCGGCCGGCTGCCCGCCGGCCCCCTGGATCTCCCCTGCCGCCTTCCTCTTTTAGCCCCCTGGCCGGTTCGCCGTTAACCTTTGAAGGTTAACGACCGAATTTTGAAGAAAAATGACCAAATATCACCAGTTTTCCGGACAGTGTCCCAAAATAAAGAGATGGAGCCCGGATTTTTCCAAGCCCGTCAGGGCTGGCCTATTTGTAGCATCGCCATTCATCAACGGACAAAGCTCCGTCAGCGACATCATCGGGCGTGCGGAGGGAAGATGCCGCCCCGGACGGGGCTGAAAATTATTTTGATTTTGGGTGCTACAAATATGCCGCGCCTGACGGCGCTGGGGATTCTCGGCGGAGCAACGTGGTGACAATGGCGCAGCCATTCATGGCTGGGCATCGCGTCCATCAAATGCAAAAGTCCCGCCGGGACGGCAGCATGGTGCGCTCGGGTTTTTGAACCGACGCCCAGGTGGCGCAGCCGT
>Ga0181520_10001919_pt1 | contig 40662 bp, 39 predicted proteins | sample PEATcosm2014_Bin_29_FD_132451 | JGI IMG/M metagenome (GOLD analysis project Ga0181520, IMG submission 132451) | Peatland microbial communities from MTU Mesocosm Facility, Houghton, MI, USA - PEATcosm2014_Bin02_30_metaG | ecosystem: Environmental > Terrestrial > Soil > Wetlands > Peat | place... | reverse complement strand
GCCCTTCGGCCTCTTCGCTCGGGGCGCCCGTCTCGATCCGAAAGGCGATTGCGTGGCCGTCGTTGGGACGCGAGTGCCTACGGGCAAGGCGATTTCGGCCGCTTTCGGTCTCGCCCGCGGCCTGTCCGAATTCGGGCTCGTCGTGATATCCGGGCTCGCTCGAGGAATCGACGCTGCCGCGCATAAGGGAGCCCTCGCGGCCGCATCGGCGAATCGCGGCAACCTAGCGACCTGCGCCGTGTTGCCTTGCGGGATCGACCGCGTCTACCCCGCGGGCAATCGGCGGCTGGCGGGGGAGATCCTGGAGCTCGGCGGCCTCCTCGTTTCCGAGTATCCGCCCGGAGAGGAGATACTCAAATTCCGTTTTCCGGAGAGGAACAGGATCATCGCGGGAATGTCGAGGGCATGCGTCGTAGTAGAGGCGCCCGCCAAATCGGGAGCGCTGATAACGGCGGAGCATGCGTTGGACGAGGGTCGCGACGTCTGGGTATCGGCGGACTGTCTCGGCGGGCCGAGAAGCGGCGGAGTGGATTGGCTGGCTTCGGAAGGCGCCCGCGTCTTGATCGAAGCCGGAGACATCCTGGAAGATTGGGGCTCCATCGGCGATGCGAGCCTCGCGGGAGATCGCGAGCCTCGCGTCGGCCCGAGGTTCGGCGGAGGCGAGGGACCTCGGCTGGCCTCGCTCCTTTTCGATGAGATGGCACTCGAAGACGACTCTGCGAAGCATTGAGGATCGACCGGCGGTAATTCTGAAAACGCTCGAGGAAAGACAAGATAGGAGATGTCGGGAATGGCAGCAAAGAAAAGCGGGTCGGAAGGGCCTTCGTCGTCCGTCGAGGACGTAACCGCGGAGGCTCCATCGCTCGCGCTTCCGTCCGCCAGGAGCCATCAGCGGGCGAAAGGCAAGGATCGCCCCAAGACCAAGGGGAAGAGCGGGGCCAAAAAGGCGGCGCCCAAGAGCATCCTCGTAATAGTAGAGTCACCGGCCAAAGCCAGGACCATAGAGAAATACCTCGGCTCGAGGTACACCGTGCTGGCTTCGATGGGACACCTCATCGACCTTCCGAAGTCGCGCGTGGGAATAGACGTCGAAGGCGATTTCGAGCCTGAATACCTGACGATCCGAGGAAAGGCCAAGCTCTTGAAGAGCCTGCAAAAAGCCGCGAAGAAGTCGTGCCTAGTCCTGCTCGCCTCCGATAACGACCGCGAGGGAGAGGCGATCGCCTTCCATATTCAAAATTCGATCCGCAGCAAGGAAGCCGAGCTTCCCATTCGGCGAATCGTATTCAATGAGATAACGCCCCAGGCGATCCGCAACGCCGTCAAGGCGCCACACGCGATAGACGATACCAAGGTCGATGCCCAGAAGGCGCGCCGCGTCCTCGACCGTCTCGTCGGCTACAATCTTTCGCCGCTCTTGTGGAAGAAGGTCAAGAACGGCTTGTCGGCCGGCCGCGTACAGTCCGTGGCGCTCAGACTCATCTGCGACCGCGAAAGGGAGGTCCAGTCCTTTCTCCCCGAGGAGTATTGGAGCGTCCTGGGCGATTTCCGCAAAGGCCGCGTCGCTTTCTCGGGCGAGCTCGTGCTATTCCGCGGGGAGAGACCAGATCTACCCGGCGAGGCGGCGGCCACGGCTATCGTCGACGCGATACTGGGGAAAGACGCCGTGGTGGGCGAGCTTCGCGAGACCGAGAAGACCTTGAGGCCGAAGCCGCCCTTCACCACGTCGAAGCTCCAGCAGACCGCCGCCAATCGCCTGGGCTTCACGAGCAAGAAGACCATGCAGATCGCCCAGCAGCTCTACGAGGGCGTCAACGTCGGGTCCAGCCGCATCGGACTCATCACTTACATGCGAACGGACTCGACCCGCATATCCGATACCGCGATCGCCGAGGTCCGCGCTTACCTCGCGGAACGCTTCCCGGCCGAGCTTCCGGGCTCGGCGAATATCTACGCCGCCGACGGAAAGGCGCAGGATGCTCACGAGGCCATAAGGCCGACGATCGTGGCCTACGACCCCGAATCCATGAAGGCGCATCTTTCCAAGGATCAGCTCAAGCTCTACGCCCTCGTCTGGGAGCGCTTCGTCGCCAGCCAGATGACGAACGCGAAGCTGCGCAGCTCCGCCGCCGACATCGTCGCGGGCGAGGGAGTATTCCGCGCCTCGTCGTCGCGAGTCGTCGAGCGGGGGTTCTACAAGGTGATCAAGGTCGGCGCGACCAAGGAAGACAAAAGCGAGGGCAGCGTACCGGAGCTCAAACCCGGGGAGGGGATCAAGCTCGAGCGCGTCCGATCCGAGCAGCATTTCACGCAGGGTCCGTCGCGTTTTACCGACGCGTCCATCATCAAGGCTCTCGAGGAGCAGGGCATCGGCCGCCCCTCAACCTATGCGCCGATCATCTCGGTCCTGCTCGAGCGGTATTACGTTTCGAGAGAGAACCGCCAGCTCGTGCCTACTACCCTCGGGCGAATGATCAGCGACATCCTGGTCGAGTACTTTCCTGGAGTCGTCAACGTGGGATTTACCGCGGGGATGGAGGCCATGCTCGACGAGGTCGAGGACGAGAAAGCCGACTGGGTCCATAAGATCCGCGATTTCTACGGTCCCTTCAAGGAGAAAGTCGATGAGGTGATGCAGGATCTCCAATCCTTTCGCGGCAGCCTGGACGAGGCGACGGATATCGTCTGCGAGAAGTGCGGGAAGCCCATGGTCAAGAAGCTGGGACGCTTCGGATACTTCCTCGCCTGTACCGGCTTCCCCGAATGCCGGAACACCCGTTCGATACCTTTGGGGAAATGTCCGAGGCCGGGTTGCGGAGGCGATATCGTCGCGAGGCGGCGAGCCAAGGGGAAGGGCAGGGAGTTCTACGGCTGCACCAATTACCCGGTCTGCAACTTTATCACGTATAACAAGCCGACGGGCTCCGCATGCCCGAAATGCGGATGGTTCCTCGTCGAGAAATTCGACAAGAAGTCGGGCTCTCACAAGGCTTGCATCAATCCCGATTGCGATTATCTGCATACCTACGGGGAGGAAGACGAGCATGGACAGGAGGATTGAGGATTACCTCGCCTTCCTCGACGCCGTAAGGGGCCTCTCTCCCCGTACGCTTCGTTCTTACCGGGAAGACTTCGAAAGCTTCGACTCTTTCGTCGCCGCTACCGTCGCGGCGGATGACGTGGATTCGGTGACGGCCTCGGATATCCGGGCCTTCGCGGCGTTCCTGGTCGTGGAGGGAAAAGCCGGATCGAGCGTAAATCGCGCGCTCTCGGCGATCCGCGGCTATTTCAGGTATCGCGTCCGTTTCGGAGGCCTCGCCGTCGATCCCTCGCGCGACGTAGAGGGCTTACCCTCCAGACGGCCTTTGCCGCGCTTCCTTTTCGAGGACGAGGCATCGGCCTTCCTCGGTCTACCCGAGGGAGAGGGCTTCGGTCCCTCTCGCGACAGGGCGTTGCTCGAATTCCTCTATAGCACGGGCTGCCGCGTCGCGGAAGCCTCGAACCTGACTCTCGACCGCCTCGATCTTGCCGGCGGCTCCGCTCGCGTGATGGGCAAAGGCTTGAAGGAAAGGATCGTCTTCCTGGCCGGTCAGGCGAAAGCCGCGCTCGACGATTATCTGCCGTTGCGTTCCGAGCGTAGGCTCCGCGCCGGCCTGGGCGTCTCCGGCGGCAAGGAATACCTTTTCGTCAACGCGAGGGGGGGCCGCCTCACCGAACGGGGCTTCGAATGGATAATACGAGGCTACGCCGAACGCTCTGGCTCCCCACGCTCGGTGACGCCTCATGCCTTCAGGCACAGCTTCGCGACCCATCTGGTCGGCAGGGGGGCGGATATCCGCGTCGTACAGGAACTTCTAGGGCACTCGAGCGTCTCGACGACCCAGATCTACGCCCACGTCGACATGGAGAGGCTCCGCAAAGTCTATGAGCAAGCTCACCCCCATGGGGGAAGGAAATAGGAAATGAAAGAAACGAAGATCAGATCGACGACCGTCATCGCCGTGCGCCGCGGAGGCAAGGTCGCGATGGCCGGAGACGGCCAGGTCACCATGGGCGAGACCGTCATGAAGAGCAATGCCCGTAAGGTGCGCAAGATCTACGACGACAAGGTGCTGATCGGCTTCGCCGGCGCCACTGCCGACGCCTTCGCGCTGTTCGAGCTTTTCGAGATAAAGCTCAAGGAATACCAGGGCGATCTCGAGAGAGCGGCGGTGGAGCTGGCCAAGGCGTGGCGCATGGAAAAGGCGTTGCGCAATCTCAACGCCCTCCTTCTCGTCGCCGATTCGAAGAAGACTCTCCTTCTTTCGGGGACGGGCGACGTGATAGAGCCGGCCGAGGACGTGATCGCCATCGGCTCGGGCGGCAACTACGCCTACGCTGCCGCCCTGGCCTATCTTGAGAGTTCCGAGTTCCCCGCCGCCGAGATCGCTACGAAAAGCCTGAGGATAGCCTCGGGAATCTGTATCTACACCAACGGCAACATAACCGCGGAGGAGCTCTCATGACCGGCGATTTCGCTACGATGACCCCCCGCAAGATCGTGGAGGAGCTCGACAGGTACATCGTCGGCCAGGAGAAGGCCAAGCGGGCCGTGGCGATCGCGCTCAGGAACAGGATGAGGCGCCAGCGTCTTCCCGAAGATATTCGCGACGAGATAGCGCCCAAGAACATCCTGATGATCGGACCGACCGGCGTCGGCAAGACCGAGATAGCCCGTAGGCTAGCCAAGCTTTGTCAGGCTCCCTTCATCAAGGTCGAGGCTACCAAGTATACCGAAGTCGGCTATGTCGGACGGGATGTCGAGTCCATGATTCGGGACTTGATGGCAGCCGGCCTCGCGATGGTAAAGACCGAAATGCAGGTGGGGGTCAAGGAGGAAGCCGATAGGCGCGCCGAGGAGAGACTCCTCGACCTTTTGCTCCCCGGCATAAAAAAGGCGGACGATCCCATAGGCAACGCTCAATCCATGCCGATCCTCCCCGATCCCGGCCAGAGCGGTCCCGCGAGCGACAGCCGGGAGAAATTTCGAGCTCTGCTGCGCGCCGGGAAGCTCGATTCGCGCGAGGTGGAGATCTCGGTACAAGGATCGAGCCCCGCGATAGAGATATTCTCGGGGAACCAGATGGAGGAGATGGAAGTCGCCCTGGGCGGTCTCTCGGGCCTCTTCGGAGGCAAGCGCAAGAAGAAGGCGGTTTCGGTGGCCGAAGCTCGTCGCATCCTCGCGGCCGAGGAACTCGACAAGCTCGTCGACCCTGAGAGGGCGGCCGAGGAGGCCCGCCACCGCGTCCAAGAGACGGGCATAGTGTTTATCGACGAGATAGACAAGGTGGCGAACAGGGAGGGACGGAACTCCGGCGGCGTCGACGTTTCGCGCGAGGGCGTTCAGCGCGATATCCTGCCCATAGTCGAAGGCTCGACCGTCAATACCAAATGGGGTCCCGTGGATACGACGCATATCCTTTTTATCGCGGCGGGCGCCTTCAACGTCGCTAAGCCGCAGGACCTCATTCCGGAGCTCCAGGGTCGCTTCCCCATACGCGTCGAGCTGGAGGCTCTCTCCGCCAAGGACTTCGAGCGGATACTCACCGAGCCCAAGGGCGCCTTGGTAAAGCAATATACTCAGCTCCTCTCCTCCGAGGGGGTCGAGCTCGAGTTCGACTCGCCCGCCGTGTCCAGGATCGCGGAGATCGCCGCGGCGGCGAATGCGAGGACCGAGAACATAGGAGCCCGGCGCCTGACGACGGTGATGGAGCGCCTTCTCGAGGAGCTTTCCTTCGAAGCGCCTTCGATGGCGGGAGTCAAGGTCAGCGTGGATGTCGCCTATGTCGATTCGCGATTCAAGGACTTCGCGGAACGGCAAGATCTGAGCAGGTATATATTGTAAGACGCGGATTCGGCTAAGGGACGAACCGGCATCGGCCGAAAAATAGACGAAGGGGTAGACGGAATGTTCGAGAATAGCGCTTTCGGGAAAACGCTCGATATATTGCACAGGGGAATGGATGTGACGGTCCTGAGGCGTCAGGTGATCTCCGACAATATCGCCAATGCCGATGTCCCGAACTTCAAGCGTTCCACGGTCAACTTCGAGGCTTCCTTGAAGAAGGCCCTCGAGTCCGAGAAGCTCGAGCCGGCTCTTCCCATGGAGACGACCGATCCTCGCCATATAGCGAGCTACTCTCCCGCCGACTACAGGACCGTCGAGCCGCGGCGCGTGCTCGATTACCTGACTACCTCCAAGAACAACGGCAACAACGTGGACGCCGAGCAAGAAATGATGGACTCGCTGACCAACCAGCTCTCCTACACCCTCCAGGCTCAGGCGGTCAATTTCGAATTCAACCAGGTCAACCTGGTGCTCAGAGGTTAACTATGGGATTGTTCACGTCAATCGATATCGCCGCCTCCGGATTGACGGCCGAGCGCCTGCGCAGCGACGTCATCGCCGACAACATCGCCAATGCGAGCACGACCAGGACGCCCGAGGGCGGTCCGTTCCAGCGAAGCCGAGTCATCTTGAGGCCGATGAACGCCCAGCCCTATTTCCGACTGCCGTTCCAGCCCGAATCCCTGGACAATGGCGCGGGCTTGGGCGTCCGCGTCGCGAGCATCGAGAAGGACGCTTCGCCTCCTCGCCTAGTCTACGATCCAACCCACCCCGACGCCATAAAAACCGGCCCAAAGGCCGGCTATGTCGAGATGCCCAACGTAAACATCGTCACGGAGATGGTCGATCTCATAGCCGCGTCGCGCGCCTACGAGGCCAATTCGACCATGGCCGACGGCTCGAAGGCCATGTTCATGAAGGCCCTCGAGATCGGGAGGTAGTGAATGGCCCTGAATATCGGCTCGCTCAGCTCGATCCTTACTCCGAACTCGGCCGCCCAACTCGCCGCGCTTGCGCGCACCGACGCCATGCATTACACTTCTGCCGGCCTGCGGGACGAATCGGGGACCGACTCGACCGATGGCATCGCCGATGCCCTCCTGCCTGCGGGCATAGGGGCGCAGTCCTCGGCGACGAAGGCTCCGTCTTTCGAGCAGGCGCTGCTCAAGGCCATGGACGGCGTGAGCTCGTCGCAGAACAAGAGCGACGATCTGCTTCAGAGAGTTGTTGCTGACCCCGATTCGGTCGACGCGCAGGACGTCACTATAGCCATGGCCGAGGCGAATATGTCGCTCAATTTGGCCAAGACCGTCATGTCGCGGGTAGTGACCGCGTGGAAGGATATAATCAATACTCGCTGACTTGCGAAGCAGGTCGGGGAGTGTCAGGCGGCGTGAAGGCTCCCGACGACGGATGGCCGAGTTCCCTTGGGGAAGGGAACTCGTGGACCGGTGATCCAGTCGGGAAGCCCGCGACGCCTCTAAAAGCGGGGCTATGGACCCGCGCTGGGGGGGGACATGAACGATTTCTTCAAAAAGCTCTTCGATCAAGCCAAGGCGCTTTGGGCTAAATGGACCTTGGTCCAGAAGCTCATCCTGGGAGGGGTCGTGCTGGCCGCGATAATCGCGGTCGTGATACTCGTGCGGATCTCGGCCGCGCCCACGATGGTGAAGCTCCTCGGCACGCCCATCAAGACCGACGACGAACTCAGACTCATCACCAGCAAGCTGGATGCGGAAGGCATACCATATCAGGTGGGCGAGAGCAATCAGCTCTATGTCAAGGACCAAAAGACCGCGCTCAGGGCTAAAGGCATTCTCATCCGGGATGACCTCATTCCCAAGGGAACTGATCCTTGGGCCATCTTCGACGTGCAACGCTGGACTACGACGGATTTCGAGCGCAACGTCAATCTGCGCCGGGCGATAATCGGCCAGGTGACCCAGCAGATCGAAGCTCTCGACGACGTCGATAAGGCGAGCGTCACGGTGGTCATGCCCGAGAAGGAGCTTTTCCAACAGGATCAGAAGCCCGTCACGGCAAGCGTCATCCTCTTTCCGAAGCCCGGATCCGATCTGGCCCAGAACCGAAAGAAGATCGAGGGCGTCCAGAAGATACTCAAGTTCGCCGTCGAAGGTCTCACCGACGAGGACATCGTCATCACCGATCAGAACGGCATCGTGCTCAACGACTTCGCCAATATGGCCGACTTCGATCGGCTCCAGCAGACCAAGAGCGAGCAAAAGCTCATTCAGGATCTCGAGGCCCAGTACCGCGCGAAGGTGCTCGATGCCCTGCAGCAGATCTATACGCCCGATCGGGTCCGCGACCTCAACATCAAGATCGATATGGATATGTCCAAGAAGAACGTGAAGACCGAGGAGTATTTCCCCGTGACGATAAAGCCTCGGACGCCTCGCTCGCCCTACGACGATTCCGACGTCCGCGCCTCTGTCACGAGGTCCAAGACCGAGACGACGACGGAGTGGACGGGCACGGGCTTCAATCCCGAAGGTCCCGCCGGGACGGAAGGCCAGACTGCCCCGGCCTACAAGGACCTCCAGAACATGCAAGGGAAGATGACTCAGCATTCCATCGTGCAGAACGAGGAGATAAACAAGCGGAATATCGATGAGGTGAGCTCGCCTACGATCCAGAGGGTCACCGTCTCGGTCAATATCGACGGTGTATGGAAATGGAAGTACGACGAAAAAGGCCGCCTCAAAATGCTTCCCGAAGGCGGTGTCGATCGCGAGTACGTTCCGATACCGGACGACGATCTCAAGAAGGCGCAGGCGCTCATCCAGGATGCCGTTGGCTACAATCAGGACCGCGGCGACTCGGTGACCGTCCAAAACATCGCCTTCGACCGAACCGCGCAATTCAAGGCCGAGGACGCGGACTACCTGAGGAACGTCCAGGTCAGGCAGATTGTGCTATACTCCCTCATCGGGCTGGCGATCCTCATGCTCGCGTTCATCGTTTTCCGCGTCGTCTCGCGCGAGCTCGAAAGGCGCCGCAGGATAGCCGAGGAGAAGCGCGCGATCGAGCAGAGCATGCTGCGCGAGAACGCGATTCGCCAGGCCGAGGAGCAGAACATCGAAGTGTCGATGTCCGTCGAGGAACGCAAAAGGCTGGAGCTTCAGGAGCACGCGATTAACATGGCGAAGGAGCATCCGGAGGACGTCGCGCAGCTCATCCGCACCTGGCTGCGGGAGGAGTGATAATGCCTCAGCAAACCCAAGCCCGAGGCCGTGGGCAGGCGGCGGGTCCGATCTCCGGCGCCCGCGGGGCGGAGGCCGCCGCGAAGCGGCCCAAGAACGTCAAGGACATGGCGGGCAGGCAGAAGGCTGCAGTCTTCCTCGTAGCCCTGGGTTCGGAGATATCCTCCGAGATCTTCAAGCATCTACGCGAGGACGAGATAGAGACCCTCACCTTCGAGATCGCTCGCCTCGACTCGGTCGAGGCCGAGCAGAAGGACCAGGTCCTCACCGAGTTCCAAGAGCTCATGATGGCCTCGGACTTCATAACCTCCGGCGGCATCGATTACGCGCGGGAGCTTCTCGAGAAGTCCCTGGGCTCGCAGCGCGCGATCGACATCATCAACCGCCTCACATCGAGCCTGCAGGTGCGGCCCTTCGATTTCATCCGCCGTACCGACCCGGCGCACCTCCTGAACTTCATACAGACCGAGCACCCGCAGACGATATCCCTCATCCTCGCCTATCTAGAGCCCAATAAGGCGGCCTATATTCTGCAGAAGCTGCCGCACGACGTGCAGTCGGACGTCGCCAAGCGCATCGCTACCATGGACCGCACGATGCCCGAAGTGCTGCGGGAAGTGGAGCGGGTCCTCGAGAAGAAGCTGTCCACCCTATCGAGCGAGGACTTTACCGCGGCTGGCGGCGTCGATTCGATCGTCGGCATCCTCAACCTCGTCGATCGCACCTCCGAGAAGGGGATCATCGAGGCTTTGGAGGAGGATTCGCCCGAGCTGGCCGAGGACATAAAGAAGAAGATGTTCGTCTTCGAGGACGTAGTCCTCCTCGACGATCGATCGATCCAGAAGGTCCTGCGCGAAGTCGACGGCCAGGAGATCGCAAAGGCTCTCAAAGGAGTGGACAGCGAGGTCCAGGAGAAGATCTTCAAGAACATGTCGAAGCGCGCGGCTACCATGCTCAAGGAAGACATGGAATTCATGGGCCCGGTACGCATCAAGGACGTCGAGGAAGCCCAGCAGAAGATCGTATCCATCATCCGCCACCTCGAGGAGACCGGCGAGATCATCATCTCCCGCGGAGAGGGCGACGAGCTCGTCCAATAAAGGGAATAGTCCATGGCCAAAACCGTTTTCCGGCCCTTCGAGTTCGTTTCTCTCCAGTCCACGATGATACTCAAGCACGAGGGACCCGAGGGGGGGCAGGAAGTCCAGTCCGCCGAGGAGGCGATAGAGGCTCCGGAATACGACGGACCCAGCGCGGACGATTTACGGCGCGAGGCCGAGGCGTTCAAGGCCCAATGGGACAAGGAAAAGGAAGCGCTGCTCGCCTCGGCCAAGGCCGAGGCCGATCGCATCGTCCGGGAGGCCGAGAGCGCGGCCTTCGAGGAAGTGAGGCGCAAGACCAACCAGGCTCAGAAGCTGAAGCAGGAGGCCGAGGAAGAGGCCACCGGGATAGTTGGCGAGGCCGAGAAGCGCGTGGCGGAGCTCGAGTCCTCCGCGAAGTCCCGCCTGGAAGCGGCCGAGCGCGAAGCGTCGAAGAAGGGGCGCGAGGAAGGCAGGGAAGAAGGGTACAAGGAGGGCGTCGCCGAGGCGGAGCGCCTGGTCGGACGGCTCCATACCATTCTCGACCGAGCGATGGATAAGCGGGCGGAGATCCTCGCCGAGACCGAGTCGCAGGTCATCGAGCTCGTCCTCCTCGTGGCAAGGAAGGTCGTCAAGGTCATCTCGGAAAACCAAAAGAGCGTCGTCGTCCAGAACATCTCCCAGGCGCTTCGCAAGCTCAAGACTAAGAGCGACGTCATCGTGCGCGTCAACCTGGCCGATCTTCAGCTGGCGACCGAGCACGTCAAGGACTTCGTCCAGATGACGGAAAACGCCAAGAAGATGCAGATCGTCGAGGATTCGACGGTCGATCGAGGCGGCTGCGTCATCGAGACCGATTTCGGCGAGATCGACGCGCGGATTTCGAGTCAGCTCAGCGAGCTCGAGGAGAGGATACTCGACGTGGCGCCGATCAAGGCCCGCGGAAAGATCCAGGGTTGATATGGAAGGACTCGGGAAATACCTGAGCGCGGTCGAGAGGACCGACCCAATCAAATACGTCGGACGCGTCACGAAGGTCCTGGGCCTCCTCGTCGAGAGCAGGGGCCCCCAGGCCGTAATCGGCGAGGTATGCCAGATACTCGTCCCCAGGCTGGGCAAGGCCGCCTATGCCGAGGTGGTGGGCCTGCGCGAGGACGCCGTGCAGCTCATGTCCTACGAAGGACTCGAGGGCATCGAGGTAGGCTGCCAAGTCATCGCGACGGGAGAGCTCCTGCAGGTCCCGGTCTCCGATCGCCTCCTCGGGCGCGTCCTCGACAGCATGGGCCGTCCCTCGGACGGGAAAGGCGATATCTCGTCGGATACTTTCTATCCGGCCGTGGCGCGTCCGCCAGACGCCCTTACGAGAAAGCGGATAACCCGCCGCGTCGTCACGGGAGTCAGGTCCATCGATGGCCTGGTGCCTCTCGGAAGGGGACAGCGCATAGGGATATTCGCGGGTTCCGGTGTAGGTAAATCCACGGTGATGGGCATGATCGCGAGGAATACGGACGCTGACGTCAACGTCATCGCCCTCATCGGGGAACGCGGTCGCGAGGTCAGGGAGTTCATCGAGAACGACCTCGGCGAAGAGGGCCTGCGACGCTCGGTCGTCATAGTGTCCACTTCGGACACGCCGCCCCTCTCCCGCTTGCGCGGCGCCTACGTCGCCGCCGCGGTAGCCGAATACTTCCGCGATCAGGGCAAGGACGTGATGCTTCTCTTCGATTCGGTTACGCGCTTCGCCCGCGCCCAGCGCGAGGTCGGTCTCGCGATAGGGGAGCCGCCCGCGACTCGCGGCTATACGCCCAGCGTATTCGACTCGATGCCCAAGCTCCTCGAGCGCTCCGGTACCTCCGCCAAGGGTTCCATCACCGGGATCTATACCATCCTGGTCGACGGCGACGACATGGACGAACCGATCGCCGATACCGTCCGCGGCATCCTTGATGGCCACATCGTACTATCGCGGCGGCTCGCCCAGCGCTATCAGTACCCGGCGGTCGACGTGCTCAAGTCGGTTTCCCGCCTCGTCGGGTCGGTGACCGGACCCATGACCCAGAAGGTGATGGGCTATGTACGCAAGGTGATGGCCATATACGAAGAGAACGAGGATATGATAACGATCGGCGCCTACGTGAAAGGCTCCAGTCCCGCCGTCGACGAGGCGATCGCCAAGAAGGACGCCGTCCAGGAATTCCTCATCCAGGCGGTGGAGGAGAAGGCCCCGATAGCCGATACGCTCAGGAGACTGTCCGCGATCGCCGGCATACCCCTCCCCCCGCAGGAAGCGGCGTCAAACGCGACCGAGGCCGACGCCGGGGAGGACTTCGCTTGAGACGCTTCAAGTTCAATCTCGAGAGATTCCTCGAGCTGCGGAGCTTCTACGAGCGCAAGGCCGAGCTGGCCCTCGCCGAGCGGGCGGGACGTTGCGCCTTCCTCGACGGGCAGCTGCGCGAGGTGGCGCAGGCGAGATGGCGGACGAGCCGCGAGATGTTCTCGGCCGGTCGGGATCTGTCCGACTATCGCGCGGCCGAGCTCTATATCGTCCGCCTCGAGCGCGATCGAGACAGGCTCGCCGAAGAGCTCGCTCGAGCGGAAGTCGAGCGGGAAGAGGCTCGACTCCTATACATCGAACGGCACAAGGCTCGCGAGGCGATCGAGAAGCTGAAAGAGCGTCGGCAGGCGGAGTATTATCGCCTCGCCGAGCGAGAGGAAACGAAGGCCCTCGATGATCTGCCAAGGCGTCGCGTCGTCGAGGCGAAGGACTAGGGGAGATGGCAAGCTTCGGAAGGCCGAGGGTACTCGGGCGCATCGTCCTTCTTTTGGCGATGATACTCGCCCTCGTGATAGGCGGGATCGTCTGGTTCGATTATATCGGCCTTATCGACGCGAAGACCGCTCTTGCCCCCGCGTACAAGCTGCTGGGCGTAAATGGGCGCGCGCCCAAGGCCATTCGAGCCGACAGCCCCGTCCTCCTCGAGGAGGAGCGCTACGCGAAACGGCTGGAGTCGATCGCCGTTCGCGCCGAGGATCTCGACGCCAGGGAGAGCGGACTCGATAAGCGAGACGCCGATATCTCCCAGAAGGCCCAAGAATTGGACGACCGCGGAAAAGCCCTCGACGATAAAGAGAAATCGTTCAATGACAAGGTGAAAGAGTACGACAATAGGAAGGCCAACATCGATCAGAACGCGCAGTACCTGGTCGGCATGCCGCCGGATAAGGCGGTGGGCATCCTGAACGCGATGGACGACCAGACGGTCATCGACATCTTCCACGCCGTGGAGGAAAGGGCGAAGGCCGCCGGGGTAAGCTCTCTCGTTTCCGTATGGCTCTCCGGCATGCCGCCCGATCGCTCCGCGACCCTTCAGCGCAAGATGGCGGCCAAACCGAGCTCCTTAGAGTAGGCGCGAGGCGAGGCCCAAAGGGCTGGCGCCGCGGACTGTCAGGAGCGAAGCTCGCGACGAGAGCGAAGCTCGCGACGGCTCTTCGATATCGGCAAAGGAGAGCGTCAACGTCAATCCCCGCGCAGTCCACGAACGCGATCCGTACGGTTTCAGCCGAAAAAGCAGGAGGAGTCGGCCAGGCTCCCTCCCTCTTCAAGAAAGCCGGCGGCAAGAAGGCTGTCGGCCTTGCCGGACTCTTCTCGGAATTACTGGCTCAAGCCCAGAAAAGCTCGGGCATGAAGGGCGGCGATGGCGAGGCTGTGATCAGGTCGAAAACCAGGCTCGGGGCGGCGCAGGCAGCTCGGGGCGCCCCTGCATCCGACGGCGAGAAGGCGGCCGATCGGAAACCTACGAACCTTCAGGCCAAGGCTCCCCCCTCGAGGCGGGCGGAGGTTCTGGGGGCGCCCGCCGTCCCGAAGGAAGCGCGCCGCTCCGCGCAAGCCGCGCGCGACGATAAAGCGCATGAGCATAGTCCGAGTTCCGGGCAGGCGGTCCCGGCCGAGACGAAGGCCAAGGTCGCCAAGGCGACCGACGACGATCGCTCGGCCAGGACCAAAAGGGATGCGGCCCTCGACGAATCCGGTTCCATCCTCGCGTCAGGCTCGGGCCTGGCCGCGAGGGCACTATCCGCCGATGCGAGCGTCATGCGGGCGAAAGGCGCGCCTTCGGGCGGGCGCGAAGATCCTGCCGCAGGGCAAAAGGCCGAAAGGCTCTCGTCGGAGCCGAAATTGAGCGTTCGCGATCTCAGGCGATCGACAGATGCGAAGGGCGGAGCCGCATCGAAGCCTGCCCTCAAGCCCGAAGACCCTTCCGGAGGAAGCATTCAACAGTCGAAGTCCTCGAGCCATGAAACCGGTCGCGAGGTTTATCGCGAGCTGTCGCTCGGGGCGAGAGGAACTGGAGACTCGAGCATGCCTGCCTCGGCCGGGAAGGCGGACGCTGCCGGCGGCCGCGGACAGGACTTCGGGTCCATGCTGGCGGACCGCCTTCGCGATGCCTGGAACGGCGAGATCGTCCAAAGCGCCCGCATCGTCCTTAAGGATGGCGACGCCGGTACGATTCGATTGAGGCTGAAGCCGGAATCGCTGGGAAACGTCAAGATAGAGCTGAATCTATCCGAGAACAATATCAGCGGCAGGATCCTGGTAGAGTCCGACAAGGCGAAAAGCGCTTTCGAGCGGAATATGAACCAGTTGGCCGATGCTTTCAAACAGGGCGGCTTCGATTCCGCCAGCCTCGAAGTCGCAGTCGGCGGAGGCTCGGGCGGGGGATCCCCCAACGATTCGTCCAGGAAGGGGTCGCCGGAGCCATTCTTCTCGGAGCGTCTACGCGGCGCTGTCGGCTCGACGGCCGATCCCGCCGCCGCCGTTACGGCCTATTCGCGCCGAGGCGGCTCGATCGACATATATGCATAGGAGGACCCGGTGGACCTTAACATCAATACCGCGCTGAGCTCGCAAGACCTCGCCGCGACGAAGGCCGAGGTCGACACGTTCAACAAGTCGATCAAAAGCGCCAAGTCCGGATCGGCCAACCTCGGTCGCGACGATTTCCTCAAGCTGCTCATAACCCAGCTGCAGCACCAGGACCCTACCGCGCCCGTCGACGACAAGGATTTCATAGCCCAGATGGCGCAGTTTTCCTCTCTCGAGCAGATAACCAACATGAGCTCGAGCTTCCAGAGGCTTTCCGGACTCCTCGCCTCGGGCGAGGCCTCGCAAGTCCTGGGCAAGACGGTCGAGCTTCACGACGGGGACAATCTCGTTCGCGGCGTCGTGGACAAGGTGGTTCGCGGCGACAATCCCCTCGTCAGCGTAAACGGCGGCATTTACGACTTTTCCCAGGTAGAATCGGTTATAGGAAACTAGGAGGGCTAGTCCCATGATGCGTTCATTGTATTCCGGCGTCTCAGGCCTGCAGAATCACCAGATCCGGATGGATGTCCTCGGCAACAATATCGCCAACGTCAACACCACCGGCTTCAAGAAGGAGCGGGCGACTTTCCAGGACCTCCTTTACCAGCAGATGTCCGGAGCCTCCGCGCCCAATGGCGACGTCGGCGGCGTCAATCCGAAGGAAATCGGCCTGGGGATGTCGGTGGGCTCGATCGACACTATCCACACGCAGGGCGCGCTGCAGACTACGGGGGTAATGACCGACCTCGCCGTCCAGGGCAACGGCTTCTTCGTCCTCAAGAACGGAGATAGCACGCTATTTACGCGCGACGGAGCCCTAGGCCTGGATAGGAACGGCACGCTCGTCAATCCGGCGACCGGCTATCGCGTCCAGGGCTGGCTGGCCCAGGATGTCAACGGACAGCCCTTGCTCTCGACCTCGGGAGCGACCCAGGATATCGTCGTACCCATCGGTTCCAAGGATCCGGCCAAGGCGACCAGCCGCGTGGACATAGCATGCAACCTGGATAAGCGAACGATTGAGGTGCCGCCGAACTCTACGGCGGATACGGTAGAGCAGGGCACCTGGCGGGTCGAGGAGAAGATTTACGACTCTTTCGGCTCGCCGCATACCCTCCGCGTCGAATACCGCAAGGTCGTCGGCCAAGCCAACCAATGGCAGGGCACCGTGACCGTCGATCCCGACGCGCAGACCCCCGCGAACGCCGGCGTCGCACTCGGGGCCAACCCCCTGGCCGCCAACGGCAATACCTTCACCGTGGAATTCGACAACAGGGGCCTGCTCGCTCGGGTTCGGGATGGGCAAGGCAACGCGTCGCCGACGACCGGGGCACTGGACATGGGAGTCTCCTTCGACGTCCAGGGCGCCACGCCGGCCGCGGGAGGCGGGGCGACGAGGCAAACCTTCAGGATCAACCTCGGCACCGTGGGCTCGGCGACGAACACCGTAACGCAGATGGCGGAGCGATCGTCGACCAAGGCCTTCGACCAGGACGGCTATACGATGGGCTACTTGGATAGCTTCAAGATAGACCAGTCGGGCGTGGTCACCGCGGTCTACTCGAACGGCACGAACAGGAGCATAGGCCAGATAGCCTTGGGCAGCTTCACGAACCCGGGCGGCCTGGAAAAGGTAGGCGAGACGAATTTCGTCCAGTCCAACAATTCAGGGCAGGCCAATATCGGGCCGTCGGGCATCGCGGGCAAGGGCAAGATAATCGCGGGGACCCTCGAAATGTCCAATGTCGATCTCGCCGAGCAGATGACCGACATGATAGTGACCGAGCGGGGCTTCCAGGCGAACTCGAGGACGATCCAGACTTCCGACCAGATGCTCCAGGAGCTCCTGACGCTCAAGCGGTAAAGAAGGGCGGACGAGAATAGGACACGGAGAGCGCGGAGGCCCTCGGAGAGCGCGGAGGCGGAAGAAGAGCGATCGCGAGGCGCCCCATTTTTCCCGGTCCTATTCCTGCTCCGTGGCCTCCGTGTTTTCTTTTCGATCGACCGCCGTATGCCTATCTTAATGAGGGAAGCATGATCGAGCTCACCACGCTCTCCGGCAAGAAGTTCTGGGTCAACCCCCATCAAATCGAGACGATGGAGGCCAATCCCGACACGACCCTGGGCCTCGTGTTCGGAAAGAGGATGGTCGTGGCCGAGAAGCCGGCGGAAGTCATATCCCGAATCGTCGCTTACAGGCGATCGATCGCCGGTTTCGGCGAGGCGGACTGAAGCCGAAGGCGGGCGGGCCGCCATTCCGCTTTTCAGCCCGCGCTCTTGCGTGTATACTAATATGGTCGCCTGAGGCACCGATAATTTAAGGGGGGAGGTCAGCCATGTCGGATAACGTCGACGATCAGGAGATGAATTTCGCCGAGGGCGAGACCGAGACTTCCCAAGCTTCCAAGGCCAAGGGCGCGGGGCCGGGGATCGCGCGGATCCTCATGGTCGTCGGGATCGGGCTCGGCGCCGTCATATTCATCGTAACCATCGTCGTGATTACCGTCGGCATAGTGAACAAGCAAGGCAAGCCCGTGGTCGCGATCACAAAATCCGAGGATTATCAGGCGTCGACTCCGCTTTACCAGTACGTCGGCACGATCGGCGAGATCCGCACCAAGACGAGCGACCAGGAGCCGTATTCCGTGACCGTCAGGATCAATCTGGGCTTCGACCTGCAGGATAAGGATTCCCCGGTCGAGGTGAACGCGAGGATGCCGCAGATCAGGGACTTCCTCAGGAGGTATTTCACTTCCAAGATGGCGGATGACCTGACGCCCGACAAGGAACTCATCATACAGGACGAGATCAAGGAAAACCTCAATCGCATACTCAGCAAGCCCACGGTCAAGGAAGTCCTGTTCGATCGCCTCGACGTCATAAAAATGTAGGCCAGGATCGGGTAACGGTATGGAGGCGGCATGACCGAAGTCCTCTCTCAGGACGAGATAGACCAGCTCCTCACCGCCATCAACGCGGGAGAGACGGAGATCGAGAGCATAAAGCCGACCGCCGACAACCGCAAGATCAAAATATACGACTTCAAGCGCCCTGATAAGTTCTCGAAGGAGCAGATTCGTACCGTACAGAACATGCACGAAACCTTCGCGCGCCTGACTACGACCACGCTCTCGGCCTCGATGCGGGCGCTGGTCAACGTCCACGTCGCGTCCGTCGACCAGCTCACCTACGAGGAATTCATCCGGTCCATACCTACGCCCACGACCCTCGCGGTCGTCAGCATGGACCCTCTCAAGGGCCAGGCCATACTCGAGATCGACCCTTCCGTCACCTTCACTATCATCGATCGCCTCTTCGGCGGCTCCGGAGAGGGAGCCAAGCTCAACCGCGAGCTCACGGACATCGAGCACTCGGTGATGGAAGGAATCATCGTCAGGATCCTCGGGAACATGCGCGAGGCCTGGACTACCGTCATCGACCTTCGGCCCCGCCTCTCCCAAATCGAGACGAACCCTCAATTCGCCCAAATAGTGCCGCCCTCCGAGATGGTGGTTCTGGTCACGCTCGAGACCAAGGTCGGGGAAGTCGAGGGGATGATGAATTTCTGCATACCCTACATGACCATCGAGCCCATCGTCTCGAAGCTCTCCGCGCAATTTTGGTACAGCTCGGTGCGCAGGGGCGCGACGACGGAAAACCTGAATATCCTGAAGGAAAAGCTGTCCACGGTCGAGATACCCGTCATCGCCGAGGTCGGCCATATCAACATATCGGTCCGGGACGTCCTCGCCCTGCGCAAGGGAGACGTGATTCGGCTCCACTCCGTCCACGTCGGGGATCCGATGGCCCTCGACGTCGGAAACAAGAAGAAGTTCCTCTGTCGCCCCGGCGTGATAGGCAAGAAGATGGCGGTCCAGATCACGAAGAAGCTCGAGGACGTGGGCCAGGAAGAATTCGAGGAACTAGCCTCAGAAGGAGACGAGAATAATGAGTGATGGCGCCCTCTCCCAGGAAGAGATAGACTCCCTCCTCGCTGGCCTCGACGGCGGCTCCGGTTCCCCGGCGTCGACGGCGGCCTCGGGACGCCAGGGCTCGGCCCTATCGGCCCAGGACGCGCAAGCCTTCAAGGCGATACTCGAATCGACTCTGAGCGCCCAGTCCCAGAATCTCTCCATGATCACGGGGCTTCCCGTCACTATACAGAGTCCGACGGTCGACGGATCCACGAGGGACGGCTTCCTCCGGGACGTCCCCGAGGAAGTGCTTACCGTGTCGGTGCCCTTCGCCGGCTCGCTTCCCGGAGATCACTCCTTCGTGATGTCCAAGGCGATGGCGATCAGGATCGCCTCTCTCGCCAACAAGGACGAGACCCTGTCGGAACTCGACGATATGGCCGTTTCCGCGGTGCAGGAGTGCGTCTCCACTCTCGCGGGAACCCAGATAACCGTCGTATCCGAGAAGACCGGCAATCGCAACATCACCGCCGGAGTCGCGGAAGGGGCCTTCGGTCCCAAGGCCATGGCTAAGGTCCCGTCCGGAGACTTCCTGCGCGCCGTTTATCCCGTCCAGATCGGCGATGAGCAGGCCGATCGTCTCGTCGAATTGTTCGCCCTCGCATTCGTAAAGGATGTTCTCGCATCGGCCGGCGGAGGAATGCCGGGCGGGCAGCTGCCCGCGATGATGGGGGGGCAGATGGGAAGCCCCATGGGCATCTCGGGCATGCAGATGAGCCAGATGGGCCAGCAGATGGGCCAGATGGGGCAGCAAATGGGCCAGATGGGGCAGCAGATGGGCTCGGGCTATGGCCCGCCGATGGGAGGATTCGGCGGCATGAACCCGCCGAACGTCCAGCCCGTGCAATTCGCGAGCCTCCAAATGCAGCAGGCGAGCACCGAGTCGGGCAACATCGGCCTCATCATGGACGTCTTCATGGAGATGACGGTCGAGCTCGGTCGGACGCGCAAGCTGATAAAGGAAATCCTCGGAATGGGCGAGGGTACGATAATCGAGCTGGACAAGCTGGCCGGCGAGCCCGTGGACATCCTGGTCAATCACAAGCTTATCGCCAAGGGAGAAGTCGTGGTCATAGACGAGAATTTCGGCGTTCGCGTCACGGAAATCGTTTCGCCGATGGAGAGGATGGGCGATTTAGGTTAAAATTTTGTACTTCTATTAAATAACTATTGCGTTTAACCTCCCGATGCACTAAAATATAGGTTGAATTTCGGGAGGGGATCTTTGAAATGCATAGCGCTCGTCCTGTGCGCCGTCTTGGCGCTAGGGTCGGGGGCCGTCGCGGGGGCGCAGGGCAAGGATGCCGTTACGCCGCCCGCAGCCGGAAACGCCGTGGGGACGGCGGCTTCGGTGGATGAGACGACTCTCGCCTTAGGCGATGCGGCGGCGCCGGCCAAGGCCGCGAATAACGCGGCCGGTTCAACTACACTTGCTTATTTCCTCCGCATGGTCTTCGTGCTGGCTCTCGTGCTGGCCGCGATCTATGGCGTCTACCGTCTCATGAAACGCGTGTCGAGGCCCAAGGCGGTCGACGACGCGGCAGTCAAGGTGCTCGCTACCACGTCCCTGGGTTCCGGGAAGGCCTTGCATGTGATAGGCCTCGGCAGCAAGGTCTATCTGATAGGCGCGACCGACGCCTCGATCACCCTCGTGGCGGAAGTGGCGGACAAGGACTTCATCGACGGCCTGGCGCTCGAGGCTGCTCTCGCCCCCCAGGCTTCCAAGCCGGGCGTGGATTTCGGGGAAATGCTCGTGAACCTATTGGGCGTCCGTCATAGAGGCGGCGGCCGAGGCAAGGACGGGTCCAAGCAGCGCCGCGACGCGGACTTCCTGGCCGGGCAGCGCGAGCGGCTGCGGAAATTCTGAGGACGCCATGAGAGCACAAGGGAAATTCCTGCGGCTCGCGGCCCTCGTTCTGGCGCTCGCCGCCCTTTCGACGAGCGAGGCGAATGCCCAAGCGGTTCAGCCTTCCGCCTCCGCGACGAAATCGCCGAATTCGGCGATTTCGACCTTCACGCCGTCTCCCGCGGCATCGGCCGCCCGTTCGGGCTCGCCGGGTTCCGGCATCCGATCGACCTCGGGGCTCCCGACTTCGGTGCCCCTCGTTCCGCTCGTCGATTTGAGGGTAAGGAACCCCAGCACCGGGCAGGAGGTGGCATTTTCAGTCCAGCTCCTCCTCCTCCTGACGGCTCTCTCGCTTGCCCCGAGCATACTCATCCTCATAACGAGCTTCCTGCGAATCTCCATCGTCCTCGACTTCGTAAAGCGAGCGCTTTCGCTGCAGCAGATGCCTCCGAGTCAGGTGCTTATGGGCATTTCCCTCTTCCTGACCGTCTTCATCATGTGGCCGACTTTTCAGACCGTCTACAACGATTCGCTCAAGCCCTTGTCCGACGGCAAGATAGGAGTCCAGCAGGCCTACTATGCGGCGGAAAAGCCCTTCCGCATCTTCATGTTCGATCAAATGAGGGCGCATCCAGAGAATATCCGTCTCTTCATGTCGATGCGGGGCCTGCCCAAGCCCAACACCCTGGCGGACGTCCCGACCTACGTCCTCGTGCCGGCCTTCATCCTCAACGAGCTTACCGTCGCGTTCAAGATAGGCATACTCCTCTACATTCCTTTCATCATCATCGATATGGTCGTATCCTCGATTCTCATGTCCATGGGCATGATCATGCTTCCGCCGGTCATGATATCGATGCCCTTCAAGCTGATCCTGTTCGTCCTCGTGGACGGATGGGGACTCCTCACGCAGCAGCTCGTGAGGTCTTTCTTCTGATGGGGGCGCCATGAGCATGGGCGATGCCGTTTCGATCATGAGGGGAGGGATCTTCGAGATCCTGCTTCTGTCCGCGCCCGTCCTCCTCGTCGCGATGGTGGTCGGACTCGTCGTCTCCATCTTCCAGGCGACTACCTCCATCCAGGAGCAGACCCTCACCTTCGTGCCCAAGATCGCCGCCATCATGCTCGTGCTGGCGCTTCTCGGCGGATGGATGTTCGGCAACCTCGGGCAATATACGCGGGACCTCTTCGCGCTGATCCCGCAAATGGCCAGGTGAGGCTCTGAATGGGATGGCCCTTCGCCGATTTCAACCTCTTCCTCCTCATCGCGGTGAGGATCGTCGCGATGATCGAGGTCGCTCCCCTGCTCTCGGGCCAAGGCGTTCCTCAGGTGGCGAAGGTAGGCCTGGCGGGATTCGCGGCGGCGATGGTCTTCCCTTCGGTAAAGGCATCCGGGTACGCCGTTCCGGACGACGGCATGGCCTTCGCCCTCCTCATCGTCGGCGAGGCGATGATCGGTCTCGTCATGGGCTTCTTCCTTTCTATCGTCTATTCGGCGTTTACGACCGCGGGTCAGTATTTCTCGCTCCAAATCGGCTTCGGGGCCTCGGAGACCTTCGATCCCCTGGCGGAAGTCGAGCTCCCCCTCATGGGGCAGTTCCTCAACATCATCGCGATGTTCATCTTCGTCTCGACCTCGGGCTTCCAGCGCCTCTTCCTCATCGGCGTGCAGGGCTCCTTCAAGGCCATGCGCGCGATCGACCTGGTGAACAGGCGGGACGACATCGTTCAATTCATTCTAAGGGCCACCGGCGCCCTTTTCCAGCAGGCCCTCGTCCTTTCCATGCCCGTGCTCGGCACCTTGTTCATCGTATCGGTCGCGATGGGACTCCTTTCCAAGGCCGCTCCCCAAATGAACCTCCTCACCGAGGGCTTTCCGGTTTCGCTGGCCGTGACCTTCTTCATAATGCTTTCCTCCCTTCCTTTCATGATGGAGGCCTTCTCGCACCTCGTCGACGCGAGCTTCGACGACCTTGGGATACTGGTAGGGGGCAAGCTGTGATCGAGCCCTATCCGCGGCTTCGCCCCGCGCCCTCGGTCGGCGACCCCGGGCGGATCGGCCTGCAATGGTTCGCCGCCGAGGACGAGGGGCGGACCGAAGAGCCTTCCGAAACCAAGCTCAGGAAGGCGCGGGAAGAGGGACGCGTAGCGAAGAGCCAAGAGCTGATAGGGGCGGTCGGCCTCCTGTTCCCGTCGGTCGCTCTCGTCCTGCTCGGACCTTATTTCGCCCGGACCATGCGCGAGATGCTGCTTTTCTACCTGGGCCTCGTGGGAAAGACCGATATTTCGACCGATTCGGGACCCGTCGTCGCGGCCTTCTTCTCGTATTTCGTCCGTCTCACCCTTCCCTTGGCCGGCGTCGCCGTCATCGGAGCGATATTCTCCAACGTGCTCCAGGTGGGCTTGGTCCTCTCGGTCAAGCCCATCACGCCCGACTTCTCCAAGATCGTTCCTCGATTCGGCCAGTACTTCAAGCGGACCATGTTTTCCCTGGAGGGAGTCTTCAATCTCGCGAAGTCGATCGCGAAGATACTCATCATAGCCTTCGTCGCGTACCTCACCATCCAGGGCGAGTTCGACAAGCTCAGGAGGCTCTTCGAAGGCCCGTTCTGGCCCATGATCGCGTTCGTATTCTCCCTGGCGATGCGCCTGATCATCGAGGTGGCTGTGGCGATGCTCATCCTCGCCGTGCCCGACTACCTCTTCCAGCGCAGGCAATACATGGAATCCCTCAAGATGTCCAAGGAGGAAGTGAAGGAAGAGCGGAAGATGCAAGAGGGGGATCCGCTGATCAAGAGCAGGCTCCGCGAGCGGATGCGCGAGCTGCTCGCTAGGAACATGGCGGCCAACGTGCCCAAGGCCGACGTGGTCATAACCAATCCGACCCATTACGCCGTGGCCCTCGAGTGGGATAGGGAGAGGATGCCCGCGCCGACGGTCAGCGCGAAGGGCGTCGATGAAGTCGCCCAGCGGATCAAGCGGATCGCGATCGAGAGCGGGGTCCCCCTGGTCGAGAACCGGCCCCTCGCGCGCGCGCTGTACGCGGACGTCGAGATAGGGGACGCGATCCCCGAGAAGTACTATCAGGCCATCGCGGCCGTTCTCGCCCACGTGCTCGGCGCTGAAGGCGAGGCGGCGAGCTTCGCCGACGCGGGCGCGGGAGCCTAGCGAAAAATGAACGCATCGGAGGTAGGCTGGCATGGCTGACACTCAGCGCCTCGTACGCAACAATCTCGTGGGCAATCCGTCCGACCTGGCCGTAGCCGTGAGCGCGGTGGCGGTCGTCCTCATGATAATCATACCGGTCCCCTCGGTGCTCCTGGACGCCCTCCTAGCCTTCAACCTTACCGGGGCCATCCTAATACTCCTCATCGTGCTCTTCACGAAAAAGGCGACGGAATTCTCGATTTTCCCGACGATGCTCCTCATCACGACGGTATTCGGCCTCGCCCTCAACATCTCGACGATGCGCCTCATACTTTCCATGGGCGCCAAATTCGACGTCAAGATGATACGGGCCTTCGCGTCCTTCGTCGTGGGCGCGGGCGGCGCCGACGGCCTGGTGATCGGCTTCATCATCTTCCTCGTCATCATCGCCGTGCAGGTGATGGTGATCACGAAAGGCGCGACGCGCATCGCCGAGGTCGCCGCCCGCTTCACCCTGGACGGACTGCCCGGCAAGCAGATGTCCATAGACGCGGAATACAATTCGGGGGCGATCACGGAGGAGGAGGCGATACGCCGAAAGGGCGAGGTCCAGCGCGAGGTCGACTTCTACGGCCAGATGGACGGCGCCTCAAAATTCATCTCGGGCAACGTCAAGGCGGGGATACTCATCACCGTCATCAACTTCGTCGGCGGCTTCGTGATAGGAATGGTCCTCCATCACGAGGACTTCAATACGGCGATCACGACCTACACGCTCCTCACGATAGGCGACGGCCTCATCTCCCAGATCCCGGCCCTCCTCGTCTCCGTGGCGACCGGCATCATAGTCACGAGGGCGAACTCGGAGGGAACCTTCGGCAACGACGTCACGAAGCAATTCTCGCAGAACGCGAGAGTCTACCTCGTCGGAGCCTCCGTCCTGGCGATAATGGCCGTCCTCCCCGGCTTCCCCTGGTACGTGCTCATCCCCATGGCGGCCATGCTCGCCCTCATCGGCGTCAGGCTGGCCCGAAAGCAGGTGGCCGACGCCGACCGGGCCAAGACGGCGGCCGCGGGCAAGAAGAAGGCCGATGTCCCCGCCGACCTCTCTCCCGTCGTTCCCCTCGATCCCATCAGTCTCGAGCTCGGCTACGGCCTCATCCCCCTGGTGGACAAGGACAAGGGCGCCGATCTTCTCGAGCGCATTACGCGCATACGCAAGGAGAGCGCTCTCGACATGGGGCTGGTGGTTCCGCGAATCAGGATCATCGACAACATGAGGCTGGAGCCGTCGGAGTATTGCTTCAAGATCCGCGGCGTCCAGGTCGGCCGCGGCATCATACGGCTGGGCTACTACCTGGCGATAAACCCGGGGGGAGTCACCGAGGACATACCCGGCGAGAAGACGCGGGACCCGACCTTCGGCCTGCCCGCCCTCTGGATAGCCGAGGAGCAGCGCGACAGGACCGAAAGGGCGGGCTATACCGTCGTCGACGCGCCCAGCATCGTCGCGACCCACCTTACGGACATAATCAAGAGACACGCCTCGGAGATACTCGGCAGGCAGGAGGTCCAGTCCATCCTCGACGCGCTCAAGAAGGATTATCCGGCCGTCGTCGAGGACACGACCAAGCGCCTGAGCCTGGGCGAGACGCAGAAGGTGCTGCAGGCCCTCCTGCGCGAGCAGGTGTCGGTCCGGAACATGGTGGTCATCCTCGAGACTCTCGCCGACTACGCCGGCGTGACCAAGGATCCGGTCTTCCTGGCCGAAAAATGCCGGCAGGCGCTCGGCAGGCAGATATGCCTGCAATACGCGGATCAGGATCGGACGCTTCGCGTGCTCACCATCGATTCCGCGCTCGAGCAAAAGATAATCGACAGCAGGGTCGATACCCCGGGCGGAGTCGTCGCCGCCCTCGAGCCCGCCGCCCAGCGGCAATGGATAAAGGCCCTCACTCGCGCCGTGTCGGCGGTACAGCAGAAGGGCTGGGTCCCCATCGTACTGTGCTCGGAGGGCGCCCGCGCCCTCGTAAAGGCCAGCACCGAGAGGGAGCTGCCCGACCTCGTCGTCCTCTCGGTCCCGGAAATAGTGGCCGACGCTCGAGTAGAGGCCGTCGGCGAGATAAAAGTGGAAGGTTAGGCGATGCAGTATTTCACCGAACTGGCTTCCTCGCACCGCGAGGCGCTCGACGTGATCAGGGCGAAGTACGGCGACTCGGCCCAGGTACTGTCGCACAAGACGGTAAGGATGGGAGGCTTCTTCGGGCTCTTCGCGAGGGAGGGCGTCGAGGTGACGGGCTACATCCGGCCCGAGCGCGCGGCCGAGGCGAAAAGCGCGCCCAAGCCTGACTTCGAGGAGGAGAAGCGCAAGATCCTCGCCCAGGCCAAGGCCGATCAGGCCCTCCAGCAGGTGCTCGCCGAGATAAAAGGGATCAGGGACAGGCTCGACGAAAGGCCCGCGGCGGCGACCGAGGCCGACGACCACGAGACGATACGCCGCATCGACGCCCTCCTCGCCCTCAACGATTTCTCCGAATCCTTCCGGAGGGAGGCTGTCGCCCGCCTCCGCCGCGACTTCTCGCTCGAGGCCCTGGGCGACGTCGAGGAAGTCGAGTCCGCCGCCCTGGAATGGGTGGGTGATTCGATCCGCCTGTGGCTCGGGCCGGAGGAACAGCCTTCCCAATGGACGACGCCCGATAGGAGAGGACCCAGGATCCTCGCCCTCGTCGGGCCGACGGGGGTGGGCAAGACCACGACGATAGCCAAGCTCGCGGCCATCCATGCCGTAGGCATCGGCGGGGGAAGGCCCCAATCGGTCAGGATGATCACCATCGACAACTACCGCATCGGCGCGCGCCAGCAGATCGAGACCTACGGAGACATCATGGGCGTCCCGGTCTCCTGCGTCGAGACGGCCGAGGACCTCCGCAAGACGATCGCGATGCATTCGGACGCTGACCTCGTCCTCGTCGATACCGTGGGCAAGAGTCCCAGGGACGCGGTACGACTCGCCGAGATGCAGCGCGTCCTCGCCGCCTGCGGGCCCAAGGCCGAGACCCATTTGGCGCTTTCCGCCACGACCAAGGCGAGCGACATGGTCCAGATAATGCGTCAGTTCGAGCCCTTCGACTACAAGGCCGTAGTCATCACCAAGCTCGACGAGACCAATAGGATCGGCAACGCCGTCTCCGCGCTCGCCGAGCGAGGGAAGAGCGTCTCCTATATCACGAACGGCCAGTCGGTGCCGCAGAACATCGAGCGCGCGCGCGTGACGCGCCTTTTGATGAACCTGGAAGGTTTTAGGGTCGACCGTCCGCGCCTCGAGGCGCGCTACGGCGAAGAACCGGAGGAATCCGAGGCCGAGCGGCCGCTCGACCGAGCAAGCGGGCCGCGCGGAGGCCCTCGAGAGGATTGGAGTTGAAAATGGAAGATCAGGCGCAAGCGCTTCGCGAGATCATGGGCAAAAGACCGCCGGCAAGCGAGAAGCGCGATGCCGCCTCGCCCGAGCGCGGGAAGAAGACGCGGATCATCGCCGTCGCCTCCGGCAAGGGGGGCGTCGGGAAGACGAACGTCTCGGTGAACCTGGCCATCGCCTACGCCAAAACGGGCAAGAAAGTGATCGTGATGGACGCCGATCTCGGGCTCGCGAACGTCAACGTCATGCTCAACATGATTCCCAAGTACAACCTTTACCACGTGATCCGCAAGCAAAAGACCATGCGCGAGATCATCCTGGACACGGAATACGGGATCCAGATCGTCGCCGGAGCCTCGGGCTTCTCGAAGATCGCCAACCTGACCGACGAGGAGAGGCGGAGCTTCATCGGCGAGCTGTATACCCTTTCCCAGGCCGACATCATCATCATAGACACGGCGGCCGGCGTTTCCGCCAACGTCCTCGGCTTCGTCGCCGCGGCCGACGACGCGATCATCGTGACCACTCCAGAGCCGACGGCGATCACCGACGCCTACGGCATAATCAAGATCATCGCCACCGAGATCGACAATCTCAATATCGGCCTCAAGCTGGTCGTGAACCGGGTGAGGACCGTCACGGAAGGCAGGCGCGTGGCCGAGAGGATCATCAATATCTCCAGCCAGTTCCTCAACCTCAAAGTCGAGTACCTCGGCTGCATATACGACGATCCCATCGTGCCCGCCTCGGTGCTGCGGCAGAAGCCCTTCATCGTGCAGGATCCCAGGTCCAAGGCGGCGATATCGGTCGCGCACCTGGTCGGCCGCATCGAAAAGACGGATTTCGCGGGCGATCCCGGGATCGGGCGTTTCATCAAGAAGCTGTTCGGCAAGGATTGAGCCCGCGGCGGCCTGGCCTCGCGCGTCTCGGGCGAAGGCCCGAACTTGACGAGGGTCGGGATTTCAGCCTAATCTTAGGCTCAAAAGGAGGGAGCGGAGACGGTGGACAAGGACCTGCGTGCCTCGCTCGTCGCCGCCTGCTCGGCGGCCGCGCTCTCCGCGCTGATCGGCCTTTTCGCCGGGGTCGGATTCGGCACTCTGATATTCCGCGCGCTCCTTTGCGCCATACTCATCGGCGTCGCGGTCTATGGCGGAATCCTCCTGCTTCGAAATCTGCTTCCCGGGATCCTGACCGAAGGCGACGAGGTCGAGGACTTCGACGCCTTGAGCGGCGGCGACGAAAAGGGCGCGAACATCGATATCGTCTTGCCGGGCGAGGCGGCGAGCTCGGCTTCCTTCGCAGGGCCCGAGGAGATTACGAGATACGCCGCCGAAGGTCGCTCGGGGGGGGGCTTCGATCGAGCCGGGCCCGGCGGCGGAAGGCCGGATCTCGACGAGACGGCGACGGAGCTGACGCCCGTGGACGAGACGAGCCTCCTCGATCCCGACGACGGCGAAGGCCGAGGCGCCGCCGCGATCCCCATCAATCCGGGCTACGACAGGGCTCTCCGTCCTTCCGCCGGCTTCGAAGACCTCGACGTCCTGCCCGATCTGGAAGGCTTCAGCGATGCCTTCACGGCATCCGAATTCTCGTCGGGGGGCTCGTCCGACGCGGTCGGCCCGATGAACCCGATGAAAGGCGGCAGTCAGGGCCTATCGGGATCGAAGGCCGGACCGGAAGGCCTCGACCCCGCCTCCCTAGCTCAAGCGGTGCGAACAATCCTCAAACGTGACCAGAAAGGGTAAGGAAAAATGACCGAGAACCCGCTTCAGCGGATGACGGAAGACGAACTCTGGTCCCTCTACAAGGCGAAGAAGGAGTCCGCTATCAGGGATGCCTTCATTCGGCAGTACGCTCCGCTCGTAAAGTACGTGGCCGGGAAGGTAGCGGCGAGCATGCCCAACACCGTGGAGTTCGAGGATCTCGTGGGCTTCGGGGTATTCGGCCTTCTCGATGCCATAGAGAAATTCGATCCCGATAAGAACGTCAAATTCAAGACCTACGCCGTCACGCGCATCCGCGGGGCGATCTTCGACGAGCTTCGCTCCATCGATTGGGTGCCTCGGTCCGTGCGCCAGAAGACCAAGGAGATCGAGGACGCCGTGGTGAGCCTCGAGTCCAAGCTCGGAAGGCCGGCCTCGGATCAGGAGATCGCCTCGTCGATGGGCGTCTCCGAGGACGAGTTCCTAAAGACCATGCTCAAGATCTCGAGCACTTCCGTCCTCTCCCTCAACGACGTCTGGTACTCGGGCGACGAGGCGGACAAGATCTCCATCGGCGAGAGCATCGAGTCGCCCTCGAGCATGAATCCCGACGCGACGGTCGAGAGGGAAGAGGTCAAGCGCGTCATCGTCCAGGCCATCAACGAGTTGCCGGAGAAGGAGAAGAAGGTTCTCGTGCTCTATTATTACGAGGACCTGACTCTCAAGGAGATCGGGCAGGTGCTCGAAGTGACCGAATCGCGCGTGAGCCAGCTGCATACGAAGGCCATCCTCCGCCTTCGCGCCAAGCTCACCAACCTGCGCAAGGGAATCCTATAAAGCCATGGCCGCGACTCTGGGCCTGCACGAGATAGCCGGGCTCATGCGGCGCTACCTGGATGAAGACGGCGCCAAGAAATCCCTCGTGGTCGAGGGACGTTCCGTGGAGGAGGCCCTCGCCGACGCCGCCGTGCAGCTCGGCGTGCCTTTGAAGAATCTCGAATTCGAAGTCATAGAGAAGGGAAACCCCGGAATCCTGGGCGCTGGGCGAAGGAATTGGCGGGTTCGCGCCTATCCGGTCGCGGCCAAACGCGAGGTTCAAATGCCCGCCGAGCGCGACACGGCCGAATACTTCGTCGATTCGGCTCCCGTCGTGGAGGAAAGGAACGTCGATGGAGAGTGCTTCGTCCGGCTCTCCCCCGACGGGGCCCTCCTCAAGGTAAGCGCGCCCCAGGGCAGGGGCAAGCGCGTCACCGAGCGCCAGGCCTACGACAAGCTCCTATCGAGGGCGGTGAGGGCCTACGACGAGGCCCTCGTAATGGAAGTGGTCAGGCAGGCCTCGAGCGATTACGTCCGAGTGGGAGACTACATCTCGAACCCCGCCAATGACGCGCTGATCACGGTGGAGGTCACCGACCAGGAGATGAAGGGCTTCGTCATCCTGACGCCGCCAGGACCGGGCGGATCCGATCTCTCCAAGGACGCCATCCTCGCATTCCTCCGCAACAACCGGGTTATCCACGGCGTATCGGAAGCGATCCTCCAGGAGCTCGAGGATAAGCCTCGCTACCGCGAGCCCGTCTTGGCCGCGGAGGGCTCCAGGCCGCAAAACGGCCGCGATTCCTACGTCCAGTACAATTTCGAGACCGACAAGAATAGGCATCAGCTCAAGGAGGCGGCCGACGGAAGGGTCAACTTCAAGGAGCTCGGCCTCATCCAGAACGTGGTCGCGGGGCAGCCTCTCGCCCGCAAGATTCCGCCGGAGCCCGGTCAGCCGGGGCGGACCGTCACCGGCAAAGTCATACCGGCCCGGAACGGCAAGGACATGCCGACGCCCTTGGGCCGCAACGTCCACATGGCCGACGATGGAGCCACCCTCATCGCGGATATAAACGGCCTCGTTACTTTCATCGGCGGCAAGATCAACGTCGAGGAGATCTTCACCGTCCCCGGGGACGTCGATCTCAAGACGGGGAACGTGATGTTCCTGGGGACGGTAATCGTGCAGGGCAACGTCGAGGACGGCTTCTCGGTCAAGGCATCGGGCAACATCGAGGTCCGAGGCTCGGTGGGCAAGTGCGAGATCATCGCCGAGGGCGATATAATCATCCACCAGGGCATAGCCGGCAAGGGCGGCGGCATCATGCAGGCCGGCAAGAACATCTGGAGCAAGTTCATCGAGAATACCACGGTCGAGGCGGGCGAGAACGTCATCGTCTCCGACGGCCTGATCAATACCACCATCGTCGCGAACAAGAAGATCATCTGCCAGGGGAAGAGGGCGGCGATCGTAGGCGGCAAGTACCGCGCCTGCGAGGAGATAAACGCGAAGACCCTCGGGTCTCCAGTGGGCGGGACCGAGACCATCCTCGAGGTGGGCTACGACCCGAAGAGCAAGGAGAAGATGGACGGCCTCCAGTCCCAGGCGCTGCAGATCAAGCGGCAGGCGGAGGAGCTCGACAAGAACATCGCGACGCTCAATGCGACCAAGAAGCAAAGGAAGGTCCTTCCCGAGGATAAGGAAGCCCTCCTCCAGGATTATATACTCCGCCGCGAGGAACTGGTCGCCGAGGTGCGCGGACTGGCCAAGGAAATCGAGGCTATCCAGGCCTATCTCAACGGACTCAAGACCAAGGGCAGGATCAGCGCATCGGGCCGCGTATACCCAGGCGTCAAGCTGGTAATCAAGGACGTACGAGAGGATATAAAGACCGAGCAGAAGGCCATTACCTTCTATCTCGAGAACCAGATGATACGAACGACTCGCTACGAAGAGCCCGAGGACGATATCCTCAAGAAGGGGCCGCCCGATGCCCATAAGGCCGATTGACCTCCAGACGCTCCTGATGCAGATGTCCCAGGTGGGGCGCGACCAGGCCATAGAGAAGGACGGTCCGGCCCTGCAGAGCGCCATGCAGGGGGCGGCGGCCCAGAAGAAGGAGATGGAGGCGAAGGAAGCGGTACGTCGACCCGAGGAGCCCAAGGATGGCGCCGGGGCCGTCAGGGAGCGCCCGGGCCGTTCCCGAGCCCAAGGGGGAAGGAACGCCCAGGACGGCGAGGAGGGCGCGGATGACGAGGACGGGGAAAGAACCCCGGAGGAGGTCGTGCGCGATCCCTCCCTCGGAAACCGCGTAGATCTTTCAGGATGAGCCCGATCGCCCAATTCTTCCTTTTGGCCTCGATCGAAGTGGCTGGGCTTTTTGCCGTCTGGTTCGTCATAAGGACGAAAGTCAGGCGATACCTCGAGCTCGATAGCCTTCTCGCCGGCGTGCGCGACGAGGCTCGGGCCCTCGTCATGGAGCTCAACGAGACCGCCGACCGCAACGTCTCCCTCGTCGAGGACAGGATGGTCGCCTTGCGAGAGCTGCTCGACGAAGCGGACCGGCGCATCATCGTCGGGAAGAGGGAGCTCGCTACGAGGGAAAACGAGCGCGAGATATACGCCAAGCTGAACAGGCGCCGACCGATAGTGCCCGAGCCGGCCGACGCGCTTTCCTCCGAGCCGACGAGGCCCCCGCCGGCCGAAACGACCGTCCCGCGCGAGCCGGCCTCGCGTGAACCGGAGATCAGGGTTCCCGGCCCCAGCGTCGTTCCCGGAAAGACGAAGCGCGAGGAAGCCCTCGACCTCCATAGGCGCGGTTTTTCGGCCGACCTCATCGCAGCCAGGACCGGGGCGACCGTCGCCGAGATCGAGCTCCTCGTCGGTATCGAGGAAAGGCGCTCCGCCGGTCGGGGAAGCGAGCCCTGATGCCTCCCGTCATCGGGATCGATTTCGGGACGACCAACTCCCTTTGCGCTTGGCTGGACGGCGACAGGCCGACCATCATCCCCAACGCCAGGGGCTCGAGGTATACGCCCAGCGTCGTCGCCGTGACGCCGCGCGGCGATGTCCTCGTGGGCGAATCGGCGAAGAACCAGGCATTCGTCAACCCGGATAATACCGTCGCTGGCGTGAAGCGCTTTCTCGGCTCGGCAAGCCGCTTATCCATGGGAGGGAAATCGTGGCGGCCCGAGGAGATCGTCGCGATGGTCCTGGGCTCCCTGAAGCGGGACGCCGAGAGCTTCCTGGCGGCCTCGGTCGATCGGGCCGTAATCAGCGCGCCGGCCCATTTTTCGGACAGGGAGAGGCGGGCCCTGGCCGAGGCCGGGAAGCTCGCGGGACTCGAGGTGCTGAGGATAGTGAACGAGCCCACCGCGGCGGCCATCGCGCGGGCTTGGGAATCCTCGTCGCGCGTAGAGGCCCGAGACGGGAAGGCCGGGCCGGAGAAATCCCTCGTCCTCGTCTACGATTATGGCGGCGGCACCTTCGACGTCTCGGTCTTGAAGCGCGAAGGCGGAAATTGGCGAGTGCTCGCGTCGAGGGGCGATGGAAGGCTCGGCGGCGACGATCTCGATCGGGAATTGAGGAGACTGGCCGGCGCGCGCTTCAGGGCGGAGGGCCTGGATCCCGAAACCGATCGCTTTCTCGCTCAGCAGCTCGCCGAGGCCGCCGAAAGGGCCAAGATAGAGCTTTCGGAACGCCACGAAGCGTCCATCTCCCTCGCTTTCGCCTCGGTCGGCGGAAAGATACTCCATCCGACTCTCGAGCTCCGCCGTTCCGATCTCGAAGCCATAGCCGGGCCCTATGTCGAGAGAAGCCTCGCCCTCGTGGACAGGACCCTGCGCGACGCCGGGGTCGCGAGCGGGGACCTCGATTCCCTCGTGCTTTCGGGAGGCTCGAGCCGGATACCCCTAGTGCGCCGCAGGTTGCGCGAGCGGCTCGGCCGCGAGCCCGAGGGCGGGGTCAATCCCGAGGAGGTAGTCGCGCTGGGCGCGGCCGTCTGGGCCGCATTGGTCTCGGATTCGGGCGAGGCGGCCGAGAGGATAAGCGTCCGCGACGTCGTCTCGCGGAGTTATGGCGTAGAAGTGGACGGGGGAGTCTTCGTCCCCCTGATCGGAAAGAACAGCGCCGTGCCGTCGACTCGCAGCCGCGTGTTCACGACCGTCGCCGACGGCCAGGACTCGGTCGAGATACACGTGCTGCAGGGCGAAAGCGAGGCCGCGTCCGAAAACCTCTCGCTGGGACGCTTCCTCCTGGCGGGCTTGCGCCCGGCCAAGGCCGGGAGGGCGCGCGTGAAAGTCGCCTTCACCATCGACGAGTCGGATATGCTCCATGTGGCGGCGATGGATCAGGAGAGCGGCGCGGAGCAGGCTATTAGCATCGCCGATATCGGGAAAGGCCCCTCCGATGAAGGACGCGATGAGCTCGCGAGGAAGGCGGACCTGCTCGCGGAAAGGCTCGAAGAACTGCGGGAGGGCCTCGCCCTCGAGCACGGCCTCGAGAGCGAGCTCGACGACATTCGAGAGAGGCTTCGTCGGGCCATCGACTCGAAGGCCGGCGAGGGCGTGCTTCGGATGCTCAAGGCGGAGCTCGAGGGCCTCGTAGGCGAGCTCCTCGCCAGGCGCGTCGAGGCCCGTAATGAAGGAAACTTCGTTAACGAAGCGAGCTTCGTTAACGATGCCTGCGCCTTCGACGAGAGCGGGGCATGAGCGAAGGTCTCAGGCGCTCGGCCCTCGCGTCCCTCAGTCTGGGGCCCGGAGCGGGAGACGAGGAAATACGCACGGCCTATAGGCGCCTCGCCATGCGCTATCACCCGGACGCGTCGGGAGATCCTCGCAGCGCCAAAAGGTTCTCGCGAGTCGTGAGGGCCTACAGGCTGCTGGTGGCGAGCGGGGTCGAATCGCCGAGGCTGCGCGTCCCGCGGTATCGGAGCGTGGAGGAAGCGGGCGGCGATCTGTTCGCCCTGGGCCAGGTGCTCGCCGCCGATCCCGACGCGGGCGCGCGCGGAGCCGCGGCGCGGGCCCTCGGCTTGTCCGGGAGATCGGCCGCGTACATCTTCATCAGGCGCGCGCTTTACGATCACGTCGAGGACGTCGCCCTCGAGGCGGTGAGGGCGGCGGCGCTGATCGGCTCCAGGCAGGCCGAAGGCGAGGTCGCGGCCCTCTTCGCGCGAGCCGAGCCGAGTCTGCGGCTGCGCATTCTGGAGCTGGCCCTCGCTACCGGCGAGCGTCTGTTCCGCTCCACGCTGGAAGCGGCATCGAAGGCCGCCGATCCGCGGCTCAGGTCGATGGCGCAGAGGGGCCTCGAAGCGGAACGGGACCGATCCGACGCGCGATGATCGAAGCTAGGCCCGGGAAAGAAGATCGCGGACTATATCCTTGAACTTACGGCCGCGGTCGAATTCGTGGATGAACATGCCGAAGGACGCGCAGCCGGGGGAGAGGATCACGGTATCGCCCGGCTCGGCTCGGGACATCGCCTCGCCGACCGCGCTCGAGAGATCGTCGAAGGGCCCGGCCAGGGGCAGGCCGTCCTCCTCGAGCAGGGGCTCGAGCTTGTCCGTCCCGCTGCCGGCGAGGAGGATGACGAGCTTGGCCTTGGCGCAAGCCCGCCTGGCCGGCTCGAAATCGAGGTTCTTGTCCGCGCCGCCGGTGATGAGCACGAGCGGGCCGTCGAAGGAATCCACGGCGGCCGCGACGGCTTGGGGAATCGTCGCGGCGGAATCGTTGTACCACGCGATCCCGCCCTTTTCCGCGAAGCGCTCCAGGCGGTGCTCGACTCCGGCGAAGGTCGCCGCGGAAGACGAGACCTGCGCCGCGGAAAGGCCGTAGGCGCGGCAGGCTAGGGCCGCGGCGAGGAGGTTCTTTCGCTGGTGCCGGCCCGGAACCAGGAGGGCTCGTGGGAGTATCTCCTCGGCGGCGGCCTCCGGCTCCCTCGAGTAGAATCCCCGGGACGAGGGAGCCGGCTCGAGCCAGGCCCCGGGCAGGCCCATGAAGGCGTCGGCGTACCAGAGGACGGTGCCGCGAGTCTCGGAGGCGAAGGACCTTCCCCAAGGATCGTCCCGATTGCAGAGCGTATGGCAGGAACGATCCTGGTCGGCGTATATGAGCCGCTTGTCCGCTACGTATTCCTCCATCGACGAATAGCGGTTCATATGGTCGGGCATGATGCTCGTGAGCACCGCGATCCGAGGCTTGAGGATGCCCATCCCCTTCAGGTCGGCGAGCTGCCAGGACGAAAGCTCCAGGACGACCGGCGTGCGAGGACCGCAGCCTTCGAGGAAGGACAGGGGGGAGAGGGTGATGTTCCCGCCGAGGAAGGATGAGAGGCCTGAGGTCGAGAGTACGTGGTGGATCGCGCTCGAGACCGTCGACTTGCCCTTGGACCCCGTGACGGCGATGACGGGCGAAGGCGAGAGGCGCAGGAAAAGGGAGATGTCGGTCTCTATCGCCTTTGCGGCCAGCAGATAGGGAGAGTCCGGGCGCACGGCGGGGTTCTTGACGACGAGATCGGCCGAGCGGAAATCGTCGAGCTCGTGCCCGCCGAGCACGTAGCGGATCGGAAGTCCCTCGAGCGCGGCGATGCTGTCGGCGAGGGCGGACTCGTCCTTCATATCGGTGACGGTGACGATGGCCCCGCTTCGGGCCAGGAAGCGCGCGCTGGCCAGTCCGCCCCCGTTGAGGCCCAAGCCCATGACCGTGGCCTTGAGGCCTCGCAGATCCTCAGTTCGCGCTATCGTCGATCTCAAGGGCGTATTCCTTCATGTCCCGCTCGTTGAGGTACGAGCGCATGGAAATTCCCCTGAGGCTCTCCCTCCAGGAGGCGGGTACCCGTTTCCGCATCTCTACGAAGTCGGGCATCGTCTCCGAGAAGGCCTCGTCCTTCAGGGAATTCTGGATCCTCTCCATCTCCGGCGCCAAGAATGATATCGTCTGATGGAGAAGCGGCAAGATGCGCTTCCCGCGCTCCGGCCCCGGCGGGACGGCCTCGGCGCAGACGGTCTTATACTTGCAGAAAAGCGGGTAGAAGGGATAGGTCCGAACGCCCTCGGGCAGGAGAAGCTTCGAGAAGAATTTGGACAGGTCGCTGTCCATCCAGATCCCGTGGAGGAGATAGCCGCGGCCGGTCTCGCCTATCCAGGTATTGGAGACTAGCTGTCGAACCTTGAACGCGCGGGCCTTGCCGAGCTCCCGGATTACCGCCTCGAGCGGTATGAACTCGCTCTCGATGAACAGGTGCCTGGTCCTATAGGCGGGAGTGACGTCGTTGGTGCCCGGCTGGATGACCTCGCCCTGGAAGTGTCGGAACACGACGTCCATCTTGAGCAGGAAGAGGTAGATCGAGTCCTCCACCTCGTAAAGCCTGTAGAAGCGCGGCTTGAGGGACTCGGAGGGATCGAAGTAATAGGTCAGGCCCCGGAAGACGTCCGGCAGCAGATCGACGAGCTGCTGCGTCAAATCCCCGAGCGCGCGGGCGTAGGGAGCGCTCGGTACGTCGGAATGGACATCGTGGTGAATGGGGAAGCGCGGGACGACGAACTCCGAGCCGAGCTCGAGGAAGAGCTCCTCGCTGTGGTTGTACCTGATGGCGCGGGATACCGCCCCGGCCGATTCAGGGATGGCCGCGAGGATGGAGTTGATCTCGGTGTCCGGGTAAGCGACGCGGATCTCGTTGAGGAGCTCATCCATAATTCTTGGATTAGTATATCCCTTCCGTCGCGATGAGGCAAAAGGATACATGCGCAGCTCCCGCCATTCCCGGAACGGACTCCGATGACGCCGCGACGGGCGGGTCAGGAAGGGAAGCGGATCGCGGCGAGGACGGGTATGGTGAGCAGGGAGAGGATCGTGGAAACGAGGACGAGGGAACTCGCCGTCTCGGAGTCGCCCCCGTAGGCCTCGGCGAGGATCGCCGAGTTGGCCGCGACCGGCATCGCCGCGAGGATCACGGGAAGCGACAGGAGCAGCCCCCCGAGGCCCATCGCCCGCAAGGCTCCGAAGAGCGCGAGGGGGAAGAGCGCGAGGCGATACAGCGAGGTCGCGTAGAGCCTCGCCTTTCCGATCGCCATTCGATAATCCATCCTGGCGATGATCGAGCCTATCAGGACCATCGACAGGGGAGTCGTCGTGTCGCCGAGGATGCCCAGCGCCCCTCCGAGGGCTTCGGGCAGGGCGATATTGCCGACGAAGAAGCCGAAGCCCAGGACCGACGCGACCGCGGCGGGCGTGACGAAGGACGATGCGCCGAGCCTGATCTTCCCTCCCGCCGCTTTCGCGAGCATGTAGGGACCCACGGAGAAGGCGAGGAGCTGGAACGGTATATTGGCGATCGACGCGGCGAAGATCGCGTCCTTGCCGAGTATGGCCTCGACGACGGGGAAGCCCATGAAGGCGCAGTTGGAGAATACCGCGCCGAAGGCGTGGGCGCCCCGCTCGGGGCCCTTCGAGCCTATGGCTCGGACGAAGATCCACGATAGGGCGAAGGCGAGGGCATAGGCGAGGAAGGAGACGCCGAGCATCCGGAAGGCCAGGTCGCGCAGCTCGGCAGTGAAGGGACGCTGCATCGATTCGATTATCAGGGCCGGCAGGATGAAGTTGACGAGGAGGCGCGAGATGCCCTTGCTCCCCGCGTCGTCGAGCATGCGGGCCTTGCCCGCGCCGAATCCGATGGCCATGAGGACGAAGAGGACGAGGGTCTGAACTACGGTGGGCGAGAGGCTCATCGCTTCGCGTCCACGGAGGCCAGGGCCTCGATGGCCGCTTTGTACGCGGAGAAGGCCCGCTCGTAGGCTTCCGCGCGCCGCGGCTCGAAGCGCCGCCTGATTCGCACGAGGGAGGCCGCCGACTCGCGGAGGGAAGCGGCGTCGCCGAGGCAGAGGGCGCAGGCGGCGGCGTCGCCCACCAGCTCGCAATCGCCGATCACGGGCGCCTCCACCGGAACGCCGAGGACGTCGGCCTTCAGCGCGCAGAGGAAATCGTCTCCGGCCGCCTGGCCGCTCACTCGGAGGAGGTCGAAGGGCATGCCGTCCCCTATGGCGAGGTCGGAGGCGAGCTTGAGGCCGTAGGCGAGGGATTCGCAGACGGCCCTCGCGATTTCGGGCCGACCCTGCTCCATGGAAAGGCCGACGAAGGCGGCGCGCCGAGCCGCGTCCCAGATCGGCGCGCGCTCGCCCGCGAGGTAAGGCAGGAACACGAGGCCGCGGGCGCCGGGAGGGGAAAGCCTCGCCTCCGCGAGGAGATCGGTCACGTCGGCGCGGCCCATGATCGGCGCCAGCCACTCGAAGGCGGCCCCCGCGGTCGAGACTCCGCCGGAGACGTTCCAGAGCCCGTCGACCGGGTGCGGAAGGGAGAGGAGGGCCCGGCTCGGAAAGGGTCTGTCCGCGCAGAGGTTGATTGCCTCGGAAGTGCCGGCTCGATCGCAGGCGATCCCGACCTCGACCGAGGCCGAGCCGACTATGGCCGCGAGGAAATCGGGAAAGCCCGTCACGACGGGGGCGCCCGGCGCGACGCCGAGCCTTTCCGCGGCTTCGTCCGCGAGTTTCCCCGCCTCGATGCCGGGCGCGGCGAAAGGCGGGAATCGTTCCTTGGGGAGGCCCAGCGCGTCGAGCGCGCCCTCGCTCCAGATATAGGGCTCGTAGCCGGGATGGGGCAGATAGGTGACGGCTACGCCGCATAGCTTGTAGAGGAGATACTCGGGGCAGGAGAAGAACCAGCGCATCCTGTCGCGTAGATCGGCGTCGGCCGCGCGCCAGAGCCGCAGCGCCTTGGGCAGGTAGAATGTCGGGTCTATGGTCTTCCCGACGAGGGCCGAGACTTCCTCCGCCTCGGTCAGCGCCCTCCTGTCGAGCCATGAGGATGCCGGGCCAAGGGGCTCGCCGTACTCGTCGGCGACGAGAAGGGTCGGGCCGTTGCCGCTGACCGACAGGGCGCGGAGCTCCGGCCTTCCGGCCGAGCCTTTCGACGCGCTCCGCGCCAGGCCGACGGCCTCGGCCCCGGCCGCGAAAGCGGCCTCTATCCAGCCCGCCGCGTCGGCCTCGTGGGCGCCGGCCTTCCCGTGCGAGAGCGCGACGGGCCTTCGGGCCAGGCCGAGGAGCCCGCCCGTTTCCGAGACTAGGGCCGCCTTGAGAGAGGAGGAGCCGATGTCGAAGCAGAGATAGGGCACGCCGGCTATGCCTTTACGAGGAAGCGGAGGTCGCATCGCCCCGCGTACGCGCAGGCCGCGCAGGAGGTCCCCGGGCATTGGAAGAAGTCCGCCGAGCGCTCGAGCTGCTCGAGATGCCAGGTCAGGTCCTCGATGTAGCCCTCGAGCGCCTGCCTGCGGCGTTCCGCGTCCCGCAGCTTCTCGCGGTATTTTTCCGCGAGCCGGTTCCGTACCGTCTCGCCGGATCTATCGCGCCGCGCGAGGTCGAAGAGCTCGCGTATCTCGGCGAGGGTGAGGCCGTAGTCCTTGAGCTGCTGAATCCGCCTGAGGTAGATCGCGTTGCGCTCGTGGTACTTGCGGTGCGCGCCGCCCTGGCGCCCGGCCGCCTCGAGAAGGCCGAGCTCCTCGTAGTAGCGGATCGTCCTGCCCGTCACGCCGAAGAGGGAGGCGAGCTCGCCGATGCGGTAGGTCCTTCCCTCGTCTTCGATCTCCATATCCCGAATCGCACCTTTCACGTCAAATCCGCAAAGCGGTAAATTAACGAGTCTCGAATAGGCTTCGGCCCGCTC
>Ga0181520_10001918_pt1 | contig 40668 bp, 35 predicted proteins | sample PEATcosm2014_Bin_29_FD_132451 | JGI IMG/M metagenome (GOLD analysis project Ga0181520, IMG submission 132451) | Peatland microbial communities from MTU Mesocosm Facility, Houghton, MI, USA - PEATcosm2014_Bin02_30_metaG | ecosystem: Environmental > Terrestrial > Soil > Wetlands > Peat | place... | reverse complement strand
GGAAACAACGTCTGCTGTCCCCGCGCCTCGCCCTGAATGAAGCCCATGAAAGATGCCCTCGCGTTCAACGAGGGCATCTTCGCATTAACTTACCTCAGAGTCACTCAGTTTCGTAACAGTCTGTCTCGGTGGGGTTCTTCGTTTTCAGGTGGCTGACAGTCTCATGCTGTATCTGCAGGTGCGGTGTCTTTCGATTTTCCGGTACCGCCATGCAAGGAGCGACGCAGAGATTGCAGCATCTTTATGGTCCCGGCGGGAAGATGCGCTCGAAGCCATTTTCTTCTACTACGAAGAGCCTGACGGCCTGCCAGATAAAACGCTCCAAGGCCGGACCGCGCAAGATGAAGGTCGAGATAGTGGCCAACCTGTGCGTTCCAGCGTAACTTGCTCTCTTGGTCTCCGTAGAGAAAGTCGTAAGTACGAGCGCCGGAGTCGACGCAGTTGCGCAGGATTTGGCTGCGCAGCACATAGCCCACGCTGTCGGCGGCATAGGCCGAATCAAAGCCCTCCTGCAGGGCATAGAAGCAACTTCCATAGCGCATGCCTATCTGCGAAGCCACCGATACTCCGTCCACCTCCAAGAGCCACAGTTCGAGCCAATCGCGGCGAAACAATTCGCGCGTCATGTCCACATAGAAGCGCCGGCGCTCTGGTTGTGCGAAAGTTCCTGGCTCGCCTCTAGCCTCCCACCTCTTCTGGTGTAGCGAAAACAATGCGTCCAGGAATACGGGCAGCTCGTCAGGGTGCTCACAGCGGCGGAAGCGCACTGCATGGCGTGCCTGCAAGCGGCGAAGGCGATGACCAATCTTGCCGCGCTCCTTGGAGGAGAGCTGTTTTAGATACTGCTCCCAAGTAGCTGGGAAATTGATTCTAGCCAGCGGGCGCAGCGCGCTCTCAACTCTCCAGCCCAGAGCGCGCGACTGGCTCGCCAGCAGAGCGGCCACTTCGGATTGCGACGCGAGACAGTTGAACTCACAGGTGTCCCATGGCGCGGCGCGCATCCAATCCAGCAGGGCATGTGTCACTGCTTCCGCATAACCGGGCTTTACGATGAAATCCAAATCATCGGAGTCGTTCGATCCATCCCCTATCATCCGCAGTACGCGTAACTCTGGCAGGAGCGGCGATTTCTTACGCTCAAAATACAAAGGAGCGATGCCTACTACTTCCGACTGCGGACCGGAGAATACAAGCACGCAGAAGTCCTTTCCCTCGCCATAGGCACGCCACCAGGAGAATAACCACTCGGGGGTAAGAAAGATGCTGAGGCCGGGAAGTTGTGCCAGAAGATTGCTCCAGCAGGCACGTATGCTTTGCAGCCCGGCCCAATCGCGATGTTCGGCGACGGACAACGGGCGTTCCTCAACCGGAAGGATGCTGGATTGCGCACTCATGAGAGACTCAGGGCCCAGAGGATGGAAGCCATTATCCGGCTTCTCTGATTTAGTTGGAGTTGTGCGCTCCGGGGATGCCTGCGAGAGCTCGACTGGCTTATGCATTTGGCCGTCACGCTGAGATCCATGTGAGTTCCAATCGCCTTGGGGCATCCAGGAGGTGAGTCGCTGCCTCTAAAACCACGACGAGGTGAGAGTGGATGAGCACGAGTCGGGCCAGCTCTGCTGAGCACATCCCGCACGGCGAGGGTCCAGTGCTGGTTCTGGAGCGCCAAGGCAGGGAGGGATCTGCTGTTATGGCGGTGGAAGCGTTGCGCGCTGCTTGGGAAACGCTCGGCGCAGCCACTCCCATGCAGAGCTACAGCTGGGCTTGGTCCTGCGCGAAGGCGTTTGAAAATGATGGCTTGCGGATTGTGACCGCAGGCACGCCTACTCCACGTGCGATTGCCGCATTTACGGCTGCCAGCCGTGGCTCAGCCGCGCTCATTCCGCTGGGAGCCGAGCTGTGGGAGCCCACGGACTTTGCCTACGTCGATGCCAGTGCCGCCGAGGCACTCAGCGAAGAACTCGCGCGTCTGAAAACATCGGTGTTGATTCGGGACATGTTTGCTGACTCGATGATGGTGGAGGCTCTTCGACGCGCGGGCGGACGCCGCCTGGTCACACAGCCAGTGGGAGGGCATCCGTGGCTGGAGCTAGACGATACATGGCTGGAGCCGGAGGCGCGTCTAAACGCGGGACGGCGCTCCGACCTGCGGCGCGCACAACGCAATGCAGCGAAGGTTGGGGCAGTGCAGTGCGAGATCATACGCCCAGCCCTGGCAGAGCTGACGCCGCTACTGGACGAGGCGTTTGCGGCAGAGTCGGCGGGATGGAAAGGAAACCAGGGAACGGGACTCGCTACGGACCCAAGGGTGGGCGGCTTCTACCGGCACTTTGCGCAAGCGGCCTGTGAGCTTGGCACGCTGCGAATTGGAATTCTGCGCATAGGCGGGCAGGCGGCGGCGATGCAGTTTGCGGTGGAGCAGGATGGATGCTTCTGGCTCTTCAAGATGGGCTTTGACGAGAGCTTTGCGCGTTTTTCTCCGGGCACTCTGCTGATGGTGGAGAGCCTGCGCAGCGCGCGCCAGCGTGGATGCAATCGCTACGAACTGATGGGAACCACCGCTGCATGGAACCAAGTTTGGGCTCCACGGCTGCACGAGGCGGTGAGTGTGCATCTTCATGCTCCGACCGTGCGAGGCTGGGTGAACGTCATCACTGAACACACAAAGGGTGCGATTAAGTCCCATCTGCGTGCCCGGGCGGAGAAATCGAAATGAGTCAGCCAGTACGTCATCGCATTGGGCGCATGATGCTCCCGGTGATGCGGCGCGCAGCGAGCTCCTACATTGCAGGAGCCGAGTTGAATGATGCGCTGACGGCGGCTAGGACACTGGCCGTGCGCGGCTTGGGCAGCACTATCGCATTCTGGGATGAGGTCGGTGCCGATGCCAAAGACGTACTCAAGGCGACCTTGCGATCAGCGCAGGCGATTGGGACGGAGAGGCTGGACTGCTATCTTTCGGTGAAGGCTCCGTCGCTGGAGTATTCGGAAGAGGCGTTGCTGCAGGTGATCGGCCTATGTAGATCGAACAATACTCGTCTGCACTTTGATGCACTGGGGATAGAGTCCGCGGAGCCGACACGCATGCTTATAGAGAGCCTGCTGCGGCACTATGCGAATGTCTCCTGCACATTGCCGGGGCGCTGGGAGCGGAGTTTGAAGGATGCAGATTGGGCGGTGGAGCGTGGAGTTGCGGTGCGCGTGGTGAAGGGGCAGTGGGAAGATCCGGCGATGCCGAGCAAGGACCCTCATGCAGGGTTTCTTGCGGTGATTGAGCGGCTGGCGGGACGAGCGCAAAAGGTGGCCGTGGCAACGCACAATCCCACGTTGGCCGCGCCAGCACTGGAGAAACTGATGAAAGCGGGCACGCCGTGCGAGTTGGAGCTGCTGTTTGGGCTGCCTACGAGAGCGGTGCTGAAGATTGCCGCCGCAATGGGAGTAGGCGCGCGCGTGTATGTGCCATATGGCTATGGGTGGTTGCCATACAGCTTGTCACAGGCGCGAAAGAATCCGCGAATTCTGTGGTGGATGCTGAAGGATGCGATGCTGAGGCGACAGGATACGGCAGCTTGAGTTAGGGCGCAGGGATTGCACGGGTAGATAATCGTTGTGGAAGCCGGGTTAACTAAAGAGTCCATGGTTGCGCGGAATTTGGAAGGATTGACCTTTGAGTTACCGGCTTGGGCTGTAGTTGAGGAAAAAGTAAACAAGAGCGGAGGCGGCCAGGTTGAAGGCCGTTTTTTTATTTTGCCCTGAAACTGAGCGCACTGAATTGGGACGATGGTTCTGTATTGAAATCTCATGGTGGAAAGTCAGAGTGAACTGGAAGAAAGAAGTGCACAAACTGACTGGTTCGGAGAGAATGTAAGACTCACCGAACGATTCTTTCATTGAGTGACTCGTGGAGCGAACGCGGAGGTATGGATGCCGGACGTGATGGGAGCAGGGGGCGATACTCCGGTTGCAGGGAATGGAGATCGCGATGGAGTAGCGAAGCAGACGATTCTGCTGGTGGAAGACGAGGACATTGTCCGGGGATTGTTGCGCGAGGTATTGGAGCGGGATGGATATGAGGTGCTGGCATGTGCCCATCCGGACGAGGGGATCGAGGCAAGCCGGTTGCATGGAAAACAGATCGACCTTCTGCTGACCGATGTGGTGATGCCGGGGATGAATGGGCGGCAGATGGCGAACCGGATTCTGGAGACACTGCCGGAGTTGCGCGTGGTATTCATGTCAGGCTACAGCGAACATGCGCTGACGCATGAAGGGCAAGTGGATTCGCAGTTCGAATATTTGCAGAAGCCCTTCACGCTGAAGGCGCTGTCGAAGAAGCTGACGCATGTGCTGGGGACGAGGGCGCAGTAGGGCTGCTCCGCAAAGGTTTGTAGTGCCGCGCTATGCAGCGCGGCACTACCGCAAGCATTACACGAATTCAGGATCTTCCTCCAGAGAGATGCGAGAAGGCATCAATCGTTGTCGCACCGGCTGATTGCGATTCGTGATGCGGTTCGGGGGCGTGAACATCACCTGCTTCGTGGCTGAGCCTCCAACCAGTTCCTCCAAGCCACCCACAATGCCGCGCATCGCATCTGCCTGAGCGTTCAGTTCCTCGCTGGCAGAGGCACTTTCCTCCGCACCTGAGGCTGTCCGCTGCGTTACTTCTTCCATTTGCGACATTGCTTTGGCGATCTGATCGAGCCCGCGAGTCTGTTCTTCGCTTCCCACACTAACTTCCTCGATCAGTATCTTCACCTGCTCGGCTGCGCCGGTGATTGCGGTGATTGCCCCGGTTACTTCGCCTAGTTTGTGGTCGCCTTCGGATGCACTGCTGATTGATTCCTCTATCAGGCTGGCGGTATCCTTCGCGGCTTGCGCGCAACGCTGTGCCAAGCTGCGCACTTCGTCGGCGACCACGGCAAAGCCCATGCCTGACTCTCCTGCTCGTGCCGCTTCAACGGCGGCGTTCAATGCCAGAATATTTGTCTGGAAGGCAATCTCATCGATTGTCTTGATGATCTTGGAGATTTTCTCGCTTGACGCTTTAATCCCCTCCATCGACGCGACCATCTGGTTGACCTTGTCGTTGCCATTCGCAATATGTTCAGAAGTTTTCTTCATCAACTCCGTGGCTCTTGCCGAGTTGTCGCGGTTCTTTTGCGTCATGGATCGGATCTCTTCGGTAGAAGAGGAGGTTTCTTCCAGCGAGGCTGCTTGCTCCGAGGCTCCCTGGGCGAGGCTCTGTGAGGAAGACGCCACCTGGCCTGCCGCGCTCGCCACCTGCTGCGCCCCCTGGGACAGTTCCTCAGTTGCCGCGCGCAGTGTGCGGTTCACGCTACGGGTGAGGTAAAACATCAGTCCGCTTCCGCCTAATACTGAAAGCGCCAGCACGGCCCAGGTCGTCCAGCGAACGCTGGTGGCTGTGGCTGTGGCTTGAGCCGAGTATTTATCTCCAAGTTTGCGGTTATATTCTGTTTCGGCCTTCACCGCGGCTGTTAAGTCCGTGAAGCTTGCAGTCGCATCGGCCCGGTACTTTGCGTATGCTTCGACGTTTTTCGATGCATTGCTAAGGGGAAGGACTTCCGTGTCCCAGACCTGGAAGTACCGTTCCATCGCTGGCCGGATCTTCCGGAATAGCTCTCTTTCCTCGTCTGCGTAGATTGCTTTTTCAACATCCGCAAGATCATGCTCCATCTGGACATGCAGCGTCTTGATGTTATCGGCAATGGCAGCCATATCCTTGTCGTCGGTTGAGCCGATATGTTTCAGCATGTCGCCTCGGACCTCAAGCGCCGCCGACTCTACTTTGCTACACGAAGAGACACCAGCGAGTGCATCCTCCGAAATCGAATGGAGATTTTTCTCCATTGAGCTGAGACCTACCAGCGCCACGACGCCGAGCAAGAGCGTTAAACCGCCTAACAACACGCTGGTAATTGCCAGACGTTTCCCTATGGTCATTGAATTCACAGCCACCTCGTAACCGCATCAGTCTTCAGGGTTGGTGCGGACAAACCGCAATGGAATATGGGTTCGTGCAACGGTTGGTGTGCGAGTGCACGAAACAGTTGAACATCTATCGGCAGGAGCGATTCAGAGCATCAGAGGCGAAATGAATTTAAGTGGCAGAGGCAGGTCACAGCTAGAGCAGTTTCGAGGAAACTATATCGGGTGTTTGCCTGCCGTCGCTTCCTGAGGGTTGCGACGGCCAGCGACTTCGGGACGCAGCATCTCCGAAACTGCCTAACCGGTAGAAAGCTCAGACGAAGGCGCGACAACCGTGGCAGCCGAAGACGCGGCGCATCCGGTGAGGCGAACGATTTCCGAGGGGATAGCCTCCAGCGGGAGAACGCTGTGGAGCGAGCCGGACTCGGCGCAGGCACGCGGCATGCCGTAGACGGTGCAGGTGGATTCGTCTTCGCCGAGGGTGTAGCCGCCGGCGTGGTAGATGGCGGCCATGCCTTGCTGTCCATCGGAGCCCATGCCGGTGAGGATGATGCCCATGGCGAGCTGGGCGAACTGGTCAGCGGCAGAGTGCATGAGGATATCGACAGAGGGGATGTGAGGGGTGTTGGCAGGCGCCAAGGACATGTGGGCGAAGGCACCGGCTCCTCGGCGGATGACGCGGAACTGCTCTCCGGCGCGGGCGATGTAGATGACACCAGGGAGCAAAGGCTCGTTGGGTTCGGACTCCTTGACGCGAAGCTGACAGAGCGAGTCGAGGCGGCGAGCGAATGGGGCGGTGAATCCGGGAGGCATGTGCTGGACGATGGCGATGGGCACCGCGAGATTGGCAGGCAGCATGGGGAGGATACACTGCAGCGCCTTGGGGCCTCCGGTGGAAGTTCCGATGCAAACGAGTTTGAGAGCGGGGAAGCGGCGGCCAGGGCGCGATGCGGCGTGGATGGGCAGCACCGCGCGGCTGTCGTGTGAAGGGTGCGGACTGACCGACGCTTCGCAGCCGGGTGCGAGGTAACCGATGCTGCTCCGGCCGCTGGTGCTGGCGGGTACGCGGGCGCTGACGGCGTTCCGGCGGCGGTAGGTGGCGGCAGCCTTGCACTTGGCGACGAGGTCGTCCTTGAGGCGAATGATATCGAGCGAGGCGTAGGAGAGATCCTTGGACAGAAAATCGTAGGCGCCACGGCTGAGTGCTTCGATGGTGGCGTCGGCATGGGACTGGGTTAGCGAGCTGACCATGATGACGGGACAGGGCGCGAGCTCCATGATTCTGGAAAGAGCGTCGAGGCCGCTCATGCGCGGCATCTCCACGTCCATGGTGATGACGTCAGGACGGAGCTGGATGGCCATCTGCACGCCTTCGACGCCGTCATTGGCGGTGCCGATGACATGGAGGCTGGGATCGCTTTCGATCATGCGGCGCAGGGCGGTGCGCATGAAGGCACTGTCATCGACGACGAGGACACGACCGGGAGTGGCGGCGAGATCATGCATTAGAGCTGAAACAGGACCGAGACGAGCGTCCTGACCTCCTTGATGTAACTCTCAATTTCAAGCGTGAAGCAGACCATGTCGAGGTTGCGCAGGCGTGGCGACTGGCTGGCGATGATGTTCCAGGCGGGTTCATCCTGCAGGGTGACGGTGATGTTTTCCTGATAGCCGTAGCCGAGGCTGGAGGTGCGGCAGAGCAGATCGGCGATGTTGACGATGGCGCAGAGGATCGGCTCGATGGTGGCATTTTCCACATCGTGATGGCGGCGCATGACTTCCGAGAGATAGTCGAAGAGATGCCAGTGGTTGGAGAGCAGGTCTCCGGTGATTTCATGCGAGATGCCAAGCTGTTCGAGCTCGACCTCGCGTAGCGGACGCTGGGATTCAGCGGCGAGTTTGAGTACGGAAGAGAACTCGTGGGGAATGACGAGCATGTTGACGAGGATTCCGAGGTCGTGCACAAGGCCCGCAAGGTAGGCGCGCTCGGGATCGGGGTAATTGAGTTTGCGGGCGAGCTTGCGGGCGATGAAAGCGCAGGCCAGGGAATGCTCCCAGAAGGAAGCTGCATTCATCTCCGCGTTTTTGGGCGAGCACTGCATAAGGCAGCAGGAGGTTACGATGTCACGCAGGCGAGAGATGCCGAGGGTGAGAGCGGCGGCGCGCAAGGTGGAGATGCGGTTGGGTATTCCGAAGAGGGGCGAGTTGGCCATGTGCAAGACCTGGGCAGTGAGCGCACCGTCGTGAGCGACGAGCTGGATGGTCTTTTGCAGGTCGACGGCATCGCTGTCTCCGGCGAGTTGGTTGAGCACGGGAAAAAGGATGGCGGGAAGTGATGGAAGCCGGTTGAGTCCTTCAACGCGGCGCTGGAAATCCGATAGCGACAGGGCGGGCATGAGTCACCTCTTGACCGGCGTTTTGATGTACGCCATGGCACCGGGAAAGTGGACGAGGCGGAAATCGTCGTGAACGCCGAACAACGACTCGGAGTGGCCGAGGAAAAGATAGGAGTTGGGAAGTAGGTTGTTGTGAAAGTGCTGGATGACGCGCTTTTTGCTGACGCCGTCGAAGTAGATGAGGACGTTGCAGCAGAAGATGACGTCGAGAGACTTGACGAAGACCATGCGGGCGTCGTCGAGCAGGTTGAGGCGGCTGAACTTGATGTACTTGCGCACTTCGTCGCGGACGCGAAACTCCTTGGAGCTGGGGATGGGTTCGAGATACTTGCGGAGAAATTCCGGAGAGACGTTGCGCAGGGCGTAGTCGCCGTAGATGCCCTCCTGGGCGCGGATGAGGGAGCGGTCATTGAGGTCGGTGGCGATGATCTCAAAGGTGAATCCGCGGAGGAACCGCGCAGCTTCTTCCATGAGGAGGATGGCGAGAGTGTATGGCTCTTCACCGGTGGAACAGCCGGCGCTCCAGATGCGCAGATGTTTGTAGGGTACTTTCTCCTTGGAGGCGGCGATGGAAGGAAGGATGAGCCGCTGCAGAGCGGCGAGCTGCGGCTGATTGCGGAAGAAGCAGGTTTCGCCGACGGTGATTTCATTGAGCAGAAGATGCATTTCGCTGGTTCGCGTGGCGGAGCGGGTGAGCAGCTCGTGATACTGAAAGAGGCTGGAGATGTTGAGCTCCTTCATGCGGCGTGCGCAGCGGTCCTCTAAAAAGTTGAGGCGATTATCGGTGTGAAAAATTCCCGCGACCCCATAGATGAGATCGCGGATCTGATAAGCGGCGGGATTGATGATCGTATTGCCAGGAGCTGAACTATTTGTGCTCATGAACTTCCTTTACTGAACTGCGAAAGGCGAAGATCCGCCACGGATCAGATTGTTGGGGTCGAGCACGAGACGAACCAGTCCGTCTCCGGTGATGGTGGCACCGGCGACATAGGGGCTGTCACGAAGCAGAGCGCTGAGAGGCTTGATGACGGTGGATTCCTGGCCGATAAGAGCTTCGACGGCGAGGGCGATTCGAGTGTCGTTGATGGAGAGGATAACGGCGCGGCTGGCTTGCTGGCTGCAGTCGGCACCGATCATGGGGGCGAGGCGCAAGAGAGGAACGGTGCGGTCACGCAGGACAAGGACCTCTGAGCCTTCGACACGATGGACGGCGGAGCGATCCATGCGCACGGTTTCGAGCACGGAGCGCAGAGGGATGGCGTAGACCTCATCGCTGACCTGGACCAGAAGGACGGGCAGGATAGCCATGGTGAGCGGAACCTTAAGGGTGATGATGGTGCCCTGGCCGATGGTGCTTTCGATTTCAACACTGCCGTTGAGGCGGCGGAGATTGGTACGCACAACGTCCATGCCTACGCCTCGGCCGGAGAGATTGTTGACCTTGTCGGCGGTGGAAAAGCCGGGGAGGAAAAGGGTTTCGAGAAGCTCGCGGCGGGTGAGTGCGGCGGCGTGCTCGGGAGTATGGATTCCCTTCTCGACGAGCTTCTGGCGGATTCGCTCAGGGTCGATGCCGCGCCCGTCATCGCGGATGGTGACGATGATCTGATCGCCTTGCTGGCGAGCGTCGACAGCGATTCTGCCGACGGGATCTTTGCCGGCGGCGATGCGCTGGGTAGTGCTCTCAATGCCGTGATCGAGGGAGTTGCGCAGAATGTGAACGAGCGGATCGTGGATGTGCTCGATCATGGTTTTGTCGATCTCTGTCTCCTGGCCGCTAATGTCGATTTCAATCTCTTTGCCGACCTGGTGCGAGAGTTCGCGAACCAGACGGGGAAGCTTGCGGAAGACGTTGTCGATGGGCACCATGCGAGTGCGCAGGCTGGCGTTCTGAAGCTCATCGGTGATGAAGCTGAGGCGTGCGGTGGAGACGGCGACGGCTTCGGTGAGGGCGGGGTCCTTGCCGTTGGAGGCGGCAAGATCCTGTGAGAGACGGAGCAGGCGATTGCGTTCGAGGACGAGTTCGCCGACGAGGTTGACGAGGTAGTCGAGCTTGCGAATCTCTACGCGCATGGTGTCTGAGCTGTCTGGACGGGCGGCGGCGAGCGCGCGTGCGGCTTTCTGCTCGGTGGCATCGGCGGCTGGAGCAGAAACAGAGGCGGCGGGTTGATCCGGCGCGGGGGTATCGGCAGATGTGTTCGGCGCAGGAGGTTCTGCAGCGGGGCAGGCGGCGGAGGATGCCGCTTCGTCTGCTGACGGCGCTTCGGTGGCTGGCGCGGGCTGCGGGACGCTGGCTTCCTGGATGCAGAGCTCCAGGGTTTCCAGGATGGGTGCAAGGTCGTAAATGGGCGAGAGGCCGTTGCGAATGTCGACCATCATGAGGCGGACCTGGTCATTGGCCTTGAGGAGCGCGTCGATGATGGCGCGGGTGATGGTGAGATCGCCCTTGCGCAACTGGTTGAGAAGATCTTCGGCGTGATGGGTCAGCTCGACCAGCTTGTCAAAGCCGAAGAAGCTTGAGGTTCCCTTGATGGTGTGCATGCCGCGAAAGATGCGGTTGAGCACCTCGGGGTCAGAGCAATCTTCGAGGGTGAGCAGGTCCTGCTCGACCTGCTGGACGAGTTCGTCGCTTTCGGTGATGAAATCCTTGAGTAGATCATCTGGAACAAAGTCAGCCATGGCGGTTTCCGATCAGAGCTCCCTTACTCAGTTTCAATCGGCTGAATGGGGCGATTGCTTTACTTGCCGGGTGAAGTTGGCGCGGGCGACGAAGCTGGGGGCGGGGAACCGGGCTTTACCTGCTGGGTGGAAGGCGGAGAGATAGCGGACGAGTTTGCTGCTTGCGGCGGGCCAACAGGGAGCCCTCCAGTCGCTGACGCTGGCGGTGGGGTCTCATGAGGCGCAAGGATGACGATATCGACGCGGCGGTTGAGACGGCGGCCCTCATCGGTTGAGTTGTCGGCGACGGGGTGGTATTCGGCGTAGCCGGCGGCGGAGAGGCGTTGCGGACCAATGCCTTCACGGGTGAGAAAGAGACGGATGATCTCGGTGGCGCGCGAGGTGGAGAGCTCCCAGTTGGATTGGAACTGAGGAGTGTGAATGGGCACGTTGTCGGTGTGTCCCTCGATGCGGAGGTTACTGCCGACCGAGGCGAGGACGGAGCCGATGCGGTCGAAGGTTTGCATGGAACTGGCACGCAGGGTGGCTGAGCCGCTATCGAAGAACCCAACTTCGCGCAGGCTGAGGACGAGGCCCTCGGGCGTTTGGCGGAGGGAGACGGTGTGGCGCGCGAGTTCGGCGGCAAGATCGGCTTCGAGCTTGCGGCGAATGGATTCGGCAGTGTCCTCGGGGTGGGTGGGATGAGCGGGGGAAACGGGAATTGTGCCGGGAATGACGATGGGCGCGCCTCCCACGGTGACACCGAGCGAGGAGAAGCCAGCAGTGATGGCGTTGGAGAGCTGTGCCATCTTTGCTTTGTCTACCTGGGCGGAAGAGTAGAGGACGACAAAGAAGGCGAAGAGCAAGGTCATGAAGTCGGCATAGGAGACCATCCAGCGCTCCTGATTGCCATGCGGCTTGAGACGCTTTTTCATCGCAGTTCACGGGACTGGGCGGCGGACTGGAGAGCAGCGTTGTGCTTTTCGCCAGGCTGGTGGAGGAATCCGTTGAGCTTGGCCTCCAACATTCGCGGATTGATGCCTTCGAGGATAGAGACGACGCCTTCAAGGGTGAGTTCGCGAAGGATCTGGCGAAAGCGCAAGCGATGGCGCAGCTTGCCGGCGATGGGAAGGGCGATGAGATTGGCGAAGGCGACGCCGTAGATGGTGGCGACGAAGGCGACGGCGATGCCGCGGCCAACTTCGTCGATCTTATCGAGGTGCTGCATGACCTGAATGAGTCCGAGCACGGCGCCGATGATGCCAATGGTTGGGGCAAAGCCTCCGGCCGCTTCATAGACGCGGGGCAGTTCATCCTCGGCTTCGGCACTGGCGTCAAACTCGAGCTGCATGATGGCGCGCAACTCGCTGGACTCGGTGCCATCGACGGCAAGCATGAGGGCGCGACGCATGAAAGGGTCAGTGATGGCGGGAAGTTCGGCGTCGAGGGAGATGATGCCGTCACGGCGCGCCTTCTGGGCGAGATTGGTGAGGCGGTTGATTTCGTCGCGAGCTCGGGAGCGGGGTTCGAAAAGCACAATGCTGAGATGGCGAACGGCGGTGATGACGGTGGCGAGGGGAAACTGCAGGAGGACGGCGCCGATGGTTCCTCCGGCGACGATGAGTGCGGCTGTTGGCTGGAGGATCTGGTTGAGCCTTCCGCCTTCGAGCAGCAGGCCAGCGGTGATTCCTCCGAAGCTTAGTACGATTCCGGCAACAGTTCCCTTGTCCACGATTGGCCTCTACTCCTGTGCGGAGGGTTCGACGTTGGGATCATCCCGCCTTGTAGTGGAGCTCAGGGGTGCGTCGGGATGGAGGAGGTTGCGACGGTAGATAAGGACTCGATGCATGACCTCGGGCGCGCCTTCGCGCACAACCAATTTGTCTCCGGTGACGAGAGTAATGACGGTGTCAGGGTTCTGCTCGACGAACTTGATGAGTTCGGCATTGATCACGATGGGATGTCCGTTGAGGCGAGTGAGTTCAATCATCGCTGACGTGCCCTTTCATGGGTGTTATCGGCGGATAAGAAGAAAGCTTGAACAGGCAGACGATGCGGCGTAGATAGTGGAGCGATTTTTGGAGACGAACTAAAGCTTGGCAGAGCTGGGCCGATAGCAGTTTTGTAGAAAGCAACGGCCCATGCGGAAAGAACGGCAATCCGGCCGGCTCCGCAGCGAGGCAAGAAGGAGACTCTCCATGTCACTCAGCATTCTGAATAACGTAACCGCGATGTCGGCCGAGAACCAACTGAACTTAACCAACACGTCATTGCAAAACACGCTGCTTGAACTGTCTTCGGGCTCGAAGCTGAATTCGGGCGCGGACGACGCCGCAGGTCTGTCGATTGCGAATGGATTGACGGCCAATATCACGGCGCTGACCCAGTCGGCGACGAATGCGTCAAACGCACAGGGCCGCCTGCAGGTGGCCGATGGCGCGCTGTCGCAGGTAACCAGCCTGCTGAATCGCGCGGTGACACTGGCGACCGAATCGGCCAGCGATACGGTTTCCGATGGCTCGCAGCGAGCGGCGCTGGACAACGAATTCACCTCAATCAAGAATGAAATCGACAGCATCGGCGCAAATACAACCTTCAACGGCTCGTCAGTATTTGCGGGCGGCAGCACGAATTACGGGCAGGTTGCACTTAGCGGGACGGGACTTGGTTTGACCACTGCGATCAATGCCACAAAGGGCGAAGTGGACATTACGGTTACCGGCGGAAGCACTTATAAATTCAATGCGGGTAACACGGATACGACGGTGGGAGCCTTGATTGACGACATCAATGGCTCCGGCGATGGGCTGGTTGCGTCACTGAATTCGGCCGGGTCGCTGGTGGTCACCGATACGCAGAACCGCGCCACGGACGCAGCTAGTGAGCTTACGGTAGGGGCGGGCACCACGTTGGAAGCAGGGACCGACAGTGCGGCGGAGACAGGTGCCAATACCAGCGACTCCAGTACGTTCAATGTTTACCTGAGCGATGGAACGACCGCAGGTAGCAGTACGATTTCGACCACCCTGGGCGCACTTTCATCCTCGAACATGAACGGTGTAGGTCTGGGCTCGAACGATTTGCTGAGTTCGAGCGATGCACAGAGCGCGTTGACTGCGATCAACAACGCGATTGCGCAAGTAGCGGCACTACGCGGCAACCTGGGGGCGAGCATGAACCGGCTGACGGCGGCGGGCAACGTGATCAATACCCAGGTCACGAACCTGACTTCCGCCGAAGACAACGTCAGCTCGGCGGATATTTCGCAGCAAGTCACCAACATGAGCCAGGACCAGGTACTAACGCAGACGGGCATTTCGGCGCTGTCACAGGCGAACCAGATGCAGCAGGCGTTGCTGAAACTGCTCCAGTAGGTGAGCAGATAGATTAGCGGCAAGCCAGGGGTGGGGCCGGCGAGGTTTCATCCCTGACGCTGCCGCAAGGTGTGCTTCGCAGCAAGGTATGCGGCAACTGCTAGCGGCGGGTGTGGGCCAAAAGAGTGGCCCTTCCGGCCGCTGACGCGAGGGAGGAACGGCATGGCGATGGATGCGGTAACTCCGGTGTTTCGGGAGATTGCGGCGGTCGGCGCCGTTCCTCAGTCTTCTCTAACGGGAAGGGACCGGGAATTGCAAGTGGAAGAAGGGCGGCCACCGATTGAAGTGGCCGAGACCGAGTTGGAGGCGCTGCGCCGGCGCAAGAGTGAAGAGTTGCGCGAAAAACGGAAGAAGCGGCAAGAGGCACGGCGCGCCAGAGGTCCGGCGTTGGAAGGCGGAGCCCTGGAGGCTGCGCCCACTCAAGAGGATGGCGAGGCCCGAGCGGCGGAGAGCCAGCAATTGCAGGAAAACGAGGAATCCCAAGAGGAGGAGACCGGAACGTTGTTCGACGACCGGTCATGAGCTGCCTATGAGTACGAGTTCAACAGGACTGACGAGTTCGAATGGTACAGAGCTGATTGCAGGAACCAGCTACACCAGCGGAGTTGGAATCAATGTGAGCGAGACGGTGGACGCGATTCTGGAGACCGACCGCGCGCCGGAAACGGCCTGGGAGAACGATCAGACTTCGATTACGAACCAGGAGACGGAACTGGAGAGTTTGCAGACGGAGATTGCGACGTTGCAGAGTTCATTCCAGAGCCTGAGCGACTTTAACGGAACTTTTTCGGGTTTGACGGCCACGTCATCGGATAGTTCGGCGGTGAACGCGACGGCGAGCAGTTCGGCGGCGGCGGGAACGCACACGGTAGTAGTGACGAGCCTGGCGACGACCGGTGAGAGTTATTCGAATGACTTGAGCTCGGCGAGTTCAACGATTACGGCGGGCGCACTGGTGTTTACCCTGGGCAGTGGCGCGCAGCAGACGATCAACATTCCGGGAGACAGCACGACTGACTCCAGCGGGAATACCACGACCTCGACTACGACGACGCTGACGAATGCAGCCGCCTACATTAATGAGCAGGATTTGGGGATCACCGCAACGGTGGTTACGGACTCAACGGGCGCACGGTTGGCGCTGACCTCAACGGCTTCGGGCGTGGCGGCCAGCGTTGCGGTGCAATCAGCTCCGGGTGGATTGACATTTACGAATGTAGCAGGCACGGACGCGGAGTTGACGGTGGATGGAGTGCCGATTGATTCGAGTACGAACCAGATCACTACGGCGATTACGGGGGTGACGCTGAACTTGACCGGGACCACCTCATCGTCGGGAGCTTCGGTGCAACTGGCGGCGGATACCAGCGACATTACAACGGCGGTGAACAGCTTTATCACCGCATATAACGCGGCGGTGACGGACCTGAACAACCAGTTCCAATACAACGGAGGAGTGGCGGCGGGGAGCTCGAGCAGCTCATCGGACTCGACTTCGGGGGTGCTGGAGGATGATCCGACGGCGCGGCTGATACAGCAGCAGCTGTTGTCTTCGATCTCAGTGACGGGCGGAAGCAGTTCTTCAGCAATTAACACGCTGGCGGACGTGGGCATCACGATGAACGATGACGGAACCCTGACGCTGGACAGTAGCACTCTGCAGAGTGCGCTGGAGGATAACTACAGCGGGGTGGAGAACTTCTTTCAGAGCACGGACGCATCGAGCTTTGCGGGCAACTTCAACGACCTAATGACGAACCTGACGGACCCGACCGAAAGTCCAATTGTGCTGGATTTGAACGGACTGAAGGCGAATTACACAGAGGATCAGGACAACATCAACAACCTGGAAGCCAACCTGACGACGCTGCAGACAACATTGACGAACCAGTACAGCGCCTTGAACACGACGCTGCAGATGTATCCGACAACGATGGACGAGGTTGAAACCGAACTTGGATTTAAAACGGATAGTAGCGACAGCAGCAGCTAGGAAAAAGAGGAATGAAACAGGCTGAAGTGAGCAGAAGTTACCGGGAGGCGGAGATCCGCGGCGCCAGCAGCGTAGAGTGCACGATCATGCTCTACGACACGTTGGTTGCCGATGTGCGCAAGGCGATTCGGTGCCTTGGCGAAGGCGACATTGAAGGGCGGACCGAGGCACTGGTGCACGGGCTGCTGGTGCTGGAACAGTTACAGGGGACGTTGCAGATGGAGAGCGGCGGCGCGGCGGCCGAACAACTTTATCGCCTCTACTCGCTGGCGCGGGCAAAGATTCTGGAAGGGCAGATCAAGTGCCGGGTGCGGCTGCTGGAAGAGATTGTTGAGGCGATGCTGACGGTGCGGGCGATGTGGGTAGAGGTGAGAGAAAAGTGTCAGCCGGTTGCGGTTCCGGAAGCATGGCAGGTGCAGACGGAAGGGATTGCCGCTGGCGGAGCGTGGAGCGCGTAGGTTCGTTCCGAATTCAAATACCCCACCCTCCGCCCAAAAAGCAGGGCGGAAGGGTAGGCACCCGGAGTTTGTAGAGTTTAGTCGCTGGCGACGGCCTGCTTGATTTTGTCTTCTTGCGGTGCGAGAGGAAGCGGAGCGGAGGACGCGTGGGGGCGGATCTCCTTGATGCGGCTATCAGCCCGTGGGAGCTTGATGTCGCGCGCCAATCCAACGGCCTTCAGGGCCGAGATCACGTACCAGTTGGTGTCAATTTCCCACCAGCGCAGGCCGTGGCGCGCAGAGCTGGGATGAGCGTGGTGATTGTTGTGCCAGCCTTCGCCGAAGGTGAGCAGCGCGATCCAGAAATTGTTGGTGGAGTCGTCGCCGGTAGCCCAGCGTTGCGAGCCCCAGAGATGAGTGGCGGAGTTTACCAGCCAAGTGGCGTGCAGACCGACCACGGTGCGGAAGAAGACGCCCCAGAGCACCATGTTCCATCCTCCAAAGTAGAGCACGGCGAGACCAACGACGACCTGGGTGATCCAATGGTATTTGCTGAGCCATAGATAGAATCTGTCACGACGCAGATCGGGGACGTAGGGAAAGAGCTTTTCCGTCTCCTGATGAAGCGCCTTCCCACTGAGAATCCAGCCCATGTGCGACCACCACTTACCATCGCGCGGAGAGTGCGGGTCACCCTCGCGGTCGGTGAGTTGATGATGAATGCGGTGGATGGCGACCCAGAAGATCGGTCCACCCTCGAGGGCGAGAGTGCCACAGACGGCGAAAAAATACTCCAGCCACTTGGGGCTGCGGAAGCCTCGGTGGGTGAGCAGACGATGATAACCGACACCGATGCCGAGCGATCCGGAGACGAACCAGAGTCCGGCGGCGACGGCCACTCCCTGCCACGAGAAATGGAAGAGAGCAACGACCGCCAGAATGTGATAAATGGCCATGACGATGGCCGTAAGCCAATTGATTTTGTTGCTGCCGGTTGATTTCACCCGATACCATCCTTGTTGTGACCTTCCAACGCGCCGCGGGATGCGGCAAGGAGAACATGGGGAGGGTCACGCCCACTGTTATTTGTAAGATACCAATCGATGAGTGCAGGCGTTGTAAGACTTTTGTAAGTCCCCGGAGGCGGCTTGGCGGCTGGCGGGGGGCCGTCTGGACGGGGTGACACGGCTTACTCTGCATTGGGCATTTGCAGGGAAGCGGCGGTTTTGCGGAGACTTACGCGAAAGCTGTCAACCAGCATAGGGGTGTGACCGTCTATGTTTATGAGCGGAGCATTTATCGGAAAGGCATGGAGAGGTGAGGTGGATGCGAAGGCACACGATGGTGGCAGCGGCGGTGGTGGCGGCAATTCTTTGTGGCACGGCACTGGCACAGGATGCGCCAACGGCGGGAGCTCCGAGGCAGGAAAGGCCTGGACGGGGGATGGGAGTTGGCGGGCAGATTACGGCGATCGACGGCGCAACGATCACGCTACAGACCTTCAGGGGCGAGAGCGCGAAGGTCAGGGTTACGCAGTCAACACGGTTCATGAAAGACCGTGAGCCGGCGAAGATGGGTGACTTTAAAGTGGGCGACATGGTGATGGTAGGCGGCGAGCTGGGACAGGATGGAGTATGGACGGCGCAGATGCTGCGAGGACGCAGCGGTGGCCCGGGCGGCGGTGGCGAAGGCATGGGGCGTGGCGGAATGATGCGCGGCCCGCAAATGAAGCCGGAAGATAACGGCAAAAGCTACATCCTTGGTGTGGTCACGAAGATTGACGGCGTCAAACTGACGGTGAAGAAGCCGGACAGCACGGAGCAGGTCATTGAGGTGGGCGACGACACATCGTTCCGCAATGCCAGCCGTGAGAGCGTGACGCTTGCGGATGTGAAGGTAGGGGACTTTGTGCGCGGGCAGGGTGCGGTGAAGGATGGAATCTTTGTGCCCAGGGAGTTGAATGCCGGAAGGCCGCGTGGAATGCGGACGGGAACACCGTCTGCGGCGAACGGTGCGCAGCAGAGTCAGGGCCAGGTTGCGCCGGAGACGGCTGCACCAGGTGGCGGGCCAATGTCCGATGCGCCGGACTCCGACGACCAAAAGAAATAGGGCGAAAATTGATGAGGCTCCGCGAGGGTGCAGCCACAGCGCTGTTGGGGGTGAGTCTGATGGCGGGCGCGGCATGGGCGCAAGTGTCGGCGCCGGTGCCGCGCGCGGCTGCGCAGGCGGGTGGTGCTACGCAACCGGCAGAGCCATCCAGCGCGATAACTGAGTTTTCGATTCGTGGAGTGGTGCGCTCAGGGAGCACGAAGCTGCCGGGGGTGAGCGTTACGGCGGCACACTCGCTAACCGGGCGCAAGGTGATTACGTCGACCGATATTGATGGTTCGTTCCATCTTCAATTGCCAAGCAGGGGGAGATGGGTGCTGCGGGCAGAGTTTTCGGCCTTCGCCACGCAGACGGCGGAGGCGATGCTGACTCCCGAGCATCCGGAGGCGACGCATGACTTTGAGCTGATTCTGTTCTCGCGGGTGCCGAAGAGCACAAACAACGAGGATGAGGCAGGCCAGGGGGGCAGTCCACGCAGGGCGAACTCGCAGGCGACTGGTGGACGCAGTGCGCAGACGCTGACTTTGAGTGCCGATGACGCGGCGCTGGCGCAGTCGGCGGCGCCGGGCGAAGGCGATGTTTCGTTGGGCGGCTTGAGTGGGCTGGCGGCGAGCGAGGATGCGACAAACCAATCGGTTTCCGTGAGCGGACGCTTGGGCAATGCGCAGGACTTGGGAGTGCAGAACATGGATGACCTGCGTGAGCGCATCAACGAATTGCGCGCGCGGGGACAGTTGGGCAGCTTCGGCGACGGCGGCGGTTTCATGGGTGGCGGCGGACCCGGCAGCGGCTTTGCCATGGGTGGTCCGGGCGGCGGCGGTTTTGGCGGGGGACGGATGCGCATGGGCTCGCTGAACCGTCCGCATGGGCAGATTTACTACAACGCAAGCAACGCGGCACTGGACGCCGCGCCCTATTCGATAAGCGGACAGCCATCGCAGAAGCCTGGGTATGGCTCCAACAAGTTTGGCGGAATGATGGGCGGCCCGCTGAAGATTCCGCATGTTTACGATGATGGCGGCAAGACGTTTTTCTTCTTGAATTATTCGGGAGTGAGGAGCGAGACGCCATACGATATGTTTTCGCATGTGCCGACGGTGGATGAGCGCAATGGAGATTTCAGCAACACGCTGGTAGACGGTAGCCCAGTGCAGCTGATTAACCCGAGCACCCGAGCGGCGCTGGGCAGCAGCATTCCCGCGAGCCTGATGAGCCCGCAGGCGTTGTATCTGCTGGGCGCGAATCCGCAGAATCTGAGCTATATTCCGTTGCCGAATGTGACCAACGGATCGCTGCAAAATTACCGCTTCAGCTCGGCGGCTGAATCCGACCAGGACATCTTCGCCATGCGGTTGATTCACAACTTCGCCGGACCGATTGCAGGGCGCGGAATGCCTGGAATGGGAGGCGGACGTGGCGGACGGCCACGGAACAATTTGAATTTTGGCATCAACTACCAGCGCAACGAATCGGGCACACTGGAGCCGTTCTCCACGGTTGGCGGAGACACGCACACCAATGGCTATGCGGCCAACCTTGGGTGGGCAGTGAGCCGGGGCAAGCTGAACAATCAGCTGCGCTTTACGTGGAACCGCAGCCGCTCGCACACAGGCAACTACTATGCAGACATTACGAATGTTGCGGGAGGCGCCGGGATCGGCTATCCGGCGAACGGTGCTTCGAATAGCCCTACAGATAATCCACTGAATTGGGGAGTGCCGAACCTGGCGTTTTCTCACTACACAAGTTTGAACGATGTAACTCCATCGCAGCGTGATTCGCAGACCTTCACGCTGAGCGAGAGTTTTGGCTGGGTGAAGGGAAAGCATCATCTCCACTTCGGCGGCGACTATCGCTGGATCGACAACAAGGCGTATGCGAGTTCGAATCCGCGCGGTACGTTTACGTTTACAGGGTCCTCCAGCGGCTATGACTTTGCAGACTTCTTATTGGGCTACGCGCAATCGACATCGCTGGCATATTCGCAGGTGCACGACCAATACCTGGGGGACAGTTACGATTTGTTTGTGCAGGACGATTGGCGTTGGAAGGGCAATCTGACGTTGAACTATGGGTTGCGATATGAGTTCATCTCGCCGTTCCACGAAGCGCACAACGAATTGGCGAACTTGATTACGCAATTCGATGGAGAAGGTAATTTTCTGGGCGTAACAGCGGTGCAGGCGAACACGCCGGGCGAGCCGTACGGGCGAACGCTGATGAATCCGCAGCGCAAGAATTTTGCGCCACGCATTGGGATTGCATGGAAGCCGTTCGGAAATAAGACCGTGGTGCGGGCGGGATACGGCATCAATTACAACCTGGGGCAGTATGCATTGATTGTGCAGAACCTGGCGGCACAGCCGCCGATGGCCGTGACGGAGACGAATGCCGCGGCGGCCAGCGCGCCGAGCACACTGACGCTTGCCAACGGCTTCCCGTCGCAAAACCCGAACGCAGTCACGAATAACTTCGGGGTCGATCCGAATTATCGCGTGGCGTATGTGCAGATGTGGAATCTGAACGTGCAGCGCGAGCTGACTTCGACGGTGCTGCTGAATGTGGGGTACACGGGGAGCAAAGGAAGCGCACTGGACATGCTGAGGGCGCCGAATCGAGGACCCGACGGGGTGGTCAATCCGAATATTGATCCGTTCAACTGGGAGACTTCGCAGGGATCGTCGATTCTACATGCGGGTTCGGTGCGGCTGCGCAAGCGGATGACGAACGGAGTTGCGGTAGGTGGTACATACACGTATTCCAAGTCGATCGATAACGCGTCGTCCATTGGCGGAGGCAGCCAGGTGGTTGCGCAGAACGATAAAGATTTGCGGGCCGAGCGCGGGCTTTCAATCTTTGATCAGCGTCACAAGCTTACAGGAGATTGGACGCTGGAGCTGCCATGGGGCGAGGGACGCAAGTGGCTTACCCGGCCGGGCATTACACAGAAAGCCTTTGGCGACTGGCTACTGCAGAGTAGCTTTTCGTTCGCCTCCGGCACGCCGTTTACGGCACGGGTGCTGGGCAGCTATGAGGACGTTGCGGGTGGTGTGAACGGTACGCTGCGTGCCAACTACAACGGCGAAGCGATCCAGATTGGCGACCGCAGCATTCGGCACTGGTTCAACACAGCGGCGTTCTCGGCACCGGCGGCGGGAAGCTATGGAGACGCGGGCAGGAACACGATAATTGGGCCGGGAAGCTGGTTGATGAGTCTGGTGCTGTCGAAGAATTTCCCGATGAGGGATTCGATGGGATTGGAGATGCGTGCGGAGGCGGACAACGTGTTGAACCATGCGAACTACTCCGGCATTGATACCACGGTGAATTCGCCGACCTATGGACAGGTGACGAGCGTGGCGTCGATGCGCAAGATGATTCTGTCGATGCACTACCGGTTCTAAACAGGATCGACGAAATGGCTGGGATGTGGCGATGAGAGAGTGCGGAAACATGTTCGTTCGCAAAGCGATTGCCGTGCTGGTGTGCTGTTCGATGATGGCGGCGGAGGCGGCGCTGGCGGAGCAAGAGCGCGGGGGAGAGAACGGATTCACCTTCAGGGTGACGAGCGACCTTGTGCTGGTGAGCGTCACGGTCCGTGACAAGAAGGGCGAGCTGGTGCGGGGGCTGACGCAGAGCGACTTTACCGTGCTGGAAGATGGCAAGACGCAACGCGTGCAGAGCTTCGATATCGAGGATGTGGAGAAATACGTGCCGGGTGCGCCGCAGGGTGGACCGGCGCAAGCCGAAGGGGTGGCGACGAAGACCGATCTGTTCACTGGCCGGAATGCTTTTGCGCACGAAGCGCTGCGGGACCGCAGATTGATTGTTCTTTTTCTTGATTTGAGTTCGCTGGAAAGCGATGACAGCGACCGCTCGGTGGAGAGTGCAAAAGAGTTTGTGAATAGGCAGATGTCTCCCGCCGACCTGGTGAGCATTGTGAGCTTCGACACGTCGCTGAAGGTGGTGCAGGATTTCAGCAGCGACAAGAAGCTGCTGCTGATGGCGCTGGACAAGATTGCGGGGATCGAGGGCAGCGGGCAGGAGGCGGGGACGACGGGAACGAGCGAGGGCACGCCCGACGATGCAGGGTCTTTTGTGGCCGACGATACGGACTACAACATCTTCAATACGGATCTGCGGCTGCAGGCACTTTCTACCATTGCCAAGAACCTCTCGGGCATCGACCAGAAGAAATCGATTCTGTATTTCAGCAGCGGCATGACGAAGACAGGAGTGGAGAACCAGGCACAGTTGCGTGCGGCGGTGAATGCGGCGGTACGCTCGAATGTGTCGATCTATGCGGTGGATTCGCGCGGATTGCAGGCATTGCCGCCGGGTGGCATTGCGAGTTCGGCGAGTTTGCGAGGAGTTTCCTCCTATAGTGGCGCCGCGGTGCAGAACGATTTGGACTCGAATTTTGCCAGTCAGGAGACTCTGGTTACGATTGCCAACGATACGGGCGGCAAGGCGTTCCTGGATTCCAATGACTTCAGCAAAGCGTATGCGAAGGTTCAGGCGGATAGCGAGACGTACTATGTGCTGGGCTACCGGAGTTCGAATCCGGGTAGGGATGGGAGATTCCGCCGCATCCAGGTGAAGCTGAACCGGAAAGACGTGAAGCTGGAATACCGCATGGGGTACTACGGTCCGAGGGATTTCCAGCACTTTACGAAGGAGGACCGCGAAGCTCAGCTACAGGACGAGATGATGGCTGAGCTGCCGAATACCGACCTTCCGGTGTACCTTGCAAGCGGCTATTTCCGCACGCAGGAGAGCAAGTTCTACGTTCCGGTGTCAGTGATTGTGCCGGCTTCAGCACTGGTGGTGCAGCGTGATAAGGATCGAGCCTCACTGGACGTGCTTGGCATGGTGCGCGACAAGGGAACCAAGTTTCCGGTCGGCAACATTCGCGAGAACATTAAGCTGACGGTGGAGCAGACGCAGAGCGTGACCGCAGGCAACACCACAGGTGCACCGCAGGCCGCGGCGGCCAAGCGTAGGAATGTGCAGTACAACACAGGATTCCTGCTTCCGCCTGGAAGCTACCACTTGAAATTTGTGGTGCGTGAGAACCAGAACGGAAGAGTAGGGACATTCGAGACCGACGTTGTAATTCCTGACCTGCGCAAGGAAAAGATGAAGATGAGCTCCGTGATGCTCTCCAGCCAGAAGGCGCCGGCGGGGAAGAAATCAGAGTCGAATCCGCTGGTGAGCGGGGGGCAGGAGATGATTCCGAATGTGGCGCACGTCTTTACGCCAGAGCAGTCGATGACGCTATATTACGAGGTCTACGATCCGGCGAAATGGGCGGAGAAGAAGGACGCGATCCATCTGCTGACTAGCATTGAATTTTTCCGCGGCAAGGTGAAGGTGTACGAAACTCCGCAGGTGGAGACAGAGCAGTTGAATGTTGTGGGGCGCAAGGCGGCGGCGTTCCAGTTCGAGGTGCCGATGAAGGCGCTGAGTCCCGGATGGTACACCTGCCAGGTGAATGTGATCGACGACGCGGGAGCATCCTTTGCGTTTCCGAGGACGCAGGTGCTGGTGCGGCAGTAACGCTCTTGATTACTGACCGTCAGGGCGGAGGCTGCCTCCATCGCGCCTCCAGAGCCGGAACCAGGGATCATTCGCGTACTGCGCATCGTGCTTTTGATTCGCGGCCTTCCAATCCGACATTCGGAGCGGTCTTTTGTCCGGCAGCTTGATGAGCTGTTCCAGCCACTCTATCTCGATGATGGTTTTCTCTGGTTCCATGGGCGTCCAATATGTGATGCGAAGCGGCATCCTTTGGATTCCGGAGAGCACGAATTAGCTTCCGTTGCGAGCCCGGCCTGTTGCGTCAGCTTAGTTGCTGCAGTGATTACAAAATTGGTGCGTGATCTCTATGCGATCAATGAATGTTGCCCTACAATGCTGACTACGCTTTACTTTCCATTCAAGACAGGGTGAAAAATATGGGGCCACAAGGGATTTCAACCGCAGCAGATACCCGCGCGCGCATTTTTGCGATTGTCGGAGCCTCGTCAGGCAATCTGGTGGAGTGGTTTGATTTTTATGTCTATGCCTTCTGCGCAATCTATTTTGCGTCGGCATTTTTTCCGAAGGGCAATCCAACCGTCCAATTGCTAAACACTGCCGGTGTGTTTGCGGCGGGTTTCCTGATGCGCCCGATCGGGGGATGGCTGTTCGGACGGTTGGCTGATAAGCGTGGCCGGAAGCTCGCGATGATGGCGCAAGTACTGATGATGTGCGCCGGTTCATTGCTGATCGCCTGCTTGCCGACCTATGCCATGATTGGCACGGCGGCACCGGCATTACTGCTGTTTGCGCGCCTGGTGCAAGGCCTGTCAGTGGGTGGAGAGTACGGCACCAGCGCGACCTATATGAGTGAAGTTGCGCTTGAGGGGCGGCGCGGTTTCTTTGCTTCGTTCCAGTATGTGACGCTGATCGGCGGCCAACTGCTGGCGGTGCTGGTGCTGGTGATTATGCAGCAGTTTTTGAACACCGCACAGCTTAAGGCGTGGGGCTGGCGCATTCCATTCCTGATTGGCGCAGGGGCTGCCGTGGTGGCGTGGTACTTGCGCCGGTCCCTGAACGAAACATCAACGACGGATTCGCGTAAGAACAAGGACGCGGGATCACTGATGGGCTTGATGAAGCACAAGCGCGCCTTTATGACGGTGATGGGATTTACAGCGGGCGGCTCGTTGTTCTTCTATACGTTCACCACTTATATGCAGAAGTATCTGGTGAACACTGCAGGGATGAGCGCCAAGGTGGCGAGTGCGGTGATGACCGGCGCGCTATTTATTTATATGCTGATGCAACCGGCGTTCGGCGCTCTGTCAGACAGAATTGGCCGTCGCACGGCGATGATATGGTTTGGCGTATTGGGGACGGTGGGCACAGTGCCGATTTTGCGCGCGCTGGCCCACGTCAGAAATCCGTATGCCGCATTCGGAATGGTGCTGCTGGCGTTTGCCGTGGTCAGCTTGTACACCTCAATTGCCGGATTGATCAAGGCGGAGATGTTTCCGATAGAAGTGCGTGCGCTGGCCGTAGGTTTGTCGTACGCACTGGCGAATGCGATTTTCGGTGGTTCGGCTGAATTCGTGGCGCTGGAGCTGAAATCGAGAGGCATCGAATCGGCCTTCTATTGGTACGTGACAGCGATGGGTGTGCTGGTGACGGTCGTCTCAATTTGGATGCCCGATCCGACGAAGGAGGGTTATCTGCGAGACGAGGCGTAATCGCTCGCGAGTAACAATATCCGCAACCAATATCCGCAACTTTCCGATTTACCCGGGTTTCTACTCAGTGTGTAAAGGAGGTCCGGGATATGTTGAAGAAATCGGTAGCCGCGTTGTTCGGATTGGTTTTTGCGATGGCGCTCATTATTCCTCCGAAGGCGAATGCTGAGGTGGTGGTCGGAGTGGGTGTGGGTGCACGCCCAGGGTACGGATACGTTGTTGCTCGGCCGCGACCCTATGTTTATGTAGCGCCTGCGCCATACGTTGGATACGCGCCGGGCTACGTTTATCCGCCGGTTGTCTATCCGGGAATTGCGTTCGGCGTGGGCCACGCGAGACCGTATGGCTACCGGTATGAAGGGCCGCACGGATGGCGGCGTTAAGAGCGTGGCTCTAACCGCGGGTGCAGCATCCGCGACGTGCAGATGGAAGGACAGGGTTGGCGCCCTGTCCTTTGCATTTGATGATGGGAACTTAATGAACCAGCGCACCTAGAATGGTTAGGACTACTCCCGCCATCCCAAACGCGAGCCCTGCGATCCAATAGGCGCGCCGCCTGGTGAGCAGGGTGATGGAGCAGATGACTAGGCCCACCTCCAATAGGGTTTCGCCGAGGTCGTAGCGATTGGCGCGATGCTCGAAGAGTTTTACCTCCGACTCCATCGCCGTCGCCTCCTTGAGGATTTGCGCCTGCTCGACCGTGGATTTGCCGATTTCTTCTTCATTCTTCTTGCGCAGAGCGTCGGCGGCTACGGCATCCTTCAACGGCAGAACCTTCAGAAGCTCGTCCACCTGCGACATGGTATGCCGGCGAATGTTTTTTGCCTGGTAGTAGCCCCAGGTGTCAGTGGCTTTGTTCTGCAAAAGGACCTCTTCCGTGTGGGAACGATGACTCAGCAATGCAGCGATCGCAACCAGGACGGCGAGGATGGACATGGTTAGGCTGACATGGGCCAGATTGTTTTCGCGACCGTGCTCGGCCGCTTCCTGCAATTCTTCCATCTCGTGTTCTGTACTCATGAGGTTTCCCTTATTTGCTTTTCTACTTTAAAGCGAGAGCGGCCATGGGCACCAGTATTGGGCAAGCAATTATGCTCACTCGGGTCAGGATTTTTGGGGCTTTGCCTTTCCTTCGAGCTCCCGCCGCGCCGCCGCCAGGGAGCGCCGCTTTTCATCGCTCACCTCAGGATAGCTCAGCTTCATATCCTGCAGGGCATGAATGATTACGGAGGAAACCACGAGGCGCGCGAACCATTTGTTATCCGCAGGAACCACGATCCAGGGGGCATCCTTGCTGGATGTGTGACGGATCATGTCTTCGTAGTTTTCCTGATAGTCGTTCCAGCAGCGGCGCTCGCGCACGTCAGAGGCAGAAAACTTCCAGTTCTTCTCCGGCTCGTCGAGGCGCGCGAGGAAGCGGCGTTTCTGCTCTTCCTTGCTGAGGTTCAGGAAAAGCTTACGAATCGCGATTCCGTTGCGCGTGGCGTAGCGCTCGAAGCAGGAGATGTCCTCGAATCGCTCCTTCCAGATGTTCCCGCTGACGCAGTTTGCCGGGAGACGCTGTGCCTCCAGCAGCTCCGGGTGGACGCGCACTACGAGGACTTCTTCGTAGTAGGAGCGATTGAATATGCCGATTTTGCCGCGCCCCGGCATGGAATTGGAGGTGCGCCACAGATAGCCGTGCGCGAGCTCCTCCTGGGAAGGCGTCTTGAAGGAGGTGACCTGGCAGCCCTGGGGATTCACACCGCTCATCACGTGTTTGATGGTGCCATCTTTGCCGGCCGCATCCATGGCCTGAAAGATCAGTAGCAATGCCCAGCGGTCCTGCGCGTAGAGCTTGTCCTGCAGCTCGGCAAGCTGCTGGGTGGAGTGCTGCAGGAGCAGTTCGGACTCTTCCTTGAACTCCTCGGAAAGGCCTGCGGTGTCGGCTGGATCGAAGTCGCGCATGTGAAACCCCTTGCCATGATCAACCCGGTAAAGTGTAGCCAGCGACCGCAGTTTCTTTGCCTGCTTCATGGAGCGATTCTCCTTGGGAAGTTTTTAGGCCCGCAGACAGACACGAGTCAAGCACGAACGACTGTATCACTGCGGCGTGGTAGAAGAAAAAGCATCAGGTTCGGGAGCGGTCTGAGAAAATTGAGTGCGAGGAAAATCATGACGGAATCCAAGAAGAGTCTATGGGAGCGAATTCCGCTCATTATGCCGATCTTCATCCTGATCGCGGCACTCTATGCCGGATGGGTTATCTATTCGCGCTGGAATGACGTTCGCGAGGCGAAGCGGGAGGCCGCAGCCCGCGAAGTGGAGCGTGCTCGAAAGGACGTTGAGCTCAATGGAGGCTCGCAGCTCAAGATCACGATGCTTTACGTCTCGGCGGCAGAGGCTCGCAAAGGACAGCCGGTGCAGATTTGCTATGGCGTGGTGAACGCCAAGAATGTTGCGTTCGATCCACCGGTCGAGAACGTGTGGCCTTCGATGAACCGCTGCGTGGACGTCTCGCCGAAAAAGAGCACGACCTATACGCTCACCGCCGACGATGGCGCGGGGCACTCGGATAAGGCGCAGGTTTCCGTGCAGGTGAAATAGAGGCGCGGCGATTTCTCAGGAGCGTCCCTGGCTGAGGAGAATCTGCTCGACACGCCGCAGGTCATCTTCGGTATCCACGCCGACGGTATCGAATGGCGTCTCGGCAGCGTAGATGTCCACGCCATGATCGAGAAAGCGAAGCTGCTCCAGGCGTTCGCTGCGCTCGAGCTCCGACTCCGGCCAGGTGCAGAACTGATCCAGAGCCTGGGGCGTGTAGGCGTAGAATCCCAGGTGCTTGAAGTAGCGCAGATCGCCGCGGCGGTCGCGATCGAAGGGAATGGTGGCGCGCGAGAAATAGAGTGCGCGGCCATTGAGAGCGGTGACGATTTTGACGGCGTTTGGATTATTCACGTCTTCTGCCGCGCAAGGCGTGTAGACGGTTCCTACCTCGACTCCGGGCTTCATCACGGAGAGCAGCGCGTCGAGATGCTCGGGGCGTGCGAGCGGCTCATCTCCCTGCACATTCACATAGATGTCGGCGCTTACACTCTGGGCAACTTCGCGCACCCGATCGGTACCGCTACGGCATTCCTCAGATGTCATGCGCGCCTTCCATCCCTGCGCCCGGCAAAGACTGAGAATATCTTCCGAGTCGGTGGCAATGATGACGTCGCTGAGGCCACGACAGGCACGAGCTGCCTCATAGACGCGCTGGATCATAGGTTTTCCGAGAATCTGACGAAGAGGTTTACGGGGCAGGCGGGTGGAAGCAATGCGAGCAGGAATAATCGCTACGGAGTTCATCAACCCAGTTTCGAGTCTTGGCAGAAAACTTTCAAGGGGAAAGCAAGAAGGCGGGCAACTCGGTGTCCGCCTTCACGGAAGTTCACTACCGCTGGCTGCCGTTTGCCGATGGTGCCGTTTGTTGCGGATCTGAGGCCGGGGGTGCGGCCATGGACGGTGCGCCGTTCTGCTGTGCCGGTGAAGCTTGGGCTGCGATGGATTCGCCGTTCACCACCAGATCCACGCGGCGATTCAGCTGACGGCCCTCAGAGGTACTGTTGCTGGCCACGGGATTTTCAGGGCCGAAACCCTGCGCCGAGACACTGTTCAGATTTACTCCCTGCGCCACCAGAAAATCGCGTACAGCGGCGGCACGGCGTTCGGAAAGTTGCTGATTATGTTCCGTGCTTCCGGTCGAGTCCGTGTAGCCTTCGATCTGTAGTTTCAGGTCGGGATAGGCCTGGATGATTCCGGCGACTTTGGCGAGACGAATCTTGGCAGCGGGCTTGAGCGTGGCTTGATTCACGTCAAAGAGCACGTCGTTCATGTTAACGATCAGACCGCGCGCAGTGTCACGGGTTTGTAGCACCTGATTGAGTTGAGCGAGCAGCCGCTGCCGCATTTGCTCCTTTTCCTGCTCCGCTGCCTGGGCGCGCTGCTGGGCACTTTGCGCTTGCACAGCCAAGGCCTGTTGCTGCTGCAAAGCGGCTTGGCGGGCTGCCTCGGCCTGTTGCTGTGCCTGCTGTGCTTCGGCTTTTGCCTGTTCCGCCTGCTGTGTGGCCTGCTGGGCTTGCAGGGACTGCTCGCGCGCATTCGCTGCCTGCTGCTGGGCTTGCAGGGTGCGATCTTGTTCTGCCTTCTTCTCGGCAGCCACCTTCTCATCGGCTTTTCTGCGGATGGTCAGAATGCGGGCATCCTCAGCCGCCTGAGTGGCGCTTCGTGCAACGGTGCTAATCGCCGAAGAGGATTGCTTGCGGTGATAGTAGTCCTCAGCCTGTTCCAGGGAGACCTGGGCGCGGGTCAGCGCCTCGGGCGCATACTGCTGGGCGCCCGTGGCCTGGGCAATTGCGACAGCATCGCGCGCTTCCAGCAGAGTGAGAGGCATTTTCCTGCGGTCCTCCAGACTCAAGGATGACGCGGGAAGCTGGTTGCTCGCGATATCCACCGTGTATTCGCCCTTTTCTGTGGCTTCATAGTGCGCGCTCACGGGCTGCTCTGAGCCCTTGGTGTCTTTGCGAATCTCATTTTCAAGCACGGTAACGTTGCTTGGACGCGTGACTGCGAAGTATGGCTCGGCGGTGACAATCATTCCGAATGCCTGAAGGTTTGCGGTGACGTGAATACGAAGCTCATGCTTGTCATTGGGAGCAAAGTCACCCAGGTTCAACGGGCGGCCCTCCGGGGTGATGGCCCAGAGAACATAGGTCAGGTATTCCGGTCCGTAGTAGTTGGCGTTGCGCACATTCTTGAACTCTGCGTCGATCTCAGTGCGCCCCGTCTTGCTGTCGACCTTAGCTTGGCCGGAGGCGTCCGGCATGAGGGCGGTGCCACGGAAGTTGATCTTTGTTGAGCCATTGCGATGGCGGTAGTTCACCGCCTCTACGGTGCGGGCCACAACATTGACGCGGTACACGGGAGTTTGCTCCATGGGCGTAACTTCAGGTTGTTGAGCATCCTGCGCGGCTAACGCGAGAGTGCATAGCGAAAAAACAGCGACGAGCATAAACCTGCGCATACTTCTCCTGCCTTTGAGGCTTGCGAAATTTAATAGATCTGCTGAGGGAGATGATGGAGCAAGCGAGAGCGTTGCCAACTGGATATTCACGCACCTCAGGACTTCCCAATAGCATCTGATAAATGACCCGACGGAAGAGTTCTCCGGGGCGGAGGTTTCGGTTGACGAGCATCGTTTCCGGTATGGCGCCGAGCCATTCCGGTGTTTCCCTGCTGCGACAATTTCAACAGGTACGTTCCACAACCCTGCGCCTTGTAGATCCGCTTTCAGCGGAGGATGCCATGGTGCAGTCGATGCCGGACGCAAGTCCGGCAAAGTGGCACTTGGCGCACACAACATGGTTCTTCGAAACGTTTATCCTTGCAGACCAGCTCGCCGGATACCGCATCTTCAATCCTGAATATCGAATTCTGTTCAACTCGTATTACAAGACCCTGGGGAGCCATCCTGCGCGACAGCAGCGCGGAACGTTCTCCCGGCCGTCGTTCAGCAATGTGCTGCGCTACCGCGAGCACGTCGAAGAGGCGATGTACCGCCTGCTGGCGAAAGAGCTTGCGCCGGAGACGCTGGCACTAGTCGAACTCGGCATTCATCACGAGCAGCAACATCAGGAACTGATCCTTACCGACATTCTGCACGCATTCTGGAGCCAGCCTCTGCGTCCGGCTTATGCGCCGCCGGCAGAGGATTGCGAGATGCACACCCCAGGGCCGCTGCGCTGGCTGGACCATGCCGGTGGAGTGGTTGAGACGGGCGCGGTGGGCGAAGGATTCGCCTTTGACAATGAGCGCCCAGGTCATGCTGCGCTGCTGTTGCCATACCGGCTGGGGTCGCGGCTGACGACCAATGGCGAGTATCTCGATTTCATCCACGACAAGGGCTATCAGCGTCCTGAGCTGTGGCTCTCCGACGGATGGGATACGGTATGTCGCGAGGGTTGGCGGGCGCCACTCTATTGGGAGATGGTGGACGATAAGTGGTGCGGATTCACGCTACGCGGAATGAATCCGCTGAATCTCACCGCTCCCGTCGTTCATGTCAGCTATTATGAGGCGGATGCGTTCGCGCGATGGCGAGGGGTGCGGCTTCCGATGGAAGCGGAATGGGAAGACGCTGCGCGGAACCGAACGGCAGAGGGGAATCTGCAGGAGAGTTGGGCACTGGAAGCGCGTCCTCCTGCAGTCCATGACGCAGCGGCTGAGGAGCAATTGTTCGGCGACGTTTGGGAGTGGACGGCGAGCGCCTATCTCGCATATCCGGGATTCCAGCCTGCGGCTGGGGCTGTGGGCGAATACAACGGAAAATTTATGTGCAATCAATTCGTGTTGCGCGGAGGGTCCTTTGCGACGCCTGCCTCGCACATTCGCGCAACGTACCGAAATTTTTTCCCTCCTCATGCACGCTGGCAGTTCATGGGCATCAGATTGGCGAGCCATGAGTGTTAACCCAGTTGCTCCGCCTCTGGATGGCAACGCGCGCGAGGTGCTTCATGGGCTTACCTCACGACCGAAGTGGCTGCCTTCAAGACTGTTCTATGACGCCGCAGGATCGGTGCTTTTCGAGCAGATCACCGAATTGTCTGAGTATTATTTGACGGCGACCGAGCAGGCCATCTTTGAGCGCCATGCGCCGGAGATGGTTCGCGCCGCCGGAGGGGCCTCCACCATTATTGAACTTGGGGCTGGCACTGCGAGAAAGACAATGCAGGTGCTGCGGGCCGCGCTTGATTTGCATCGCGCCGTGCGGTTTATTCCCGTCGATGTTTCCAGCTTCGCGCTAGAGGTGGCGCAGCATCGGGTGCGTTCGGAGTTGCCACAGGTTTCGGTGCATCCGCTGGAACTGGATTACACCCAACACTCCCCGGTGCTTGCGCAGATCTCCGGGCGCAAACTGGTTCTCTATATTGGCTCCAGCATAGGAAACTTTGAACCGATGGCGGCGAGTGCACTGCTGCGAAGGTTGCGGTCGTCGCTGGCTCCCGGCGACTCTCTGCTGCTGGGCACGGACATGCGGAAACCAGCGGAGGTATTGTTACCTGCTTATGACGATGCTGCTGGAGTCACGGCGCAGTTCAACCTCAATGTTCTGGCGCGCATCAACCGCGAGTTTGATGCGGAGTTCGACCTCGATCAATTCGCCCATCGGGTGGTGTGGAATGAGCGGGACTCACGCATCGAGATGCATCTGGAGAGCCGCGACGATCAAGTTGTAGCGGTCCACGCGCTGGATATTTCAGTTCCCTTTGTGCGGAGAGAGACGATTCACACGGAGAACAGCTACAAGTTTACTGGCGCGATGATTGAATCGATTGCCTCGAACGCCGGCTTTCGCATTGAGCAGGATTGGAGCGACGAGCGTAACTGGTTCAGGGTTACTCTGCTCCGGGCTTAGGCGGCGGAGAAGTGCACCGCGGCTATCTATGGTGTTTGTGGCGCCACTCGTTAAGTTATTCGCGACCCGGATGGTTTGTCTTCCAAAGAATCTGGCGCATCATGCCGAGCCAAAGCTCAGCGTCGCTCGCCTCCAGATTCAGCCGCCGCAGTAGACGTCGGACTTTTTCCTGGGCAGCGGCCTCTCCGGGGGATTGCACGTAACCGCTGGTGCAAAGGGCATCGTAAACGACCTGGGTGAGGCGCTCAACTTCCTGGGCAGAAGCGGGTGTGGACTCGGTTAGGGGCAAGGCATTGGCGGCACTGCGCGCAAGTTCGTAGAGGCATACCGCAACCGATTGTCCGAGATTCATGGAGCGGTGCTCATCGCGGGTAGGGATGCGCAGCAGCCAATGGCAGTGGCTCAGGTCCTCGTTAGAGAGCCCGAACTTTTCCGAGCCGAATAGCAATGCGACAGGCGAAGCCGCGAGTTCCCGGCGCATGAGTTCAGCACCTTGCTCCAATACGCGGAGGGGATGGTGCAATTCGCGCTCGCCCACGGCAGAGGTTCCAACCACGAGGCCACAGTCGGCGACGGCTTCGCCCACGCTGCCGAAGACCTGCGCATTCAGCAGCACTTGGGAAGCTCCCACGGCTGAGCGCGCGCCGAGGTAGGATGGCTCCCAGGGAGTGACCAGACGAAGATTCGAGAATCCAAAATTGCTCATGGCACGGGCGGCCGCGCCGATGTTCAGCGGGTTGCGCGAGCGCACCAGCACTACACGCAGATGGTCAAACCAGGGCCGCACGGCCAACGATGCAGGAGGAATTTCCAGAGGCACCTCGCCCAGATGCAATAGCAACAGAGGTGATTGTATCCCGAGCTTCGGGGTGAAAAGTGAGAGGCCGCCCGAAGGCGGCCTCAGAGTGCAGGTGAAGCGGGTTAGAAGTTGAAGTGAGCCGCCAATTGCATGGTGCGCGGACCGCCTCCACCGAGGTAGGGGTTGCCACTGCCCACGTCAGGAGTGGCCTGGGTCTGTACGTATTGAGGGCCGTTCAGCGGACCGCTCGTACCATTCACAAAGCCGTTCGGGTCAAGGCCTCCCAGAAGCCGATTCCCCGCGGCGTGGTTGTTGGAGAACGCGTCAACAGAGAAGCCCGGCAATAGCGGGTTGCTGAAGTTCGCGTGGTTGAAGATGTTGAAAACATCAGCGCGAAGCTCCATGGTCAGCTTCTCGGTCAGGTGGGAGAGCTTGGTGACCGAGAAATCGAAGTTGGTGTAGCTTGTTGCGTTGAAGGCATTGCGACCTTCGCTGCCTGGGTGCTGCGTTCCGGGTACGCAGGCACCTGCCACAGGATCCCATGTGCACGGCGCAGCAAAAGCCGCCGCGTTCAACAGGTTGATGCCGCCAGTCTGCGGGTTATAACTGTGTGCAGCGTGTGGATTGCCGATGATGTCCGGGCGTCCGAAGAATTCGCCCGTGCCATTGAAGTCGCCTTCATACAAATAGCTGACGGTGTATGGCTGGCCGGTTGCGAAGTTGAAATTTCCATCCAGCGCCCAGCCGTTGGTGAGCCACTTTGCAGACTGGAACTTGGGCAGGTTGTATCCCCAGTACCACTGCATGCGTTGTCGCACGTCGAAGTTGGAACTGGCGCGTTCACCGCGTGGATTGAAGCTGTTATCGGGTTGGGCGGCATTGGGAACGAAGTCCAGTCCGTCGCTGGCGTTGTCAATCGAGTGCGCCCAGGTGTAGTTCAGAGTCGAGTGCACCCCGTGCCAGTTCTGTATCTTTAAACTGGCCTGCAAGGAGTTATAAAAAGAATTCGCTGTAGTTTCAACCTGGTTGACGTAGCCATCGGGGAAACTGTTTGCGAAGCACTGCTGGCCATAACTGATGGTCTGGCCGTTGCCGCAGCTATCGATGCTGCCAGCCACGTTGTTGAACTGGTTGATATCGCGGAAGTGGAAGAGGTGATGTCCTTCCGATCCCACGTATCCGATCTGCACGGCGACATTCCTTGCCACTTGGGACTCGATGTTCAGGTTGTAAGAAAGGTACCTTGGAGTAACCAGACTCTGCGACACCGTGAAAGCACTGCTCGAAGCGTAGTTGCTGAAGATCGGCTGGCCAGAGACGATGGTCGGAGCAACCGTTCCCGCAAAGCCGATATTGTTAAACGCCGGGCCTGCTTGCGCGGGCAACGTGTTCCAAGGCTGGTTGCCGACGAAGAAATCCTGCGAAGCGCCGTCGTAGAAGATTCCTATGCCGGTACGGACGACGAGCTTGCCGTTGCCGAGAAGATCATCCACGAGACTGAGGCGCGGCGCGAAGTTGGCCCAATCCTTCGGGTACAGCGAGCTGGGGCCGCCATTGACGCCGACCTGTTCCATGAGCTGCGTCACGGGGTTAAAGATGCTGAACTGATGGTTCTGTTCGCCGACCACGCCGAAGTAATCCCAACGAATACCGTAGTTCGCGGTGATTCGGTTCGTTAAGCGCCATGAGTCCTGGAAGTAAGCGCCGCTGCCGTTCTGGTAGGTATAGCGCGTGCTGTAACCCTCGGCGGAGCCGCCACCGTCGATCGTGCCGCTCAGAAAATCATCCAGCGAGTCGAAAGAGAGTTCGCCGCGGTGGCCCGAATCGATGAAGCTGTTGATGAACGTGCGCCGCCACTCATAGCCCATTTTGTAATTGTGCTTGCCCTTGGTGATGGAGACGTTTCCAAAGAGCTGATAGTTGGTGTCAATCCGGCCACGAGCATCGCTACCAGTAGTGCCAATGGGGCTGAGCCCGCTGATGCTGATTGTTGGAAGCCCATAATCGCGGGAAGGCATAAAGCCAGGAGGCAGAGTGTCCAGCCCAATGCTGGTGGGATTGAAGCTGATGTCCTGCGGTATGAAGTTTTGCAGAAAGCGGTTGTAGCCGCCGCGAATTTCGACGATCACATTGGGCTTGGGAACTGAGGTGTAGGAGAGCGAGACTATGTTGACGTGCGTTGGGGTTGTGGTGTTGAAGCCGGGAGCGCTGCCACCGGTGGCGAGCATTCCCAACGGGAAGCTCTGATTTTCCTGGCTGAAGAAGTAGCGTCCAGTCAGCAGGTCGCCGGGGCTGAACAGGTGCAAGTGCTGATCAATTTTGAAGATCAGGTTATTGCTGTTGTTGCTGAATGGCGTGGTAAAGGTCTCCGAAGCATACGGGATGGTCGGATCGGCGAGTGTCGGCAGTGTGCCCCATGGTTTCCTGGCCAGCAGGTTGGAGATGACTGGATTGACGTTTGCCAGACCAAAGGTGTTGTTGATGTAGCTCTGCGTCGGCACGGTGCCTAGCTGCGGCAAGCCGCCGTCTTCGCGCTGGCCCTCGTAGGCCACGAACCAGAACGACTTGTCCTTCACAAACGGGCCGCCAACGGAGCCGCCGAATTGATGGTTCGTAAAAGAATTCTTTGGCTGGTCAGTGGTGTTGAAGTAGTTGCGTGCGCCTAGAGATGCGTTGCGGAAGTATTCGAAGAAGCCGCCGTGAATCTTGTTGGAGCCAGACTTGGTGACGATGTTGACGGTGGCGCCGGAGCTGCGGCCAAACTCGGCTTCGGGGCTGCCGGTGATTGGGACTTCGGCCAGAGCATCGGTGGGAAGGATGGTGGAGGGACAGCCCCACACACCGGCCTGGTTGATGGCAGGCAGGTTGCGGTAACCATCGTTCATGTCGGTACCGTCGAGCAGGTAGTTATTGGAGCGGCCACGGTTGCCGTTCAGGCTGAACAGACCATAGGAGCCTGCGGATTCGGTTGAGCCGACCGGATCACTGGTAGTGCCTGGGACCAGCTCCAGCAGCTTGGTGAAGTCGCGGCCGTTGATCGGCAACTCAGCCACCTCGGAGGCAGCGATGGTGCCACCCGTAGTGTTGGAGGAGGTCTCCACGAGCGGGACGTCGGCATTGACCTCGACCAGTTCCTTTACCTGGCCGGTGGTGAGCTTGGCGTCGGCACGCGCCGGAGAGCCCACGCTGACCGGGATCTTAGTCAAGGTGGTGGTCCGGAAGCCTTCTTTTTCGATGGTGACGTTGTAGACGCCGAGAGGCAATTCGGAGGTCAGATATTCGCCCTGGCCATTGGTTGCGACGGTACGTGAGAATCCGGTGTCAGGACTGAAGATTCTCACCTTTGCCGCCACAATCGCCGCGCCGGAGGGGTCCGTTACCGTCCCCTGAATGCTTCCTCGAAAAGTCTGTCCGAAAGCACAGCAAGTAAAAATGGAGACCAAAAAAACAAATAGTACGGCTAAGCGGCTTTTCATTGGCCGGGCTCTCCTTATTGTATTAGTGACACGGTAGACAGGGGTGTAGCGATGGGGCCGATCATAACACGAGAGCTGCCGGACTGTAACAAGGAATTAACGATAAGAAATTCTGCGCAAAAAGAAGGGAGGCCCCCGCTGGGCCTCCCTTACCTTCTACTGTGATGCGGATGCGCCTATTTTCCGTGTCCGCCATGTCCGCCGCCGCTATGAGCCGCGCCGGCATGTCCTCCACCGCTTGGGTGACCGCCGCCACCGCTGGGACGGCCACCGCCACCAGCAGGGCCACGAGCCGCAGCGGCCCGAGGCGCGCCGCCACCGGCGCGATTGGCTGCTCCCGCAGCTCCGCCAGGACGATAGCTACCGGCAGTCCTGCCCGCACCAGCTGCGCGGTTCGCAACAGCCCCACGGTTATAGCCGCCTGCACGGTTGAATCCACCCGCAGGCCGGGCATAGGCACCACGTGCTCCAAAGCCGCGACCCGGGCCGCCCGGACGATTGAAGCCGTGGTTGATCACGGTTGTGCTGTGGGTAAAGTAAGCGCCATGATTAAAGAATACGGCGTGGCTGTGCCATCCCATTCCCCAGTGGCCCCATCCCCAGCCCCAATGACCGAAGAAGCCGATTCCGATCCCGATTCCGAAACCGATCGCCAATCCACCAAAGAAGATTCCTGGAGGCGGATAGTAGTAATAGCCCGGAAATGGCGCGAACGGGTAGCCGTAGACCGCCCAAGGATCGTAGACCGGTACATAGACGACCGTCGGATTGGCAGGCGCAATTGTGATTGGGCCGCCCGGAGTGGCACTTACAGTCTGCTGAGGCGTGCTGCGCAGGTTTCCGGCAGCCTGTGCTTTCTGACGCATGGCCTGCACGGCATCCATCACATCCTGGGGCTGATTGTAGTAGGCGTTACCCAAGTCGGTTGTCCACTGGAGATTCTTGTCCATCTGCGCCAGTACGGTTGGGAATGCGGTGAGCGCCTTCACGCTCGGATCCCAGTTCTGACCGTCGGCCGCGGCTGCGACCTGCTCGGCGGGGGCGTTGCCCTGGGCCTGTCTCCAACGATCTGCCTCGACAACCTGGGTAGGATAGGTCGAGGCTGCTAATACCTGGGCCACCAGGTTGTCTGGATACAGGGCGAGCGGTGCAACTAATTGATCCAGCTGGTCAGGCGTCAGGGGTTGCGCTTGCGGGGCGTTATCCGCAGGCTGCGAAGCGGGAGGAGGTGGCGCGTCCTGAGCGAAGGCATCCTGCCCCATTGGAATCATGATCATCACAGCGCTCAGTACGACCGCGAGCCCTTGGCGGGTTAGCTGTCCGAGCCTCCAACCGGTGGCTGCTTCGGCCCTCCCCGGTTCAACAGTGCTGTACAGAACTGCGGCCAGCCATCCTGTACCTCGACTACCAGTATTGAATTTCATAACCTTGCTCCTCCGACGCAGCACGGTTCAGCTGCGCGTATCCCGATACGGACGGGTCATTGGTACTGAACCCGGGTCATGGCGCGTAGTTTCGCGCCAGGCACGAGAACTTCTCGTGGTTGCCAATTCTCGACATCATGATACGCCTTCATTGCGAAGGAGATGATTTTCCGACCGGAAGTGGCATTCCCCGGGGCTCCGCGATGTTCTGGGGTCCTGATGAATACATTCCGCAACAATGCGTCCAGACAGCCGGACAATGCAGACTTTCTTCGGGCTGACTACGGCGCACCGAGGCGACCGCTGTACGGCTCAAGTGCTGGAAAACACAGCTGGGAACTGGCCTCCAGAGCTACATAACAACGACTGATCGCAACCATAAATTCTTTCAATTTCCGCTCAAGCAGTATGTGAGTTACGTTACACCCACACGGATTGGCCGATGCACGGAGTAAAGGAACGGCACGAAGACAGGACGTAATCATGGCAGAGAATGAAAAGATGGTGAGGTCCGTGCATAAATCGGCAGCGTTAGGTTGGATTGAAAAACGAGTATCCAGAAGAGGCTAATGAGCGTGAGCCGCAAAAGGGCGATGAGCGTAGGTCTGTTGCTGCTCGGCTACTCGGCGCTGATCGCCGGGTTGTTCGCACTTGCGGTTCAGCCGCTCATTGGCGTTCTGATGGCGCTTTGCGGTATGGCTTTTACGATTTGCTCGGCCGCTGAACTGATGCAGGAGCCTCCATCTCCGGAATCAGTATCGCGGGGAAAGTAGACACAAGCACTCGGAGTTGCTGGAGCTGTCGGTGGTTGTCAGCTCAGAGGAGACTTTCGCGCGCAGGCGTGACTACTTGAGAGCAAGGTCGCGTTGAGGCGACAAATATATCCAGGGAAGATCCCCTCTCGAGTTATGGCTGATGGCTGTCTCCGCCACGGCAACCGCGAACCCGGTGGAGATGATCGAGCGTGGTGCGCCTCGCATCATTCACAATGATTCTGAACTTGCACAGTACACAGAAGCCCTCTTCAATCTCTCTGCTTTAGAGAGTCCTGCTTCCTCCCAGCAGGAAGCCATCGAACTGCTAACCCTGCTGGTGGAACGCTACGAGGAAAAACAGTATGCCGTTCCTGTGGCGGGTGCGGTTTCGATGTTTTTGGCCGGAAAGCGAAAACTCACCTTGAAGCAGGTTCAGAACTTGAGCGCACGTTTCAAGCTTCCTGCCGATATCTTCATCTCGTAAGAAAACGCTAGAGCGGTTTCATGGTAGCTGTATCCGATAACCGCAATGGTGGAACCAAGCTGCCGAGTTCTCCGCAGTCACGGAAGCGATGGCTGCTGTGATGGCTTGCTCAAGGGCATCAAGCAGACG
>Ga0181520_10001917_pt1 | contig 40681 bp, 31 predicted proteins | sample PEATcosm2014_Bin_29_FD_132451 | JGI IMG/M metagenome (GOLD analysis project Ga0181520, IMG submission 132451) | Peatland microbial communities from MTU Mesocosm Facility, Houghton, MI, USA - PEATcosm2014_Bin02_30_metaG | ecosystem: Environmental > Terrestrial > Soil > Wetlands > Peat | place... | reverse complement strand
TACGCCTCAAGTTAGCCGCCGCCTTAGGAGATGCAGATGGGTGAAAAGAAAATTCCGTGGTGGCGAAAGGCGCTGGAGTTTGCGTTGGGCGGCCTTCGCTCCGGATTTGGATTTTTCCCGCGTCCCGCAAGGCTGGCGCCTGTTGCAGCGACCATGATTTCGGATAGTTCCAGAGAAAACCAGAAAGAAGATAGAGTTTTGAAAGAACCCTCCCACAAGGCGAAAATCGAGGTTGCCGCACCGGCGAATGCGGCCGAAACATCCACTGTCGCTCAACCGGCGAAGGCTGCGGGAAAAAGCCGGAAGGAGAGCAACAGGGAAGAAATACATCCCTCAGGGGCTAAAGCCCCCTTTGATTCAGATGCTTCAATGTACGGGCTAAAGCCCGTACCCTTCAAGGACGCGAGCATTTCCGTTGACGGGGAGACACAACCGGAATCTGAGGCTGAAGCCGCTTCGCTTCCGGCTGCTGGTTCCGCAGTTGAAGCAGCAGAACCCGAGCGGGAAGCCAAGCCAGTGGTCGAACCGGTACCCGTAGCCAACACAGAAGATACAGAAGTGATGGTTGAGGCCCTCCCAGAGCTGGTTATAAAACCAGAATCAGCGGTCAAGGCCGAGACGGAGTCTGCCGCCGACAGAGAAGATACAGAAGATATGGTTGAGACCCTCCCTGAGCCGTTCATAGAACCAGAAGCTGTGATCGCGGCTGAGCCGGAACCTGCCGCAGACACTGTCACTGATGCGGCGATTGAGCCGGTAGTCACTGCCGTCACGCCGCCGCTGGAAGACTCACATGAGCCTGCCACTGAACTCTCGCTTGCAGCCGCCGTTGCCGGCCCACGGCGGTTAATCAAACCGCAGCCCAGCGAAGAAGAAAAGGCCGCCGCGCGGAAGGCTGCGCGACAGAAAAAGCTGGACGAGGGTTCAGAGGAGTCTCCTTTTTCGGTGATTGTGGGGCAGGTTTATGACGGCCCCATGGACCTGCTGCTGGACCTGATCCGCAAGCAGGACATCGACATCTACGACATTCCCATCGCCACCATCACCAGCCAGTTTCTGGCATATGTGAACCAGCTCAGGGCCAGCGATGTGGACGTGGCGGGCGATTTTATTTACACCGCCTCGATGCTGATCCATATCAAGAGCAAGATGCTGCTGCCGCACACCGATACTGGCCCGGAGCAGGCGGCCGAGGACCCGCGGCGCGAGCTGGTGGAGCGGCTGCTGGAGCACGAGCGCTTCAAGAACGCCGCCCAGATGCTGCTGGAGAAGCAAATGCTGGAGGCGGCCAGCTGGTCCAATCCCGGCGCGCGCGAGTTCAAAGACGATGAGGCCGCCGAGCCGGAGATCGCCGCCGACACCGTGGACCTGGTGCGCATCTTCCGCGAGATTCTGGAGCGCGCCCGCAATCGCCCGGTGATCGATGTGGAGGAGGATTCGGTCACGGTGGGCCAGATGATTCAGTTTCTTGCCCGCCGCCTGACCCTGGAAGAGAAGCCTGTGGCCCTGCGCCGATTGTTGAGCCACACGCACAGCGAGCGGGCGCTGATCGCCATGTTTCTGGCGCTTCTGGAGATGGTCCGCTTGCAGGCTATTTTGCTTCGTCAGGACCGCCAGTTCAGCGAGATCTTCATCAAGAAGCACAGCAACTTCGAAACGGTGATGAACGAAGGGCTGGCGGCGGCTCGGGACGACTGGCGATAGGTAATGTTATAACTTATGTTATAATATAGCTTATAAGGAGGCCGAAAATGGCCACTACTGCAAAGATCATCGCCATCGGCAACTCCGCCGGGATCATCCTGCCCAAGGAGACTCTGGCGCGGCTGAAAGTTGAAAAGGGCGATACGCTCTACATTACCGAGGGTTCTCAGGGCATTCATCTCGTGCCGTTCGACCAGGAATTCGCTACGCAGATGGAAGCAGCGCGCGAGGTGATGCGCGAGAACCGGGATGTCTTGCAGAGGCTTGCCGAATGAACGAGCCTGTATGGATCAGGCAAGATGTGGTCCTCAGGATGCACGATGAGGCTCTGATGCTCCATGGTGGCGCGGAAGGCGTGCGCGACCTTGGACTGCTGGAATCTGCTTTGGCGCGTCCGGAAAACCTCTTTGCATACACAGAGCAAGGCCTCTCACTTGCGCGGCTTGCGGCTTCATACGCCAAAGGAATTGTCGCCAATCATCCTTTTGTGGATGGCAATAAGCGGACAGCGTTTACTGTTTCTCTCACATTTCTGAAGTTGAACAGGCTGGAACTGACAGCGACAAAAGAAGACCGTGTTCTCACGTTTTGGAACCTCGCCGCCGGCGAAATTACCGAGGACCAACTCACGTTATGGTTTGAACGCAATACAGCTCCTCGCTAACCCGTTGCCGGTCGCGTTTTTCACTGTCTTCAGCAGGCCTTCCCACTGCCGGTGTAAAATGGTCTTAGTTAGCCTGCTTCCCGGCTGGCAACGCGAATAACTGCGCGCAAATGCGGTTGTTGGGGTACTATGGACGCCAATTTATACGGCTCTGCACTCTCCCGCCTCAAGCGATTCCCTATGTATTTGTATTGTTATCCTATTGAATCTTCTCGACTTTGGAGGCCCAGGCGAGTCCGGAATCTCTCCGGCCGCGTTGGTGAACTCTGATGGCCGAGCACGCAGCCGCCGTAGAAGCATTGCCCATACCTATAAAAGGGTCGCGGCTTGACAGCCACATGTCCACGAGGCCCGGCCGCGCCAACATCGCGCTGTTTCTGCTGGCTCTGGCTGGCGGCCTGTGTTTCATCACATTGCAAGTAGCCGGGGACATGAAATCGGTTGCCGTCTCCAGCACTTGGCCGATGCTTCTTCTGGCCGTGGCGTTGCTCATTGCCCTGGGCTTCGAGTTTGTCAACGGCTTTCACGATACGGCCAACGCCGTGGCCACGGTCATTTACACCCATTCGATGGAACCCATCCCCGCAGTGGTCTTGTCGGGCTTCTGCAATCTGCTCGGAGTGCTGTTCTCCTCGGGCGCGGTGGCCTTTGCCATCATTACGCTGCTGCCGGTCGACCTGATTCTTCAGGTCAGTTCGGGTTCCGGATATGCCATGGTCTTTGCGCTGCTGGTCGCGGCCATCCTCTGGAATCTGGGCACATGGTGGTTTGGGTTGCCGGCCTCCAGCTCGCACACCATGGTGGGTTCCATCATTGGCGTGGGCATCGCCAGCCAAATCTTCAACCCCCACATCGGCACCTCCGGCGTGGATTGGGAGCAGGCCATCAAGGTTTTGAAGGCGCTGCTGTTTTCGCCGCTGATTGGTTTTTTCCTGGCTGCGCTGCTCATGCTGCTCTCCAAGGCGCTCTTCCGATACCCAGCCCTTTACAAAGCGCCTAAAAGCAACCAGCCTCCACCGTGGCCCATTCGCGCCCTGATGGTGCTGACGTGCACGGGCGTCAGCTTCTTCCACGGCTCCAATGACGGACAAAAAGGCATGGGCCTGATTATGCTGATTCTCATTGGCACGTTGCCCACTGCATACGCCCTCAATCACGCGGCCACGGCTAACGATATTCAACAATTCATTGCCGCCAGCGAGCAGGCCTGCCACATTCTCGACCGGCACGTGGGGCAGAATGGCAGTCACGTTTCAGACGCGCGCGCCGAAGTCACCAACTACATTCGCACCAGGCAATCGCAGCCGGAAACGGTGCCGGCGCTGCGCGAGCTGGTTGGGGATGTAAACCGCAAAGTGGGGCAGTACAAGGTCATCAAGGCTATCCCGGCGCAGGAACAAACGAAAATCCGCAACGATATGTATGTGGCCGGCGAAGCTATTCGCCTGATGCAGAAGCACGACCTCAGCCTTGTGAAAGAGAAAAAACAGCCGGTCTTCAACAACGATGAAAGCGCCGCACTCGCCGATTACGAGAAGGAACTGGATAAGGCCACCCGGTTCATCCCTAACTGGGTCAAGGTGGCCGTGGCTCTGGCTCTTGGGCTGGGGACGATGGTGGGGTGGAAGCGCGTGGTGATCACGGTGGGCGAAAAGATCGGCAAGGAACACCTGACCTATGCTCAGGGCGCCTGTGCGGGACTGGTGACCATGGGCACCATATTCGCCGCCGACACCTTCGGCATGCCGGTTTCGACCACGCACATTCTCAGTTCCGGTGTGGCGGGCACCATGGCGGCCAATGACAGCGGGCTGCGCATGTCGACGATCCGCAACATTGCAGCGGTCTGGGTCTTCACGCTGCCGGCAGCGGCGTTGCTCTCCGGCCTGCTCTACGCGCTCTTCCGCATGATTCACTGAGTCCGCCTTCAACCATTTGCCTGGTCATGCCGATCGCGGCGCATGAACGGGCGGCCTCCTGTGGAAATGCCCTGAAAGAGACCAGATCAGGGAAGGCTTTGTGGAATTTACAGATCTTTCTATGTATATATGCCTGATCATGAGAGTCATTTACCTTCTATTCACACATTTTCTGTAGCCTAAACTCTTGGTGGAAGTTTACGTGCCAGAGATACTCCTTAAGAAATTACAGTTTCAGACCGAACCGGCTCTCGAAGATGGCGTGAGCCAGGTCGCAGCCGTTTCACCTGAAGCCGCGCAGATTCGCAATTACCTGCTGTCGCGCGGCAACTCGGCGAAGGCCGATCGCGGATTCCGCTGGCTGATGGTGCTGTGCGCGCTGAGCATCTTCGGCATCGTGGTGCTGATTGCCACCGAGTTGGTGGTGCGGTCGAAGCTGGCCTGGGGTCAGTTTGGTCTGGACTTTTTTTATAAAGCCTTCATCGATACCTATACACATAAGCCGATGTACTGGGACCCGGTCAACGGTCATTTCAGCGCCCTGCCATTCCTGTATGGAACGCTGGTTTCGTCATTTCTGGCGCTGCTTTTGGCCGTGCCGTTGGCTATTGGCGTAGCGGTGTTTTTGACCGAGATGTGCCCGCAGAGGCTGAGGGGGCCGCTGGCCTTCCTGACGGAACTGCTGGCGGCCATTCCCAGCGTGATCTATGGGCTTTGGGCGGTCTTTGTGCTGGTTCCGCTGCTGCGCGAGCGCCTGAATCCCTGGCTGATCAAGGGATTCGGCTGGAGCGGTTTTTTTGACAGTGACAACCCCACCGGCCTGGGTTTTGTGGCTGCGGGCATCATACTGGCAATCATGATTTTGCCGATTATTTCCTCGCTTACGCGGGAGGTGATGACGGCGGTTCCTAACTCGCAGCGGGAGGCTGTGCTGGCGTTGGGGGCGACGCGCTGGGAGATGATTCGCGTGGGCGTGCTGAGGAATGCGCGCATCGGCATCGTAGGCGCGATCATTTTGGGCCTGGGGAGAGCGCTGGGCGAGACCATGGCCGTGACCATGGTGATTGGCAATAGTCCTGAGATACGCCGCTCGCTGCTGGCCAATGGAAGCTCGATGGCCTCGGTGATCGCCAACGAGTTTGCAGAGGCATCAAGCGATCTGCATCTAAGCGCGCTCATGGAACTTGGACTGGCGTTGTTCATCGTGACCATCATTGTGAATGCGTTTGCCCGCTTGCTGGTGTGGGCGGTGACGCGCGGAGAGCCGTCGCGGGCGGGATGAAAATGCAGGGACTAGGGACTAGGGATCAGGGACTAGCGCGGGAGACGAGACTCTGAAGAACGAACACAAATTTCGAGCATGGATGCGGGGGCTGACCGATGGCGCGGCTACCGGGCTGGCGGTTCTCGCGACCATACTGGTGGTGGCTCCACTGGTGGCCATCTTCGTCTACCTCATCTACAAAGGCGCCAGTTCGCTAAGCTTGGCTTTCTTCACGGATGTTCCCAAGCCGGTGGGCGAGGCGGGCGGCGGCATGGCCAACGCGATCCTGGGGTCGGGCATCCTGCTTGGGATAGGCAGCCTTATTGGTATTCCAGTGGGCATTGCCGGCGGCATCTTTCTGGCGGAGTTCGGGCGCGGAACAAAACTTGCTCATGCAGTACGCTTCACGGCCGATGTGCTCAATGGCGTTCCCTCCATCGTGATGGGCATTGCCATTTATTCATTGATCGTAGTTCCACAGGGACATTTTTCGGCCTTCTCCGGCGGAGTGGCGCTGGGGATCATGATGATTCCGACGGTTTGCCGCACCACGGAAGAGATGCTGCTGATGGTGCCCAATGCGGTGCGCGAGGCGGCCCTGGCGCTGGGCGTGCCGAACTGGCGGTCGGTGCTGGCGATTACGGTGAAGACCGCTTCGCCGGGCATTATCACCGGATGCATGCTGGCTTTTGCGCGCGTAGCGGGGGAAACGGCTCCGCTGATCTTCACAGCATTTGGCAACGTAGGCTGGAATGCGCGTCTGGACGAGCCGATAGCCGCTCTGCCTTTGCAGATTTATGTATATGCGCTCTCGCCCTACGATGATTGGCACCGGCTGGCGTGGGCGGGGTCGCTGGTGTTGATTGTATTGATAGTTCTGGCTGTCTCGCTGGTGCGCTATGTGACCAGCCGCGGCGTATTGAAGGGGGCAAGCTAAGTGGGCGTCGGCATAGAAGTAACAAACCTGAATGCGTGGTACGGATCGAATCACGCGCTTCAGGACATCAATCTGAATATTCCGGCCAACCATGCCACGGCGCTGATTGGGCCGTCGGGCTGCGGAAAAAGCACATTTGTGCGCTGCTTGAACCGCATGCACGAGACCAATCCCGTAGGGCGGGTAACCGGCAAAGTGATCATCGGCGATCTGGATATTTACAAAGACATCAAGCCTGTGGAGATACGCCGCCGCGTAGGCATGGTTTTTCAGCGGCCCAACCCCTTTCCCACCATGTCGATCTACGACAATGTGGCCGCGGGGCTGAAGCTAAACGGCTACAGCAGCCGGCATGTGCTGGATGAGATCGTGGAGCGGTCGCTCAAAAACTCGGCGTTGTGGGATGAGGTGAAGGACAATTTGAAGAAGGAATCCGGCGCCAGCCTCAGCGGTGGTCAGCAGCAGCGCTTGTGTATTGCGCGCGCGCTGGCCGTGGATCCCGAAGTGTTGCTGATGGATGAACCGGCCTCGGCACTGGACCCGGTTTCCACCTCCAAGATAGAAGATTTGATCTTTCAATTGAAAGCCAAGTACACTATTGTGATTGTGACTCACAATATGCAACAAGCAGCCCGCGTGGCGGAGAAAACGGGCTTCTTTTTGAATGGCCGGATGGTGGAATTCGACTCGACCGACAAGATTTTTACCAATCCCAGCGACAAACGCACAGAAGATTACATCACAGGCAGGTTTGGATGACACGGATACGCTTTCAACAGCGTCTTGAGGAATTGAAGGAGAAGTTGCTGGAGATGGCCGGGCTGGCCGAGCAGGCGACCCAGCGCGCCATCGAGGCCTATCGGGAGCGCGACCTGTCGATTTGCGATTTGGTCAGCCAGGGCGAGATCACCATCAATTGCCTGGAGCGCGACATCGATCAGGCCGCGCTGGATTTGCTGGCGACGGAACAGCCCATGGCCGGCGATCTGCGCTTCATCCTCAGCGTCATCAAGATCAACGCCGAACTGGAGCGGGTGGGAAACGCCGCGAAAAGCATCAGCGAGCGTGTGCGCCACATGGAACGGATGGCCGCGGCCGAACTGCCGGTCAACATTCCCAAGATGGCGACGATGGCCGCTGATATGGTGCGCAAGAGCCTGCAATCGTTCATCGAGGCGGATGCCGAGACGGCGCGCGCCGTGTTGACCATGGACGATGCCGTGGACGCCATGAACAAGGCGGCCTTCAAGTCGCTCATCAAGGTGATGGAAGAACAAAGCCACCTAGCTCCGCAGGCGTTGAACGCGCTGATGATCTCGCGCTCTCTGGAGCGCGTGGCGGATCATGCGACCAATATCGCCGAGGATGTGATCTTCTGGGTGCAGGGTGACGACGTGCGCCACCATAAGAGCCTACTAAGAGAGATAGAAGAGCAGGGCAAGGGCGGGGGAAACGCATCGTAATTTCTGTCAAGAACATTTTTGCAAATGGTGTAGAGCGAGGCGTGGACCAGGAGGTCCACGCTACAGCCGACCGGGAGGCCGGCGCTACAGGTTTGCGCCCCATCGGCTCAGTATAAGCAATCGGAAATCGACTCTACACCAACAGGCAAACTGCTTTAGCGATTCATGCCGGGAGCGAGTTAGTTACTTGCGCGCATCCGCTTCCCGGCAGCCCACCTAAGTTCCTTTCATCTAAAATACATAGAATATTTAAACGCCAGTAACATTCCCAGCCGAGAATCAATGTCGCAAGTACTTTATATTGCATGGGAGATTTGCGTGAAAAAGACATTGATAGCGGTTGGGATACTGGTTTTTTCCCTTAGTTCAGCACAGGCGCAAAAGATTACCGGGGCAGGCGCGACCTTCCCGTATCCGATATATTCCAAGTGGTTTAGCGAGTACAGTGCGGCCCATCCCGGGGTTGAAATCAACTATCAGTCAATCGGTTCCGGCGGCGGCATACGCCAGGTGAGCGCGGGTTTGGTGGACTTTGGCGCCAGCGACGCAGTCATGACCGATGAACAACTTGCCGCTTCAAAGAGCAAACTTATCCACATTCCCACCGTTCTGGGCGCCGTGGTGCCCATTTTCAATGTTTCCGGAGTAAACGACATTAAGTTCAGCCCCGACGTGCTGGCCGACATCTTTCTGGGCAAGATCGACAACTGGAACAGCGCGCGCATTGCCAAGGACAACCCCGGCGTTAATCTGCCTAACCAGAAGATCACCGTGGTTCACCGTTCGGACGGCAGCGGCACTACATACATTTTTACCGACTATCTGAGCAAAATCAGCAGCGATTGGGCAGGCGGCCCCGGCAAAGGCGCTTCGCCGGCATGGCCGACGGGCGTGGGCGGCAAGGGCAATGAAGGCGTGGCCGGGCTGGTTCGTCAGTTGCCTGGAGCCATAGGCTACGTTGAGTTGATCTACGCTCTGCAAAACAAGATCACCTTTGGCGAAGTAAAGAACGCCGCCGGCAACTGGGAGCGGGCCTCGATCGAGGGCGTTACCGAAGCCGCGGCCAGCGTCAAGCAGATTCCCGCCGACTATCGCGTCTCCATCACCAACGCTCCCGGCAAGGACGCCTATCCCATCTCCAGCTTTACCTGGCTGCTGATCCCCGTCCATGCTGCCGACCCGGCCAAGGGCAAGGTCATCAAGGACCTGCTGAGTTGGATCGTCACCTCTGGCGAGAGTGAAGTTACGGCTCTCTCCTATGCGCCGCTGCCCAAGAATGTGGCGGAAAAGGTGCTGAAGACGATTTATTCCTTGCAATAATTTCGAGATCTATGGTCCGGCTACATGGTCGGACCATAGCGTTGATGCACCACTGTTGTTGTAAGCAATATTTGAATTTTTCAATGTGAATCCGTACAGCGATCCAGAAATATCGGCGCTATCTTTTTGATTTTGATGATTGAGAGACACGAATTTGCCGATAAATATGTATCGCCATGAACCAATCCCAACTTGAGAGAAAAAGGAGTGGCCCAGTGAATTTCAAACACAGTATAGCTGCCACAGTAATTTTGGCAGTCAGTGTTGTTGCTTCCTATGGACAAACGAGCAACACCAATCCGCCCGCGAAAAAGCACGATGCGCCCATGAAAGCCAAGGCACCTGCAAAGCCGACGGTCGAAGAGCAGATTCAGTCGCTGCGCCGTGATCTGGAAGGCGAGATCAACAGCCTTAAGACCAGCCTGGCCGAGAAGGACGCGCAGTTGAAACAGGCTGAGCAGGCGGCAGCCGACGCCCGTGCGGCAGCATCCAAGGCGGAAGCCGCGGCATCGGCCCAGCAACAGGCGGTGACCGAGAATGCTGCCGCCGTTACGACGCTGCAATCCTCAGTCAACGACCTCAAAGGCAGCCAAGCATCGCTGACCACCACGGTCACTGACGAGACGACCAAGATCAAGAAGGAAATCTCCAACCCCGTCGCTCTGCACTATAAGGGCATCAACATCACACCAGGCGGCTTCGTGGCGGGTGAAACTGTTTACCGCACCAAGGCCACCGGCGGCGACATTCCCACGGCGTTCAGCTCGATTCCCTATGAGGGCGCGGATGCCTATCAGTTGAGCGAGTTCTATGGCTCCGCCCGCCAGTCGCGCGTCACCATGCTGGCCGAGGGCAAGGTCAATTGGGGCACGCTGCGCGGCTACTATGAGGCTGACTGGTTGGGTACCGGCATCACCTCTAACAACAACCAGTCCAACAGCTACGTATTGCGCCAGCGCATTCTCTACGCCGAGGCCAAGACCAACTCCGGCTGGACGGTTGTAGGCGGTCAGCTCTGGTCGCTGGCAACAGAAGGCAAGAAGGGAATCAGCAGCGCTCCCAGCGACACCCTCACACCGCTGACCATAGACCCGAACTACGTTCCGGGCTTTGTCTGGACGCGCCAGTACGGCTTCCGCGTGGTCAAGAGCTTCAAGAATGTAGCCTTCGGCATCTCGGCTGAGAATCCGCAACTGCTCTACTCCTCTGCAATCGCCGGCGACACACCGTACGCGATTCTGGGTTCGGCCGGCGCCAACGGCGGCAACTACAACGCCGCAGTTAGCACGGTTGGAGCGACGACCTACGTCAAGAGCTACGCCAACGTCAAAGACTATGACGCCACCACCGGCGCCGTGGTCAACACCTACATGCCGACCTATGCCACGGTCACGGCCAACACCAATATTGCCAACATCTCCTTCAACCAGGCCCCCGATGTCATCATGAAGGCTGCCATAGATCCCGGCTGGGGCCACTATGAGGTCTTCGGCATCGTCGGTTTCGCGCATGAGACGGTCTACCCCGGCGTAACACAGAACTCGGTCAAGTACGGCGGCGGCACGGACATCATGGGCTTCAACGGAGCCGCTCCCGGAACGGCAGTATGGGCAAGTTCTACCACCGCTGGATACTACTCCAATAGCATCGTCCTCGGCGGCATCGGCGCCAGCTTGCGCGTCCCGGTCATCAAGGACAAGCTCACCTTTGGCGCCAAGGGCCTCTACGGTCCCGGCATGGGCCGTTACGGCGACTCCACGCTGTCGGATGTGACCAACGACCAATACGGCGAGCTTGCTCCAATCCATAACCTCAGCGGCCTGTTCACAGTCGAAGCGACACCCACTCCCCGTCTTAGCATCTATCTGAATTACGGCGGCGACTATGCGGGACGCGCCGACTTCGCCTCCACGGACATTACGCTGGGTGATCCCAAGCCTTACTTCTGTCAGTTGACGGGACTTACCACTGCCACTGCCGCTGCTCAATGCGCCTCCTCGGCAACTGCCACTCTGGCTACAACCAACGGTGGCGGCACCTGGGGCTCACACTGGACTGCCACGCCCACCAAGACTGCTATCGGCTACGGCTCGCGTTATGCCAGCGTCTCGGCTACCTGTGCCGCCGCGCCCGGCACGCCCGGCTATCAATCCGGTTCGACCGGCTACCTGCCCGGCGGCTCAGGCTGCGGCAATAACACCCGCGACGTACAGGAAATCACCGGCGGATACTGGTTTGACATTTACAAGGGCGACCACGGCCGTTTCCGCCAGGGCTTCCAGTACGGCTATGCAGTTCGCGAGGGCTGGTCAGGCTCCGGCACCGCAGGCGCCTTGTCCACTCCTTTGAACGGAGCCAAGGGCATCGACAACATGTTCTGGACTTCCATCCGCTATTACCTGCCTTAATCCGCAAACCAGCGGCTTCCGGCAAGAAGGGGCAGCCTTGAATATGGGCTGCCCCTTTTGTTTTTCCTTCAGTCTGTCTCTGAGAGGCATTCTTCCTAAGCATGCTCGAATGCAGCTTCCGCGCGATTCCTGAGCGCGCCTCCAGCCTACTTCTTCTTGATCTTCATCAACTCGACGGCCTTTTGCGCGATATGCTCGGCGCTGACTTCCAGCTCTTTGACCATCTCCCAGGGTGAGCCGGAGTCGCCGAAACGATCCTTCACGCCGATGGCAGCGGTGATCACGGGCTTGCCGTAGAGCTGCTTGCTTTCCGTGAGCAGGCCGCTGACGCGCCACGCCAGCGCGCCGATCTGGTGTTCTTCGGCGGTGATGATAACGCCGGTATCCGCTGCTGCGCTAATCACAGCTTCTGCGTCGATGGGCTTGAGGGTGTGCAGGTTGAGAACGCGCGTCTCGTAGCCAAAGTCCTGCTTGAGGATGAAAGCCGCGCGCATCGCCTCGGGAACCATGGGTCCGCAGGCCAGGATGCTCAGATCTTCCGATTCGTTGTTGTAATCGGAAGCCAGACGAGTCTCGAAGGCATCGGCGAAGTTGGCTGACTCCTTGCGAAGGCGAATTACATTGGCCTTACCGAAAACAAACGGCGTCTTTTCATCGGTGACGATGGGCGTGGCCTCGCGGGCAAAGCGTATGTACTTTGGCCCTACGTGCTGGAGCAGCAGGTAATCGGTAGCCTTGCGCGTCTCTTCGATGTCGCAAGGCACAACGGCAGACATATTAGGCAGGCCTTGCATGGCAAAGAGATCTTCAAGCGCCTGATGGGTTGCGCCGTCCGGCCCGACGGAGACGCCGCCGTGCGCGCCGGCTATCAGAACGTTGAAGTTTCCGTAGCAGATGGAGACGCGAATCTGATCCAGATTGCGCGCCGACATGAAGGTGGCGTAACTGCCCAGCACGGGCAGCTTGCCTTCGCGTGCAAAGCCCGCGGCGGCTGAGGTAGCCGATTGCTCGGCGATTCCCATGCTGAACCAGCGATTGGCGCGCTCCGGCTTGCCGGTGTAGAAATCGCTGATGGTGATAGAGCCGGAGATGTCCAGCCCCAGGCAAACGATGCGCTCATCGCTGCCGTTGTTCGCCAGCGACTTGCCGAAACCTTTGCGGGTGGGCTCCATCTTGACCTTCATGGTGTCGCCGGAGTTCCACCAAAAGTCGCGAGAGAATTTGGGCATTTTGGCGGCGAGTTCGCGGTCCTGCCCCGCCTGATAGTTCTTCGCACGATCGAGCAACTTCTCGACGGGAATGCGCTCCGTCAGGCCCATCTCCTTCAGAGCTGCGTCGAGTTCTTCGCGATTGGGCGGTTTGCCATGCCAGCCGGCTACATTCTCCATGAAGCTGACACCCTTGCCTTTGATGGTGTCGGCCAGGATGACCACCGGCTTGCCGACGATCATTTTGGCCTTCTCGAAGGCATCGACCAGTTGCTTCATGTCGTGGCCGTTGACACGCAGCACCTCCCAGCCAAAGCTCGCGTACTTTGCCTCCAGCGGTTGAACTTCCATTACATCCTTGACCCAGCCGTCAATTTGCAGGCGATTGACGTCGATGACGGCGATGATGTTGTCCAGCTTGTAGTGTGAGGCCTCCATGGCGGCCTCCCAGACCTGGCCCTCCTGCTTTTCGCCATCGCCCATCAGGCAGAAGATTTTGTGCTTCTTGCCGTCGAGCCTGGCGGCCAGCGCCATGCCAACAGAAATGCTAAGGCCCTGCCCCAGCGAGCCCGAGGAAACCTCGACACCGGGCAGCTTCAACCAATGCGGATGACCCTGAAAGCGCGAGTGGAGTTTGCGCAGGGTCACCACGTCGTTGATGTCGCAGAAGCCCGCATAGCCCAAGCCGACATAAAGAGCCGGCGCTTTGTGGCCCGCGGACCATATGATGCGGTCGCGATCTGGCCAGTTGGGATTCTTTGGATCGTGGTTGGCGACATGGAGATACAGAGCGGCGACGATGTCCATCATTGAGAGCGTTCCGCCAGAGTGGCCCGAGCCTGCCGCGCAAAGCTCAACAAGATCGTAGCCGCGCATCATGTTGGCGGCATCCTTGAGCTGTTCGATGGAATAATCCCGGATAACTTTCCCAGTGGCGGAATCTGTGAGGGCCATGGCCGTCTCCTAGAGATTTTGCTTTGTCCACATGTCGAGGCGTTCGAGCGCCTGTTGTAAATTATCCATGGAGTTGGCCACACTGAAGCGCAGATAGCCTTCGCCGTACATGCCGAATGCCGTTCCGGAAAGCGCCGCCACTCCCGCTTGATCGAGCAGCGCGTCGGCAAGGGGCTTTGACTTCCAGCCTGTCTTAGTGATGTTGGGGAAGACGTAAAACGCTCCCTTGGGCTGGCGGCAACTGAAGTCCTTGATCTTGTTCAGCCCGTCGACAAAGAATTCGCTGCGCTTCTTGAACTCCGCGCACATATGCGTGACGGCGCTCTGATCTCCGCGCAACGCCTCGATGCCCGCGATTTGCGTAAAGCTGGCAGTGCAGGAGTTGGAGTTGGTCATAAGGCGGGTTATTTGCGTGGCGAGATCGGGACGCATGACGCCGTAACCCATGCGCCAGCCGGTCATCGCATAAGTCTTGGAAAAGCCGTCGAGAATAATGGTGCGCTCCCTCATGTCGGGGATAGACGCAATCGAGAAATGCTCGCCTTCAAAGAGCAGGCGGCTGTATATTTCGTCCGAGAGCACCAGGATGTTGCGGTCGCCGATAATCCGGGCCACTTGCTCGATATCTTTGCGCGGCATGACGCCGCCGGTGGGGTTTTGCGGTGAGTTGAGAATGATGAGCTTGGTGCGGTCGGTGATCAGCGCGGGCAGATCGTTGACATCGAGCGTGAAATCGCGCTCCTCGCGGAGCTGGATGGGAACGGCATTGCCGCCTATATAGTTGATCATCGATTCGTAGATGGGGTATCCGGGATTGGGATAGATCACCTCATCGCCTTCATCGATCAACGCCAGGATGGCGAAAAACATGATGGGCTTGCCGCCGGGAACGACCACCACTTCTTCGGGGGTGACTTTGATGCCGCGCGTGCTGCCGATGTATTCGGCAATGGCCTGGCGCAGCTCGGGCAGACCGGCGGAAGGACCGTAGTGGGTCCAGCCCTTGTGCAGCGCGTCAACGGCGGCTTCAACTATATTGGAGGGCGTCGCGAAATCGGGTTCGCCGATTTCCAGGTGAATGATGCTTTTGCCTTGGCGCTCCAGCGCCTTCGCCTTGTTCAAAACTTCAAAGGCCGTCTCAGTGCCCAGATGCCCCATGCGGCTAGCTAAACGCAGTTCATACAAAGTAGATGTTGCCATGATGACGGATGCTCCTGTGCATCGGTTTTATCGGCGAATCGCGGCGAATGCCCAGTTCCTCTTGCGTAAATATTGACCGAGCGAATTCCGCGTGGCCGAGTTGTGAAACGTAGCCCATGCTATAGTGAAATCTACTTGAGGCAAACAACGGAAAGGAATACGATTTATACGATACTTATCAGTATTTTCGGAACTCTTTTAGGTCAAACATGACGGACACCGCAGAAATTACCAAGCTTCTCGATCCCATCGGATGGCGCATTCTTGCCGAACTCCAGGAGGATGCGCGCATTCACTTTTCCGAGCTGGGACGGCGGGCCGGCCTCTCGACGCCGGCCGTCATCGAGCGGGTTCACCGCATGGAAGAAGCAGGAATCATCACCGGATACCGAGTCGAGATCGACCGTGAAAAGGTCGGGCGGCCCGTCTGCGCCTTTATTCGCGTACGCGTCATTGGCGACATGATATCTCACGTCATCGCCCTGGCCCGCGAGATGCCCGAGGTCCAGGAATGTCACCACATCGCCGGAGAAGACACATTCCTGCTCAAGGTGTTTGTGCCCAAGCCCGAGACCCTGGAAGATATCATCAAAAAGTTCATGCCCTATGTAGCAACCACTACGATGCTGGTTTTTTCTTCGCCCGTTACGCGGCGAAACCTTGAGCCACTTGAGTAGGCAGCGCCGCCTCCGGCGCGATGTTCAATCAAAATGATTGCCCACTAGTCTGATCGCAATTCTTAGGCGTGGTTTGGCCGAGTCAAGATGGATGGGGTTTGGTACTGTTGACTCATGGCCAAAACCGACGCAACGCGCAATCCCGTGAAGCTCGATCTTGAATCCCTTGCCGCAGAGGTAGTGGAGCTGGCTATGAAAGCAGGGGCCAGCGACGCCGAGGCAGTGGCGCGCGAAGGTGACGAGTTCAGCGTCAACGTGCGCATGGGCCAGGTGGAGACGCTGAAGGAGTCCGGCTCGCGCGGCCTTGGCCTGCGGGTTTTTCTGGGCCAACGATCGGCCTCGACCTCGACCAGCGACCTGACTCTGGAGGGCATTCGCCAACTGGTGGAGGGTGCGCTGGCGCTGGCCAAAGTCACTGAAGAAGACCCATTCTGCGGACTGCCGGAGAGGGATGAATTCGGTTCGTTGCACGGCGATCTGCACCTGTACCACGAAGACGTGTACTCGCTTCCGGGACCGGAGCGGATTGAATGGGCGCGGAGGGCGGAGGCAGCGGCGCTCGTCGCCGATCCACGCATCAGCAACTCCGACGGCGGCAGCTTTGACGCGGCCACGGGGAGCAAGGCGCTGGCCAACTCACGCGGCTTTCACGGCAGCTACCGCTCCAGTTATGCGGGGGTCGCGGCGGCTCCGCTGGCCGTGGATGTGGATGGCTCGATGCAGCGCGACGGCTGGTGGTCGAGCGCGCGCAGGCTTGCGGACCTGGAATCGCCGGAGGCAATTGGCAAAGAGGCGGCGCGGCGGACGTTGCGACGGCTGGGCGCGCGGCGCGTTCCCACGCAGCAGGTTCCCATTGTTTTTGCGCGTGAAGTGGCTGGTACGCTGCTCGGCTCGGTCTTCGAGGCGGCTTCGGGCGACGCTATCTGGCGCGGGGCGTCGTTTCTGGCGGGCAAGCTGGGCGATCAGATCGCCGTGGCCCATTTGACCATTGTGGACGACAACACCATGCTGCTGCCCACGGGAATGGGTGGCTTTGGGACTTCTCCATTTGACGGTGAAGGGTTGCCCTCGCAGCGCACTGTGGTGGTGGAGAATGGCGTACTGCGCAACTATCTGCTGAACACGTACACGGCGCGCAAGCTGGGCATGAAGTCCACGCATAACGCCTCGCGCGGACTGGCAGGCGCTCCGGGCATCGGCTGCGGCAACCTGTATCTTGAGCCGGGTACGCAGACTCCGGAGCAGATCATCGCGGAGGTGCGCGCCGGACTCTACGTCACCAGCCTGATGGGCTTCGGCGTCAATGTGGTCACGGGCGATTACTCGCAAGGCGCGACGGGATTGTGGATTGAGAATGGCCAGCTCACTCACGCCGTCGAAGAAGTGACCATCGCCGGCAACCTCGCCGAGATGCTGAAGAATGTGGCCGCCATAGGCAGCGATCTGGAGTTTCGCGGCGCAGTGGCTTCGCCCACGCTGCGCATCGACGGCATGATGCTTGCGGGTAGTTAGCGGAGTTTAGCGAAATGGGTGCTTCGAAGCAGAATTCCGAGATTGCAATGCAGCAGATTGGCTTTGACCCATCCGATGCCAAGGCCGCGTTGGCGCAACTGCCGACTACATCTGCGGTCTTCGCTCTCTATGGCGCTGACGCACACGCCGAGCCTTACATTGGCCGCACGCCCAATCTACGCGCGCGGCTTGCACGGCTCTTGCAGCCTTCGGAAAAATATCCGCGGCGATTGCAGTTGGCGGGGCGCGTGCGGCAGATTCGCTGGCGGCTGATCGGCTCGGATTTCGAAGCTCTACTCCTCCAGTTTGAACTCCTCCAAAACGAGTACGGCACGAAGTGCCTGGAGCGGATGCACCTGGGTGCGCCGTCCTTTGTCCGCTTCCTGGGAGGCAATCCCTACCCGCGCATAGTGGTGACCAATCACCCTAGCCAGCGTGAGGCAGGCTGGGCCTATGGACCGTTTCAGTCGCGTGCTGCGGCGGAGCGCTTTGCCGACGAGGCGCTCAAGCTGTTTTTGCTGCGCCGCTGCACGGAGGAGCTGGAGCCGAATCCGAGCCATCCCGGCTGCGTCTACTCCGAGATGAAGATGTGCCTTGCGCCCTGCTATCAGGGTTGCTCAGATGAGCGTTACAGTGAGGAGGCTGCGGGTGTCGAACAGTTTCTGGCCACGCGCGGCGAGAGCAGGCTGGTCCAGCTTCGCACTCAGCGCGAGGAGGCTTCGACGAAGCTCGACTTCGAGAACGCCGCCGCACTTCACTCTCAAGTTCAACGCGTGGAGAGCGTGAAGGCTCTCGCCTCCGAACTGGTTCGCCCGCTCTCGCAGCTTCGTGCGGCCATTCTGCAAGCCTCGGCCAATCCCGGCGAGGTGGCTGTCTTCCTCTATGAAAACGGACGGCTCAGCGGCCCGTCTGGATTTTCGACAGTAGGCATGAGAATCCAGAACGAACAGTCCGGTTCCACGTCGCTGTTTGCTCATCCGATGGCGATTGAGGCGATTCCAGAAGAACAGGGACCAGGGACTAGGGACGAGGGACTTGAACCTGGGATCGATGCGCCAGCCAAGCTCGCTCGCGTCGTGCTCGAAGCTCGCATGGAGGCGGCGTTGGCCGAGCTGGCTCAATCCTCCGGCGCGATCACGACGACCATTCGCCAAGGCCATCTGGCGCTGCTCAAACGGTGGTACTATCGCGCTGAAATCCGTCGCAGCGGCGAAATCTTCTTCCCCGATGGTGAAGGCCGCTGGCCGATAAAGGCCATGCTGCGTGGCGTAGGACGAGTCGCTGGGAAAATGCTGGCTGCTGCGAATCGTTCCGAGTAATCTGGATATAAACCTGTTCATGCCCATCGCTGTGTCCATTCGCTCCATGCTCGTTGTTGGCCGCTGCCGTATCTCCATCGGCCGCACCGCTGAGGTCGTCAACCTCATTCGGGCAAACCCTAAGAAAGTGACGCAACTGCTGGAATGCCTTTGGGACGAGGACCCTTGCGTGGCCATGCGCGCTGCCGACGCGCTGGAGAAACTCACGCGCCGCAGAGGCCCGGTTCCAGACGAAATTCAGAAAACACTCCTGAAAACACTTCAAGGCTCCTGGAAAGCTCCGTTGATCGGGTTGCTCGCCGAAGCCACTGAGAACAAGTTGCGCTGGTGTCTGGCGCCGGTGGTGACCCGTCTTACGCTGACGGTTCCAGAGTGCCGGCGCGTGGCCGAAACATTACATTCCTACCTGGAGGACCGAAGCTCGATTGTCAAAACGATGGCTCTGCAAGGTTTGGCCGATCTGACCCGTCAGGATGCCTCGCTGCTGCCTGAGGTTGTGGACCTGTTAAACATTCACAGCCGCTCCGGAACCGCGGCTATGCGGGCGCGTGGACGCATGCTGCTCAAGCAACTGGAATCGGTTCGTGCGAAGAGGTTTAACCAGTTCATATCGGGAAGCGTCCAGAGCGGGAAGAACTAGCAGCACCAAGCCATCACAATCTAAGTTTGCCGTTAGATGAGGACTCTCTCACACATACACTAACCTAATGAACAGCTCAATGCACCTTGTCCCCCGGAGGCAAGATCAGTGTCCGCCTGTGGATCTTCAGGGCATGTGTGCCAAAGCCCTCCAGTTTCACCAGCACGGGCAACTTGCCGAGGCGCAGCGAATCTACGGGCAGGTTCTGGAACTCGATCCCCGTCATGCCGACAGCCTGCACCTGCTGGGCGTGCTGGCTCATCAGATTGGCCGCAACGACATTGCCGTCGAACTGATAGGCAGAGCGATTGCGGTGGACAAGCGGCCTGCGGCTTTTCACTCCAATCTGGGCACGGCTTATCAGGCGCTGGGCAAGCTGGAGGAGGCTGCGGCGTCTTATGAACGCGCGCTGGCAATCGACGCGGAGCTGGCTGAGGCACAGATGAACCTGGGTGTGGTTCTTGAGGCGCAGGGAAAACATGAACAGGCCGAGATGCGATTCCGGCGGGCGCTGTCACTGCGTCCCAACCTGGCCGAGGCTCACGTCAACCTGGGAAACATTCTGCAAGCGCAGGGCAAGCTGGAGGAGGCTGCGGCCAGCCACAAGTGCGCGATGGCTCTCAAGCCCGAATTTGCTGAAGCGTGGTTCAACTACGCCAACACGCTTCAATCGCAAGGCAGGCTGGAGGAGGCGGTCGCGAGTTACAAACGGGTGTTGGTCCTGAAGCCGGGAATGGCTGAAGCTCACGGCAACCTGGGCAACGTGTTGCTGGCACGGAAGGAGTTGGACGAGGCCGAAGCTTGTTATGCGCGCGCGTTGGAACTCCAGCCGGATTATGCCGAGGCCTGGTACAACCGGGGCAATCTGCGCCAGGCTCAGGAAAAGCTGATTGAGGCCGCAGCCTGCTACGAGCGCGCCATCCAGCTCAAGCCGCAATTGCCCGAAGCGCACTACAACCTGGGCAACACGCTTCATTCTCTGGAGCGTCTGGAAGAGGCGGCAGCCAGCTTTAAGCGGGCGTTGGAGCTCCGGCCTGAGTACGCTGAGGCTCACTACAATCTGGGCTGCGTCTTTGAAGACCTTGGCCGACTGGATGAGGCGCTGGCACGGATGGCGCGAGCTTTGGAGATCAAGCCGGATTACAACCAGGCTCGTTTTGGACAGGCGCTGGCGCAACTGCGGAGCGGCGACTTTGCGACAGGCTGGAGCAACTACGAATCACGTTGGCAATCGCCCGATCACGACATACCTTGGCGCGCTTATCCGCGACCGCTTTGGCAGGGCGAGAAGTTGAATTCAGGCCGGTTACTTCTGTGGGGCGAGCAGGGTATCGGCGATGAGATTCAGTTTGCGGGGCTGATTCCGGATGCGGTTCGCAGCGGCAACCACATCACGCTGGATTGCGATGCGCGGCTCAAGCCGCTTTTTGCGCGGTCGTTTCCAGAGATTGAGGTTGTCTCCGGCTGCGGACCTGACGAGTCACAAAAGGCCGAAATTGCTGCGCACCTTCCCGCTGGTTCTCTGCCGGGATTGTATCGGACAACGGAAGCCGCGTTTGCCGCCACAACCTTGCGTTATCTGAAGGCCGATCCGGTGGCGCGGGAGCGGATTCGCGCCGATTATAGCGATGGCCGCAAGCTCGTCGGGCTGGCTTGGTACACGCGGAATCAAAAATCCGGCCGCAAACGTTCCATTGCATTGGAAAACTTTGCTTCGCTCTTCGCGCTTCCTGGAATTCGCTGGATCAGTTTGCAATACGGGGATTTCGACGATCTGGAACAACAGGCGGCTGCGGCTCATGCGCCTTTGCTCATTGACCGCAGAGTGGATCAATTCGCCGACTTAGATCGCTTTGCTTCGCAGATCGCGGCCATGGACATGGTCATCACGATTGATAATTCGACGGCGCACCTGGCCGGAGCATTAGGCATTCCGGTCCGGCTGCTGCTGCCGTTTTCTGCCGACTGGCGCTGGATGGAAAAAACGGTCGACAGCCCGTGGTATCCGACGCTGCGTCTCTTCCGTCAGCCAAAGATTGGCGATTGGGAGCCAGTGATTGAGAGTGTGCAGAGCGGACTGGCCGAAATGCTCAACTCCCGATAAACGAACTGGTCTCGACCATGCCTGTGTGAATAGTTTAGACAATTTCATCGATGCGAATATAGAGAGCGTTTTCCGCTGCCGTGACGCTCGACCCAGTCGCTGTGGCGCCAGAAAGAGTGGAGACCGAGGCGGTGTATTGCCCATTTGACTCACTTACGCTTCCGGAGTACTTCTTGCCCTGCACAGTTGTGGAGAAGCTGGTTGCCTGCATCTCCTGCGCGGCGGAGGCTCCGCTGCCTGCGCTCGCTGCCGGGGCCGCATGTGTGTGTGAGCTTTTGGCCTGCGTCGCTTGTGCGGCAAGAGCGGCACTCGGTGTCGAGGAACTGGCTGGAGCCTGAGCGGGGGATTGCCCAGAGGCTGGGACGGAGGACGAAACGGTTGCGGATCTCGAAACCAGTACGGGGTTCAAGAGCGGCATGGTTGGAGCCGTGGATGGAATGCTGGTAAGTTGCATGGCGCTTCTTCCTCCGGGGATGAAGATCGGACATCCTCAAATCGCCCATCGGCAGATTCTTCTTTGGCTTTAGGGGAAAATTTTCAGGTTTCTGGTAATTCAGAAAAACGCTGGTTAAGGTTCGTGTTTTCCCAGGTCCGAAAATTCTGACCTGGGGCACCCCGGAGAGTTGGATAACCCGGCTGGAAGATCAGGTACCCCCACCCGTATTTTGGGCGCAAAATCCTTTTTTTCTTGAGGTTACAGACAGGGTTGCGCTGCAAAATATAGAAAACAAAGAAGTTCCCTGCAAAATATTCCAGGATAAGGAGTTACGGGACGTTTTGGCCTCTTCTGGCAGCTTCCATCTGAAAAGTGGCGCGAAGAGGACATGCCTGACGATGATTTGAAGGAAGACTTCTGAGAGCATTGTGCGCCAGAGGAAGGTAATTATCTGCAAGGACTGGCCGTCCAGGCGGGCGGCGCTTGCGCGCCATGAGGTTCATGGTTTCCCAGGAACACATTCCGCAGCGAAGTTCTACAAAATCGTGCCTGCCTTCAGGAATATGAAGGGTACGGTTGCAGGTGGTGGTGTAGCGTAGTTCTCGATCTGTTTGGAAGCGGGATTTGAAGTGCCGACCTTGACTGCTGTTCCTAAAAACTGTACAGTTCAGTGTATTGAAATGGAGAGTCGATGGGTACTCAGGCGATCGGTGAGAATGGTTCCAGGGTGGTTTCAGCCCTTCATGCGCGGGCGAATTTTGGAAGGCTCCTTAATCGCGTGGAAGACCTGCGCCAGTCGCTGATCATCGAGAAGCGGGGCTCGCCCAGAGCGGTTCTCCTCAGCATCAGGGATTACGTCCGGCTGGCTGCTCCAGAGCCGGAGGTGCTGCGCATTCTCGGCGAAGAAGCGGAACAGAACGGTACCAGCAAGCTCACATCCCGCGAGATCGACCGGATCATCAAGGCCACCCGAACCAGGAAGACGAAGCGGTAATGCTTCCGCTCCGTCTGGTGATCGATACGAACGTGCTGGTTTCCGCTGCCCTGAAGCCGGCCGGGTTGCAGCGGACTGTCTTATTGCTTGCCACCACCAAGCCGTCGCGGCTCTATGTTTCCCCGCCTATTTTGGAAGAGTATAGCGAAGTGCTTGCGCGTCCGGAACTTCGGATTCGCAAGGGGCTGCGCCTTGAGTTGCTGCAACTGCTCAAGAACCGCTGCTACGCCGTCGCCTCAACCTGCCATCTCAAAGTTGCCAGCGACCCGGACGACAATGTTTTTCTCGAATGCGCGGACGCCGCCCGCGCGGACTACCTGATCACCGGCAACCAGAGGCATTTTCCGAGGTTCTGGAAACAGACCAAGATCATTACCCTGCGGGAGTTCATAACCCTGGCGGCGCCTCATCTGATCACGTAATGAGCTTTATCAGGTAGATCGCAGGAGCGGGGTCTCAATTTGGCAAGAACCGCACTGGCGCGGAAACTGGTGAACGGAGGAATCGTCAATGTCATCAAGGAGCGAGTCTATCACGACATCCGAAGAGAGTTATCCGCCACTCACCCAGGAAGAGCGAAATCAAGTAATCGCAGAGTGGAAGCGTCTCAGGGCGCTGCCGGACGTGCAGCTACAGAAGCAAGCTGAACCACAACCGCAGAGCACCGAGCAACAACTCACCCCAGCTTATAATCCTTTACCGAGGTCCTCTATGCGCATTCGTCTGCTTGTTACCGCTCTCGCCTACGCCGTCTTCCTGCTCGCCCTGCTGCTTTTCCCGCCCTTTCATGACGGCCTTCACCACTTCTACACCTGGCGGCCCAATGATGATCAGCTCTTCGCCATGGCGCCCGATTGGCTCAACGGAGACTTATTCCGCGATCAACTCCCCGCTCTCGCCCTGCCCGACCGCGCCCGCCTGATCTTTGAATCCCTCATCGGCCTGGTCTCCGCAGCCTTCGTCTTTCTGATGCTTGAACTCGTCGCCCTCTGGCGCTTGTGGCGCCGGCAGGATCTTCCCTTCTGCAAATCCACCTTGCTCGGATTCTTCTTCGATACCCCCTAGCGTCGTGCCGACGGCGGCATCCCGATCATCGGGTCGGGTCATTGTGCCTCCTCCAAACGATTTCCTGCAGGAGCACGAGGGGGTTTGGCTTCAAGTGATGGCGTAGGGGACTATTCACTCCCACCCTTCGGCAAGAAAGTAAAAGACGGGATTTGGTCTAATCAGAAGCGCCGCTCGAAAAGGTTGGAGATTTGCGTTCTCATCTTCTCTTCATTCGGCTTTTCGAGACCAAAACCCTTCATCAATTCAGACGCCATTCTGATCGCATGATCTACTTTACCAGCTCTCCAATCAGCCAAAGGACGCGAGGCCGTAATTTCAAGTTTAGGTCGATTCGCAACGTACTGACTTTCGTATGTCCCCGATGGAAACCCACGATCAGTCCATACGAGCGCGCGATCCCGAGTACCTAAGAACACAGCACGATAATCTATGTACTCTGAATCATCAATAAGACCTTCATAAAGCCTTGTCATGCAATAAATCGCCTCAGCAAAATATCTCACCGTGTCATCAGCTGATAAACGGGGAGGTTCCGAATCAGACATGGCTGTCAACTCTTTCTTGTAGAAGAGGCCAGACTCATTCAAGCGCGAGAAGCCAAAAACATCATGCCCTGCGGAATATTGCCCTTGGATAGTACCTTCTATCCCATCGTCCGTGCGTTTGTAATGAATAAATATAAAGGGCACGCCGGTGAAACTGACAGGGGCCTTTTGCACCGCCGAGGTGAGGACGGAGGACTTAAATCGATATTGATCAAACGATTCTGGTTTGAAAACCGTCTCAACAAATAACGTGTAGCTCTTCTTGTACGGGTACTTTTCGTCAAACTGACGCCGGGCCACTTCAAACTCTTCGTCAAACTGACGCCGGGCCGCTTCAATCTGCGACTCGAACTGTCCCTCAGATTCCTGGATCGCATCTGTCGATGATGAAGAACTTGTAAGAATTGCTCGGAAGGAAGTGAGCAGAGAGTCTGTCCGATTCCTAATAGCGTTTTCGATCAAAGCTCGAAAATCGGATGACGATTTAATAGGTGCGGACTCATTGTTATCGGTCCTGACGTACAGAGTGCGGTCACTCAACACATCAGGGACGTCCTTTTGGCAGACGTGAGGAGTGTCCTTAAAGCGAGGAATCTCAAGAATCACAAGTTTCTTTTCCTTATGCGAAACCTTTTGCACTCGAACATTGATTGGCGGATCGGAGTAGTTCTGTATGAACTGGCAGAGTGCGGTTGATTCGAATGTGCCTGCTTGATCTGACGTGACTCCTATCAATTCAAATCCTTCGTCTTTCTCCGCCACTCCTATGACGATGCAACCTCCCTCCGTATTGGCAATGGCAATGATGTCTTTCACCAAACCGCAGCTTGATTTCTTGTCCTTGGTATCCCAACTCATCGGTCCCTTGTAGTCCAGCGACTTCGATTCACAATTACTCTCTATGATTCCAATGAGTTGTTGGTTCGCTTGAATGAACTCGCTCAATTCGGCTTCACCTCCCATTCGCAACGAACATATCATGTTTACAATTCGTACAGCGAATGTCCAGCCTTCCAAAAGCCTTTCGCAGACGCCCTTCCATTCGCGCTGATACACTGGCTCTACGAGGAGAACTCCGGAAAAACCCATGGTTGAGCTGTTGCCTTCGATACTTTCGGCGGATTTTGCCCACTTGGCGGAGCAGGTTGCCGCGGCTGAGCGGGGCGGCGGCACGGTAATCCATGTGGACGTGATGGACGGGCATTTTGTGCCCAACATTACGATTGGGCCGCCGGTGGTGAAGTGCCTGCGCAAGGTGACCAAGCTGCCGCTGGATTGCCACCTGATGATCGAGAATCCGGACGAGTTCATCCCCGCCTTTGCCGAGGCCGGGGCCGATTGGGTGAGCGTCCACTATGAGGCCTGCCGCCATCTGCACCGCTCGCTGGGGTTGATTGCACAGCACGGCATGAAGCCGGGGGTGGTGGTGAATCCGGCGACCCGCGTGGAGCTGCTGAGGGATATTCTGCCCATGGTTCACCATGTGCTGGTGATGAGCGTGAATCCAGGCTTCGGCGGGCAGGAATTCATTGAATTTTCGCTGGATAAGATCCGGCGGCTGGTTGAGTTGCGCGAGGAACGGGGGCTGGCATTTAGAATCGAAGTGGACGGCGGCGTGGCTCACGATACGGTGGGCCCAATCGTCAAAGCTGGGGCGGAGTTGCTGGTGGCCGGCAACGCGGTATTTGGTGCGGGGCAGCCGGAGCGGGATGCGCGCGCGTTGCTGGCGGCGGCTCGAAAGGCAGCGGGAGAATAGCGCATTAAGCGTAGGTCATTGAGATTATTGGAGAATTGGCGTACGGCCTGTCGACGGGCCTGCTGCCGAATGAGGGTTTATGAACCGGTTGACCATGAAGATTGCCGCAGTAGCTTTGGCGGTTCTGATGCTGGGCGGAGTTGCGGCCCAGGCCAAGATCATAAAGAAGCGCGTGCACCAGAAGAAACAGGACCTGAGCGCCAACCCGCTGCTTGGCGTGAAATCCAAGCAGCCGGACAAGGAGCTCTTCGACAAGGCAATGATCGCCATCAAGAAGGGCCACTTCGACGTGGCGCGGCTCGACTTGCAGACCATGCTCAACACCTATCCCGACTCCGAGTACCGGATGCGCGCCAAGCTGGCGGTGGGCGATAGCTGGTTCAAGGAGGGTGGCACCGCGGCCCTGACCCAGGCCGAGGCTGAGTACAAGGACTTCATCACCTTCTTTCCTCAGGCTCCGGAAGCCGCGGAGGCGCAGATGAAGGTGGCCGATATTTACTACGAACAAATGGAAAAGCCTGACCGCGACTATAGCAACGCCCAGCGCGCGGAGCAGGAATACCGCAACATGATCAACTCGTTCCCCGACTCGAAATTGGTGCCACGCGCCACGCAGAAGCTGCGCGACGTTCAGGAGGTTCTGGCAGAACGTGAAACGGAGATCGGGCTATTTTACGGGAGCCGGGATAACTTCACGGCCTCCATCGCCCGCCTGAAGACGGTGGTCGATACCTATCCGCTTTACTCCAGAAGCGACCAGGCGCTGCTGGGCATTGGCGATGCCTATGCCGGTCAGGCTCACTCCATCCAGATTGCGCCTAATCTTCCCGGCGCCATCAAGGAGCGGTTGCACGCGGTCTATCAGGACCGAGCCGCCGAGGCTTACACCAAAGTGATTACGCGCTATCCGATGGCTCCCCATGTGGAAGATGCCCGCGATCGGCTGGTGGCCATGAACCGGCCTGTTCCCGAGCCTACCCAGGAAGCAATTGCCGAGAGCGACGCTGAAGAGCGCAGCCGCCAGCCCGTACGCATTACGAATAAGACCTTCGACCTCATCAAGCACGGGCCCACGGTTGTGCAGGCAGTCCATGTGGGCGACCCCAGCCTCGAAGACCCTAAACGCACTCTGGCGCCGGATATCACCAAGCAGAATCTCGCGCTCTTCACCGATGCCATCAACGCCGGGCGGCCACCCGCTCCGGCAGGCGCGGTGACGCCCACCGGCGTGAATGAGCCGCCGCGCAGTGATCAGCCCTCCCAGGCGCCCTTGCAGTTGGAGAAGCCGGGGGGCGGAACTGGTGTGGGCGTGCAGATCGTGAGCGCGCCTGATGCCGTCCTCAAGCCTGTGGGCCCAGATAAGACCGTCGCGCCCGCCGCGGAAAAGCCGGCTGAAGCTCCCGGTCAGGTCAACGACATCAAGTCCGGCTCGACACCGGCTCAGGCTGCCGGCGCAACGAAGGGTAAGAAGCCCAAGGCCGATCTGAACGACGAATCTTCGAGCAAGAAGAAAAAGAAGAAGGGTTTGTCTAAGATGAACCCGTTCTAGGCTGACAGCAGAATTCAAAACAAAAAGGCCGCTTCCTGGATGGAGGCGGCCTTTTTCTGCGGTTTATGTCATCTCTAGCTTGCGGTCCTCAGCCGCTTGGCGAGTGCCCATTTCAACTCGTCGATGCCTTGGCCGGTGACGGCGGAGATGGCATGGAACTCCAGCTTCTTGCGCTTGATGTGCGCGGCCAGCTTTTTGAGTTTGTCGGGATTGGCGGAGTCGATCTTGGTGGCGGCTACGATCATGGGTTTGTTTGCCAGCGGGTGTTCGCCGTCGGCGTTGGTGAAGCTGGCCAGTTCTTCATTGATGACCTTGAAGTCCTCCACTGGGTCGGGACGGCCGCTGGCAACTGAGACGTCAACCAGGTGGACTAGCAGGCGGGTGCGCTCAATGTGACGCAAAAACTGCGTGCCCAGGCCGGAGCCGAGGTGCGCGCCTTCGATGAGGCCGGGCATGTCTGCTACGACGAAGGATTCCAACTCCGGCTCCTCGCCGACAGTGACCACGCCGAGGTTGGGTTCGAGCGTGGTGAAGGGGTAATCGGCGATCTTGGGCCTTGCGGCGGAGATGCGGGAGATGAGCGTGGACTTGCCAGCGTTGGGATAGCCGACCAGGCCGACGTCTGCGAGCAGTTTGAGTTCGAGGCGATATTGGCGCTCCTCGCCGGGTCGGCCCAACTCATGCTCGCGCGGAGCCTGATGGGTGCTGGTGGCAAAGTGCTGGTTGCCGCGCCCGCCGCGTCCGCCTTTGGCGATGATGACTCGCTCGTCGGGGTCGCTGAAGTCGTGGACCAACTCGCCGGTGGCCTGGTCATATAACGATGTGCCAACGGGGACTTGCAGGATGACCGCGTTACCGTCAAGGCCGGAGCAATTGGAGCCCATGCCGTGCTCGCCGCGCTGGCCTTTGTGCTCGGGGTTATAGCGGAAGTGAATCAGGGTGTTGTGGCGCTGCGAGCTGACCATGACGACATCGCCGCCGCGGCCGCCGTCGCCGCCCGAGGGCCCGCCACGGGGCACGAACTTCTCCCTTCGGAAGGCCATGCAGCCGTTGCCGCCGTCACCGGCCTTGACGCGAATTTTTGCTTCATCAATGAACATATAAGACCAGGGACTAGGGAATAGGGATTAGGGACTAGCTCTCCGATGCGCACAGGTGCAATAAAAACCGAGAAGCCGTCTATCCAGTTTACCGGAGAAGGGCATAGAATCGGTGGGTGCGTAGTTATTGGGGTAATTAGAGTGGCCAAAGGTAGGAGATTCCTGCCATAATCTAGCCGCAGGAGATTCCCCCCTCCAGACCCGCCGCAAGAACGGGCTGGAGATGTAGCGTAGAGAGGTCTTTCCCAGAGTCTGCCGCGAGCGAGTCTCGATGGCAGGAAGTTGGGCGAAAACGCTGACGGTTGCCGTGCTGCTGATGGGCGCGGGAAGGGTGTGTTTTACCCAGCCGGCCCAGGCTGCAACGGCTGAAGCTGAATTTACCGGCTCACTGACTGGCAAATTGACCGACCTGCACTCCAAACCTCTGGAGGGCGTAACGGTTGTCCTGCGCAACCAGGCCACCGGCGCAGAAGCGAGCACAATCACAACAAGAAACGGGGCTTACCGGTTCAGTGGGCTGGAGCCTGGGGAGTACTCGCTGACCGCCGAAAGCCCACAACTGGGGCGTGGTCAGGTGGAATGGATTGTGGTTGCTGCCGGCCACGAGGCACGGGTGCAGGCGGCGATGGAGTTGAAGCCGCTTGCGCACGGTCCTGTTCTGGCGGCATTGCCGGGCGAAGAACACCACAAAATCGAAAAGCAGCCCTGGTTGAAGCGGCCGGTTCTGGAGACGGAGGCTTTGCCGGAGAGCGACATTGTATTGGCCGCTGAGCCAGTGCTTTTGCTGCCCTTGCGCGGGCAGAGGGTGAGCGCGGAGATTCCTCAGACCACGGCATACGAAGTGAACACCTTGCTGGCCACTGAGCCGCTACGGACGCTGACGCTTGCGGGAGAAGGCCCGCCGAATTCAGTACCCATTCAGACAGCTTCTCAGGAGAGTGGTCCGGCGGCTCCGGCGATGAGCAGCACGATGAGCGCCGCCGAGTTGCAGGCATTGCCGGTGAGCGGGCGGCACTGGCAGGATTTTGTGCTGGACAATACGCCCACATCCACAACCCCGGCGGGCGGACAGGGAGAAATCATCCTGCGAGGCGCGGGACAGCCGGCGGAAATTGCGGTGGATGGAATGAGCCGAAGGCTGGCCTTTGGCTCGACGAATGAGACAGGGCAAGGATCGCAAGGACGAGGGCCGTTGGGTCAGGGCGAGAATCCAGCAGGAATGGCGCAGGTGGGTAAAGGCGGGCATGGAATTGCCATGAGCGAGGCGGCGATCCGCACGGTGGAAACGGTGGCTGGAAACGTGGAGGCCGCGGTTGACCGGGCGACGGGCGGACGGATGAACGTAGAGACCGAGCGCGGCGCCAATGAATTGCATGGGCAGGGGTTTTTATATGATCGCCAGAACAACTGGGGAGCGCACAATCCCTTTACCCAGTGGGTGAAGGAAACCACACCAGCCAACGGGAGTACCGTTCCGGTTCCGGTTTTCACGCCGGAGTCCTACACTCCTCTGGATCGCGAAACCACCTGGGGGATTGGCGTGGGCAGCCGCATACGGCGCGACAAACTCTTCTGGTTTGCGGCTGTGGACGGCTACCAACGCAACGATCCGGGGCTGGCGATGGTTAAACATCCTTATCTTCTAGAGCCAGAGCCTTCGAATACATGCGCAAATCCACCATGTACCGAAGTAAGCGGATTCTTTGCCCAGCCCACGAACGACCAGATGCAGGTGTTGAGTGCGCGTCTTGGATTGAGCAGTGCCAATCCAGTTGGCGAAGGGTTGGCAGCCTACTCGCCGATGCTGGAGACACTGGACGGGCTGCTGGGGCCTGCTCCGCGCACTGCCACGCAATGGACCGGCTTTGGGCGGCTCGATTGGGAGGCTGGCGAACGTCATCGCTTTACGCTGGAGGGCATTGGCGCTCATTGGAACTCTCCGGGCGGAGGACTGACAAGGGTTTCTGAAACCTACGGCAACCATAGCTTCGGGTCAAGCAAGGCCAGCGAGGAGTGGCTGTTGGGCCGCTGGGAGGCCTTCATCACCCCCAACCTGCTGGCCGTGACCCAGGCCTCGGCGGGTCGCGTCATTGAGGATGCACGGCCTACGACACCATCGACCTATGAGCAGAGCTTTCTGAGCGGGAATGTGTGGGGTCAGTTGCCGCAGATTGTGGTGGACTCGCGATACGGCTTCACCATCGGCAACCCCTCGCGCTTTGGAAAGGGCAGCTATCCGGACGAGCACCTCTACCATGGTCAGGAGTCGCTGGACTGGATTCGCGGCAAACTGCTGGTGAAGGCCGGCTTCGAGGTGAACCACAATGCCGATGCGACCAGCCTGCTGCGCAACCAGACAGGGACTTACTACTACGCCAACGTGGAGAACTTCGTTTCCGACGCGCTGGTCTACGGCAAGTATGGGTTGACGAACGCGCTGGATCCATATAATCAGCACAATTGCGACGAAACAGGCAAAGCGTGGCGCGATTCGGGGGGTGGGCTGCGCGGGCTGGGCTACCTGCCTTGCTACTCCTATTACTCGCAGACATTGGGTCCATCCAGTTGGAATTTGAGCACTAACGATTGGGCGGGATATGCGACGGCCCAGTGGGAGCAGAGCAAGCACGTGGTTCTATCCGCTGGATTGCGCTGGGAACTGGAGCAGTTGCCTCCGCCGTTGGCCGCACTCAACAATCCTGAGCTTCCGTTGACGGAAAAGTTGCCTACTCTGGGCAATCATTGGGGCCCGAGAATCGGCCTGGCCGTGGGATCGGGAGAAAAACACTGGCCAGTTTTGCGACTGGGCTATGGTATGTACTTCGGGCGCACGGAAAACATGGTGCTGGAATCGGCGCTTACCCAGACCGGCTCCTTGAAGGGAGACCTGAGCTTCTTCATGCGTCCCACGGACAACTTGAACTCCGGCGGCGCACCACCGTTTCCATACGTGTTGCAGGGAACTCCGGGGAGCGTGGTGAAGCCGGGAGCGGTGGGGTTTGCGTCTGTGTTCCACAACCCCGAGGTGCATCAAGCTGTTGTTGGCGTGGAAGAGACTCTGCCCAGCCATATCGAGGTAACCGCCAGCGCCATGGTAAGCCTTGGGCGGCGATTGCCTATCTCCATCGACACGAATCTCGACCTTCCGACGTCGGTCGAGAGCATAACCTATGCCGTGATAGACGCGACGGGTCTCGGGCCCATCAAGACCCCGCAAATTACAGTTCCCTTTTATGCTTCCTGGCCAGCAAGCGGAGGGATCTGCCCTTACTACCAGCCGGCAAGTACAGGCCTTGCCGGACGGCTCTGCCCGGACTACCAACAGATTACCGAAATTATGAGCCGGGCCAACTCAACCTATGAGGCGTGGACGGTAAAGGCTGTCAGATATGGCAGGCGGGGGCTGAGCTTTCGCGCTCACTACACCTATGCGCACGCCACGGACTGGAATCCCAACGAGAGCGCGCAGGTGGCTGGCAACGACGTGCTGGATCCAGCCGACTTCAGCCTGGAGTACGGCACCAGCAACCTGGATGTGCGCCACTCGGCCGGCGCCATGGTGGTCTATAAGGCGCAGTGGAAGCTGAACGGACTGGCTGGAAAGCTGGGCAATGGCTGGATGGTGTCGGGAGTGGGGCAGTTCCGCAGCGGCATGCCCTTCACCATGCATACCTCGGGCTCGCTGCCTGAGGAGTTTGATGTAATCACCGGCGCGGCAATTGTCGGGTTGGGGCCGGGTATGAACGGCTCAGGCGGCGACAATCGCGTTTATGGAGTGGGCAACAATAACACTGTCTATAACATAGGCCGCAATACTTATCGATATCCGGCCACTTGGAAGGCCGACTTGCGGCTAGGCAGGCGCTTTGACCTGGGGCATATGCGCGAGTTGGAACTGCTGGCCGAGAGCTTCAACTTGCTCAATCACCAGAATGTAACTGAACTGGAAACGACCGGATACTATATCGAAACCGGCAGCACTTCGAGTCTCCCTACGCTGAACTTTCTCACGGGGCTGAAGGCCAACACCACGGCCTTCGGTCAGCCTCTGAACATCAACGCAACCAACTTCTTTCGTGAACGGCAGATTCAGTTTGGGTTAAGGCTGAGGTTCTAAGAGCTTGCCCCAGCACATAAGACTCATGGCACCCAAGCATGAGCCGATGATTATGTCAGAAAACTCGCGAGGCTATCGTTTGCAACGGCTGTTGCGGCTGGGGCAAGCTCGTGCCGGATCGGCTGCAGGCAAAGGCTGTATGGCGTAATGCAATAGACCATTGTTGCTCAGTAGTGGTCCAGTGAGGATGAACGGCAGATAGCTTGACCGGGTGGGAAGGTGACGGCGAGGATGGCGGCATCGGGCGTGATCGATAGCGAACAAAAACGGACTCAGGACGCGCGTTATCGGGAGCGCCGCGTTGACGAACGATTTGAGGTTAACGCTCCAGGGGGCTGCATTAACTACAAGGGATCAAAATATCCCTGCCAAATTATCGATGTCAGCCTAAGCGGATGTTGCGTTCGCACTGAGAGACCCTTCCTTGATGGAAACCTGGCCAATATCGAAATCGTAATGCCCATCCTGGGAATGGTATTGCGCCTGATAGGAAAAATTCAATGGTTGACCCGCGAGAACCTGATCGGCATTATCTTCTTCCATGCCAGTTCCAAGTCCAAGAATCAATTGGCCGGCCTGATCACCTGCCTGGTGGATCAGAGTATTCCCGAGGAGGTAAAGGCGGCGGTTGCAATCGCCGTTCATACGAAAAACACCTATCTGAATGTAAAGGTTCCCGAAGACTGGTTACCGAATCCCGAGCCCACTACTGAACTCAAGGAGTCCCCAAAGTTGGAGGAGCTTACGGCGCCTCCGCCTCCTCGACCGCGCTCAAAAAAGCCGGTACAAGCCGGCGAGGCAGGATCGCTGATTGTTGAGGAAGGCGAATGGCCGGCCGTTCTTCAAATTCTCAAGGATAACTCTCGCATAAAGGGAGCTATTGTTGGTGTGAACAAGGATGGCTGCAGCTTCCAAAGCGCAAAACCGTTTACTGAAGGGACTCAAATCCGCGTGGAAGTGGATTTTCGGATGCGCGGACTTCCCTTCCTGCTGGCGGGCGTCACCGAGGATGTGCGCGACAAGAAAACGGTCAATATACGCTTCCAGGAAATGAGCAACCGCAAGCGGGCAGAGCTTGCGGATCTCATCGAAGAAATACGCGAGGAAGCCATAAAGCAATCTAGTTGACCACTCTAGTTGCTCGGCGGGGGTGCGGGTGCAGGCGCGTCAGCCGACGCAGCCGCGGGGGCCGGTGGCAGCTTGTAAAGGTTGCGGATGTAAATAATAAGATTCCACACCTCATCGTCCTTGGCGCGCCCCGCATCCTCGGCAGGCATCTTGCCTTTGCCGTTGCGGATGATGTTGAAGAGATCCTGGTCCGGCTTTTCGGCCAGCGTCTTGGGATCACTCCAATCCTTGAGCGTGACACCCATCCCACTTGCGACATCGGTCTTGCCATTCCCATTCTCCCCATGGCAAATAGCGCAATCGGCCCCATAAATTTCCTTGGCGCGCGCCTGCGACTTGTCGGTGGGCTTGACGGGATTCTTTTGGCCGGCGGCAGGGGCCGGGGTGGTGTCCTGCGAGATGGACGTTGGAGCGGACAAAGTGGAAATCGCAAACAAAACAGCAGCAGATACAAACATCAACGGCTTCAACATGGTAGCCTCCCGGTTGCGGATGACGATTCAAGGCATCCGGCAGCCAAATCATTTATCGCATGGATTATATGCCATTCAGGCGCAAGCAGGCTGGGCGGATTAATCGATATGGTTCAAACAGAGCAATTTGCCGGATTTGGGTGAGAATATGCGGGAATAGCTTCACCGGGTTCAGGGGATTTGCCGCCAGCCGCAGGCCAGATCCGGGGTTGTGGTCTTGCCGTCGAGGCGGAAGCAGGAAGCGCCGTTGATGTCGGTCGAGAAGGTGCGGACTTTGGCTGTTTCGAGCGCTTTGAGTACTTCGGTGCGGGGATGGCCGTAGCGGTTGCGCAGGCCGCAGGAGATTACGGCCCACTGAGGCGCAACGCGGGCGAGGAATTTCGGGCGCGTGGAAGTGATGCTGCCATGGTGGCCTACCTTGAGTAGTGTGCTGGCCAGGCCGGATTCGGAGAGCATAGCCTGGGCGACCATTGCATCTTCGACGGGCGCCTCGGCGTCGCCTTCCAGCATCACTGAAGTCGCTCCGTAGACTACGCGCAGCACCAGCGAGTCGTTGTTGGTGGGTTCCGGTCCGGGCTGATAGTCGCTGAAGGGCGCGAGAACACTGACCTGGGTTGGGCCGAAGGGAAAGGCTTCGCCGGCGCGCAACGAACGGACGCGCACGTGGAGATCGGCGGCCTCGTCGAGCAAAGCGTTGTAAAGACCGAAGCGGGGGTTGTTGCCCACCCAAAGCTCGCCGGGATGGAAGTTGCGCAGGACGGCGGGTAATCCGCCCATGTGGTCGGAGTGAGCGTGGGTGAGGGCGACCACGTCGAGACGGCGAATGCCGCGCGACCACAGCACCTGGGAGACGACCTCTTCGCCGATGTCGAAATCCTGAGGAGCCTGGCGCGGGCCTCCGCCGTGGCCACCGCCATCGACCAGCAGGGTCTTGCCGTCGGGCGTAATGAGTAATATAGAGTCGCCCTGGCCTACGTCGATAGCCTCGACGAGCAATGCGTCGCGGGGGTGATCGATGGGGCGTGGCAAGACGGCGGCGACGGCGGCCAACATCAGTGCGGAGAGAGAAGCGAGAACGGCGCGGCGGCGCCAGCGGATTCCTGCCGAAATGGAAAGACGGGCCAGTATCATGGCCGCCGCAAGCAGCACGCAGAAGGTGAGCGATTGCCAGAGCAACGGCGCTGGAATACGGAAGTCGCTAAGGGTAGTCGAGCCGAAGAAATGCACCAGACCGATGCCGATGTGAAGAAAGAAAGCGACGAACATGGCCGGAACTACTGCGTAGGCCGGGCCAATCAGAGCAAACAGCAGAGTAATCAGCGCAGCCGGCATGAGGATGAGCAGCAGCGGCAGAATGAAGACATTGACCGGCAGAGCGAAGATGGTGATGCGGTGGAAGTAAATGGCCATAGGCAGGGCCATGGCCAGCTCCACCACGAAAGAGACGACCATCAACTCGAAGCAGCGGATCAGAAAGCGCACCGTCCAGGGAAAGGCGCGCCAGGCTACTGACTCGACAAAACGACCATGAATCGTCTCTTGAAATGCTCTTGCTGTAATGTCCATCGTTTCATGCGCCAGAGCGAGTTGCGGTAGCACCGGGTCGTCGATGGCCACATTCTTGGAACCGCGGGAGACCCTGCGTTTTGCGTAGAGTTTTGGGCGGATTGCAGCCTGCAATGCAGCGGCCATCATGCGCAACGTGACTCGAAATTGAGCCAGGCGCGGGGCGAGTTTTGCGTCCATGGCAATCTGGCGAAGGTCGCGGGTGGCCGTCAGGTACGGATGCACCGTGGCTAGCAGCAGTGGAGCGGCAACACCGCCGATGGCGACCACTGCAAGCAGGGTCATTTGGAAGCTGGCGTCGAAGAGGCTGCGAGGGCTATACGCCAGCAGGCAGAGGGCGGCAAAGCCGATGGTGTTCAGCACGTTGCGTTCGCGGTAGAGGAGGCGGCCGAGCAGGTAGAGAGTGACCATCCAGAGCGAGCGCGCCACCGGCGTGGCGAAGCCAGTGAAGATGGCGTAGGCGAAGGAGGCGAGAATGGTGACGAAGGTGGCGGGGACGCGGGGGAGGCTCAGACGGCGAGCTAGCCAGAAGATGCAGCCAGCCACAATGGCCAGGTGGAAGCCCGAAATCACCAGCATGTGGAAGGAGCCGGTGCGCTCAAAACCCACGCGCAGAGAGTGAGTCAGGAATGTGCGGTCGCCGGTGACCATGGCGGCGAGCATCACAGCATCATCTTGTGAGAGGCGCAAGGGAGCGGGCAGGCGGCGCATGGCCGCGGGCAGAGCCAGGAGACGGGCGCTCGAGGCGCGCTGCAATCCGCTGACGCGGCAAGCGAAGAAGAGGCCGGGGGAGGGACCGATGCGTTCTATACGAGCAATGTTCACCGTCGCTGTGGAGGTTAGCCCCGAGTCAACGAGGAAATCCTGGCGGCTCCAGACGCCGGGATCGTGATAGACCTCTGGCGGCAACAGGCGGGCCACGGCGCGCACACGCTCTCCGCACTGGAAGGGCTGCTGGGTTGTCGTGTCTGCGGGCCAGCGAACGGTCAAGCGTACGCGGCCTTCGATGGGCGCTTGCGTATCTTCGGCATCGGTGACCACTTCCATGCTGGAAACACGCAGGTCGATTCGCTGCGAGGGCTGCTGGGCTGGGCCTTGTGTTGAGGCGGGATCATCCAGGTTTTGTTCTGACTCACTACGCACAGGCCCGGCATCAACGACCGTGCCTTCGACGGTGCGGAGCAGGCCGTCGGAGAGGGCGGCCAGAGCTGGCGCTGGCGCCGGATGCGGCTCCATCCAGGCACACCATGCGCCCAACAGCAGCCATAGCAACGCAAGCGGTAGCCAGGCAATTCGCTGTACCCGGAATGCCGCCCAACCGCACAGAACGGCCATTAGCGCCAGCGAGACGAGAACGAAACTGGGCCGCAGGTAGAGCCAGTGCGTGACGGCAATTCCAACGGCAAAGAGCCAGGCTGCGTGAAAGAGCGGGACGGAATCTGGACCTGGGCCCTGCGCGGCAGGAGCGTTTATGTCTTGCGCGGAGGTAGGGGATTCTTGTCGCATCGCGCCTTGAAACTGAAAAGCACTTCTGGCCCTCAAGCCTATCAGGAGTGGCGCAGTTGGACCACTGTTTCCAGATGAAAGGTCTGGGGAAAGAGGTCGGCGAGGGTGATGGATTGGATTTGGTAGCCGGAGGCGATGAGCGCGCGTAGGTCGCGGGCCAGCGTGGCCGGATCGCAGGAAACGTAGACCAGGGAGGGGGCTGCGATCTGGCCGAGCAGAACGCATGTCTCCGCGCCCAGGCCGGTGCGCGGCGGGTCAACCACGATCAATGCCGGGGAGCCTGAGCGGGGAGATTTGCCGGTAATGTGATGGATTTTGTGAGCGCGGAGAAAATCAAGGGTGTCGCTCTTTACTGGAATTCCGGATGTGCCTTTGAGGTTAGCCACAAGCGCTGGCGTGGCCGAAGGGGCCGACTCGACAGCTACCACACGGGCGAAGTTGGCTGAGAGCTGTCGGGCGAAGAGGCCGACTCCGGCGAAGAGGTCCCAAGCGAGAGCGCCTTGATGATTGGCGACAACTCGCTCCACGAGAGAATCCACCAGCCAGCGGTTGACCTGGAAAAATGCTCCATGGTTTACGCGATAGTCGAAGCCGGCGGCTCGATAGTCAAGCGATGCTACGCCCCACTGCGCCAGCGTTTGTGGCGGCTGACCGAGACGGCCCTCAGTCACTAGCTCAGCGCCAGTGAGCGCGGGAATATGTTCATGCCACGCCTTCGCCAGTGCATCGAATCGCAGCTTGGCCGGGTTTGCGGTGAAGACAGTGGCCAGCAGCGCGGTTTCTTCCGCATCGCAGAAGAGTGCAATCTCGGTGGGACGTTGCGCTGGGGCAAGCTTATGCACAATCGGAGCAAAAGCCGACGCTGCCTCAACCAGCAACGGCGCGGCTATGGGGCATTCGCGCATGGGGACGACCGAGTGAGAACGACGGCCGCGATAGCCTGGGTTTCCTGCCGTGTCGAAAGCCAGGCGGATGCGGTTGCGATAAGCCCAGGGATTTCCGGAGAGTACGGCGATCTCCGCAGGCACAGCCACGCCGCCGCGCTCCAGGGTTTCGCGCAGGATGGTTTGCTTGAAGGCCAGTTGGGTTGCATAGACTGCGTGTTGGTAGTGGCAGCCGCCGCAAACGCCGAAGTGGGGGCAGGCGGGTGTGATGCGTTCCGGCGCCGCGCGGACAATCTCGTTGGCCTCGGCGGTTGCGTAGCCGGGCTTGCTCTGCGTGATACGCACTTGCGCCTGCTCGCCGGGCAAAGTAAGCGGAACAAAAACCGCTTTGCCCTCCAGACGAGCAAGGAATGATCCGCCATAGACTGGTTTCTCGATTTCGACGATCTGCGGCTCTGCGAGTCTGACCACGCTCTGTGCCCTATCCTTTCCACGTTCTTTTCGGAAAGCGTGGGGAACTTCAGCAGAATGTTTTCGAATCGGCGTCATTGCTGGCTCATGTAAAAAAGGCTGAGGCGAGGCAGGTTGTAGTGCACCAGCAATTGCTTCTGCACAAATTGCCGCTCCACCTGGCGCAACTGCACGGCTCCCATGCGACTGCGGTAGGGCGCGAGTTCGCGCGCCGCGTGCGCCTTCAAGCCTACCAACAGTTCCTCGGGAGCCGCGGCGGTCAACGCGGCAAAGAGCTTTTCTTCAAGCACGGTGAGGGTAAGTTCTAGCGATTCGAGGTCCAGCTTCTGAGCTTTAATTCCCTGCGCAGTACCGGCGAGTTCGCGCAGGCGAGCGGCGGTTGCGGCGCAGGCTTCGGGAGCGACCGTAGACGCATCGAGCGCCACGGCGGCTGCTTCCAGGTGAGCGGCTACACGCTCCTGTTCGAATCCCGATTCGCGTTCGGCGTTGGTTGTGTCGGGAGCTGTGCCGACTGAGGCTTCGCGGAGTTCCTCGGCGGCAACCATCACCGCCTGCGCGCACCAGGCCAGGCCATTGATGCGCCGCATTCGGCCACGCTTTTGCCGCGCCTCATATTTGTCGAAGGCCGCGTCGATGCCGCGCAGCACGGCTTCCAGCGGAACGCCAGCCTCGCGCCAGGTCTCGATCAGCGCCCAATCCAGCGTGGACAGCAACAGCAGCGCTCCGCGCCGCTGCTGGAAGCGATCTTCGATTTCGGTGAAGTAGTTGAAGTAGTTCAGCACGGCGTGCGCCTCAGCGCTGCTTGGCGGGGCGGTTGCGCTCATAGAGGATCAGCAGGCCGTCGAGGGTGAGCATGTCGTCGATCTCGGTGATGAAGCGCGAGTCCTCGGCAATTTGCCGCGCCAAGCCGCCGGTGGCGATGACGCGCGGCTTCTGGCCCAGCTCGGTGACAATACGCTCCAGAATGCCGTCCACCAAACCGATATAGCCGAAATAAAGTCCGCTTTGCAGGTGGGTGACGGTGTTGGTGCCGATGACCTTGGCGGGGCGCTTGATGTCTACGCGGCTCAATCGCGCGGCGTGCGAGAAGAGCGCATCGGCGCTGAGGCCAAGGCCGGGCGCAATTGCCCCGCCCAGGTACTCGCCCTTGGCCGAGATTACGTCGAAGGTGGTCGCCGTGCCGAAGTCCACCACGATGCAAGGGCCGCCGTAGCGCTCGAAGGCGGCAACGGAGTTTACCAGCCGGTCGGCACCCAGGTCCGCGGGGTTATCTTGCAGCACTGGCATTGCGGTTTTGATGCCCGGCTCAACAAAGAGCGGCTTGGTGTGGAAGTAATCTTCGCAGACCCGGCGCAGCGTGCCTTCCACCGGCGGCACCACCGAGGAGATAATGATGTGCGAGACTTGGCTTGGTGACAACCTGTTCATTTCAAAGAGGTTGACAAAGAAGACGCCATACTCGTCGGCGGTTTGCGAACGATGCGTGGTGATGCGCCAGTGCGCCGCGAGCTCGGGTTTTGAACCTTCGAGCTTGTAAAGCCCCAGCACCGTATTTGTATTGCCGACATCGATGGCTAACAGCATGGTGTTCTCAGCTTATCTCGGTGGCGCGAATTCCGCCGGTTTGCACAGTTATGACTCCCGAATTCGTATGCACTAGCAGGAAGCCATACTCGTCGAGGCCGGCAGTCACGCCCGTGCAGGCTTGCTGACCGTGCACCTCGACGCGCCGACCGCGAATCCATGTCGAGGCCTGCTCGACGCGCGCAGGAATCATGATCGCCGCCGCCGGATC
>Ga0181520_10001916_pt1 | contig 40716 bp, 26 predicted proteins | sample PEATcosm2014_Bin_29_FD_132451 | JGI IMG/M metagenome (GOLD analysis project Ga0181520, IMG submission 132451) | Peatland microbial communities from MTU Mesocosm Facility, Houghton, MI, USA - PEATcosm2014_Bin02_30_metaG | ecosystem: Environmental > Terrestrial > Soil > Wetlands > Peat | place... | reverse complement strand
GAGCGCAAGATTGGACAACAAGCTCTGGATATCGATTTTTTGGGAAGAGCCTTCAAGCGTGTAAAGGAGTCGCGCCGGAAGAACATCGCGGCTGGCGCGAAAGCATCTACGGAGAGATCCGAAACATGATGCAGCTTGAGGGCTTCCAGGCCAGCCACGCTTGCGACATCGCACGCGTGAGCCGGGCCGGCTTCTACCGCCATTACGAAGAGCACGAGCCGCGCCAGTCGGACGTCGCGCTGCGCGACTTCATCCAGCAGATCGTGCTGGAGAATCGCTTCTACGGGTATCGCCGCGTGGCCGCGGAATTGGGTCGCCGGGGAGTGGTGGTGAACCGCAAGCGCGTGTTGCGGCTCATGCGCGCCGACAACCTGCTGGCCGTGCGCAAGCAGCGCTTCGTCTTCACGACGGATTCCCAGCATGGCTATGCGGTGTATCCGAACCTGGCCGCCCGAGTGACTCTCACCGGCGTGAATCAACTGTGGGTGGCCGATATCACCTACGTGCGCTTGCGAGAGACGTTCCTGTATGTGGCCATCGTGATGGACGCCTACTCGCGGCGGGTGGTGGGTTGGGAACTCACCGAGGATCTGCGCGCGGAACTGACGCTCGCCGCGCTGGACCGGGCGTTGGCGGACCGCCCCATCGAGCCGGGCATTGTGCATCACTCCGACCGCGGGGTGCAGTACTGCTGCCATGCGTACGTGGAAAGACTCCAGGCGCACGGTTTCGTCATCAGCATGAGTCGCACGGGCAATCCCTACGACAACGCCAAAGCCGAATCGTTTATGAAGACCTTGAAATCCGAAGAGGTTTACCTACACCAATACCGCGACCAGGAGGAAGCGCGCGCCTCCCTCCAACTCTTCATTGAAGAGGTCTATAACCGAAAACGGCTGCACTCCGCGCTGGGCTATTTACCACCGGACACCTTCGAGCAGCGCAATCCCTCCGGCCCCGGCGTTGACGGAGGACCTACCCAATGAGTTTTCCGAGGCATGGGGAAATCTATCGGTCCGATGTGATCTCCAAAACCATCCAAGACTGGGGGCCGGGAGCCGCCTCCCGTTGGTCGGCCCCGGGGCCCAGCCAAAGGACGCGACGGAAGGGGCGCGCCCTGCTCATCGTCCGCGATGAGTTTCCAGTCGGCTATTCCTTGGCGGGTTGCTCTCCAGCAGAGCCCGCCTCCGCTTCACCAACCGCCCTCAGTATGCACTGGGGAAGGGGCGCTGGCAATTGCCTGCCAGCGAATGGTAACCTGTCCCTAGTTTCCGTGTCTCAGGCAAGGGGTGCAGTCCAGTCCGTCACCGGTTTGTGTCACCGGTTTGTGTCTCGTCCGTCACCGGTTTGTGGTTTGTGGTTTGTCAAACGACGATCTCCAGCATGTGTCGAGCGACCTGCTAATCCGCATTCTCGCCTCCCTGGGCTATCGCGTGAAGATTTCGGTGGTCAGATCCGGCGCCGCCGCGTAGGTGGCCTGCTTGGCGAGGATGGCAGCGCGCCGCACTGGCTTCCGGGGCGAACTGCTTCCGGATGCGGGGCAAAATGGCAAAATGGGGCAAAATGGGGGGGCAAAATGGCGGCAAAATGCGGCGGCAAAATGGGTCGGGGCAAAATGGGCAAAATGGGTCGGGCAAAATGGGGCAAAATGGGTCAGCCTGAACTGCGCGATTTCTTACAGCGCGAAACAAATGGCGCAGTTCAGGCTGACGCATTTTCTCCATTTTCTCTCTGCAACCCGATGAAGACGTCTCTCGGATACGAGAGGCAGTGCGAGACCCGGCGAACCGTCCGAACGAACGACGTGCGTTGCGGAATCGAGCCACCGTTCTGCTCCGTAAATTTGACCCGCAGATTGCTCGATAGCCTTCTTGCGCCAGCGCAGCCAGGCTACAGCCGGGTCTTTCGCGCTGCTCACGTCGATGTCTTTCACGCTGAACACGATGAGATCCGGCTCCAAGACAACAAGAATGTCGCACAGTTCCTTGCCGGGCCCTCCCCTGGGATTTGCGTAACTCCAGAGGGAGAGAAAAGACGCTCTGCAAGCGCTGTAAACGAAACGTTCGGATAGGTTCAAGCCCTGGTTCATATCGATCCGGATGATACCGTTTTCGGAGGATCGGCGCTACTGGTTATAGAGCACCCGACATCGGGCACTGTATACACGCGATCCGCTGATTTTTCGACGAGCGGACCATCAATCTTCGGGATAGGGAACGAGAAACGCGCTTGCGCCTGGCTTGCGGCGTTCCGCAGGTTACATTGCCGGTGGCGTTCACAGGCGGCGGGATCATCTTGAGAGCCGGCGGCTCAGGTTTATCGCGGCGCTCCGTTAAACTCGCTTACTGCGTCGAACATCGCCAGGATGTTGGCGACCGGTGTTCCCGCCTGCACATTATGGATGGTGTTGAACACAAATCCGCCGCGCGGGGCGAAGATTTCACAGCGCCCCAATACCTGCTTGCGCACCTGGCCGGGCGATCCGAACGGCAGCGTTTGCTGGGTATCTACACCGCCGCCCCAGAAGGTGAGGCGATCGCCGTAGCGCGCCTTTAGTTCGGCGGCGTCCATGCCCACGGCCGAGCATTGCACCGGGTTCAGAATCTCGAACCCGGCCTCGATGAAAGAGGGAAGGAAGCGCGCCACCGAGCCGCAAGAGTGCTTGAAGCAACTCCATCGGGTGTTCTTGTGAATCCAGTCGAGCAGGCGCTTGTAGTATGGGAAATACAGCTCGCGGAACGTCTGGGCGGAGCAGAAGGACGAAGTTTGGGAGCCAAAATCGGTTCCGCAGATGAAGACTGCATCCACCGCGCCGCCCACCGCGGCGTGAATCCGCGCGAGGTTGCCAATGGCAATCTCGCATTGCCCCTCGAAGATCCGGTGGATGTACTCCCGCCGGTTGCTGGTGGCCATGTACCACTCGGCCACGTCGCGGATTCCCTTGGGATGCTTCAGGAACGGGGCTGGAACCAGGGCGATGTCGCCGAACGCCGTACCGCCGAAGTTGGCCATCACCGCGCGTCCGGTGGCCGAGGCGCGCTCCACTTCCTGGCGAAAGTACTGCACGTCCTCGTCCCCGATGGGAGCGAATTCCTCGAGGTTATCGTCGGGATTCAGCCGGTCCTCGTCAATGGGCGGCTGGCGCACGATGGCGTCGAAGAAATAGCCATCGCGCGGCATGCGGCCGCTGGGCGCGACGCTCGTGTCGCCCTGGGGATAGATCAGAGTGTCGCCGCTCGAATCCACAATGACCCGGAAATCCTCCGAGACCAGCACTTCGAGGCCATCCGGCATGCGCCAGGGCTTCCAATCGTGGTTGGAGAAGCCGAACATGGTTTTGCGGGGGAACACGCCTTCGACGTCAAGCCCCAGGGCGGTTTGCAGATCCTCTTCCAACAAACCGAGCATCTGGTATGGCTCGTGGATCTTGACCGGCCGATTCTCCAGTCCGAAGTGACGGCGGAGCGCCGAAACGCAAGTGGCATGCATCCCGGTGACGCCGGTGCTGCCGAAATCGATCGGCACACGGTCCGGCTGGCGATGGTTCAGTGCGGCTAGGACTCGCTCTTTCCTGGTCATGGGACACTCCGGTGCGAGACTCCGTTGAATTCATGCACGGCATCCAGCATGGCGACGATGTTCTCCACCGGCGTGCCGGCCTGCAGGTTGTGAATCGCGTTGAACACGAAACCGCCGCCGGGCGCGAAGATTTCGCAGCGGCGCAACACTTCCTCCCGCACCTCTCGCGGGGCGCCGAAAGGCAGGGTCTTCTGCGTATCCACGCCCCCACCCCAAAACACCAGGCGAGAACCGTACTTGCGCTTCAGCCCGGCCGGCTCCATGCCGGCCGCCGAACACTGCACCGGGTTGACGATATCGAACCCGGCTTCGATGAAGCTCTCGAGAAACCGCTCCACGCTCCCACAGGAATGTTTGAAGCATTTCCAGGCGGTATTGGCGTGCACCCAGCCGTTGACGCGCTGGTAGTAGGGGAGCCACAGCTCGCGGAAGGTGGCGACGGAACAGAACGCCGAAGTCTGCGTGCCGAAATCCGTGCCGCAGACAAACAGGCAGTCCACCGCGTCGCCGATGCGGGCGTGGACGCGCGCCAGGTTGGCGATGCCGATTTCGCACTGGCGCTCGAAGACGCGGTGGATGTAGCCGCGCCGCGTCCGCGTCGACATGTACCACTCCGCGACGTCGCGGATGCCCTTCGGGTTTTTCAGAGACGGCGCGGGAACGAGCGCGATGTCGCCGAACGACGTGCCGCCGAAGCTCCCCACCACGCCACGGCCGCTCGCGGCCGCGGCGGCCACGGAGCGCTCGATATGGGCCAGATCTTCTTCGGAAATCGGCGCGAACTCCTCCAGGTTGTCCGCCGGGTCGAGTTTCTCATCGTCGATTTCGGGCTGCCGGATGATGTTGTCGAAGAAGGCGCCGCCCACCGTCATGCGCCCGCTCGGGGCCGCCGCTTCGTCGCCCTGGGGATAGATCAGAATGTCGCCATTGGGCTCCATTCTGGTTCGGAAATCGCCGGGCACGAGCACATCCAGGCCGTGGAAATTCCACTCTTTCCAGTCCGCGGCGGGAAAGCCGAATTTCGTCTTGCGAGGAAACACGCCGGTGACATCGAGCCCCATCGCCGCGCGCAGATCGTCCTCCACCAGACCCAGCATCTGACCGGGTTCGTGTACCTTCACTGGCCCCGGGGTTAACCCATAGTAGTCGCGCAAGGCCGCCACGCAACTGACGTGGACGCCGGTCACCGACGTGCTTCCGAAATCCAACGGAATCCGATCCGGTTCGCGGTGGGCCAAGGCGCTGCGCAACCTGTCGCGCGAGGTGACGCTGATTTTACTCAACAGGCGATTTATATCACGACTCGACGCTACGGACGGGCCGCGGCGATATCGAAGCGCACTGTCCCACTAAGAGGAGTGTTCCGCGATGAGCCTCCCACGAAGACCTTATACTCGCCCGGCAGGAGATCCCAATCGTCCTTATCCACGTTGAAGATGGAAAGGTGCAGGGGATCGACCTTCAGGGTGACGACTTGGCTCTCACCGGCGGCCAGTAGAATCTTATCCCAAGCCACCAGGCGCTTCGGCGGCTCACCCGCGTTTGGGGGCAACGAAACGTAGACCTGCGCGACCTCCGCGCCGGCCGTTTTGCCGGTGTTCCTGACGTTGAAGGTCACTGTCAGGTTCCGACCGGACGCGGCGGCCTTGATCCGTGAGTAGGAGAAGGTGGTGTACGAAAGGCCGAAGCCGAACGGGAACAACGGCTCCTTATTCTCCGCGTCGAACCACTTATAACCAGTCTTCAGACCCTCTGTATAGTCGACATCGAAGGGCGCGGGTCCGCGGCCGCCGCCCCGGCCCGCGGGCGCGGTCTGAGAAGGCTGGGCCGAAGATCCCGGGAGAACCGGATGAGGCAGGTCGGCCTCGCTCTTGGGGAAGGTGACGGGCAACTTGCCCGACGGGTTGACGGAGCCGAACAGAATGTTGGCGGTAGCCTCGGCGCCGCGAATGCCCGGATACCAGACCTCCAGGACACCGCTCACCTTATCGATCCAAGGCATGGTCACAGGACCGCCGGTCTCCAGGACGACGATGGTGTGCGGATTGGCCGCTGCGATCTGAGTGACGAGCTGGTCCTGGTTATCGGGCAGCGAAAGGCTCGTCACGTCGCGGCCCTCGGACGTGTGCTGGTTCACAAACACGATCACCACTTCCGACGCCGCGGCCAGTTTTGCAGCCGAGATGGGGTCCGTGCCCGCGTCGTAGTTCACCTTGGCCTGGGCCGCTTTTTCGCGGATCGCCTTCAAAGGCGCGGAGGGATGCCATACGGGACCGCGGCCCGGAACGGGATTGCCGCCAGCCGCATCCACCTGGTCGGAACCGCCTCCGGAGAGAACTCCCACATCGGCGTGCGACCCGATGACCGCGATCGACTTGATGACGCCCGCCTTCAGCGGCAGTTGCCCGCCGGCGTTCTTGAGCAGCACGGCGCTCCGCTCGGCGACCCGCTGCGCCACTTCGGCTCCAGTGAACGGATTGACCGGGTGCGCGGAGGGAGGATTATCGAAGATCCCAAGGGCAAACTCGGTCCGCAAGATCCGGTGGATCATGTCATTCAGGCGGGACATGGGAACTTCGCCCTTCTCCAGGGCCGTCTTGAGGGCATCGCCGAAGTACCTGCCGGTGGGCATTTCCTGATCGAATCCGGCGAGAGCGGAGGGAACCGCGCTGTGGGCGGCGCCCCAGTCCGACATGACCCAGCCTTCGTATCCCCACGCTCTCTTCAGGACGTCGTTCAGCAGGTAGGGACTCTCGCAAGCGTATACGCCATTGAGTTTGCTGTACGCGCACATCACCGTCCCCACGTTTGATTCCTTTATGGCGATTTCAAATGCCAGCAGATCGGTCTCGCGCAGGGAGCGCCGGTCCAGGTTGGCGCTGTAAATGGTGCGGCCATTCTCTTGATCGTTGACGGCATAGCGGTTGATATTGCCGATGACCAGTTGGTCCTGGGTTCCCTTCAGTGCGTGGCCGAGCATCTCGCCGATCGCGATGGGGTCTTCGCTCCAGCACTCGAAGTTGCGGCCGTTGCGCGGTTCGCGGATGAGATTGGCGGTTCCGCCAAGGGACACGTTGAAACCCAAGTCGCGGGTCTCTTTGCCGATCAGCGCCCCGTACTCATAAGCCAACTTCACGTCCCAGGTGGCGCCGGCCGCGAGCGACGAAGGCAACGCCGTGGCATAGCGGCCCCTCCGCCCGGTGTTGGCCACCCCGGATCTGCCATCGGTCATCTGGAAATCGGGGATTCCCAATCGGGGAATGCCTGGAATGAAGCCCGCTCCGCCCAGCGACTGCGCGGGCTGGGGGGTAGTCTGCCCCGAGTAAGAAGCGCCCCCGTGGACCAAGCCCAGTTTCTCATCGAGGGTCATTTGCTCCATGACCAGGTCGGCGCGCCGGTCCGGCGGCAGACTCTTGTCCATCCAAGGACCCGTTGGCGGCTGTCCGCGGCCCTGCGCGAAAGCAGAAGGCAGCGCGGCGTTCAGAAGCATGACCGCGATCCCAACAATCATGAGTAAATTCCGCACCACTGTCCCGGAGGTTATCAAATTCGAAGCGTCCGTGGCGAAGCCGCCTCTTTTCGAACGCCCATTCCGGATGGTGGGTCACCTGCTAGCGCCTCCCGGTTCGGGACGGGCGCGGCGATCTCGCGCGATCTAGACAATGACGGCTGGGTCTATGCTGAACGGAACCCCGCGGGTCCAAAATGAAAATGGAAAGGAGCATTTCCCATGTCTGAAATTGCGTTCACGAGGCGAGGGCTGATAGGGGCCGCCGGAGCGGCGTGCCTCTCGGGCGCGGCCGGCCGCGCCGCCCCGAGGAGCGCGTGGCCGCTCAGGGAAGGCAGCGCCACGCCCAAGCTCTGCATGTTGTCGGGACCCACCGCCGACGAGCGCGCCATGCGCCGCATCACCCAGCTCGGCGTCAACCACGCGATCATGAGCGGGCCGCGCCTTCCCTGGGAGGAAGCCCAGCTCCGGCAAATCATGGAGCGCTTTCAAAAGGGAGGGCTCACGGTCTCCAACATGATGATTGACGGCTTCCCGAACACGATTTACGGGAAGGCAGGTAGGGACCGGGAGATCGAGAACATTCAGAAATCGATCCGCGCCGCCGGCCGCGCCGGTCTCCCGGTGATCGAATACAACTTCTATGCGCACCGCGCTACCGAAGGCTATTTCGACGAAATTGGCCGGGGCGGCGCGGGGATGCTCTCGTTCGACTACGACAAGATTAAGGACCTGCCGCCCCTGCCGGAAGAGGGGGCGCACAGCATCGATGAGATGTGGGCCAATGTCACCTACTTCTTGAAAGCGGTGGTTCCGGTGGCAGCCGAGTCGCGCGTGCGGCTGGCGCTGCATCCCAACGACCCGCCCGCGCCCATCAGCCGGGGTTCCGGGCAGATCATGGGCAGCGTGGAGGGTTGGCAGCGGCTGGTAAGCATCGTGCCGAGCCCGTACAACGGCATTACCTTCGATTGCGGCGTGACGCGTGAGATGGGTCACGACCCAGTGGAGGCCTGCCGCTATTTTTCCAAGCGCGACTGCATCAACCACGTGCATTTCCGCAATGTGGTCATGCGCAAGCCGCGCGAGAAGTACACGGAAGTCTTCCCGGACGAGGGCGAGGTCGACATGGCCGCGGTGATGAAGGAACTGGTCCGGCAGAAATACTCGCGGCTGATCTATCCTGAGCACCCGCGTGGTCTGGACTACGACCGTGAACGCGAAGGCAGCGGAGATTACGCCGGGTGGGTGTTCAACGTGGGATACGCCCGGGCAATGCTGCAGGGGGCGCTGGACGTCTGAAGGGGGGGCGCGCCGGCAGTCGTTCCGAACGCTACTCCAGCGCGAACCGTCGCGCGTCCCGGAACCGCTCCCGTCCGCCCTTCGCCGCGGTCAGTTCCAGTGGCTCACCGATTGCCACAGCAGCCTTGCGTGGAATAAGCTGGTTGCGGACATCTTCATCCTGTATCAGAAGCCGTGGAGCCGGATATGCGAATCAAGTCCATCTGTCTGCTCTTTCTCCTCGCCCCACCGCTGCGCTTTGCGCACGCGCAAGGCGCCGTGCCCACGTTCCAGCACGCCGCCGGCCAGGGCGCCTATACTCTCGCCGGCAGCGATCCGGCGCAGGGCGGCGCCACCACTATCCCCACAGTGCTTGTTCCTATCACGCTCTCCTTTGACGCGAAGAAGATCGCCGGCAAGCCCTTCATCATGGACGCGGCGCCAGACGTACCACGCGTCCTCCGCTCGCCCGTCTTCTCCAGGTTCGCCTTCCCCTCCGGCGGCGCCACGCAGTACGCCGACGCCATGCTGCGCGCCACCTTCCCCAAGGCTGACGGGTGGCATACGCTGCTCGGCAAGCCAGAGGTGAAGCCCGTGAAGATCACCGTCCCCGTTGGCTGCGGCTACGTCCTCACCTCGAAGAGGACCGGTGGTTCCTTCGCTGTGGTTGACGTCGAGTTTCTGCAAAAGGAGCTCTTCAAGCAACTTCCCAAACAGGCAGGCAAGCTCGTCATCGGCATGACGCATAACACCACTTACTACGCCGACGGCGACGCAACGGAGTGCTGCTCCTGGGGAACGCACGGCGTCGACTCCGCCACTGAGAACTCCTTCGTGCTCGGCACGTACCTCCATGCCGCGCCCGCCGTCGTCGAAGACGGCGACGTGCAACCGCTCACCCAGCAACTCGCGGAGTTCATCAACGATCCGCTGCACGATCCCCTGCTCCACGGGCGCAACGCCAAGGCTCCGGGAAACACCTTTCCCGGCTGGATGCGTCCGGCCTCGATGCGCCCGGGAGATCAGGGCGGCTGCGGTGGCACGGGCGTCGCTTCCGCCTACTACCTTCTCGAACCCACGAATACGAATCTCAAGAACAACATTCCTGCATCGAAGGCCTTTGTCGCCAGTGTAAATGGAACCTCCTATCACCTGCAGAATGTAGCCCTACTGACCTGGTATACCGGCGTCTGGGAAGGCCTCGGCGATACTTACAGCTTCCCGGACGCGCAGGCGCTCCCGGAGCCCGCCAAGCCGTGCCCGGCGCGTGGCAGAGGTTTTGGCGCAGGCGGCGCATCCGGACCTCCCAAGCCCACGGTCGCGGCGGTCCCGATGAGCGGCCCGCATAACGGCCATCGGCTAATCGGCTACTGGGCCGGCTACGGCGGCCCGGGTTCCACCATCCCGCTCCGGGAAGTTTCGCCGCAGTGGGACGTCATCATCGTCGCCTTCTCCACGCCGGATCAGAAAGCGCCGGAAGGGACGATGCAGTTCCGCACGCCCGCGGGTCTTGATCCGGAACAGTTCAAGGCCGACATTGCCTACTTGAAGCGCCAAGGCAAGAAGGTCATGATTTCCCTCGGTGGAGGCGGCCAGCACTTCACGCTCGCCGATCCGAAGCGCGTCCCGGACTTCGTCTCCTCAGTCGCCGGCATCGTCGCCGAGTACGGTTTCGACGGCATCGACATGGACTTCGAAAGCCCGTCTCTCTCGATCGACCCCGGAGACACGGACTTCAAGCATCCCGCCACGCCATCTATCGTGAACCTTATCTCGGCCCTGCGCCAGTTGCGCGATCACTTCGGTCCCTCCTTCATGATCAGCCTCGTGCCCGAAGGTACCCAGATTCCCTCTGGGTACCCCAGCTATGGCGGCCAGTTCGGCTCCTATTTGGCCATCACCTACGCCATCCGCGACATCCTTTCCTTCATTGATGTGCAGGACTACAACACCCCGCCGCTTGAAGGTCTCGACGGCGAGATCTATCAGCCCGGCTCCGTGGACTATCACGCCGCCATGACAGAACTCCTGCTGCACGGCTTCAGCGTCGGGGGCGATCCCAAGCGTTTCTTCCCGCCGATGCCGGCCGATGAGGTCGCTGTCGGCTTCCTCACCGGAGACACAACCCCCGGAATCGTCAGTCAGGCTATGGACTACATCATCACGGGCAAGGCCCCCGCCGGGACTAGGTACAAGCTGCGCGAGCCCACCGGCTACTCCGACTTGATCGGCGCCATGTTCTGGACCATCGACGCCGACCGCCGTGGCAACTACAATTTCTCCAACGTCGTCGGCCCCGAACTTCATAGCTATCCGGCAAGTAAGTAGTCGTAGGGCGGCAGCGAGGAAGCGCCGGCTGTCTCCGAGGCGTCTGGTTATGCGGTCGTTCGGAAAATGGCGACACGGCCCTCGATGCACCGTAGCTCGGGTTGACAGGCGGAAGCGCCTGTCCCACATCGGAGGGTGGAGTGTGAGATATGCGGATTAACCGTCAGTAGCGGTAGCGATTAGGGGTCGTCCCTATTGCCATGGGTGCTCGTACCTCGGGCAGGTGACGCAGTGGTCTTCGAAAGCGGCGCGCGTAGCGGTGGGTGAGAAGCTATTCCTTTCTTTGGGACCCTACGCGGATGGTAATCTCGGCCGTACGGGACTTTCCGCCGGCGTCCACCGCGCGGGCGGCGATGGTGTGGACCCCCGGGCCCAAATCGGTGAAGGTATACTCGAACGGTTCCTGGCGGGCGACGAACAAGACCTTGCCGCCGATGCAAAACTCGACCCGGTCGATCTTCCCATTCGGGTCGGACGCCTTCACCAGCGCCGCCACCGGCGCGGCGTACTCCCGATCAAGCGGGAGAGGCCGGACAAATCGCACGTTGGGAGGAATGTCGCCGTTGTTCGATTGGGCGTAGAACCAGTCCCTCAGCTCGGGAATCTGCTGCGTCTTTTCCTGCACTCCGCCATGGTTGGTACTGGGAAAGATAGTGAACCGCGGGTTCACGCCCGTTACCCACGTCGCTGCCCCTTGCGGATCTCCGTTAGCTGCCCGAATCCGCGACACATTGGCCGTGAGTTGTTCCAGGCTGTTGGCGCTGTCCTCAATGCCGATGGTGGCCCAGATAGGCGTATTCTTGAGCACTTCGGGATCGAGCGCGCCTCCGGCGGCTGCCTGCGGGTTGGCGGCCGCGAAAAAACCGGGCCGCTGCTGCAGGTAATTCCAGATTCCCGCGCCGCCCATCGAGAAACCCATCAGGTATATGCGCTGCGGGTCAATGGGAAACTCTTTTAGCAGCCCGTCGATGATGTCGAAGACCGCCTGGCGCCGCGCTGGTCCGCTCCATCCGCCGGTTCCGCCCACCGGCGCAAACAGGAAGGTGGGCTCCCGCTGCACGTCGCGGTCGTATTCGTGCCACCATTGCAGGCCGCTTTCTTTCAGAATCCTCTCGTGTGTGATGCACTCGTCGCAACTGCCGTGCAGGTAGACGGCCAGCGGGTATTTGCGGCCCGGTTCCAGATTCCGCGGCACGTACACCACATGTTTTAATGTCTCACCGCCGGAACTTGTGTGTTCGCGGAATTGAAACTCCCTGGGATGGGGACCGGTCTGAGCCAGAGCCGGGCCGCAGGCAAAGCCGATCAGGCCTGCAAACAGAAGACTCGCCATTTGGAACGTTCTCGATTGCGGATTCATAGATGCCGTGGTCCTCTCGTTTTCGGATTCTTCTCCATTTTGGGACAGGTACAGCCGCGCGTCGACCGGCCCCTTCGATGATCACCACTATAGTTCAAGGCCGCCCGAGGCGCCGACGGCTACACCTCGAAAGCGCGGCGCACAGCATGATTCCACACTGGCGGTCCATCTCCAGTAAAATGGACGCAGAATGAGTATGGCCCGTGCGGATGCCGGAGGCGCCGCCCTACCGGCACGCCATCGCCCTCAAAATCGCGAGAACGTAAACCCGACGTTGGATGGAAAAGCCAAAATGGAAATCTTCGGTAAGAATCCCATGAAGACCTTTGCGCAAATCCTCATGCCGCTGCTGTTGGTGAGCATCCTTCCGGCCCAGGAACGGCCGTGGCAGCGAATCTCCGATCCCGCCGCCGCGCAACTCGCGGCGGAATTCGCCTCGCCGCCCTCGGAATACAGCTCGCAATTCGACTGGGGCTTCAGCGACAAGCTCACCCGCGAAGCCATGGGAGCCATCCTCGACCATGCCAAATCGCTGGGCGTAATGGGTGCTTTCGTCGAGCCCAAGGTCGGCGCCTCCCCCTACCTCTCCGCCGGCTACTTCCAGGCAGTGAAGATTCTGGTGGAGGAGGCCAGGAAACGCGATATGCATCTGTGGTTCGACGATGACGGCGGATATCCCTCCGGGTTTGCCGGCGGCAAATTCACCAACGAGCGCCCGGACTTGCGCATGCAGGCCCTGGCTTCTCCACAGCGCGTCCCGGTCTCCGCCGGCCAGCAGTACTCCTACCAGCTCGATCCTCGAACCATCTGCGTACTGGCTGTCAACCTCGACACCGGCGCCACGCAGGCGCTCGATAGTTCGTCGGGGACCGTGAACTGGAGGGCGCCCGCGGGCAACTGGGAAATCGTTCTGCCCCGCTCCCAGTTCCGCTCCGGCCCCACGCGCTCGGCCAACAACCAGACCGGCGCGAAGGACGGCACGCACTCGCTCATGGATTACCTGAATCCCGAGGCGGACAAACTCTTCGTCGAGTGGACCTTCGATGCCTATAAGCAGGCCGTCGGCGACGAATTCGGAAAAACGGTCCTGGGCTTCCGGGGCGACGAGCCGGCCTTCGGCTTCAACCCCTGGTCGCCCGCGCTCCTGGCCGAGTTCCAGAAGCGCAAAGGTTACGACTTGCGTCCCTACCTGGCGAAGATCGCCGCCATCAGTATCGGCGGGCGCGGATCCACTGCGCCACCGAGCGTCAATCTCGACGAGAGCCACCGGGTGTATGCGGACTATTCCGACGTGTGGTCCGATCTCTTTGGCGAGAACTTCTTCGGCGCGGAAGGCAAATGGTGCTCCCAGAATCATGTCGAGATGCAAACCCACATCGAACACGAGGAAATCCTGCCGCAGCTCGCCATCGCCGACGGCGATTTCTTCAAGTGCATGCGCGGGATCCAGGTGCCCGGCGTGGACACGATCTGGCACCAGATCTGGCACGATGTGGTGGCCGATTTTCCCAAGCTGGCCTCCTCGGCGGCGCATCTGAACGGGCGCCCGCGAGCGATGACCGAGGCTTTTGCGGCCTATAATCCGCAACCCGACTTCAAGGAAGCCGGGTGGATTCTCAATCACCTTCTGGTCGAAGGCATCAGCCGCATCGAATACATGGGCATGGGCGGAGCAGGGCCGGGCCGCGGCTTTTACAGCGATCCCGGCTTTCCCGCGCTCTCCGCCCATGTCAACCGTGCCGGCTACGTGCTCGGTGAAGGCCGCCCCACCGCGCAAATCGGCGTTTATATTCCTTCGAGCAGCTTCTGGTTCAACGACTCCGCCGCGAACACCGCCTTCCTAGCCATCGTCCACCAGCTCCTCCAGCGCCAGCGCGACCTCGACTACGTGGACGAATACGCACTGTCGAAAACGCTCAAGCTCGATGGGCGGGACTTGGTCAACTTGAGTGGGCAGGCTTATCGCGCCATTTTGATTCCGCCGGTGGACGCGATCTCCCGTGCCGCGTTGGACAACCTGCGCGCCTTCGCCAAGGCCGGCGGCAAGGTCGTCTTTTTCGGAAGCGCGCCCCAGCTGGTCATGGACAAGAACTTTCTCACGGCTACCGGGCCCGCCGACATAAGCTGGGCTACGCTCGAACCGGCGCTCGAAATCACTCCCCAAGTTCTGGCAGCCCTGCCCGCGCCAGACGTTGCGACCGACCAGGCCACGACGTGGCTCAAGTATAATCACCGCCGCCTGAAGGACGCCGACCTGTACTTCTTCTTCAACGAAGGCGAGCAACCGTTGTCGCTAAAGACGACCGTCGCCAACAGCGGCACGGCGAAGCAGGCGCAACAGTGGGACACTACCAGCGGGAAAATCGCGCCTTGGGCCGGCGCCACATTCGCCTACGGCAAAACTACGCTCCCGCTTGAACTCGAGCCCTGGGGCACGAAGATCGTGGTAATCAACTCCAAGTAGATGAAGACAGCTCCCTGCCGCCGCTGAAGCCAGGCCGCCGACTCTGAGTCAGTTCTCCGCCGCCGCAGCCAAACAGCCGCTTCACGCATCGGATAAGGAACACGCACATGAAGACCCGCCTTCTTACCGTACTAGCGGCGCTCTCGCTGCTCTACGCGGCAACCAAGAAGAACAGCCCCCCTTTCGGAGCAGACTGGCCGGCTTACGGAGGAGGCTCGCTGGACATCCGCTACTCGAGTCTGAAGCAGATCAACCGCTCGAATGTCGCCAAACTGCAGGTGGCCTGGAGCTACGACGCGGCCGATGGATCGGGCGCCACGGAGACCCAGCCCATTGTGGTAGACGGGGTTCTGTTCGGCCTTACCCCCAGGCACAAAGTCGTGGCGCTGGACGCCGCCACGGGGAAGCTGCTGTGGCGGTTCGATTCGGGCGTCGTGGGGCGGGGAGCCAATCGCGGGGTCGCCTATTGGGCTTCCGGGAGCGACCGGCGCATATTCGCATCGGTTCAGAGTTACGTGTATGCGATTGACGCCTCCACGGGCAAACTCATCGCCAGCTTCGGCAAGGAAGGGCGGATCGATCTTCGCGAGGATCTGGGCCGCGATCCCGCAAGACAATCCATCGCCCTGACGAGTCCGGGGATCGTCTATAAGGACCTGCTCATTTACGGGGACCGGACTCCCGAATCCCTTCCCGCGCCGCCCGGGGATATTCGGGCCTACGATGTCAGGACCGGCAAGCCGCGGTGGACGTTTCACACCATCCCCCACCCTGGCGAATATGGGTACGAAACCTGGCCGAAAGACGCCTGGACCTACACGGGCGCGGCAAACAACTGGGCGGGCATGGCGGTGGACGAGAAGCGCGGCATCGTGTACGTTCCGACCGGCTGCGCCGCCAGCGATTTCTATGGGGCGGACCGTATTGGCGACGACCTTTTCGGCAACACGCTTCTGGCTCTCAACGCGGCTACCGGCGAGCGGATCTGGCATTTTCAGGCCGTCAAGCACGACCTGTGGGACCGCGATTTTCCCTCTCCGCCGAGCCTGGTCACGGTGAAACGGCGCGGCAAGAACATCGACGCCGTGGCGCAGACCACCAAGCAAGGCTGGGTGTACCTGTTTGACCGCGCCACCGGCCAGCCGCTGTTCCCAATCGAATCCCGGAAATACCCGCCGAGCACGGTTCCGGGTGAGGTCGCTTCGGGAACGCAGCCTTTGCCGGTGACGCCGGCGCCGTTTGCCAGGCAATTGCTGACCGAGGATATGCTGACCAACCGCACGCCGGAAGCGCACCAGTGGGCCCTGGAACATTTCCGGACCTTCCGCAGCGAAGGGCAGTTCGTGCCGCTTAGCGTGGCGAAAGAGACCGTGGTGTTCCCCGGGTTCGATGGCGGCGCCGAATGGGGCGGCTCCGCGTTCGACCCCGAGACGGGCCTGTTGTACGTCAACGCCAACGATCTGGCCTGGACATCGAGTCTCGCCGAGAACGGAACCGGCAGCTTCGGCCGGCAACTGTACTTGAGGGATTGCGCGGGCTGCCACGGTGACAATATGGCCGGCGCCCCGCCTCAGATTCCTTCGCTGACCGGCATCGGGGCCAAGCGCAGCCGGGACGAAATCACGGGCGTGATCCGGCAAGGCGCGGGCCGGATGCCGTCGTTCCCGGACCTCAGCCAGACGGACCTGACGGCGTTGGCGCAGTTCCTCTCCGGCGGCGAAAACACGCAACCAGCGGGCGTGGGCCCCGCCAGAGCCGCGGCGTCTTATCGCTTCACCGGATACCACAAGTTTCTCGACCCCGAGGGCTACCCCGCAGTGGCGCCTCCCTGGGGTACGCTCAGCGCCATCAACCTCAACACCGGCGAGTACGCCTGGCGAATTCCGCTGGGCGAGTATCCCGAACTTGCCGCGAAAGGCATGAAAGACACCGGCACGGAGAACTATGGCGGACCTATAGTGACCGCCGGCGGTCTGGTCTTCATCGCCGCAACGGACTTCGACAAGGAGTTTCGGGCTTTCGACAAGCTCACCGGCAAGTTGCTTTGGGAGGCCACGCTTCCGTTGGCCGGAAACGCCACGCCCGCAATCTATGAAGCCGGCGGCCGACAATACGTCGTAATCTTAGCGACCGGCGGCAAAGGAAAGGCGGGCGATCCCAGCGGCGGCATCTACGTGGCCTTCGCGCTGCCCGAGACGGGCGCGCGGAGCGGAAGCAAGAGGTAGCCCGAAGGGAACGCTGGATTCCGTTCCCCCGAGTTCTGCATCCTTATCCCCAATGTGACATCTGGGCGCCGAGGGTGTTGCCAGCGCATCCGGACGCGACTCTGGCAGCCAAGCCCCGACCTGTGTCGCTTTCGCCTCCAGCGTCACACGCTAGAATCTTGACATGGTGCTCACGGAGACGTGCGATTACATGCCTAGGCCGCTGATCGAAGGTCTGGCCAACAGACACATACCGAACGGGCTGCAATTGGCCTTCCTGGCAGCATTCTGCGCGGCTGCCTCACTGCCGGCGACGGCCGCTTCGCCGCAGAGCCCCCGGCCTGCCATCGCGGCGCCCAACGCGAGCGCTATTGAGGCGAGCAAATCGGGCGGAAGCGATATTCCCTCGACTTTCACCGTCCCCACCACCGGCCACGATTACGTGAAACGCGAGGTGATGATCCCCATGCGCGATGGCGTGAAGTTGCACACCGTGATTGTCGTGCCCAAAGGAGCGAAAAGCGCGCCGATGCTTCTGACTCGCACACCTTACGACGCCTCCAAACGCGCGGCGCGCAACGAGAGTCCGCACATGCTCGCGGAGATGCCGCAGGGGGACGAAGTTTTCGTCGCGGACGGCTACATCCGGGTATTCCAGGACGTCCGCGGCAAGTACAAATCGCAAGGCGAGTATGTGATGACGCGCCCGGTCCGCGGCCCGCTGAACCTCACTACGACCGACCATGCGACGGACGCCTACGACACTATCGACTGGCTGGTGAAGAACACGCCGGAATCGAATGGCCGCGTGGGCATGATCGGCTCGTCGTACGAGGGCTTCACCGTCGTCATGGCGCTGATCGAGCCGCACCCGGCGCTGAAGGTAGCTGCGCCGGAGAGCCCTATGGTGGATGGCTGGATGGGCGACGACTGGTTCCACTACGGCGCTTTCCGCCAGACCAACTTCGACTACACCTCCTACCAGACCTCCAAGCAGGACGGGGGCGAGGCAGTACTGCGCGACGCGTACGACGACTACGAGTCTTTCCGGCGGGCCGGCTCGGCCGGTGACTACGCGCGGGCACACGGTCTGGATCAACTGCCGTGGGCACTGCGGATGATGGAGCACCCCGCCTACGACGAATTCTGGCAAAGCCAGGCGCTCGACAAACTGGTGGCCCAACAGCCGTCACAGGTACCCACCATGTGGGTTCAGGGCCTGTGGGACCAGGAAGACATGTGGGGCGCGATTCACTGCTACCTGGCCCTGAAGGCTAAGGGACAGGTGGATCACAACTACCTGGTGATGGGGCCGTGGCGGCACAGCCAGGTGAACTACGACGGCTACAGTCTCGGGCCGTTGAAGTGGGATGGTGACACCGCCCTGCAATTCCGCCGCGATGTGCTGAAGCCATTCTTCGATCAGTACCTGAAGACCGGGGCGCCCAAGGTCGAGACCCCGCCCGTTTTCATCTACAACACCGGCGACAATCGCTGGGATCGTCTCAAGAGCTGGCCGCCGGCGTGCGAGGCGGGGTGCGCCGCGCCCATGAAGCCCCTCTACTTGCAGGCCTCTTTCGGCCTGGGATTCGATCAGCCGTCCGGCGCGGAGGCCGCCTCTGATGTCTATGTCTCCGACCCCGCCAAGCCGGTGCCTTACATCCCGCGGCCGGTGCGCTTCTCCGACTCCGCCCGCTGGCAGCAGTGGCTGGTGGCCGACCAGCGCACGGTGGCCGACCGGACAGACGTGCTGACCTACCAGACGCCCGTGCTGGCCGTTCCGGTGCGGATCGGCGGCGCGCCGGTCGCCAACTTGTTCGCCTCCACCACGGGCACGGACTCCGACTGGATGGTGAAGCTGATCGACGTATTTCCAGATGAGGTCCCGGGCCAGCCGGAGATGGGCGGCTATCAACTGGCGGTGTCGATGGACATCTTCCGGGGCCGTTACCGCGAGAGTTTTGAACACCCCTCAGCGATCCCGGCCGGCCAACCGCAGCGCTATCATTTCGTGCTTCCGACCGCCAACCACGTTTTCCTGCCGGGTCACCGGATCATGGTGCAGATCCAGTCGAGCTGCTTCCCGCTCTATGATCGGAACCCACAGACGTACGTCGAGAACATCTTTTTCGCCAAGCCGGCGGACTACGCGAAGGCGACGCAATCCGTCTTTCGCTCAGCAGCGCAACCCAGTGCCGTGTGGCTGCCAGTGACGCCATAGGAGCGAGCTGCGGGCCGCCAAGACCTTCGCCGGCTGCCCTTAGGCGCGGTAGTACATGGGGAAATGCCGTGTGACGGCGATCCCGCGGCGGTGCTCAATGGATATAAGGTGTTTTCTATTATTTGTGCACTTTGGCCCGAATCCCGCGAGCATCTGCCGGGGTCTTCCCCTTCAGCCGGGCAAGATTGTGAGCCATGGCAGCATGGATGAGATTCTTCAGAGCGCGCTCATTGATTCTGTCGCCCTCGTAGAGATCAATCGCTCGCCACCTATTGCCTTCAAGGCCGGCGTTGAAGAGCTTGTCCGGGTCTGGAAGGCTTGCCCCTTGAGCAAAGGTCAGTTTTACCTTATTCTTGTGAGCGTTACCCACTACAATTAGTCCACCGTGAGACCAACACGGACTGCCCATCCATTTCCATTCCTCGATTATCTCGGGGTCAGCATCATGAATGATTTTGCGAAGGTTGGCAAGCATTTTGCCGCGCCAGTCCGTAAGGTCTGCGATTTGCTTGTCAATACGTTCGGATGGGTTCATTGACGGTGCACACCACGCTCAAGGCGTCCAATGCTTACAAACCAGGATTTCCATTTGGCTCCTGAATTGAATTGAGTTTATCACAGACCGCACGGGTTGGTTGCTTAATGGAGTGAACCCCAAAGCCCAAAACGCCGGCTGGAAGGCCGGCGGCAAGATGAAATCCTGGCCCCACTTGAGGCCGCTTTGGGTATATTGGAAGTGCGCGCGGGCCGTGTGGGACAAGGCTCCCGCGTGGTCAATCCGAGCGAGGATCGGAAGAGGTTTCCATGCTTATCGTTCACGTTTTTGTCCACCTCAAACCCGAGTTCATCGAAGCATTCCGACAAGCCACCATCGAGAACGCCGCCAAGAGCGTGCGCGAGCCCGGCATCGCGCGTTTCGATGTCTTACAGCAGGCCGGCGATCCCTCGCGTTTTACGCTGGTGGAAGTCTATCGCGACGCCGATGCCCCGGCCCGCCACAGGGAGACCGCTCACTACCAGGCCTGGGCCGCGCAGGTGGTGGAAATGATGGCCGAGCCGCGCACTCGCACCGTCTACGCCAACGTCTTCCCGCCGGAGGGGGGTTGGTAAGCGGCCATGAGTTTTGAATTCGCAACGGCCGCGCGCATCCTGTTCGGTCCCGGCGTTTCGAGCCAGGTGGCGCACGCGGCCGCCGCCATGGGCAGCCGCGCTCTGGTGGTCACCGGGGCCACGCCCGAACGCGCGGCGCCGATGGTCCGCCAACTGGAGGCTGCGGCCATCTCTTGCTCGCCGTTCCCGGTGGCCGGCGAACCTACCGTGGATCTGATTCGCGGCGGCGCCGAATACGCCCGCCGCGAGCGCTGCGAGTTGGTGGTCGCCATGGGCGGCGGCAGCGCGCTCGACGCCGGCAAAGCGCTGGCCGCCATGCTCGCCAATCCCGGCGATCCGCTCGATTACCTGGAAGTGATCGGCCGCGGGCAACCGCTGGCGCACGCCTCCGTTCCGTTTATCGCTATCCCCACCACCGCCGGAACGGGGACCGAGGTGACGCGCAACGCCGTGCTGGCCTCGCCCCAACATCGCGTCAAAGCCAGCCTGCGCAGCCCCGGTATGCTGCCGCGCCTGGCGGTGGTGGACCCCGAGCTGACGTACGATTTGCCGCGCCCCATCACCGCCGCCACCGGCCTCGATGCGCTCACCCAGCTTATCGAACCCTACACTTCGGTGCGCGCCAATCCGATGACGGACATGTTCTGCGTGGAAGGCATCCGCCGCGCCGAATGGGCGCTGCCGCGCGCCTGGGAGAACGGCGGCGACCGCGAGGCCCGCGCGGCCATGGCCTGGGTCAGCCTGCTGGGCGGCCTCTCCCTCGCCAATGCCGGCCTGGGCGCCGCGCACGGGTTCGCGGCCCCGGTGGGCGGCATGTTCCCCGCCCCGCACGGCGCGGTGTGCGCCGCCATCCTGCCGTATGCCATGGAGGTGAATGTGCGCGCGCTCGGCGTCCGCCAGCCCGAAAGCCCGGCTCTGGCCCGCTATGAAGAAATCGCGCGCCTGCTCACCGGCCGCCCGCAAGCCTCCGCGCGGGATGGCGTCCGCTGGGTGACGGACCTTTGCCTCCGTCTCGAGATTCCGCCCCTGCGGGCCTATGGCGTCCGCGCCGCCGATCTCCCCGATCTGGCGGCCAAGGCCGACGGCGCCAGCAGCATGAAGGGCAACCCCATCGCGCTGACTCCGGACGAGCTGCACGAGATCATCTCACGAGCGCTTTGAAAGGAGGATCCTCGGTGAGCAGGTTCCAGCCCCCGCACACCGGGCAGCGATAGGTCTCGAACCACCGGGCGCGCCGGCGCACCTTGCACGTCTGGCGCACGTGCGCTTCGGAGTTCCCCGCGCCGCACCGCACGCAGACGTTCACCCACAGTTCCAACTCTTCGGGCAGCTCCACCTCTCCGAACCAGAATGCCCACCCGTAGCGGCTCAACTTTGTGCCGCGCCGCGCATCGATCCATCGCAGAATCCAGTTCAGGACCGCCAGGAACCGCTCGTTGCCGAAAGCGAACAAGGCGATCCGCTTGGGCGGCGGGGCGATGAAGTTGTGGGAATTCAGAAATGAGAGCGAAGTGTAGAGCGGCTGCGTGCACCGCCGGCGCAGGCCCGTGATGCGCCCCACCGGACCGGCCACGTCCTCCGGACGTCGGAAGGCGTTCACGTGCCCGCCGCCGCGCCCCAGCCATCGATAAATGCGGTCCGTGAGCGTGCCCGCGTCCGGGACCGTCACATACAGCGCGCCACCAGGCCCGATCACCCGCGCGATTTCGAGTAATACGGCATCGAGTTGTTCGAAGTGCTCCAGGCTATGATTGCTGACCACGAAATCGAACGAAGCGGCCGCAAAGGGCATGCGCGCGGCATCCGCGGCGACGTACACGCCGCCGCGGCGCGAGGCGGGGATAGAGTGATCCAGGCGGACCACCAGCAAATCGGTTCTCTCGAGCGGAAAACTCCCCGGCCCCGCGCCCAGATCGAGCACCGCCGAGCCAGCCGGCAACTTCCGCAGTAACTCCGTCATGATGGAGTCATCAGGCAACCTGTGGCGCAGTCACTTCACATACCTCGGCGCAACCCCCTCGCCCCAGGGATCGTATTCCGCCGCGAAACGCAAGCGGTCCGACACCGCGGGATGGTCGTACAGCCAGAATTCGACGAATGGGCTGGGGTCCGGGTCGTCAAGCGAAACCTCGCCCAAAATCTGAAACGCCCGCGCGGCCGCTTGCGGCGCATCCGGCACAATTCCGTGGATCGCTTCCAGGCCGTAAATATCGGCACTGTGCTCGAGCATGCGGCTGACAGAGTTCGTCAGCGGCTCCGCGGCGAAACTCAGTATCGCCACCGTGAGCATCAGCAATGGGAGGGACGCCCAATCCTCTACGCCCGCGATGCCCCACCGAACGCCCCAGCGAGCCGTCATCCAGGTCATGGCGTGGTAGCCGGCGTACAGCGCCACCAGCAGCAGCAGGCAAGTCCCCACAATGCCCAGAAAAATGTGATGCAGCACGTAGTGTCCCATCTCGTGGCCGAATACGAACAGCGTCTGGCTCTCGGTCATTTTCCGCAACGTGGTGTCCCACACCACCACGCGCTTGGAAGGGCCGACTCCCGTCACGTAAGCGTTCAACGAGTTCAGCTTTGCGCTGGCCTTCATCTCGAACATGCGGTCGTGGGGAATCGCCAACCCTCCGCGAGCCACCAACTTGTCGATCTGGGCAACCAGCGCCGGCTGCTTCTCAATCAGCGGATCGAACTTGTAGAACAGCGGCTCAATCGCCACCGGTTCTATGAACATCAGAAACACCACCATGGGGATGGCGGCCAGCCAGAAGTAGAACCACCAGCGCCGCGCACTGCGGCGAATCACGCCATATAGAATCCACGCCACGAACCCAACCAGTAGACACCCGATGAGCTCGCCCTTGGCCCAATCCCAGAACCACGAACCCCAACTCTGTATGGACTGTTCGTACTTCAGCGACAGATGCTGGCCGTAGATCGAAACGGGCAGGCCGAGGCCGTCCACCGCCAGCATTAGCAGGGGCGCGAAAATGTAGGCCTGCACGATGCGCCGGCGGGACGCCGCCCGCGCCCAGTTGCGGAATCGCGGCGCCAACCGCCATGCCAACACTCCCGCCAGAACCGCCAGGCCGTAAACGAAACCAACAAAGTGCAGCCAGTTGCGCGCGCGGGCGTAGTCAATCGCCTCGGCCAGTTTCTCCGGCGGCAGGGTGTAAGTCTCCACCTGCGGCGCCTGCTGGCGGACCTCAGGCTTCAGGGGCTCCAGTTGGGTTGGAGCCGAGACCTGGGCCCGCGTCACGGTCGCCACGGTCGCCAGCGAGAGAAGAAGAAGCGCGCGACGCCACATTATGCAACCTCTTTATTTAAGAAAAATCCTCTCCGCGCAATCTCTGCGTGTCCGCGTCTCCGCAGTGAAGTCTTCGAGGCTCGATGCGGTGCGCCGGCGGAGAATCTTCGCCGCCGGCGCGTCTCTCTATACCAGGCAATTCTTGGCGTAGGCGAGGCACTTCTTCACTTCGGTCACCGGGTCCGAACCCTGCGGAATCGGGTACTCCAGCTCGATGTTCGCCGGGAACTTGTACTTCTGCGTCTTGAGCAGTTGCAGAACGTCCTTCAATGGCGTGTCGCCAGTGCCCCACGGCACGTTGGGACCGTGGTCCTTCTTGCGGTCCTTGATGTGCAAGTTGGTGATTTTGTCGTGGTGTTCCTTGATGAACGCCACGGCATCGTAATTGGCCGCCGTGAAGTGGCCGATATCCAGGTTGACGCCGTTGAACTTCCCGTACGACAGGCCCACCTTGTAGCTTTCCAGGGTGGCGAACTGGTTGGGATCGCTGGTTTGGTCGTGCCCATGGTAGCCCACCAGCAGCTTGTGCTTGTCGGCGTAGGGCGCGATGCGCTTGGACATGCTCACCGTGGTGCTGGTGGTGATTCCCTTGGCGCCCAGTCCCTTGGCCATCTGGAAGCCGTATTCGATGTCGTCGTCCTTCATGCTGTCCTGCATGTTGTAGCAAAGCAGGGTCACTTGAACGCCGACGTCGTTGAACTTCTTGGTGACGGCCTTCCAGGTGGCCGGGGAAGCGGCCAGCCGCCACTTCGCGATAGCCTCCCGCTGGGCCTGCGCCGCAAACTGTTGTTCGGGGGTCATCGGCGCCCGGCCGCCGCCGCGCGCTCCTCGCCCCTGTGCGCCCGGAGCCGCGCCCGCAGCCGCGCCCGCAGCCGCGCCTGGCGCCGCCGCCGGGGCTGCGCCGGGCGCCCGGCCGCCGCCGCCCGCGGGAGCCGCCGCACCCGGCGCGCCCGCCAGCGCTTCGCAGTGGTTCGACATCAGTTCCACTTCGCCCAGCCCGATTTCGGCGTACGCCTTGACGATGGCCATGGGATCGCTGGCTATGCGGTTAAAGCTGTAACTGATGGCGCCGATACGCACCCCGCCGAACGTCGAATTGATCTTGGCCGCGCTGAAGGCCCCTGCCATCGGCAGGCCGGCCAGCGCGATCTTCCCTACGTCTCGTCTCGTATAGAGCATGATTTCTCCTGAACATTCCCTGTCCGGCCGGAGCGACGCCGGCCACCCCTGTTCGCATCGTCTATAACTTCAGTTCCCAGCCCTTACGGAACACGGGCTTCAGATACTTGTTGGCTTCCGCGTTGTTGGTGAAGCGCTGCGCCTTGGCGTCGTACTCGAGCTTGCCCTCAAAGCGATAGGCGATGGCGCCGAGGGTCACCCATTCCGCGAAGGGCCCCGCCACGCTGAAATTCGAGCAGGACGGATCGCCGCCCTTGCAGGCGCGGATCCAGTCGCGGTAATGGCCCGGCGAGCGCGGCAGAACCGGCGCCGGGAGCCGATAGTCCGCCCACCTGGCGGCGGGCAGCAGCCACACGCCCTCTCCGCGCGCCACAGTAGCCATATATCCCTTGTCGCCCACATACAGCGCCCCGCTGCCGGTAAGCACGCCCGTCGCCGGCCCGCGCCCGCCACGGCCTACTGGAGCGCCCGCTGGAGCCGCGCCGCGCCCTGCCGCTGGAGCCGCGCCGCGGCCGGCCTGCGCGGCCACGCCGCCACGTCCACCCTGGCCTCCGCCGCCGCCCGAACCCAGGTCGGGCCGCCCCAGCGCCGCCAGGTTGTCGGACCTCGGCAGCAGGATTTCATCCTCCAGCCCTTTCGGCCGGTACAGATACGGAAGATCCGCGCCATGCACGCCGTCATACCAGTAAACCGATACCGGCGGCATGTTTCCGCGGGCCGCGAAGTCATAGCGCAACACCGACCGCAGCGGGAAGGTGAACTTGCTCCTCTGTTCCGCGTGGGTCACTTCCACCGCTATCGGCGATCCCAGTTGCAGAGCCTGATTTGCAGTACCCAGGGTGTGGATGCCCCAATCGCCCAGCGAACCCGTGCCGAAATCGTAGAACCCGCGCCAGTTGAATGGCAGGTAGAAACCGCCCGGGCTGCTCGACCCGGTGGGGGCGTGCTCTTTGTCCCACCCTCCGGAGGTGTACGGGCGCGCGGCCGCGCCTCCCAGCCACAGGTCCCAGTCCAACCCCGTTGGCACGGGCTCCTCCGGCGGAATCGCCTGGACGCCCTGCGGCCAGCTCGGGGCGCCGGTTACCGCGTGCACCTCGGTCACATTGCCAATCTCGCCCGACCACACAATCTCACAGGCCGTCCGGTGCGCTTCGTGCGAGTAACCCTGGTTGCCCATCTGCGTCGCCACTCCATACTTGGCGGCCGCCTCGGCCAGCAGGCGCGCCTCCCAGGGAGTGCGCGTAAGGGGCTTCTCCACGTAGACATGCTTTTTTCGCTCGATGCACGCGAGCGCCACCGTGGCGTGCATGTGGTCCGCCGTGGCAATCACCACGGCGTCGATGTTCTTGTCTTCCTTGTCCAGCATCTTGCGGAAATCGGTGTACTGGACGGCCTTCTCGTAGCGCTTGAAGGTGGGACCGCCCTGGCGGGAATCCACGTCGCACAGCGCCACGATGTTCTCCGAGGCGCACCCGTGAAGGTCGTCCGCGCCCCGCCCGCCGACGCCCACGCCGGCGATATTCAGCTTCTCGTTGAAGGCCTTGTAACCCAGCGCCTTGAGCGAAGCGACGCTGCCGAATCCGCCAGCCGGTACGGCCCCGGCCAAAAGCGTTCCATAAAAGAACCGACGCCGCGAAATTCCGTTTTGAGACATACTCAGCGATTTCTCTCTATCTAGATTAATGGCCGGGACAACAGTCTATTTAAGCGCTAATCGCCGCTCGCCACAATCCCCATAAATCGGGAGGGTGTGCGACGTAGAAGTGGACGACCATTCGATTACTTTGCAAAAGCGCCGGCATCCGAACGTACGCATACGCCAGGGCCGGCACTACCAGTTCGCCCTGGTCCCGTCGGGCAGGAACATCTGCTGGTCGCGCCAGGTCACGCCGGCCTTCGCCGCGCGCGCCACTTCGTCCCAGTCCATATCCACGCCCAGTCCCGGCGCCTCCGGAATGCCGATATGCCCTTCCTGGTCCAGCGCAAAACGCTTCCAGGAGCTTTCCTTGACATAGCGCAGCCACGGGTCGACGCCGCCTTCGGCGCCGCTCTGGTTGTAGTGAATGCCCTTGGCCCACTCCAGGATCCAGCCCGCGGGCGACTGGGCCACCACCTGCAAACACGCCATGAAAGCCACCGGGGAAAGCGGGCAGTGCGGCGCGAAAGCGATGCCGTTGGCTTCCGCCAGGGAGGCGATTGCGGCGGCGTTCGAAATGCCGCCCACGTGCACCACGTCCGGTTGCAGAATGTGCGCGGCGCGGCGCGCCACCAGGTCCGAAAACTCCGCCGGCGTGCACATTCGCTCCCCGGTGGCAATGGGAACGTGGGTGGACCGCGTCACCTCTCCCAGCCAGCGGTTGTAGTCCGGGCGCACCGGCTCTTCGTAGAACAGCGGCCGCGCGAATTCCAGTTCCTTCGCCAGGCGCTTGGCCATTGGAACATCGCACCGGCCGTGGAAATCGAAGGCTATCTCCACCTCCGGCCCCACCGCCTCGCGCACCGCGCGCGCCCGCTCCATGGCCGCGCCCACGCCACCGTAGGTGTCTATGGCGGCGAGAGGAGGGCAGGCGTTCATCTTGATGGCGCGCACGCCTTCGGAGACCACACGAACAGCCTCTTCCGCCGCGGCGGCCGCGGAGTTGTTGTTCCCGCCGGCCCAGCGATACACCTTGACCCGGCGCCGGACCGGCCCCCCCAGAAGCCGATGGACCGGCTGCCCGAGCGCCTTGCCCACAATGTCCCACAGCGCCATTTCGATTCCGCCGAGCGCGCTCATGAAATGCGCGCCGCCGTGGTAAAACGATTCATCGAAGCGCCCGCGAACCAGGCGCTTGATGTCGCGGGCATCCTCCCCGAGCATGGCCGGCGTCATTTCATGGACCGCCGCCTGCGCGCTGTCCAACTGGCCTTCCACGGTGTATTCGCCGTACCCGGTTATCCCGCCGGCGATAGCCCGCAGCAGTCCCCACCGCGGCGCAACCTGGACGGTCTCGATGCTCTCAATCCGCAACGCGCGCTTGCTCATAGCCCTCTCGTGGACGAACATCCACAATAGCGCCGCGCCCACGCCGGTGGAACGTCGGGTGTGGCAGAGGCGCCCGCGAGCCCGCGTCGGCAGCGGAGCTTGCGCGCCCTCCACATAATTCGGCCCTGCAACACGCTATGATATCTGCTGTACCATACTCCGGCGAGCCCCATGACACGGCCTAGGATTGGTCTGGTAACCTGCGTCCACCCGCTCTACGATCTTCCGGCCGTGGCCGCCCGGCGGCGCGATGCCATCGAGGGCCTCCAAGCCTCCGGATGCGAAGTCGTCGCTGCCGAAACGCCCCGCTCTCCGGCGGACGCCATCGAGGCCGCCGCCTTCCTTCGCAAGAGCGGCGTGGACCTGGTGGTGTTGTTCTTCGTCACCTGGGTCACCGAAGGCGTCACTCTGGAGCTGGCCCGGCAACTGATGGACGTTCCCCTGATGCTCTGGGCGCTGCCATACCTGGACCGTGACATCCCCATGCCCTCGCCCATGAGCGGGATCACGGCCTCGGGTTCCAATATCCGGCGGCTGGGGAAGAGCTTCGCCCACGTAATCGGCCAGGTGGCTCCCGGCGTCCTCGAAAACATCGTGCGCGCCGCCCGGGTGGCGGCCGTGGTTGGCTCGTTGCGTCAGGCCACGTTCGGCGTCGTCGGAACGCCCTGCCCGGGAATGCTGGACGTGGAAGCGGACGATTCGGATTTCGAGAAAGCCCTGGGCGTCACCACCGTGCGCTTCGCCTTGGACGAGCTGGTGGCAGCGGCGCAGACCGCCTCCCCGGCCGAAGCAGCGCACGCCGCCGATCGCCTGGTTGCCGTGGCCGATTTCGGGCCCGAGTGCGACCGACCGTCCCTGGAGCGCAACCTTCACCTCTACGTGGCGCTCAAGGAGATGATCCGCGTGCACAGCCTGGACGGCTACTCGGTGCGCTGCTGGCCGGAGCTGCGCGACGGCCGGAAGATCACGCCTTGCACGGCCCACGCCCTGCTGGCGGAGGAAGGCATTCCCAGCACGTGCGAAGTGGACCTGCCGGCGCTCATTGGCGCCTTTGTGCTGGCGCGGCTGGCGGACGCTCCGGCGTTCAATTTCGATATCACCGGTTATCTGGAAGATGAGGGCGCCATCCAACTGGCGCACTGCGGCGCCGCGGCGCCCCAACTGGCCGCCGACGGCGTCCGGCCGCTGCTGCGCGCCCATATGCGCACCGGGACCGGAGCCACCCTCGAGTTTCCCTTCAAGACCGGCCCGGCTACGCTCGCCAAGCTGATGCGGCCCTCCGGCGGCAAACTCAAGCTGGCCGTCGCGGAGGGCGAGGTGATTTCCTCCGAAGGCATCCGCGGCAGCGTGGCCACCTTCCGGCCGAACGCTCCGCTGGCGGTCTTCATGGGCAAGTGGATTCGAGAAGCGGTGGAGCACCACGCCTCGATGGTATACGGTTGCCGGCAACGCGACCTGGAGTTATTCTGCGAGTTTACCGGTGTGGAGTGCGTTCCGGTATGAACTTGAAACGATCGGCTTTCTTATTTCGGACAAGGAGAACCTCAATATGACGCGCAGACAAATGCTGGCGCTGGCCGGCTCGGCGCCGGCCTGGATGGCCTCGACTTCTTCCGCATTCGCCGCGCCAGACCTCACGCGCATGGGCGGCGCCCCGACAGCGTTTGGCGCACGGGCCAGCGGCGGCCGCGCGGGAGGGGGACGCGGGGGAGCGGGACGAGGCGGAGCGGGACGAGGCGGAGCGGCGCCGGACGCGGCGTCGGACGCGCCGCCGCCGCCACCGCCCCAAGCCGCGCCGGGGCCGCGTTTCGACATTATCGAACACTGCCACAACATCGGGTTGGGAGGCGTCCAAACGAACCTCCCGCCCAGCCTCGACGCCGATAGCCTCAAGGCATTCCGCGCGCGGATAGAAGCCTACAACTTCCATCTCGTCCTCGATCCCGGGATACCGCAGCCGGGCGGCGATCTGGCCGCCTTCGAGGCCAAGGTGAAAGCCATCAAGGAAGTCGGCGCCACAGCCATGCACGCCGCCATGACCGACAGGCGCTATGAGCAGTTCGACTCTTACGCCGCCTGGAAGCAGATGTGGGATCGGAACCAGAAGCAGATCGAAGCGGTCCTGCCCATTCTCGAGAAGTACAAGATCCCCATGGGCATCGAAAACCACAAGGGTTGGCGTTCCCCCGAGCAGGCTGCCTGGATGAAGCGCGTGAGCAGCGAGTACGTGGGCGTGTGTCTGGACTTCGGAAACAACGTTTCCCTGTGCGAAGACCCCATGGACACGCTGAACAACCTGCTCCCCTACATCGTGTTCTGCCACATCAAGGACATGGCCGTGCTGGAATACGAGGATGGTTTCCTGCTCTCCGAGGTCCCCATGGGCACAGGCTTCCTGGATCTCAAGGGGATGGTTCAGATCCTGCGGAAGAAGAATCCGAACATGATCTTCGACCTGGAGATGATCACCCGCGATCCGCTCAAGATCCCGGTCTATACCACCAAGTACTGGGCCACCTTCGACGACGTGGGCAGCCCTCTGCCCGGCAGAGACTTGGCCAAAATGCTGGACCGGGTACGCAAGAGCAAGAAGCCGCTGCCCAGCATGACCGGGTTGACGCCCGAACAGCGCCTCAAAGCCGAGGACGACGGCAACAACCAGTGCATCGCCTACGCGAAGCAGAACCTGGCGATGTAGAGGCTATCCCGGTAGCGCCGGCGGTCATACCGCCGGCGTTCCACTTACTCCGTCCAAAACCAGTAAGATTACAGGTGAGATGAGAACCGCGCTGTTTCTGCTCGTCCTGGCGGCGCTGCCTTGCGCCGCCCAGGTCAAGATCACTCCCGGGCCCGAAAAGATCGCCGTGGACATTCACGGCCAGCCGTTCACCGTGTTCTATGTGGCCGGGCCGGAAGTCATGAAGCCCTACCTGCACCCGCTGCGCGCCGCCTCGGGAACCTATGTCACCCGCATGTGGCCGATGGAGAAAGTGGCGGAGGAGGCGGCCACCGGAAAGGACCACCCGCACCAGCGCGGGTTGTGGTTCGCGCACGAGAGCGTTAACAAGCTGGATTTCTGGAACAACGACGCGTCCTATACCACGCCGAACCGCGGCAGGATGACGCTCAAGACGCTCGACAAGATCGAGAGCGGAACCTCGCAGGGCTCCATCGCCGCCACCTTCGACTGGACCGACCTGGCAGGCGCCGTGCAGCTCACCGAATCCCGCGTGATGACGTTCTACGACGAACTGCGAACGCGCACCATCGACCTGGATATCACGCTGACCGCGGTCAAGCCGGTGGTATTCGGAGACAGCAAGGACGGCGTGCTGGGGATTCGTCTGCGTCCGGTGCTGCAGGAATCGGCGCAGCGCGGCGACACGTTTCAGTTGACCGGCCACATTCTCAACGCCGATGGGCAGACCACCGAGAAGGAGGCGTGGGGCAAGCCTTCCAATTGGTGCGACTACTGGGGCGAAATCGGTGGCGAGAAAGTGGGGATCGCGATTCTGGATCACCCGGACAATCCCCGCCATCCGGTGCGCTGGCACGTGCGCGGCTACGGCTTGTTCGCGGCCAACCCGTTTGGGCTGGCGGCGTTCACCAACGACAAATCGCAGGATGGCTCCATGACGCTGGCCGCCGGCCAGAGCGTGCGATTCCGCTACCGCGTGGTAATTCACCCCGGAGACACAAAGAGCGCGGGCGTGGATGCGCTGTGGAAACGGTACTCCGGGAAATAAACTCTCCAGAAACCTCAGAAGGCTCGCAGATCGGCCCCCGGTTTCTGACGCCTGTGACGGCCCCACCGCCGCTTGCTGAATTCCGAAGTCGGGGCGTTTTGTATCAGGGCACGGCTTGAGCCGTGCCGCAAACAGGGGTCACGGAGGGCTTTAGCCCCTGTCTTTTCAGGAGGATGAGAAGGAATCGCGCCGGAGCTGCCAAACCAGGGGCTAAAGCCCAGAAAATGCTGCCTGATCGGCACGGCTCAAGCCGTGCCCTGATACAAGGTCTGTTCTTTCAAAGCATTAGGTCGTGGGAATTCAGCTTCGTCTGGGTTGACTTCGGAGTTTCAGGATAAACAAGGCGAAAGCGCTGTGCCGGCCTGCCAGTCCTTCCCGTTTAGAATGGAAATAGTGTCCGCCCCCTATCGTTCCTACGTGCTCGTATCCCGCGAGCAGATTGCGCGCAACTACCGCAGCGTCCGCGCGGTGGTGGGCCCGTCCGTCGAGGTTGCTGGAGTGGTGAAGGCCGACGCTTACGGCCATGGCGCCATTGAAGTCTCGCGCGTCCTCACGGCCGAGGGGGCGCGCTGGCTGGCGGTCAGTTCCGTCGATGAGGGCGTCCATCTGCGTGGCGGCGGCATCCGCGAAGCCCGCATTCTGGTGATGGGCGGTTTTCTGCCGTATGAGAGCGCCGCCATGGTGGAACACGATCTGACTCCGGCGGTGCACTCGCTCGATCAGATGCGCGAACTAGATGGGATGGCGCGATCCCTCGGAAGGGCCCTCCCGTATCACCTCAAAATCGACTCGGGCATGGGCCGGCTGGGGACGCGCGCGCCGGCAGCGGAAATCCTGGCCGCGCTGCGGGAAACGCCGCACGCGCGCCTGGAGGGTCTGATGACCCACTTCGCCTCGGCCGCCGATTACACCACGCGCCAGACCGACGAGCAGCTCGCCTGCTTCCACGGCATCGCCGGCGACCTGCGCCGCGCCGGCTACCCGGCGGCCTGGCTGCACGCCTCCAGTTCCATAGCCGTGGGTTTCGGACGCTCCGAAGGCTGGCACAACATGGTGCGCGCGGGGCACGCGATCTACGGATACGTTTCGCCCGCCCGCGGCGAGGCTCCGCCGCAAATGCTGGAAGTGGCGCCGGCATTGACCTGGAAGGCCAAGCTTCTGGCGGTGAAGGACATTCCCGAGGGCGCGCTGGTGGGATATGGCGGCTCCTTCCGCGCGCCGCGCCCCATGCGCATCGGCATCATCGGCGCCGGCTACGCCGACGGCGTCTTCCACCGCCTCTCGAACCGCGGCAAGGTCATCGCCGGCGGCGCGCTGACCCCCATATTGGGAACCATTTCGATGGACCTCACCTCCATCGACCTGAGCCACACTTCGGCGCTCGGTCCCGGCGACGAAGTGACCCTGCTGGGAACCGAAGGCGAAGCCCGCCTGGATGCGCAGCAGATCGCCCGCGTGGCCGGCACGATCTCCTACAACATCCTGTGCGGCATCAGCGCGCGAGTGCGCCGCGTGTACGTCTGAGGAAGGTCCAACCCGTCGGCGTCTTGCAGGCACGTGGCGTCATCGGCTAAACTGACTCGCATGAAGTCAAACCCTATCCTGCCGCTGGTTGCTTTCACCGTTGTCGTTTCCGGCAATCCGCTTTGGGCGGCTGCGCCGCGGTACACGCCACCCGCGTCGCCGCGCGTCACCTACAATTTCAATCCGGGGTGGAAGTTCATCCGCCAGGACGTGCCCGGCGCCCAGGAGGCGTCCTTCGACGACTCCCAATGGGAGACCGTCAGCACCCCGCATTCGTTCAACGATGTCGATTCGTTCCGCGTGATCATCGATCACAGCGGCGGCGATCGGGGCACTTACAAGGGTCTGAGCTGGTACCGAAAACACTTCAAGCTCCCGGCCGAAGCCGCGGGATCGAAAGTGTTCGTCGAGTTCGAGGGCATGCGTCAGGCCGGGGATATCTATTTCAACGGCAAGCCTTTCGGTCTGTATGAGAACGGCATAACGGGCTACGGCGTGGACCTCACTTCCGCGGCGCTATTCGGCGACCGGGACAACGTGCTGGCGGTCGAGGTAGACAACCGCACAAGTTACAAGGAGCGGGCCACGGACACGACCTACCGATGGAACGCCAACGACTTCAACCCCGACCACGGCGGGCTCAACCGGCGGGTGTGGCTGCACGTCACGGGCAGGATCTACCAGACCCTGCCGCTGTATTACGGGCTGGGGACGACCGGCACGTATATCTACTGCAGTAACTACAACATTGCGGGCCGCACCTGCGACGTCACAGTCGAATCGCAAGTTCACAATGCCACGGCCGATCGCAGGGTCCCTCAGACGACGGTCACCCTGTCGGGCGCGGTAGTCGATAAGGACGGCGTGGTCCGCGCCACGTTCAAGGGAGACGGCGTCGATATATCATCCGGCGCGAAGACCGTTCTGACCGCCAGAGGCCCATTGACCGATGCCCGATTCTGGAGCCCCGACGATCCCTATCTGTACGACGTTTACACGATTCTGACCGTCGATGGGAAAGTGGTCGACGTCAACAAAGTCACGACCGGGTTCCGCAAGACGGAATACAAGGGCGGCGCCGGCGCGGGCGGCGTATATATCAATGACAAGCTCGTCTATCTCAAGGGATTCGCCCAGCGGACCAGCAATGAATGGGCCGGAGTCGGCGCCGGTTATCCCGAGTGGATGCACGATTTCACGGCCCAGATGCTCCGCGATAGCAACGGGAATTACATGCGCTGGATGCACGTGGCGCCGCAGAAGGTGGATGTGGAAGCGTTTGACCGGTTCGGCATCGTCGAGGTCGCGCCCGCCGGCGACAAGGAAGAGGATGCTCAAGGCCGCCAGTGGGAGCAGCGCGTGGAGGTCATGCGCGATACCATCATCTACCTCCGCAACAACCCCAGCGTGCTCTTCTGGGAGGCGGGTAACACGGGGGTCACTGCGTCCCAGATGCAGCAGATGGTGAACTTGCGCAAGGAATTCGACCCTCACGGCGGCCGGGTTATGGGGTGCCGCTCGCTGACCGAGCCAGGGGCGAGGGCCGCCACCGAGTGGTTCGGCACGATGCTCGGCGGGCCCTACGACGCCCAGATGCGCGACCAGGCTCCCCTCATCGAGACCGAGGATTTCCGCGATGAAGGCGCACGCCGCTTCTGGGACGACTATTCGCCGCCTTATTTCGGATTCAAGAAGGGGCCGAACGATACCTGGAATTACAATTCCGAGACCTTCGCCCTGGCGCAGGTCAAGCGATATTGGTCGTTCTGGTCCAGCCGCATTTCCAACGCCAACCCGGACCAGTCCAAATGGGCGGCTTACGCATCGATCTATTTCATCGATTCCGACGCCGACGGCCGGCAGGATTCGAGCGAGGTCTGCCGCGTCAGCGGCAAGATCGACGCCGTGCGCCTGCCCAAGGAGATTTACTTCGTCGAGCGTGTGATGCAGAACGAAAAGCCGGACATCCATATCATCGGGCATTGGACTTATCCGCCCAACACGACCAAGACGATGAATGTCATCGCCAACAATGTGGACAGCGTCGAGTTCTTCGTGAACGGAGTCTCTCGAGGCAAGGTCACCCAGCCGGAGAACGGTTATCTCTACGCCTTCCCGAACATCGCGTTTGCGCCCGGCGCGATCAAGGCCGTCGGCTACAAGGGCGGTGTTGCCGTGACACAGCACGAACTGAAGACCGCCGGCGCTCCCGCGGCGATCAAACTCACCCTTCACACCGCTCCGGGCGGCCTGCGCGCCGACGGCGAAGATGTCGCTCTGATCGACTTTGAAGTGGTCGACTCGAGCGGCGAGCGATGCCCGACCGACGACGCCCGCGTGGATTTCACCTGGGAGTCGGTGGGGCGGGCTGTTTCGGCCACCGGCCCGGCCATCTGGCGCGGCGGCTATAACTCCGGCAAGACCAACTCCACCAACAACCTCTACCTCAACACGGAGGGCGGCATCAACCGCGTGGCCATGCGCTCGACTCTGATGCCGGGGACGATCCGGTTGACGGCCCGACGCGAAGGCTTGCAGCCCGCGACGATCACGATCGACACCAAACCTGTGGTGGTCAATGATGGTCTGACGCAGGAAATGCCGCCAACTTTGTCGCCAACGCCGCGAGCGTTGCCGACAGATCGCAATTGATGGATTAGGCATCGACGTCTTCGCTTGGGGCCTCTGAAGGTATCGGCGCTGCGATCACCGGGGCCACCGGCGGTTTGGGGACGCGGAGGACAGATTTCTATGACCAATGGCATATCACGGCGCGCGGCGATTCGCGGCATCGGGGCGGCGCTGGCGGGATCGCGGGCGCTGCCCGCCTCGGTGTACGGCAACAGGAAGGTGACGGCGCTGGTAATCGGGGGCGACCGCTACCACAACATGGACTATATCCGGACAGCGCTGGCGAAGACGCTGGGCAGGGACCTGGGCCTCACCATGGATTTCAGCGACGAGGTGACGCTGCTGGCCACGCGGTTCCTAAAGGACTATAGGATGCTGATCATGCTTCGGGATGGCATGATGTTTCCATCGGGCTATAGCGATGGCGGCGGCCGGGGCGGCCGCGGGAGTGTGAGCGATCCGCCATTGCCGCCGATCGAGGAGAAGGCGACTTACTGGATGACGCCCGAAGAGGGCAAGGCCGTCAAGGATTTCGTGCAAGGTGGACGGGCTGCTTTGTTCTACCATAACTGCACTTATATAAGCCCCCACAATCAGGACTTCCGCGACGTGATCGGCGGGGTCACGCTGGAGCATCCGGCGATCCGGCCGTTTAAGGTGAAAATTGTGAACCACAACCACCCCATCACGCGGGGCGTCAATGATTTCGTGGTGACCGACGAGCAACACTTCGAGAAATTCGAGAAGGACCCGAAGTGCGTCCTTATGCAGAGCGTCAACGAAGACGGCCTGACGTGGCGGGACCTGGGGACTTCATCGGTGGCGGGGTGGGCCTATGATTACGGCAGGGGCCGCGTGTGCTACCTGGCGCCGGGGCACACCATCGCCGCGCTATGGAATCCGGAGTACGAGAAGGTTCAGAAGAACGCGGCGAAATGGTTGCTGAAGGAGATATGACCGTAGGTTAGGGATGCGCCGGACAGGCCTTGACCCTTCCTTGCGCTTGCGCACGGAGCTATACTCTCAAGTCGGACTTGCGCCAAACACCGGTCAGGTCACGAGGATCGGCTGTGAAACCTCCGCGCCGGCGACGGCGCAGGGTCACGTCTTGATCATTGAGGTAGGGAGCAACGCGGGAGTCGCTATGACGAATACGAGCATTCGAGCTTTTGCATCGCTGGTCGCTATCATGCTGTCCCTGTGTTTGTCGATCGGAGCGGCGGCGCCGATCCACGTCGACACGAAGACCCTGGCTGTCACGGTCGACCCGACGGCCTGCCGGTGGTCCGCGGCGGTCAAAGGGACGCCGATGCAAATTAACGACGTCTACTTTCTTCCCGGTGACGATGCTTCAGGCTGGACTGTCACCAGTGCGGTCAACCAGAACGAGACGAACAATCTGGGATCGTTCGTCACCGTGACTCTGCGAGGGAAGAAGACCGGTCAGCTCGATTTCGAATATCAGCTCTCCCTCAGCAAGACGAACAACGACATCATTGTGAGCCTGGGCCGCACGAACAACACCGGCAAAGAGGTTGACATCTACGACATGGACTACTTTGCGTCGGGCGATGCGCGGCTGGGAAGCACAAGCGACAGATGGATTTCGCTGGGGACGCAGTCGCGCAATCGCGACTACTACGATCTTTGGGCCGTGATAAACCTGAACACGCCCAAGACGTACGCCGTGAATCAAGTGGTCCAGGACTCCGACACGGGCAACAGCCTCTTGATGGGCCACGTCACGACCACGAAGGGAGCGTCGCGCTTCGACCTGGCGACAGGTTGGAAGGGGAAGACGCCGGACCGGATGCGGGTTCGGGGATATTGCAGTTACAACGTCATTATGCCGCCGGGCAAGAGTTTCCCGGGCGAGAAGCTGCTGATCTACTTCAACACGGATGCGCTCCGCGCCATGGAACACCAGGCCGACCTCATCGCGATTGCGCATGACATCCGCCTCAAGCAGCGCCGCCCGATCGACATAGACGACCGGGATTGGGTGGCCAACGATTACACCCGCTTCCACGGTTGGATGTCGGGCGGCGGCGATGGCAATGCAAGAACTTTCTTCGAGACCAACGGCTTGGGCGAATTCTACTGGGGGATGGGAAGCGGCGGCAATTCAAGCATGGGTTTCTATGGTTCCGGCGGAAGCACGTCGGCCAGGTTTCCCGAGTTCGACCTGAATAGCAATTGGGGAACCTATGTCTCCTCGAGCGCCGCGCCAGGCCGTGCCAGGGTCAACTTCCCGCCCGAGTGCTTCCTTCCCATCCGCACCGTGAAATACGGCGGAGAGAGAGTCATCGATTTTTCCAATCCTCTGACCATCAAGCTCGAACGCGAGCGCGCGTTCCAGGCGATGACCGGCCGTGAGAAGGAAACCGGCCGGGTGGAGATGGATTTCGCGGATTGGTGGGACAAGTGGCCGGGTCAGTTCGACCCGTTCATGACCGCGCTGGAGACGTACCACGCCGCGGGCATGCCCTGGCGCGAGGCGATCGATAAGAACGCGCCCCGCAAGGTGGTTCGTTCGAACATGAATGTGGTGGATCATTCCTACGGAATCGTGGACATCTGCCGCACATCCGAGGACGCCGACGGCGGCTACGAGATGGGAGACGGCTGGAAGCACCTGCTCACCGAATCTCTGCTGGGCACGGCCAGCCGGTTCTTCTATAGCGGCCGGGTCTTCTGGCTCGATCCCGACGGCATGCACATCTACAAGTTCAACTCCAGTTACGGATCGGCGGGGAAGTTCAACTACGGTCAGGCCAAGGTCAATGCCATGTTCCACGCCATCGCCGGCAACGCCATCTTCGTGTCGGAAGCCTTCAACGAGAAGTACCCCGACGACCGCATCGAACTGTTGAAACGGATCAGCCCGCCCACCATGGACGTGGCCTATCCGGTGGATCTGTTCGTCCGCAAGCCGGCCCAGATCTGGAACATGCCCGTCGAGCGGCCATTTGGCGCCTGGTCCATTCTGGCCGTCTTCAATTACATCGACAAATATACGGACAACGGCCGGGAACCGCTGAAGTTCAGCACGAAGTTGAACGCCGCCAGAGACCTGCGCCTCGACCCGAACAAAGAGTACATCGTCTATGAATTCTGGAGCCGGAAGCTCATCGGCGCGTTCAAGGGCAGTTTCACCAATCCCCCGGTGAACCCCTACGACGTGGGTATTTACAGCATCGTGGAGAAGCAGGACCGGCCGGTGCTGATCTCCACCAGCCGGCACGTCCGGCAGATGGCGTTCGACATTAAGGACCTGGCTTGGGACAGCCAGCAGCGGACGCTGCGCGGCGTGTCGCGGGCGGTGGCGCGCGATCCGTACCAACTGCGCTTTTACGTTCCGGAGGGGTTCGCCGCCAGGCGAGTGGAGCTGTCCGATGGCCTTGCGGGAACCTTGAAAACGGAGGGGAGCCTGCTGACGGTTGACTTCACGTCGACGACTGGCAAGGATGTGGATTGGAAGGTTTACTTCTGATAGCCGGCCGCGTCCCAACAGGCGGCTTACCGTCGCCGCGGGGTTTACGCGACCGGCTGATATCGCTGTCGCGCCTTGAGCAGGCTGCCGCACCGAATGGTCCCATCAAGGACGTTGCAACGGGCGTACCATACTTGTATGCTTCGCTGGATGCCCCAGGCCGCTCTCGTTCTCCTGCTCAGTGTTGCTCTCCGGGCCCAACAGGAACCCACCGACCCGCGTCCGGGCGCCGCTGCCTTGATCGCAGCGGGTAAGTACGCCGAAGCCGAGCCGCTCTTGGCGCGGGCCCTGGCATCGGCGGAGAAGACCTTATCGCCGGATTATCCGCAACTGGTCCCTATCCTCGACGACCTGACCTCCGTATATCGCGCCGAAGGCAATAGCGCTGGAGCCGAAGGGCTCTACGTCCGCTGCGTCGGGATTCTGGAAAAGGATCAGGGAGAATGGTCCGTCGACCTAATCCCCCATCTCAAAGCGCTCGGCGGCGTCTACTGGGCCTTGTCGCGCGATACCGATGCGGAGAAGCAGTACCTGCGCGTTATCGCCATCCGCGCCAAGGCCAAAGGCTCAGACGACCTCGATCTGGCCGGCGACTGCAACGACATCGCTGCTTTCTACGCGTCCCGCAAGCGCTATGCGGTGGCGGAGCCGAATTACCGCCGCGCGATCTCCATTATCGAGCGCAAACTCGGCCCGGTAGACCTGTCACTCGTGTCCATCCTCGACAACCTGGCCACCGCCCTAATGGAGATGAAGAGCTACGAGCGGGCCGAGGCGCCCCTGAGGCGAGCCGTTTCCATCCAGGAACGCGCCTACGGCCCGACCCATGCCGACGTCGCCCCGCACCTGGACAAGCTGGCGTTTCTGTACTTCACGGTCGAGCGTCAACCCGAAGCCGAGCAGCTCTATCGCCGCTCCTTGGCGATATGGGAGGCCACCATGGGCCCCACAAACCCCATGTTGGTCAGCGCTCTCGACAATCTCTCGGTAGTATTGGCGGCCCAGGCGAAATACAAAGAGGCTCAGCCCTTGTACGAGCGATCGCTAGCCCTCCGGGAGAAGGCCACGGTCGAGAATCTGAACAACCTAGCGATGGTGCTGGAAGCCACGGGCGACGATGCCGGCGCCGAACGCCAGTACGCGCGCGCCATCAGCTTGGCCGAAAAGATCCCCGCTATCGCCGGGACCGGGTCGGTGGGTGAAAAGGAACTCCTCGGCAAGGCGCTCACCAATTACGCCTCGTTTCTGCGCCATCATCTCCGCGCCGACGAAGCGATCAAGGTGGAAGCGCGAGCCAAAACCATCACCAGGACCGCGCCACGCTGAGGATGTGCATCGTCATCGAAGCCCGCACGCGCCCCATGCGATATTCCGCCACATCAAGCCCCCTGCAGTACAACGCGACGCTCAGCCGGTGAATCTGTCCGTCGCCGCGACGAGGGCGCGACTATTCGGAGGGGTCGAAGGCCGTTGTCGGGGGCGATGATGAGGTTGTTGGCGTAGAGCCGGAACCTGTTCAGGGACGAACCAGGGTTTGGTTGCGGGGGACTGCAACGCTCCGAACGTACTTCGCCTACCGTTCCGGGTGCCGTTGGCCGCAACTGCCTGACAGATCGGTGCTTAATCGAACCGGCGTGAACAATGAATGCCACCGCAGAACGCCCATTACGCCGCACAGGAAGCCCACGGCGGCGTTCCATTGCCTCCGGTGGTATCACGGGGGCATCCTGGCGACGGCAATGCACACAGCGCCGCTAGT
>Ga0181520_10001915_pt1 | contig 40720 bp, 40 predicted proteins | sample PEATcosm2014_Bin_29_FD_132451 | JGI IMG/M metagenome (GOLD analysis project Ga0181520, IMG submission 132451) | Peatland microbial communities from MTU Mesocosm Facility, Houghton, MI, USA - PEATcosm2014_Bin02_30_metaG | ecosystem: Environmental > Terrestrial > Soil > Wetlands > Peat | place... | reverse complement strand
GCCCGCAAGAGCCTGGAGGCAATCATCGGCTCGTCCAAACAGGTGGAGCACCAGATTCAGCTGATCGCCTCCGCGGCTACCGAGCAGGCGGCCGCTTCGGGCGAGATTTCCGAATCGGCCGGGCGCTGAGACTCCTTCTCGCCAACAGAATCGTGATCGCGGTCACATCGCCCCCAACCTCCGGGCGGCGATTATGTTGATCGCGGTCCACATTGAGGTCTATAGTGGTTCTCCGGATGGCCGCTTCACGAGTCCACGAAGTGGAGGATTCCGAATGCTCTCTCTGCGCAATCTTTCGATGCTCGCCGTTGCCGGGTTAGTTCTGGCCGGCTGCTCCAGCTCCGACAGCTCCGCCCCACCGGTCTCTGCTGCTACTCAACCGGCGGCCGCTCCTGAAATCATCACCGCCAAGACAGCATTCTGGGAGATGTATAAGACGGCCCATGCCTGGTCGTCTGACGCTGAGCCGATCCGGATCACGGCGAAGGACGTGCCGGGATACAAAAATGCCAACGGCAAAGCGGGAATGTGGGAGGCGGTCTTCGGCTCGCCCAGCAAGGGCAGCTACCGGACGTTCACGTACGCCATCGCCGATGCTCCGCCCAACATTTCGAAGGGTGTCGCTGCGGGTCTGGCACTGCCCTGGGGTGGTGCGACGCGCGACGCGATGCCGATCGACACGTCGATGTTCACGATCGATTCCGATGCTGCTTATACGGCTGCCGCAGCCGATGCGACGGCTGTGCTGAAGATGAAGCCGAACCTGCAGGTCACGGATTTCGAAATCGGCGATACTTACAAGTTCCAGACTCCGGTCTGGTACATTCTGTGGGGCACCAAATCAGCGGGCTATGCGGCGATCGTCGACGCGAGCACGGGCAAGGTGCTGAGCCACAAATAACTCAGGCTGCTTTCTTTTCGCGCTGGTGCGGCCGCGAAGGGAATGGCGCGTCCACGCGAAGCCAATGGCGGCCGCGCTCACAATGAGGCCCAGCACCAGAGTTGGGTTTTCGGGCGAATCGTCACACCCGGTGATCTGCGCGTGCGCCCGCAACGAGGTGGCCAGCAGGAGCAGGACGACGGGGACGATGGTTCCGAGTTTTTTCAATTGAACCTCCAAAATTTCCTGCTGCAGTTTCGTTGCGTTTTCGGCGCTTCGCGTTTCTACGGCGGGGTCCCCAATTCACTGTTCGCGACCCCCACGGCCAGCGGCGTCACCACCGGCGTAGCCGCACCCACAAACTCGGTCAGGGTGGTGCCGCTACCGCCCGCATTGCCCGTCCAGACATTGCCAGAGCCATCGATGGCGACGCCATAGGGCTCGAACAGACCAGCCTGGTAGCCCGTGGAGGGGGAAATCGCCACGCCGCCGGAGTTGAACTCGCTGAGGGAGTTGCCGGCGTAATTCGAGGTCCAGACATTCCCGGCGCCGTCGATGGCGATGCCGATGGGCTGATTCAGTCCGCCGCCTGTGTAGGCAGTGGCGGAAACGGGCGAGCCGCTGGAGTTGAATTCGCTGATGGAACTGCCGGTGTCGTTCGCGACCCAGATATTGCCGGAGTTGTCGATGGCGAGGGCAATGGGGCCGTCCAGTCCGCCGCCGTTGTCGCCCTGGGGGTCGGGTGAGATGGGATTACCGCTCGAATCGAACTCGCTGATGCTGTTGTTGCCGCCATAATTGGCCGTCCAGACATTGCCGAGAGTGTCGATAGCGATGCCGTGAGGTGAACTGAGCCCGCCGCCACTATAAGGGCTTAGAAGGAAGCCGTTGCCAGAGGAAGTGAGCTCGCTGATGCTGGCGCCACTGGTGTTCGCGGCCCAGACGTTGCCGGAGGCATCGATGGCGATGGGGTAGGGGTTCGCTAATCCGCCGCCGGTATAGGGACCGGAGGGCGTGCCGCCGGGACTGAACTCGGTGACGCTGTTGCCGCTGTCATCGGTCACCCACGCATCGCCGGAGGCGTCGATGGCGAGGCCAAAGGGCTGAACGATTCCGCCGCCGGTATAGGGACTTAAGGAGAACGGCGCGCCCGAGGAATTGAACTCGCTCAGGCTGCTGTTGGAGTAGTTGGAGAGCCAGACATTGCCGGAGCCGTCGATTGCGACGGTGATAGGCAGATCGAGACCGCCGCCGGTGTAGGAGACGGCGATGGTCCAGTCGTTGGGCGCGCTGCCGAGGCTGGGCTGAAAGGGAGCGCTCGGTGAAGACAAGCCGAAGAGCGTGCCCACATTGGCGCCGGGGTGGTGCGCGATGTTGATGGCGGCTGTCGCTGTTTCGGCCGGCTTCTTTCCCGTGGGCGTGCCGTCGGCCGTTGCGTTGCCGAAGAGCGTCGTGCAGGCGCTTGAAGTCGACCCGCTGGTGTTGATACAGGAGGCAAGGATGTCGGCCAGGGTATTGATCTCACTTTGCGGCACGGTCCCGTTGCCCGCGGGGGTGGAGGTGAGCGCCTGACCTGTGCCGAGGTTAACCAGATTGGCCGCGCTCAGCGCCGCGTTGGCCATGCCGGTCGCGGCCAGCGCGGTAGTGGAGCCGGACATGTCGGCCGCATCGGTGGCGTAGCCGGCCAGGGCATACGCTGCCGCGACGGTTGTCACTTCATCCATTTGGATCGAGGACGGTAGTCCGGTGAAGGCGTTTGCGGTACATTGCCCCAGCACGGCCATCAGGCCCGCCGCGGAGTTCGGGTCAAAGCCGGCGTTGCCGCCCACCGCATAGAGATAGACCTGCTGTGGCGTGGGTTGTGCCACGGTGCCCCCACACGTGTACTCGTCGGAAGTGATGGTGAACCCACCCGTCGAGTTGGTCGTCACAAAACTGCGGCTGCTGCCATCCGTGTTGCCGGTATTGCTGAGCAGGGACTCGGACGGCACACCATAGCTCTGCGCCTTCAGGGCAAACATGTAGACGCTGGCTCCCTCGATGGGCTGTTGTCCGCCGTGGACCATTCCCTTGAGGGTTGTGCCGCTCAGGGCAGGGCCAGGATTGGGATTCGAAGCCGGCTCGCGCGTCGCGATCCGTGTGACGGAACAGCCGGTGAGAAGAATGATGGAACTGCCGAGCAGCTTCCACGCGTGGGGCATGAGAAGGGTCTCCGTTCAGTGCCTGAAGGAGGGGAGGACTTAGGGGCCGAAGGACAAACACTCAGGGGATGAAGCCGCTGGTACTCACGGGCGAGGAGGAGGAGAGTCAGGGGCCCGAGGACCAAAGAATAGCATGCAGCGTAGCATGGCTGGCCTGAATCCGGCAATTGGAAAACCAGAGCAGCTAGTTGTTTTCGAAGGGAATATCGGCGTTGCGGAGGCCGAGCTTTGCGCCGATCGAGTAGCCGATCATGGCCACAGCCGGCCAGGTCGCGATGAAGCGGCCCTGCCCGTCCAGCAGCCCGCTGTCGGCGTTCAGGCTGAGAAAGGTGAGCCACAGCTTGTCCGTTGCGCCGCAGTGATAACAGGCCAGAGGCCCGGTCGGCATATCGAGCACATGCAGACCCCACAGCATCCACCAGATCAGGCCCAGCATCCACGGCAGCGTCGCGCTCTCGGTGGGGCGCAGTTTGGTGAAGCCAAGGCCGGCGATCAGCGGCACGAAGAACGATACCAGCAGGGTGGCGAGCGGCGGCACATAGGAGGGGTGAAAGAGGGTGATCGCTCCCATGACAAGCGCCCAGACGGCCAGGCACAGCACCAGGTGGAACAGAAACCATATCGCCTGGTAAAGCACACGGGTTTCCTGGGGCCCCAGCGTCTCAACTGGTCGCGAATTCATGCCGATCTTCCGTTTCGCACCTGTTCCTCAGACTATCGCGCAATCGTGGTTGCCGCGCGTTTTTCCCGCTCCTCTCTGGTAACTCATTACAATCGTTCTATGCTTCTCGACGGTATCTTTCCGGCGATTACCACCCCGTTCTATCCGGACGGACGCATTTATTTGAAGAAGCTTGAGCACAACGTCGAGCGCTACTCGCGGACGCCCTGCGCGGGGATGGTCGTGCTTGGTTCCACGGGTGAAGCCATCATGCTGGGGGACGAGGAATCGCGCGATGTATTGCGCCACGCCGCCCGCGCTGCCGCTCCCGATAAGGTTCTGCTGGCCGGAGTTGGGCGCGAAAGCCTGATCGAGACGCTGCGCCTGGCCGAGTACGCCGCGGAGCAACAATACGACGCGGTACTGGTCCGCACGCCGCACTACTACGCGCCTTATTACGGGCTGACGCACGGCGCCGGCGGCCTGACGAATCCTGGGGGCGGCATGGTGACTTATTACCGCGCGCTCGCCGATCGGTCACCACTTCCCGTTGTGCTGTACAGCATCCCGAAATTCACACACTGCGAGCTGCCACTTGAGGTCGTCGGCGAGCTGGCGCAGCACCCGAACATCATCGCGGTCAAGGACTCGTCGGGCAGCCTCGAACGGCTTGCCGCTCTGGTGGCCGCCACGCGTTCTGCGCCGAAACGCACCGTGCTGGTCACGCCTGTTTTTACGGCTTTCACCAGCCGCATGATGCTCGCCGAATCGGAAGCAGCGATGATGCCGAACTTTGTCTCCGCCGACCTGCTGGCGGGCACCACGCCGATGGCGGCTCTGGAGCCGGTCATCAAAACCACCCGCAAAAAGGAAGTGGGGTTCCAGGTTCTAACCGGCTCGGCCGACAACCTGCTCCCTGCGCTCGAATCCGGCGTGAACGGAGCCATCCTCGCCTTTGCTGCGCCTGCGCCGCAGGCCTGCCAGGAGGTCTATACGGCGTGGAAGGAAAACGACCCCGTCATTGCGCGCGAGAAGCAGCAGCGGCTGGTCGACAGCGCCCGGGTGGTTACGGGCAAGTATGGCGTCCCTGGGCTGAAGCATGCGTGCGACCTGAATGGCTACTACGGTGGCGTGCCGCGGATTCCGCTCCTGCCGCTCACCGTCGAGGAGAAGGCCGAGGTTGCCGTGGCGATGGCGGACCTCCGCAACTGATTTTGGAGGTGAGCGAACCGAAGGGCTGCCGATGGCGGCGTTATGCGATAATCGCTCGATCTTGTGACAACTGTTTTGGTTTTGGGGGGCCTTCATGTCTCACGCCGGGACGGCGACGCCTGTCCTAACGATTGAGGTTGAGCACTGTCCCGACAAAGTCGCGGTGGTGCGTTGTCATGGCAAGCTGGTTGCGGGCTCTACGGATGTCCTCTCCAAAGGCGTTCGGCCGCTTCTTGCCGATTGCCGGCGCATCGTTCTCGACCTGTCGGACCTGCAGCACACCGACAGCATGGGCCTCGGCGCGCTGGTTCGTCTCTACGTCGCGGCCAAATCGGCCGGGTGCAGCCTCGAACTGACGCATCTGAGCCAGCAGATTCGCAACCTTCTCGGGCTGACGCACCTTCTGGACGTTTTCACGATCATCGGCGAAAGCGGCGTCAAAATGATGTGATCCAGCTCATCGCCTCTGGGCTCGGTGGCATACCGAAGGAGCACATACCGCCCTCGCCACCTTGACAATGCCTTCGCCGAAGAGAAGGATGGGTGAGCCTCTCCAGGAGCAGCGCTCGTCAGCATCCCCTCATCCGCTCCTGCGGGGCACAGGCCCCAGGTTCCCCCATCCACGAAACCAGGCAGCGCCGGGTTCAGCAGTTCCCGCACCGCTCCGACTCACACCATCTCCGCAGCGGCCGCGCACCGAATGCAGCGCGCCTCCTCCGCATCCCCGATCGGGGAATGCGGGGTTCAAGACGCGCTCTCGCTGCATCGATCGGCGTGCTCGCGAAGAGGCAAAGCCCCAGGGAGGGCAACTCACGATGAATCACCGCACGTTTGTTTCGCTCGCACTCTCCAGCATCTTCGTCGCATCGGCCATTGTTGCTGCGGCCCAGGACACCACGCCTCCGCCTCCGCCCAAAGTCCTCGTCATTCAGCGCGAGTACCTCAAGCCGGGCAAGGCCGGCGCCATCCACGTCAAATCGGAAGGCAACTTCATCAAGGCCGTCAGCGATGCCAAATGGCCCACGCACTACATCGCCATGGACTCCATGTCCGGGCCCACCCGCGCGCTCTACATGTTTGCCTACGATTCCTTCGAAGCGTATGGCAAAGATCAGGAGGCGCAGGCCGCCAATGCCAAATTATCCGCGGCGATCGATGCCGCTTCCCTGAACGACGGCGAGCTGCTCACCCGTTACGACAGCACGACCTTCGTGTACCACCCCGAGATGAGCCTCCATGCCAGCATCGAGGTTCCTCACCAGCGCTACTGGGAGTTCACCCTTTTCACCATCAAAGTGGGCCACGAGAAGGAGTGGAATGACCTCGTCAAGATCTATACTGACGGCTTCAAGGACGTGCCCGACGCTCACTGGGCGGTGTACGAGAGTAATTACGGCGAGAACAATGGTGGCGAATGGGTCGTGATCACCCCCATGCGCTCGCTCGCCGAAGTCGACAAGGGCTTCGACAATGGTAAAGCCTTTTTCGATCGGCTTGGCGAACTCGGCGGTCAGCATGTCGGCGATCTCGCCGCCCACTGCATCGAGTCCAGCCAGAAGAACCTGTTCGTCGTGAACGCGAAGGAGAGCTACGTCGACGCCAGCTGGTCCACGACGGCGCCGGAAATCTACGGCCAGCACTAGACAGCAGCTGGGAGCCTGGAGCTGGGAGCGGGAAGCAGGAAGCGAGGCGCGCCCCTCGCTCCTGACTCCAGCTTCCCGCTGCTACCCGCTACCAGCTTCGAGCGCCCCCTCACCCACGAAAGAGAGACTCCATGCAACGCACGCGTATTTTCCTTGCGGCAGCCGCCGCGCTCGCCTTATCCACCACGCTGTTCGCACAGAATTCGTCCCCTGGCTATCACTCCGTCACCTGCTACAAGCTAAAACCAGACAGCACCGCCGCCTTCAACAAGTTTGAGTCCGAAGAAGTGCGCAAGATCGCCCAGGCCCGCGTCGACCTTGGAGAGATCACCGGCTGGTATCTGCTGCGCGCCGCCGTGCCGATGGGCGAGTCGGCCGATTGCGACTACGTCGTCGTGGCCCTCTATCCCAGGACGCCGCATCCTTTCGCCGGGGAAGTGCTCGCCTCCGCGATCCGTAAGTCGGGCCTGAACCTCACTCCCGAGGACTACGTCCGTCATCGGGCAGAGGTACTCAGAATCATGTCCGTGGCTATCTTCCAAAATGAGGCCGCGGTCGGCATGCCGAAAAAAGGCGATTACTTTCAGGTGAACTACATGAAGGTGAGTGACGCCAACTTCGACGACTGGATCGCCTACGAGAAGAAGGTCTGGCAGCCGATGGCCGAGTCGCTGGTGAAAGACGGCAAGGAGGATGGGTGGTCGCTCAACGTTCAGGTGATGCCGTTTGGATCCGATCTGCCGTACCAGGCCGTCACCGTTGACGTTTACCCCAGTGAAGACGCCGTCTTCACCGAGGACCCCCAGTTCGTGGATCGCTTCCATAAAGTGCATCCCGACATGGAGGCCGGCACCACCATGGAGCACTTCGAAAAGCTCAGAACGCGAGGCAGGGTAGCTCTGTACTCCCTCGACGACATCGTGGCCGCAACCCACTAAACCCTGTTCATCGACAAGGAGGTCAAGCGTTCACGGGACCTCCTCATGCCCCCTGGCGATCCTTCGCGGCGACGAAAAATGGAGCCAGGATGAGCAATATTGAACAGTCCGGTTGTGGGGCTGTTCTTACACTCATGTTCGTACTTCCTCTTTGGTCCGCCGTTCCTTGTTGAGCGGCGGGCTTTTTTTTGTCCTTTTTCCACCGGACCGATGAGCAATATTGCTCAGAAAAGCAGCAGGGCTCCAGGTAGACTCCTGATCAAAGGCTTCGCAGGTTGGTAAACGGAGGGAGCGCACGATGGCCCACGTTTCAAAACCAGGCTTTCCCCACAGGTGTAACCCAGACGGCAGCTACGATTCAATCTGCACTGTGTGTTTGGCCACGGCGGCCACAGCTCAAAGAGAAGAGCAGTTATATCGCCACGAATTGGCGCACGTCTGCGATCCACTCCGCCTCTATAACGCCAGGCAGGGCTCTACCTCGGTTGGGGGGCGCACGAAAGGGGCTGCCTCTTTTGGCTCATCGGATTCCGATTAGGCGTAAGCCAGAAGCCGGAAGCTGGATGCCGGATGCCAGCTACCGGTCACCCAGTGCCATCTGCCTGAGGTAACCCTGCTTTCGCTGACCATCGTTTCGCCGTCTAACTCTGTTTGGGGATTCCGAAGTGTTTTCAGGCGAGCCTAGTCTTTCGCGCATGGTTTACACAGCAGGGCAGCCCGTCCGCGATTTGCACAGCGGAGCCGTGGGCCGCGTTTTCCTGAAGCTTCCTTTGCGGGACGTCTACCTGGTGCAGTTTCCGGGCTTTCCCGTGGTGGAGAAGGTCTACAACGGCTGCGATCTGGAACCGGCTTCGGGGATTCCGCCGACCCCCGTCGAGGAGCCGGCCCACCACCACGCCTGAAGGGCTGGTGCGGAATCCGGATTTCCTCAGGGCAGGCGCAGCGAATCGTAGCTATGGCCGAGTTCGGAGGCAAGGGCTTCGACGACCAGCTCGTGATCGGCGCGCTGGGGCAATCCGGAGACAGTGACGGCGGCGATGAGGCCGGCGTTTTCGACACGGATCGGAAAGCTTCCGCCATGGCTGGCATAATCGGCGGTGGGAAGGCCGCGGGCTTCGAGCGAGGATTGCTTCTGCTCCATCTCCAGACCCACCGCGTAGGAACTGCGGTGGAATCGGAAAACAACATTGGTTTTGCGGCGGACCCATTCCGCGTTGTCGGGCGTGGTGCCGGGAAGCGTGGTGTAGAAGAGCGGCTGGGCGGGGCGGCGCACATCGATGACTACCGACAGGCCGCGCTCGACAGCGATTGCCCGGAGACGCGAGCCCAGGCTCCAGGCTGTTTCTTCGTTGAAGGCGGGGAAGACCAGGGTCTTCTCTTGGAGCGCGACGCGGGTTAGGTCGTCGGATAACGGCATGGCTTCAGGGTACAGGGCAGGGAGCAGAGGTCCGGGAGGTCGGTCGCGGGAATTGTGGGAGAATCAAGACGGGGTCAATGCCATGACGATTGAGATTCGGCGGCCGGAACTCGAAGCCCTCCTTCTGGAACGGATGCGGCGGGGAGGTTTCTCGAGCGTCGAGGACGTTCTTCTGGAGGCCCTGAAGGCTTCGTCGTCGACGCTGCAGGACAGTGGACAAAGAGTGGTACGCGAAGCGACCGGCGCCGATCTGGTTGCCACGATGCAGGCCTCCCCGTACCGGGAAATTTCGCTCGAGCCGTCGCGCGAGGAGATGCCAGTGCGCAAGTGAGTGGGCATCGAATCGGGGTGCATTCGGGCAGCCTCGACGGTTTCGACCCCATCTTGCGAAAGCTACCGATCGGGGCTATAAGTGTGCTGGCACATCCGCCATGACGCGACTCGCTTATGCGTTTCTCCCCCTTGCCGCCGCAGGATTCGCTGCGGTTCTGGTGATGCACATCGCCGCATTGTTCGGTGTGACCTGGATCTTCGATCATTGGCTGGCGTATCTCGGCCCAGGGCTCTTCGTTGTCTGGCTGCCCACAATCCTGATCATGGGCAGCCTCACACGCGACTTCAAACAGAAAGAAGTCTGGCGAGCTGCACTGCGCGGTTGTCCCGCATGGATGAGGAGGGCACAGTGGGCGCTCTTCGGCTACGCCTGGGTTGGGTTTTTCGCCTTGCCCCTGATCTTCGGTGGCGGAATGGATAATCCGGCCAACAAGGCGCGATCCATGTCGGCGGTGCTGCTCACCTTTTATTCGATCGCAGCCACCGTGTTCTATTCGGCGACTCGCGCCGGGAAAATCGATGTGGGCAGGCGATGCTTGAACGGCCATCGCATCTCGCCTCTCGCGAAGTTCTGCGATGAATGTGGGGCACCGGTGCAGGCGAGTCCTGTAGAACCCGCCGCAAACTCCATGCTTCCCTAAACCGTCGTCAGCTCGCACTCGCGGGAACCGTAATGGCTCCGAACATAGTCGTCGAGGATCTTCTTGAAGTCCTGGACGATGGTGTCGCCGCGGAGGGTGGTCATGAGGCGGCCGTCGACGTAGACCGGGGCTTTGGGGTCTTCGAAGGTTCCTGGGAGCGAGATGCCGATGTTGGCGTGCTTCGATTCGCCGGGGCCGTTGACGACGCAGCCCATGACGGCGAGCTTCAACTCCTCGACGCCAGGATATTGCGCGCGCCAGGCGGGCATGCTGGTGCGGAGGTAGTCCTGAATTTGCTGGGCCAGCTCCTGGAAGAAGGTGCTGGTGGTGCGGCCGCAGCCGGGGCAGGCAGTGACCTGCGGAGCAAAGCTGCGGATGGAGAGGGACTGTAGAATTTGCTGGGCGGTGAGGACTTCTTCGGTGCGGCTGGAGCCGGGTTTGGGCGTGAGCGAGACGCGGATGGTGTCGCCGATGCCCGCGAGCAGCAGCGGGGCGAGGCCGGCGGTCGAGGCGACGATGCCTTTCATGCCCATGCCCGCTTCGGTGAGGCCGAGGTGGAGCGGGTAATCGCAGCGTGCGGCGAGCATCTGGTAGACGTCGATGAGGTCGCGGACGCCGGAGACTTTGCCGCTGATGATGATCTGGTCGTGGCGGAGGCCGTAGCGCTCGGCGGCGGAGGCGGAGTCGAGGGCGGAGCGGCACATGGCTTCGAGCATGACGTCGCGCGCGGGGGCTGGGTCGGGACGCCTGGAGTTTTCGTCCATGAGGCGCGTGAGGAGAGCCTGGTCGAGCGAGCCCCAGTTGACGCCGATGCGGACAGGCTTTTGATTTTCGACGGCGCACTCGATCATGGTGCGGAAATTGTCGTCGTCTTTGCGGCCGATGGAGACGTTGCCGGGGTTGATGCGGTACTTGGCGAGGGCCTGGGCGCAGGCGGGGTACTTCTTGAGCAGCAGATGGCCGTTGTAGTGGAAGTCGCCGATGATGGGGACGTGGATGCCGCGCTGGGCGAGGCCTTCGACGATGTGCGGGACAGCTTTGGCGGCCTGGTCGTTGTTGACGGTGACGCGGACGAGCTCGGAACCGGCTTCGACGAGCTCGGCGACCTGCTGGATGGTCGAGGGGGCGTCGGCGGTGTCGGTGTTGGTCATCGACTGAACGGCGACGGGGGCTTCGGAGCCGACTTTGACCGGACCGATTTTGACGGTGACGGTCTTGCGGCGATGGATTTCGGGCATTGGGGACCTCAACTACAAGGGTACAGGGTACAGGTTACAGGGTACAGGGGCGGGGTGCCTGTAGGCGGCAGCTTGTAGCCGGTAGCCGGTAGCCCAAATGCGGTAGCGTCAGGACAATTCTGTTGCCTGATCTTCGATGACATCGAGACATTCGGCGTTGAGGCGGTCCGCGGCGGCGTTGATGCGTCGGAGATCGCGGGCATGCAAGTATCTGCGCTGGAGGCGGAGGCAAGCTTTCAAGAGCCAGACCATCAGGCGATGCACTCATCTATCTTAAGCGGCCCTCGTCGCAACGTGTATGACGGCAGCGATCAGCGGAGGGGACCGGCCTGGCTGCGGAGTTCGCGGAGGGGATAGAAGGTTCCGCGCCAGACGATGCCTCCGCGCCAGAGGGTGAAGATGAGGGAGCGGAGGAGGGCGTAGAGCAGGAGCGCGGCTCCGATGGGCAGGGTGAGCAGGTAGAGCAGGGAAATGCCGGTGAAGTGGCGGGACGAGTAGCTGTGCAGGGCGGCGATCATGGCGAGCGAGACCAGGCTGGCGCTGCGGATGAGCCATGGGGCGAAGAGCCCCCCGATGGGGAGAAAGAAGAGCAGCGTCAGAACGAAAGCGCCGACGATCAGGGCCGCGGGGCGAAAGCGGAAGACGGCGAAGAAGTTTTTGGTGAGGTTGTGCGCCATGCCCAGCGCTTCGGTGGCCCAATGGACGCGGATCATGTCGCGCCCGAAGGCGACCCTCTGGCGAAAGCCCTGGCGCTTGACTTCAAATCCCAGGCGGAGATCTTCGAGGACCTCGAGGCGCAGAGCTTCGAATCCGCCGATGGCGCGGTAGACGCTGGAACGGATGAGGTTGAATCCGCCGACACCGACGGAGTCGTGTTTGGCCGCGGGGTCGGGGACTTTCCAGGGCCGGAAGGAGAGCACGGTGAAACAGCCAAGGACGGTGGTCATCAGCCGCTCGCCCGGGGATTCAAGGATGAGGGTAAGCGCGAGGGCTACGTGGTCTGCCTGGGATTCGTGGGCGAAGCGGAGGGCGCGCTCGAGGGTGTCGGGGCGGAAGAGGATGTCGCCGTCGGTGAAGAGCAACCATTCGGTTGCGGATTGGCGGGCGGCGAGAGCCATGGCGTGGGTCTTGCCCATCCAGCCTTCTGGGAGGACGTCTATGTGGATGACGCTTAGGAATTTTTCGGCGGCTGAGGCTTCGGTAGCGATTTGGTCCATGACGGCGCCGGTGGAGTCGGTGGAGCGGTCGTCGACGGCGATGATTTCGATGGGGACGGTTTGGGCGAGAAGGGAGCGGAGGGTGGCTTCGATGGCGGCGGCTTCGTTGCGGGCGGGGACGATGACGGTGATTTGGGGCGCCTCATCCGGCCCAGCTTCTGGCGCGGTGGAGGTGCGCTCGTAGCGCGGATCGAGGAGGTTGGGAATGCGAGGCAGGTGGTGGAGCGCGGTGAGGGTGACTCGGGTCCAGACGAGGGCGATGAGCCAGGACACGATGATGGCGACTATGTTGAGCGCGTGCATGGAAGCTATAGTTTCGCAGAAGAAGTATGCCACCGAAGGGCACGAACCGCAGGTCCATTCGCCCATTCGACTCGCCGAGCGCTGCTCGGCTTTCGCTCAGGGTGACGGCGTCTGCATTGATTGTTGCGCCAAAAGCGGGCGCAAGGTATTCGGCGGCTTCGCTCGGGATGACGGAGTTTTCTTTCCTAATGGAGATCGGCGGTGATGTTGGCGAAACACACGGTCCTTCGCTTCGCCCGGGATGACAGAATGTTTTCTATCACGAAGTGTTCGCCGATGGTTCGAGGTCGGGGAGGGGTGGGGCGTAGCGCGAACCGAAGAAGAGGATGGCGAAGGAGAGGGCGAGGGTGACGATGGTGGCGCCGAGTCCGTAACGGAGGTTTTGGCGGTCGGAGATCCATCCGATGAGGTGGGGCGAGGGGAAATCGCCGAGGAGGTGAATGAGGAAGAGGTTGATGGAGATGGCGGTGGCGCGGATGGCCGCGGAGACGGAGTTGACGATCGCAGCATTGAGCGGGCCGGTGGAGAAGAAGAGGAAGAACTCGGCAGCCCAGGCGGCGGGGAGGAGGAGGCGCGGGGGTCCGAAGAAGACGAGGGCGGCGAAGGGAATGGAGGTGAGGACGCTCCACGCAGAAACGAGGTAGAGGGCTCGGTGATTGCGGCGGAGCCAGAGCTGGGCGATCCAGCCGCCGGCGATGGTGGCGAGGAGGCCATCGACCGCAGTGATTTCACCGGCGGTGAGGCCGGCGCCGGCGACGGAGTATCCAGCGAAGCGGTGCAGGAAGGTGGGCAGCCAGGTGGAGATGCCGCCGACGGTGAAGGTCCACATAGCCATGCCGAGGGTAGCGGTGAGAAACGCGCGGTTGGTGAAGAGGCCGGTGAAGCTGGCGCGCTCGGAGGTGGGTTTTAGGGTGTCTGCTGAACCGCGCCGGGGCTCGCGGACGAACAGCAAGAAGCAGAGAGCGATGAGAACGCCGGGGAGCGCGGCGACGAAGAAGGGGGCGCGCCATCCGAAGTGCTGGCCGAGCTGGCCTCCGAGAAGATAGCCGAGGGCTCCGCCGACGGGAATGGTGACGTAGAAGATGCTGAGGACGCGGTTGCGCTCCTCCTCGGGGTAGAAGTCCGCGAGCAACGCGGGGGCGAAGATCGAGAAGGTGGCTTCGCCGACGCCGACGATGGCGTGGCGGATGAGCAGAGTTTTGTAGTCGTGGACGAAGGCGGTAAAGAGGGTGGCGGCGCTCCAGATGAGGGCGCCCGCAACGATGAGGGGTTTGCGGGGGAAATGGTCGCCGAGCCATCCGGTGAGCGGGGCAATGAGCATGTAGGTGAAGAAGAAGGCGGAGGTGAGGAGGCCGGTTTGGGCGTCGTCGATGTGAAATTCGCGCTGGACCAGGGGCTGGACGCCGGGGAGCACGTAGCGGTCGATGAAGTTGAAGAGGTTAAGGGTGGTGAGGAGGAAGAGTGCGGCAGCTGCGGTGCGCGCGGGGTGGATGCGGGGCGAGGAGGTGAATGCGGGCATCGCGCAATGAGGATAGCGCACCTGGCTGCGCTGGCCCACTCAAGCCAAAAAAACGGCTTGAATGGGGCACGTGGGCGGGTCCTACAAATGCGGCGGTCTCGTACGGGATTCTGCGCTGGCCCACGCAAGCCAAAAGACGGCTTGCATGGGGCACCCGGTGATCCGGGCGGGTGCAATAAATTCGCGGGCTCGCTCAGGATTCTGGGCTGGCCCACTCAAGCCAAAAAAACGGCTTGAATGGGGCACCCGGCTTCATAGGGCACCTGGTGATTTTCTACGTTTTGAGTTTGTCGAGGTGGCGGAACCAATCGGTTTGGTAGAGGAGGAAGGAGAACAGGGTGAAGTTGTAGGCGCAGTGGACCATGACTCCGGCGGCGACCGAGTCTGTGGTGAGGCGCACGATGCAGAGGACGATGCTGACGCAGCCGATGAGGAGGACCGGTCCCCAGGAGTTGGAGACTTGCTGCGCGTGCATGAGCGCGAAGGGGATCGAGGTGAGGACGATCGAGAGCGGAATCCCGATGGTGCGGACCGTCGCTTCCCCGATGACGTTTTTGCGTTGGAGCCAGCGGAAGATGTTCACGAGGCTGGGGAGGAGGAAGCCGCGGAAGGCGAGTTCTTCGGTGAGCGGGGCGAGCGTGATGCCGAAGGCGAGGAGGGTCCACGCGCCGGCTGCGGAGTTGGTGAGGTCTTCGAGGATGGGCGGCGCTTTGGGCATGGGCAGGAAATTGCCGGCCAGGGTGATGGCAAGGCCGGTGAGGAGGCCGAGGCCGACGAGAATGAGAGACCAGCGAAAGGCGGCGGCGATGTTCCAGTGGATGCCTTTGGCAAAGGAGCCCCACCACAGGGTGAAGACGAGGGCGGAGAGCGCCCACAGCACCAGGTAAATGGCCGCCTGCATGGAGATGGCGTACATCACGTTGCGGCCGATTTCCTGGGTGAGGGTGATGAGGCGGACGTGCGGGTGCGTGGCGTAGAGGGAGAAAAGCGCGACGAGATAGCCGCCGATGAGCGAGGGGAGGATCAGCAGGATGAAGACGAAAACGTGGCCGATGTTGGGGATGAGCTTCGGCGGAGGAGGCGGCGGGACAAGTTCGAGGATGGGGGGCGGCGGCTCGATGGGATGCCAGAGATAGCCTGGGGGCTCCGGCGCGGACAGAACGGCGGGCTCGATGGCGGATTGGGTCGCGGGAGCTTGCGCGGCCTGAACGTTGAGGTCGGGGCTGCCGGTTTGCTCGACGCTGCTGGCTTCGGTGTCGCTCATTGAATGATCTCTTTTCCTGGGCCTTTCGCGGGGGATCTGGTGCGTGGGTTCCGGCTTCCGTTGGCGGACGGTTTTGGCGCGTGCCCGTTCGAGCCAGAATACCAGGGCCGCAGGAATTGGCCAGTATACGAATGTGGGATGCGGGCGATCTGCTCGGGCGGTCCTTCAGCGACAATGTGGCCGCCGCCTTCGCCGCCCTCGGGGCCGAGGTCGATGATCCAGTCGGCATTGCGGATGACGTCGAGGTTGTGCTCGATGATGATGACGGTGTTGCCGAGGTCGGTAAGGCGGTGGAGGACCTCGAGAAGCTTGCGGACATCGTCGAAGTGGAGGCCGGTGGTGGGCTCGTCCAGGAGATAGAGGGTGCGGCCAGTTTGACGCTTGGATAGCTCGCGGGCCAGCTTCATGCGCTGGGCTTCGCCGCCGCTGAGGGTGGTGGCGGATTGGCCGAGGTGGATGTAGCCGAGGCCAACGTCGACGAGGGTTTGCAGTTTTTGGCGGGCCTGGGGGATGTCGCCGAGGACGGGGAGCGCGTCCTCGATGGCGAGGTCGAGGATGTCGGCGATGGAGTAGCCGTTGAATTTGACGGCGAGGGTTTCCTGATTGTAACGGCGGCCGTTACATACTTCGCACTGGACGTAGACATCGGGGAGGAAATTCATTTCGATGCGCCGCTGACCCTCGCCGCGGCAGGCTTCGCAGCGTCCGCCCTGGACGTTGAAGGAGAAGCGGCCTGCCTTGTAGCCGCGTTCGCGCGACTCGGGGAGCATGGCGAACAGATCGCGGATCGCATTGAAGACTCCGGTATAGGTGGCGGGGTTCGAGCGCGGGGTGCGTCCGATGGGGGACTGGTCGATGCGGATGGCTTTGTCGAGGAGGTCGAAGCCCCTGATCCTGCCATGTGCGCCGGGCGCTTCGCGCGAGCCGTAGAGTTCCTGGGCGAGGGCGCGGTAGAGGATGTCGTTGACGAGGGTGCTTTTGCCGGAGCCGGAAACGCCGGTGACGACGGTCATGACGCCGGCGGGAAATTTTACGGTTAGGTCTTTGAGGTTGTGGCTGCGTGCGCCTTCGACGGTGATCCATTTACCGGTGACGGGGCGGGGGACGAGGCGGTGGAGCGTGGAGATTTCGCCGGAGAGATAGCGGCCGGTGAGGGAGCCGGGCGCGCGCATGATGTCGGCAGGTGTGCCTTCGGCAACGACGTGGCCGCCGAGACGGCCTGCGCCGGGGCCGAGGTCGAGAACGTAGTCAGCGTGACGGATGGTTTCTTCGTCATGCTCGACAACGAGGACGGTGTTGCCGAGGTCGCGCAGGGATTCGAGCGCGGAGATGAGGCGCTGGTTGTCGCGCTGGTGGAGTCCGATGGAGGGCTCGTCGAGGACGTAGAGGACGCCACGAAGGCGCGAGCCGATTTGCGTGGCGAGGCGAATGCGCTGGCCTTCTCCGCCGGAGAGGGTGGCGGCGTTGCGTTCGAGGGAAAGGTAGCTGAGGCCGACGGCGTTGAGAAATTGCAGGCGCTCGACAATCTCTTTGCGCAGGCGTTCCGCGACGAGGGCTTCGCGCGCCGTGAAGGTGATCTTGCGGGCGTGCTCGAGGGCTCGCTCCATGGAGAGCGCGGTGAATTCGGCGATAGACATGCCGTCGATTTTGACGGCGAGGGATTCGGGGCGGAGGCGCTGGCCGTGGCAGACGGGGCATTCGGAGGCGGACTGATACTGCATCATCCATTCGCGGTAGGTGTCGGAGCGGGCTTCTTCGAGGGAGTCGCGGAGATAGGCGAGGATGCCATGGAAGCCGGTACGCGGGGCCTCGGACTGCGGCGGCCCGACGAGGAGCAGCTCCTGGTGTTTGAAGGGGAGCTGCTCGAAGGGGAGCTTGAGATCGATTTTGTATTTGGCTGCGGCGATGTTGATCAGGCGGATGAGGTACTGCGAGCCGGAGCCGGGACCGAGGCCCCCGTCGAGCAGGGGCTTGGACCAGTCGGTGATGATTTTGGCGGGGTCGAAGTCGTAGATGCTGCCAAGTCCGTGGCATTCGGGGCAAGCGCCGTAGGTGGAGTTGAAGGAGAAGCTGCGGGGTTCGAGTTTGGGGACATCGAGGCCGCAGTCAGGGCAGGCCATGCTGGAGGAGTAGAGTTGCTCGGCTGACCCGGAACCCCCTTGTGTAGCGACGAGGACGAGGCCGCTGGCCATCTGGAGGGCTTTTTCGACGGAGGCCTGGAGAGCCTTCTCGATGCCCGGTTTGAGGACTGCGCGGTAGACGATGGCTTCGATGGTGTGATTTTTTCGCTTTTCGAGGTTGGGTGGATCGGCGAGGTCGAGGATTTCGCCGTCGACGCGTGCGCGGAAGCCCTGCTGGTCGAGTTTGTCGAGGAGGTCTTTGAATTCACCTTTGCGGCCGCGGACGATGGGGGCGTAGATGGTGACACGCTCGCCCTGGGCAAGAGCCAGAATGCGCTCGACGATCTGCTCGGCGGACTGGCGGGAGATTTGGCGGCCGCAGCGGGGGCAGTGGGGGACGCCGACCGAGGCGTAGAGGAGGCGCAGGTAGTCGTAGATTTCGGTGATGGTGCCGACGGTGGAACGGGGGCTGCGGCTGGTGGTTTTCTGCTCGATGGAGATGGCGGGCGAGAGTCCTTCGATGGAGTCGACGTCGGGGCGTTCGATCTGATCGAGGAACTGGCGGGCGTAGGCGGAGAGGGTTTCGACGTAGCGGCGCTGGCCTTCGGCGTAGATGGTGTCGAAGGCGAGGGAAGATTTCCCGGAACCGGAAAGGCCGGTGACGACAGTCAGGGTGTTGCGCGGAATCTGGACGTGGATGTCACGCAGATTATGCTGGCGGGCGCCGCGGACTGTGATTTGGGTGATGGCCATAGCACGGGAGGGAAGACTTGTAAATCACAAAATGGACAACGTGGGCGGATATTGCAGATAGCACTCTCGTGCCAGTTGCAAAACGGGACACTCGGGCTAGAATTCGGGAAGCTGATCCTTTCGGTATCTTAGTGGGCAACAGAAAAGTGGGTCAACGTGTCTCATTTCTGTTGCAATGGCATCGGATAGGGAAGCGGGGATCGAAGCCATTGGGCGCATCTCATCCCGATGATGAAGGATCCCGGCCATGTCGGGGAGAACACTGGGCATATGCAGGATGGTGTGAACACGCTGATGTTGGTTTGCGCGGCGCTCGCCTCGCTCGCCTTTGGAGTTCTGCTGGCTTACGGCGTTTGCCGTGCGGCGTTCGCGAAGCTGCTGCGGCACGCCGGTGAAGTGGCGGCGCAGCGCGCCCAGGCGCAGATGGCTCCTCCGGTATCTCAGCCCGATACGCTGTAGACAGAGCACAGAGCACAGAGCTCAGAGCTCAGATAAAGCGTGCAGTGGTACGCGCGATCCCTTGCTTTCTCCGTCATCCAGAAACCGCCGTTACCGCAAATAGAACCTATTCGGTGCGGAGAGCTTTGACGGGATCGACGCCGGCGGCGCGGCGCGCGGGCAGATAGCTGGCGACGATTCCACAGAGGGCGAGAACCAGGACGACAACGAAGATGGTGGCCGCGTTGTAAGCGGCGGCTCCGTAGAGGAACGAGCGGAGGACGCTGCTGGCGGCCCAGGCCACGCCGAGCCCGACGGCAACGCCAAAGGACAGCAGAACGAGCGCATGGCGGAGGACGAGCCAGAGGATGTTTTCGCGCTGTGCACCGAGGGCGAGACGGACGCCGAGTTCGCGCGTGCGCTGGCTGACCGAATAGGCGAGCAGTCCGTAGATGCCGGCGACGGCGATGAGCAGCGCGGCGAAACCGAAGATGCCGAGGAGGCGAGCAGCGAGGGTTTGCGGTCCGAGGGAGGTATCGACCACCTGCTGCATGGTGGTTTGCTCGGCGAAGGCGAGGTTGGGGTTGAGTTCGTGCACGGCATCGCGGACGGCGCGGAAGGCGGCTTCGGGCGCGATGCGGGTGCGGACCATGATGTCCATATGGAAGGTGGCGAGGATGGAGTACATGTCCTGGCCGGGCACGAGTTGCTCGAGGTCGAAGTAGATTTCGGGAGCGGGTGCGGCTCTCACCGAATCCTGGTGAAGGTCGGCGATGGTGCCGACGATGGTGGCGGTGAGTTTCTTGTCGTCATCGTCCCATTTGAGGCGAGTGCCGAGGGGATCGCGGCCGTTGAGGACGCGGCGGACGAATTCCTGGTTGACGAGCACGGCGAGCGGGGCGCCGCGACGGTCATCTGCGGCAAAGTCGCGGCCGCTGGTGATGGCAATGCCCATGGTACGGAAGTAGTCCGCGTTGCTGGCGCGCACGGCTGCGCCGACTGTGTCCTTTTTTGAGGGCTCAGGCTGATCGGCTGGCCAGACGTCGAGGGTGAAGTGGCTCGCGGTAAAGGGGCGGATGGTGGCGAGGCCGACGGACTGGATGCCCGGCGAGTGGCGCAGCTTGTCCTGAAGAGGGTCGTAAAAATTCGTAACAATGTTGGGTGCTTTTGCGTCGCCGCCTTCCCACCATGCGCCGTGGGTGGGCATAAAGATGGAAGTGGCGTCGAGTTGCTCGGGGGCAAAGCCGAGATTGGTGTGGCGGAGCTGCCAGAGGGTTTGGATGAGGAGGCCGGCAGCGATGAGCAGGGCGAGAGTCATGCCGATTTCGCCGATGACGAGGGCATCGCGCCAGTGTGCGTGTTTCCTGCCGGTGCCGGAGGCGGCGGCGCCGTCGCGGAGACCTTCCTGGAGAGGGAGATTCGCGCCGTAGAGGCCGGGACCGACGCCGAAGAAGAGCGCGGAGAGGCAGGAGAAGAGCAGAAGGATCGCGCAAACGCCGGCGTCGATATGGATGCGGTCGCCGAAGGGGATGGCATTGGAGATGTAGTGGCTGAGGATCCGCAGGGAGGCCCACGCGGCGAGGAGTCCGGCGACGCCGCCGATGAGGCTGACGAGCAGGCTTTCGGTGAGGAACTGGCGAACGAGGCGGGATTTGGCCGCGCCGAGGGCGCCGCGAATGGCGAGCTCGCGGCGGCGCGCATTGGCGCGGGCGAGCATGAGGCCGGCGAGGTTGGCGCAGGCGATGAGCCAGACGACGGCGACGGCCGCGTCGAGGGCGTAGAGGCCGAAACGCACGTTGTCGGTGGCGACATCGCGCAGCGATTCGACCCGAACGGGCTCGGAGGATTCGCTTGCGGGATATTCGTGGAGGAGCTGCGCGTGGAGGGCGGAGATTTCCTGCTGGGCTTGCTGGACGGAGACGCCCGGGCGCAGGCGGGCGACGGCGGACAACGAGGAATTTCCGCGATCTTCGAACGAAGGATCGATGGGAAGGGGTGAGTAGATTTCGTCGCCGGTGTTCTGCGGGAACTCGAAGTTCGGCGGCATCACTCCGATGACGGTGTAGGGGTCGCGGTTGATGGGAACGGTCTTGCCGATCACGGATCGGTTGGCGTGGAAGACTTTGTGCCACACGGAGTCGCTGAGGATGACGACCTGGGCTTTGCTGGCTTTGCCATCTTCGGGGAGGAAGCCGCGGCCGAGGGCGGGCTGGGCTCCGAGGAGATCGAGGAGGTTGGTGCTGGCGCTGATTTGCGCGACCAGCTCGGGATTGTCGCGGCTGCCGAGGGTGGGAACCTGAATGGTCCACCATGCGAGGTCGGAGAAGATGTGGGTGCGGGTTTTCCAGTCGCGCACGTCGGGGAGGGAGGCGGGATCGAAGCCGCCGCCGTTGAGCGGATGCGGCGCAATCTGGACCAGCTGCGAGGCTGCGCGATACGGCAGCGGGCGAAGCAGGACCTGCTCGATGACCGAGAACATGGCGGCGTTGACGCCGATGCCGAGGCCAAGCGTGACGATGGCGGTGAGGGTGAAGGCGGGGGATTTCCTGAGTTGTCGCAGGGCGTAGCGGAGGTCCTGGGGCAGCGAGGTCATGCGTCGTCTCTCCAGAAAAACAGGGTACAAGGGTACAGGGTGCAGGGTACAGAGCCGGCGTTCAGCGTTCAGAGTTCAGCGTCAGAGAATCACCGATCCGTGCAGACGAGCATACTGCGGTTGCGCTATGAGGCCGGCGTGGGCTCAAAGATGGCACGGAGGATTTTGCGATTCTGCGCGTAGTTGGCGTGGGCGCCGGTGGGGGAGACGAGGAAGGGCGGGATTTTGAAGGCGGCGTTGTGAGCGGGGATGTTGACGACGCGCACGCCGGCGATGGCGGGGACGTTCCAGGAGAGCAGGTCGTTGGGATCGCTCCAGGCGATGATTTGCGGAAGTGGGGCGGAGGGGGTGGAGCGCTGCTGGAGGTATTGGGACCGCTGGCATTGCCAGTGCGAGATGGAGACGGGAGCGGCGGTTCCGGAAGGCGCGGCGGGGGTGGTGGCTGGAGTGGAGGGAGCGCTTGTTGCTGTTTGTGCTGAGGCTGCGGATTCGGGTTGCGCGTCGGGTGCTGCCGGACAGGGGGTGGTGGCTGCGGGATCGGCGGGAGCTACACGGGCAAGCTCGAGGAGCTCGATCTGGTTGGCGAGGAAGAAGAATCCCGCGGTGTGGGCGGAGAAGTAGTCGGCGGCGGTTTTTTCCTGCGCGGTCAGGGCAAAGGCGGGAAGGGCATCGCTCTGCGCTCCGAGCCACTGCGAGTCGAGCGTGGCGAGGGCGAGATAGCTGCCGAGGGAGTGGGTGATGAAGAAATACTCAGGGCCGTTGTCGGTCGGTTTAGCGGTGGAGAGGTCGATGCCGTCGGCCTGGAGGGATTGCACGAGGAGCTCGCGGATGCCTGCGTAGAGGATTTGTTGCGTCGGGCCGAGGGCGAGGACGGCATCGGCAAAGCCCCAGTCCATGAGGCCGTTCTTGAGGTCGCGATTGCCGATGGTGGCGATGCGATGGAGAGCGGAGAGCTGGGAGATTTGTGGGGTCGGGATCCACTGATATTGCAGGAAGCGGCCTGCGTGGGCGGTGTCGGGCTGGGTTCCGTTGGGCGCGGCGGCGCAGATGTTGAGCTGAGGTTTGGCGGGGCCGGTGAGCGCGGCGTCATGCGCGACGAGCCACTTGCATTTGACGGGATAGACGATGGGCCACCAGTTGATTTCGCCGAGGATGATGGGGATGTGGCCGCCGCCTTCGATCTGGTAGCGGTCGATGAAGGGGGCGGAGGCGCTCCAGTCGTCGGCGGAGGTCCAGACGGGCGCGCCCATGTCGGCGAAGGGCGGTGGCGTTGTGCCGACGGCGAAGGGACCGGCGGCGTAGAGACGGCCGAGGGGGGTGACGGTGCATTCGTGGAGGTAGCGGCAGATGGCTTTGCGGAGCTCGGCTGAGTCGCCGGCGCCGACCTGATTGATGCCGTGCATGTAGAGGATGTGGATGGGCTGCGGGGCGGGCGTGCGGGTGAGTCCGCGGGCGTGGGTGTGCGCGTGGGCCTCGGCGTCGTTGGTGCGGACCGCGTCGCCGATGGAGATGGTGTTTTGGGGGCGAGCGGGGAGGGTGCTGAAAAGGAGGAAGGTGAGGAATGCCGCGCGGAGCATGGACTGAGGATAGCGGATAGCGGTCAGCGGAGAGCGGATAGAAATCGGCTGCGGAGATTACAGAGAAAAGCAGGTCCTTCGACTTGCGTCTGCATTGATTCAGCGCGCCAAAAGCGGCGCGCTGATATTCGGATGCTTCGCTCAGGATGACAGAGTTTTCTCGTTTGTTGAGAGTTGAGGGGATGCTGGCAGCGGGCGGCCATCAGTGTCTTGCTCTTTGAGACGGAAATGCAGGTCCTTCGACTTGCGTCTGCATTGAATTTTGCGCCCCAATGCGGGCGCAACGGAATCGGAAGCCGCGCTCAGGATGGCAGAGTTTTCGCTTTGCCAGGAGCATTGAGCAGAGTGGGGAATGCGCATGTTTTGCGCGCGTTCTGAAGTCGTCAACTACGGAATTCGATTTTATGCGGGGAGGCGGCTGAGGAATTTTTTTGCTTTGCGGAACCAGGGGCGTTCGCGGCGGCGGAGGTAGGCGGGCATGCCGTGCTTTTTGTCGAGGAGCTTGCCCGCCCACTCGCGGGCTTCGGGGGTGCGGCCTTCGGAGGCGAGGAGGTCGGCGAAGTTGTAGTAGGTTTCCGACATGGTGGAGGTTTGGGTGGCCAGGCGGAAGAGGGCCTCCGCTTTTTCTTTTTGACCGGTGAGGGCGTAGGCGTGGGCCAGAAGGCCTTCGGCGCGATGGAAATCCCAGTCGGGCTCTTTGGCGACGACGTGTTCGAGGTCCGGAATGGCGGGCTCGGCGTCGCCCATGAGAACGGCACAGGCTCCGCGTTTGTAGAAGGGGTCGATGGTTTGGGATCCACCGGCGATGGCCTTGTCGAAAGCGGCGCAGGCCTGGGGGAGACGGCCTTCATCCATGTAGAGGTCGCCGAGTTCTTCGAAGTTGCCAACGGCGGTATTGACCTGGACGAGGGATTCGAGTTCGCGAATGCGTTTGCGGCGGGAGAAACCGCGGGCGGATTGACGGCCGAGGAAGGTGAGGTCGGGAGCGGCTTCGACGAAGAGATAGATGAGGGCGCCGATGGGGCCAAGGAAGAGGATGACGAAGATCCAGTAAGTATCCGGACGGCGGCGGATGAAGTGGAGGATGGCGAGAGCCTGGAGGATGATTCCCCAGGGAAAGAAGATGGAGCTGAGCATTCCCATTGTCGGCTGCGTTCAGGGTACAGCAGTGAGGGGAAAAGCGATTAACGAAATAGTGTTAGGCGGATAGCTAAGAAGCGGGTAGCTGGTGAAGCGGTTAGCTAAAAGGCGGGTGGCTAAGAAGCGGTTAGCTAAAAAGCGGGTGGCTAAAAAGCGGTTCGCTGAAAACCGGTTAGCTAAAAACCGGCTAGCTAAGAACCGGCCAGCGAGGAGGCGGCAACACTCTGGTGATCTTGCGGAGCGCCTCGAACTGCTTTCGCATGGTCTGTATGAAGACGCGACATTTTCGAGATTTGCAGGTTTGGCAGAAATCGATGGCTTTGGCGGCAGCGATCTATCGATTTACAGATCGGTTTCCGAAGAGAGAAGTCTTTGGTTTGACCGCTCAGATGCGCCGCTCGGCAGTCTCTGTCCCCAGCAATATCGCCGAAGGGCACGGGAGACTCAGCGACCGCAGTTTTGCTCTGTTTCTCGGCCACGCCCGCGGATCGCTATACGAACTGGAGAGCCAGACAGAATTGGCGATCCAGCTTGCATTTGCCGAGACAGCTGCCGGCCAGGAGGTTCTCGAACAGATCCATGAGATAGCCCGAATGTTGAATGGGCTTCTGGCAAAGATCCGCGGCTCTGAGACGGCTACATCACCAACTGGTCCACGCTAACCGGTTCTCGGCTAACCGCTCCATTCGCTGACCGTCTTTTAGCTGACCGGTGCTTAGCTGGGGTTCGGCTGGGTTAGGTCGAGGGCGGCGGTTAGCTCGGCTACCCGGCCTATGTGGTGGCGGGCGCACCATTGTTCGAGTCCGACTGCGATGCGTTCAGTGGCGCGGGGGTCGGCGTAGCTGGCAGTGCCGATCTGGACGGCGGTAGCTCCGGCGAGGAGAAACTCGACTGCATCTTCGGGAGTGGCGATGCCGCCGAGCCCGATGATCGGGATGGTGACAGCTTTGGAAGCTTCCCAGACCATACGGACGGCGATGGGTTTGATGGCGGGACCGGAGAGGCCGCCGGTGATGTTCCAGAGGCGGGGACGGCGAGTTTCTGTGTCGATGGAGAGGGAGAGGAAAGTGTTCACGAGGGAGAGCGCGTCGGCGCCGGCGCGTTGCGCGGTGGCGGCCATGAGTGCGATGGAGGTGACGTTGGGCGAGAGCTTGACGATAAGGGGGCGCGTAGCGCGGGATTTGGCGCGTGAGACGAGGTCGAAGAGCGTGTCGGGATCGGAGCCGAAGGCGATGCCGCCGTGTTTGGTGTTGGGGCAGGAGGCGTTGAGCTCGTAGGCGGCGATGCCCTCGGCGTCATTGAGGCGGTCGAGGACGGCGAGGTAGTCGTCGATGGCATAGCCGAAGACGTTGACGATGACGGCGCAGGATGGATAGCGGCGCAGGGGCGGGAGCTTGTCGGAGATGAATTTTTCTACGCCGATGTTTTGCAGTCCGATGGCGTTGATCATGCCGGCAGCGGTTTCAATGAGGCGCGGAGACTGATTGCCGGCCATGGGCTCGCGTGAGATGCCCTTGGTGACGAGGCCGCCGATTTTTTTGAAGTTGACGATCTCCTCGAACTCAACGCCGTAGCCGAAGGTGCCGCTGGCGGCGATGACGGGATTGGTGAGTTTGAGGCCGCAGAGCTGGACCTGCATGTCGGGCTTCATGGTTGGCGCCTCCGGCAACGACAGGGCACAGAGCTCAGAGCGCAGGGCTCAGAAGAGCGGGGCGCTTTGCGCGAACGAATCAATTTCATGGGTGGGTGGCCTTCGGTGCGGCGGGAGCAGAGCGGGCGGGTATGGTGTGGCGGGTCTTCGGAGGGGGCGCGGGTTTGGGGTAGATGACTTCAGCCGCGGGTTTGAAGGCCTGGGTGAGGATGTGTCCGACGGAGGCGGAGGGTTGGTTGACGCCGAGGAGCGCGGCGAAGGTGGCGGCGATGTCGGTGGGCTCGACGCGGCCGCGATAGATGCCTGGGGCGAAGGGCGCGCCGAAGAAGCCGAGGGGGACGTGGCGGTCGTAGGAGTACGGGCTGAAATGGGTGGTCTGAATGGAGCTGAGGGTTTCCATCTGAAACGCGGCGGGGATAACCATGACGTACCAGCCGCCATTCGGCGAGTAGCTGTGGGCGAGGAGTTCACCCCAGGGCGTAGGCGGATAGGGTCCGTCGGCGAGTTGCTCGCGGGTGTAGCTGCGAAACAGAACGGGGTGCGGGGGCAGGCGGGTTTCTGAGGGCTGGGTTGGCTGGCCGTTGGATTCGGTGGTGGGCGGTGCCGGCGGCGCGTCACTGGGGGGCGGCTCGGGGGGCTGCGGCACGAGCGAGGCGATGGCCGGCGGCAGCAGTTGCTGGACTGCGTTCTCGGCTTCCTGCTCGATGATGCCGGCCTTGAGGAATTCGCCCTGATTGAGGGAGAGGTAGGGAAGCTCCTGGTGCGGGAGGATGTACTCGACTTTTTCGCCAGGTGAGAACTTCATGTTGATGGCGTAGTTGAGCTCGTCGCGAAGCTTGTCGAGGTCAAGGGTGGCGGCGTTGAGTCCATACTGCGCGGCGGTGGAGGGGATGGGCGCGATGCCGTGATCGGCGGTGAGGGCAATCCAGACATTGGCGAGACCGCCGGGAATATTTTTGTCGAGCCAGGTGAAGAAGGTGTCGAACTGGGTGTCGAGGGAGTCGACCATCTGCTGCTCGTACGTGGAGTCAGGGCCGAGCTGGTGGCCGAGGATGTCGTTGGCGGAGAGGCTGATGGTGATCAGGTCGGTGACGTTGCGCTGGCCGAGTTGTTCGCCCTGGATGAGAGCTTCAGCGAAGTCGAGCTCGTAGGAATTGGCGGCGGTGGTGCGGCCGACGAGATCGTAGAACTCGGTGGTGTTGGCGGGGGCGTTGGCTTCCTGCTCGGCCTGAGCGATGCGGCCGCCGGTGTTGAAGGTGGTAGCCCAGTCGGGAAGCTGCGACCTATAGAAGGTGGAGGTGACGAAGTAGCCGGAGATGGGATCGATCCAGAAAGCGCCGTTGGCGGCGGCTCCGGCGGGGAGGATCGCGGCACGATCTTTCAGCGAGACACCGAAGACTTTGGCCTGGCCCTGGGTGGCGAGGCGGAGCTCATCGCCTACGGTGGAGGCGAGGAGATTGCGGGGCGAGCTGCCGGTGAGGTATTTCGCCGCGGTGTCAGGAGCGCCGGGCTGTTTTGAGGGAAGGCTGGAGTCGGGCGCGCCGACGATGTGGTAGCGCTCGTCTTCGACAGAGCTGACGGGGCGATCCTGATTGCGGGCGAGGTCCCACCAGTCGTTGGAGGAGATGCCGTGACCGTCGGTGTAAGCGCCGGTGCCGATGGTGGCGTGGCCGGGAGCGGTCTTGGTGTTGGCGTAGTCGTAGTAGCAGTCGGGGAAGTAGGCGCCCTTTTGCAGGAAGAGATTGAAGCCTCGATTTTTGAAGTCGGCGTGGTAGCGGTCGAGGTAGTCGCCGCGGAACTGATCGATGACGAGGATGATGGCGAGTTTGGGATGGCCGTTGTAGGCGCTGGGGGGCGCGGGGGTAGCGACCTGGTTAGCCGCGCGCGCGGTGGCGTGATGGGTGGTTGCGGTGGCGGGGGTGTTCGTTTGAGGAGCGGAATGGGTTCGTGCGAGTGCGTTGGGGGTGGTGGAGAGGAGGAGCGCGAAGAAGAGGATGGGGAGACGCTGATGATTCATGACAGTCAGTGATTAAGGGTAGCAAAGGACAGTGTTCGGCGTTCGGCGATCTCTTCTTCATAAGAATGTGACGAATGGGCCGGGCTGATGGAACCCGATGCTGTTACGCTGCGTAACAGATTGCGGCGAGGCATGCCCGTGAGCGCGCGCCCGGTGTGGCGCGCCTCGGGGCACTGTTCCTCATCGCGAGAGGAGCCGGTTCATGGAAACGCTCGTGCAGAATCTTCGCTTCAGTTTGCGGATGCTGGGAAGGAATCCTGGGCTAACGGCGACGGTGTTGCTGACGCTGGCGCTGGGGATTGGGGCGAACACCGCGATTTTCACGGTGGATTATGCGACGCTGCTGGCGCCGATGCCGTATCCGCAGCCGAACCAGCTGGTGATGGTGTGGTCGAAGATCCAGACTTTTCATAACGGGGTTTCGGCGGGGGACTACACGGACTGGAAGAACCAGTCGTCGGTGTTCTCGTACCTGTGCGCATGGACGGGGACGAGCTTCAATGTGGCGACGAAGGATCAGCCTGAATATCTGCAGGCGCGGATCACGTCGCCGGAGATGCTGCAGATGATGGGGGAACCGCTGTTCCTGGGGCGATTCTTTTTGCCGGAAGAGGGGGTGAAAGGGAAGAATCACGTCGCGATCCTGACGCATAAGTTTTGGGTGAAGCTGGGGTCGAATCCGCACATTGTGGGGACGACGATTCGTTTGGATGGGCAACCGTACACGGTGGTGGGGGTGCAGGGTCCGGGAATCTTCGATAAGGGGCAGGAACAGCTGACGGTGCCGCTGGTGTTCAAGCCGGAGCAGTTGAACCATGATTTTCACTGGCTGCTGGTGATGGGGCGGCTGAAGCCGGGCATCACGATCAAGCAGGCGCAGCAGAACATGGACTCGGTCACGCAGCACATTGCGGAGGTGTATCCGAAGAGCAATAAGGGATGGGGATCGTATGTGGAACCGCTGAAGAATGACTTTCTGCCGAAGGAGCGGATCCAGATGCTGTGGCTGCTGCTGGGGGCGGTGGGGTTTGTGCTGCTGATCGCGTGCGTGAACGTGGCGAATCTTTTGCTGGCGCGGGGCATGACGCGGCAGAAAGAGATCGCGGTGAGGAGCGCGCTGGGAGCGGGGCGGAAGACGATCTTCGCGCAGTTGCTGACGGAGAGTGTGCTGCTGGCGCTGGCCGGAGGGGCGCTGGGCGTGGGGGTTGGCTACGGCATGCTGCAGGGGCTGATCGCGGCGATGCCGCGGGATACGCTGCCCTATGAGGCGGATCTGCGGCTGAATATCCCGATACTGCTGTTCACGCTGCTGGCGACAACAATGGCGGGATTGCTGGCAGGGAGCGTGCCGGCCTGGTATGCGTCGCGGATCGATCCGGCGGAGTCGCTGAAGGAGGGCGGGCGCACGGGGACGAGCGCGGGGAAGCATCGGCTGCGGCGGATTCTGGTGGTGGGGGAGTTCACGCTGGCACTGGTGCTGCTGGCCGGGGCGGGGTTGGCGATCCACAGCTTCTGGAATCTGACGCGCGTGGATCTGGGCGTGAAGACGGATCACGTGCTGACATTCTTTTTGCCGGTGCCGGATCAACGCTCGAAGGATCCGGCGCAAATTAGTGCCTATTACCGTGACATATTGTCGCGGATCGACGCGGTGCCGGGAGTGCAGCACGCGGCGGCGATGACGGGAATGCCGCTTTATGGTGCGGGGTTTGGGATGCCGTTTACGGTTGTGGGCGGCCAAACGTACGCCGATCCATCGCAACGGCCCGGGGCGGGTTTTGGGATGGTGACGCCGGATTATTTCGCGACGTTTGGAATCCGCCTGGTGAAGGGGCGGCAGCTGAACGATCAGGACACGGCGAACAGCGTGAAAGTGATGGTCGTCAACGAGGATTTCGTGAAGAAGTGGCTGAAAGGGAAGGACCCGCTGCGGGCTCAAATTTCGGTGGAGCAGTTGATTCCCGGGGTGACCAGGCTGGGGCCGCCGCAGGAGTGGCAGATTGTGGGGATTTATCACAACGTGCATGCGGCGGATCAGCGCGACGAAAATCCGGAGATGCTGATTCCGTTCTGGCAGATTCCGTGGCCGCAGGCGGGGTTCGGGGTGCGCACGGCGCAGGATCCGTTGGCGATGCAGAGGAGCATCGCGGCAGCCGTGCACTCGGTGGATCCGGAGATTGCGCTGGCGCAACCGGAGACGCTGGACCAGATTCGTACGGAGACGATGGCGAACGAGAAGTTTACGTTGATTTTGTTTGGGACGTTTGCGGTCGTGGCTTTGTTTCTGGCGGTGCTGGGGATCTATGGCGTGATGGCGTTCAGCGTGGCGCAGCGATCGCATGAGCTGGCGCTGCGCATGGCGCTGGGCGCAACACGGGGGCGGGTGATCGGGCTGGTGGTGCGGGAGGGCGTGATTCTGGCCGCCGTGGGACTGGGGCTGGGACTGGTGGGCGCGTACTTTGTGGGGCGCGCGATGCAAAGCCTTCTGTTCGGAGTGAAGCCGCTGGATGTGCTGGCGTTTGTGTCGGTGGGCGTGGTGCTGATGGCGTCGGCGTTGCTGGCTTGTTATTGGCCGGCGCGGCGGGCGGCTTCGATTCATCCGATGCAGGTGCTGCGGATGGAGTGAGGCGAGGCAGAGTTCAGGGATTAGGGTTTAGGGATTGGAAAAAGCCGAACCTGATTTGTGTCTGGCTCGTGGGCCCGAATTGTTGCATCCTTTTCTTCTTCGCTTACGGAAGCAGATTTTCCTGCGGCGTGAAACGGCAGGGGCGGCATACACTCGATGGGATCAGCCGGAGTTGGGCTGTGTACGGGGAAACGGCGGAGCGTCTCATTTTGAGGAGAAACGTATGCCAAAGTTTGTGATCGAGCGGGAGATTCCCGGGGCGGGGAAGCTGACGAAGGATCAACTGCACGGGATTTCGCAGAAGTCGTGCGGCGTGCTCCGGGAGTTGGGGCCGCAGGTCCAGTGGGTGGAGAGCTTCGTGACGGACGACAAAATTTACTGCGTTTACATTGCGCCGGATGAGGTGGCGGTGCGGAAGCATGCGGAGATGGGCGGGTTTCCGGCGAATCGGGTTGCGCAGGTGCGGACGATGATCGATCCGACGACCAGCGAGTAACGGCCAGGCTTTAGAGATCAGGGATGAGGGATCAGGAAAGCGGATCGACGAACTTCACCATCCTGCGCCGGCAGTCAGGCAGTGGGCCAGGGATGGGGCGCGATGTTTGTTCCTAGAAGCTGAAGAATTTCTCGCGGAGAGCGTCTTCATATTCCTTCTTGGCGGCCTTCGCCTTGTTCCTTGATTCGTCCTCGGCGAGCGCGGCGTTTTCCCACTGGTCGATCTGCGCGACGTTGTGGTTGACGGAGGCCAGGGTTTCTTCGCGGCGAATGGCGGCGACCCACTCGTCGACCGCGAATTTGTATTGTTGTTGCATCCGATCCAGATCGGAGAGATCGACGGGCATGGGTGTGTCCTCCACCGAGAACACTGTAGGCGGGAAGTGTGAAGGAATGATGTATGAGACAGAAGACAGCCGGGGCCGGCTGAAATTCGGCTAAGAGCCGGTTCGCTGACCGTTCAGGTAAAACCGGACGGCCGGAAAGCGGCTTGCAGAGATCGCTGACCTTTTTTTGCTGACCGCTGCAGCCGCTAACCGCTTTTCAGCTACGCAAGGGCCTGGTTGATGTTGTCGATGGCTTCGTCGATTTCCTGGGGGCTTTTGTAGCCTACGGTGACGCTGTCGACTTTTGCTGTTTGGAAGGCGAAGCGCATGGCTTTCTGGCGGTCTTCTTTGTTGAAGGCGCCTTCGCCGGCGAGCTTCATGCTGATGACGCCCATGCCTGCAGCGCGGGTTTTGTGGATGTGCTCGACGACTTCGGGAACGTTGCCACGGCCGGGTCCGTCGGCGATTTCCGTGTCCATGCGGGTGCCGTCGTGGTTGACGCGAATCATAGCAACCTGAAGCCAGCTGAAGTCGGGGACGCGGCGGAGTGCAGGGAGTCCGTGGACGGAGGCGCCGCGGGCGATGACGGCTTTGCGGTCCTGGGCTTTCACAACGCCATCCTGCCAGCGGGTGGTGACGTCGGGCCAGTCGCCGATGTGCTGCCAGTGGAGGAGCGCGATGTCGAAGTAGTCGGTGTCGATTTGTTTGCGGAGTTCGTCGATGCGGACCTGGGGATCGACGGGATCTTCGGTGGTCAGCTTGGTCATGAGCTGATAGCTGTCGCGCGGGATACCTTTGAGAGCGATGCCGAGCATGCGGTGCATGTCGTAATAGGAGTCGGAGGTCTCGAAGAAGCGGATGCCGTGGTCCCAGGCGTAACGGACGAGGCGGTTGAAGCCTTCCTGGCCGAGGTTGCGCTGGACCGCTCCGTTATTGGAGCCGGTGCCGAAGGCGAGGCGCGTGACCCGGACGTTGGACTTGCCGAGCGTGACGAGATCGGTGGCGCGGCGGGTTTCGCCGGAGAGCGGGACGTTGCTCAGGGTGACGGCGGCGCCGGCGGCGGCCGAGGCTTTGAGGAAATCGCGACGGGAGTAGCGGGACATGGGGGTGCTCTCCTCCAATTTTTTCAGCGTAGCACAGCCGGAAGCTGGTAGCAGGCGGGCGGCGATTTATGGCATCCTATACACATGAAACGCACAAATCTTGTGGTTGATACACATTTACTGGATGAGGCGACAAGAGAGTTGCAGGCAAAGACCTGGTCGGCCGCAGTGAATATGGCATTGGCTGAGGTTCTGCGGGTGCGGCGTATCCAGAGGATTCCCTCGTTTTTTGGCGAAGGGCTTTGGGATGGCAATCTGGCGGAAATGCGCGAGGACAAGCCGCGCCGGGCCCCGTTGCGGCGCCGGAGATCGAAGTGATTCTGGTCGACACGTCGATCTGGGTCGAACTGCTCAACAGCCGGGTGAGAGCAGGAGTTTCCGAGAAGGAGCTCCTGAATTTCGTCACTTGCGGGCCGGTCATACAGGAGGTTCTGCAGGGATTACGGCCCGGTCCTCGAGGGGATGCGTTCCGCGAGGTGTTTCTTGCGCTGCCGACGTTGAGCGACCCGCTGCCAAAGTCCCTGTTTCTGGCCGGGGCAGAACTCTATCGTCAGGGCCGGGAGAAGGGCCGGACGATTCGATCTTCCGCGGATTGCCTGATCGCGGCGATTGCTATCGAAAACCGCGTTTCCGTATGGCACCGGGATCGGGATTTCGATGCGATTGCAACTTTCACCGGTCTGCTCGTGGCGAGAGCTCGTCCCCCGCTCGTTAACTGATCTCGAAGACGTTTTCGGTTTTGGCGGTCTGGGCCTGGGCTCGGTCCATTAATTGCGTCGCGATGGCGTAGAACGGGGCTGCGTTGGGTGAATCGGGCCCGGCCAGCGCTACGGGCATGCCGGTGTCGCCGCCGTGACGAATTTCGGGAAGGAGTTCCACAGAGCCGAGGAAAGGGATGTCGAACTGTTTCGCGGTGCGCTCGGCGCCGCCTCGGGAGAAGATGTCGATTTCCTGATGGCAGTGCGGGCAGGTGAAGTGCGACATGTTCTCGACGATGCCGAGGATTTCGACGTTGACCTGGTGGAACATTTCGAGAGCCTTGCGCGCGTCCTGGAGCGCGACGTCGGAGGGCGTGGAGACGACGACTGCGCCGGTGAGGGGCACGGTTTGGACCAGCGAGATGACAACGTCGCCGGTGCCGGGCGGGAGATCGATGAGGAGAATGTCGAGCTCGCCCCATTCCACCTGCTGGAGGAACTGGCGGATGATCTGGTGCAGCATGGGGCCGCGCATGACCAGTGGCTTGTCGCCTGGGGAGATGAAGCCGATGGAGATGACTTTGACGCCGTGGGCAACGTTGGGCTCGATCTGATTGTTGGGAAGGATGCTGGGCTGGCGGGAGCTGCCGAGCATGAGCGGAACGTTGGGGCCGTAGATGTCGGCGTCGATGAGGCCGGTGCGGTGGCCGAGTTGGGCGAGGGCGATGGCGAGATTGACGGCGAGGGTGGTTTTGCCTACGCCGCCTTTGCCGGATCCAATGGCAACGATGGACTTGACGCCGGGAAGCGCGGTTGGGGGAGGCGGAGTCGGGTGGTGAGCCATGTGTTCAGGGTACAGCCTGTAGCCCGTTGCCGGTAGCCGGTAGCCTTGCTGCCGGCTGGTGATACGGAAGAGGAATTTCGATCACTACTCCGCAGAGGACAGCCATGTCGCAAGAAAAGTTGGTGCTGCGGGCGCAGGTGGATGCGTCGCGAGTTCCGGAGGTCACGCACGGCGGGTCGTCAAGGGTTCCGGTGTCGAACAAGCATCGCGCGGAATGGTCGCTGGTGGATTATTTGTTTGCGGAGGAGCGTTCGCCGGCGTGGAACGGGCCAGGCGGGGACGGTACGGAGTCCACCGCGGGCCGATGAATATCGAAACAACGGAGATCAGGTGATGAGGATTTTCGATTTTCTGTTTGGATGCAGGCATGCGGATCTTAGCCGCGTGTTCACCATCGACGGCCATACTTATCGCGTGTGCTGCACGTGCGGGGCGCGGTTTAACTATTCGCTGACGAGCATGCGGATGGGAGGCCGGTGCATCGAGATGCCGCAGGCGCTGCCGCGCTCGGCGTGAGGACAAGGGACCGATCAGGACTGGGGAGCGTCGGATGCGTGGAAAGAGACGACGCGCCAGCGTTTTCCCTGGCGAATATAGACCTTGGTGAATTGCCAGTCGTCAGAGATCTCTTTGCCGTTCATCGAGCGGGTGCGCTGAAGGCGGCCGCTGACGACAGCCGCATCCTTGTAGACGCGGATGTTAAGGCCGGAGGTGGTATAGCGCAGGAACTTCATGCGTCCGGAGCGGGCGAAGGCAAGCGCATCGGTTTTGTTCATGACCGCCATACGCGGCACGGAGACCTCGAGATCGTCGGCCCAGAGGCGATCCAGAGCATCCGCGTCGCCGTCGATGTGGGCCTTGTTCCACACCTGTTCAAGCTGTTGCAGCTGGCGCGTGTCGCTTTCCCGGGAAGTTTGAGAGGAAGTGTTGGCGGTTGGGACGAGTGGTGCGATGAGGAGCAGAGCAGCGCACAAAGCCGGCAAGTTCACGGAGTCCTCCGAGGTTAGCTTGCAGGAAGGCTAGCAGAGGGCACAGACCGGCCGCACGCGCAGTACCGGGAGGATGGTTCCTGCGGTGGCTGGTTCAGCATTACCAAGATGTTGGCAGAAAGTAGCTAATGGGGAAGTGACCGCTGGGCGGCAGTCGCGAAAGATAGAGACAGCTGGGCAAAGGAGACGATGACACGCTCAGGGCTCTATCGATATCCATTCGACAAGGATGGCGACCCGGTCCTCACCTTCGGCGAGGCCATCGCGGCGGCGCGTAACCTGGAAGCGCAGCTGAACGCGATGATGAAACGCTGGACGTGGCCGGATCTGACGCTGTCGATCTTCGAGCGGCGGACGAGCTATGTGCGGTATGAAGTCCGGCGGCAGGGAGAGTACATCGGGATCGCAACCGTGATGCCGTTTCTGACAGAGCCAGAGAAGATGGAGCCGACGAACGCGACTGCGGAGCGGCTCGAAGAGAGACGGAAGACGGGAAGCTGAGAAGAGCAGGGAATCGGGAACAGGGAAGTAGCGAACAGGGAGTAGAAAACAGGGAGTAGAAAACAGAAAGGCCCGACCGGAGTCGGGCCGTTTTCTTGTTGGGGAACGGTTACGGCTGGGCGGAGACTTCGAGGGGACGGGCGTCGGCCTCGGCGGTCTTGTGCAGCTGGTGATGGAGGCAGTAGAGGGCGAGCTCGAGGCGATCGGAAACGCCGAGTTTGTCGTAAATCTTGCGCAGATAATTCTTGACGACCTGCTCGGTGGTGCCGAGCTGATAGGCGATTTCCTTATTGCGCTTGCCCTGAGTGATGCCGGCGATGATCAGCATCTCCTTCTGGTTGAGGCGGGGCTGATTGCGCGGGTTGTTGGGGCTGCCGGCCTGGGAACGATAGGCCTCGATGACCCAGGTGACAGACTGATTGTCGATCCAGGTTTCGCCGGCGGCGATTTTGCGCACGCACTTGACGAGAAGGTCGGGCGAGATGGACCGGGGGATAATGCCGCGCACGCCGCGACGGTAGAGGTCGACGGTGTGGGACTCATCCGTGGATGCGGCCTGGACGATGATCTTGAGATCGGGAGCAAGGCGAACCACGGCGGGAACCGCGTTGGCGGTGCCGTTGATCATCGCTCCTTCGAGGAGAAGAACGTCGGCCGGGACACGCTGGACGGTGTCCTGGAGGCCCTGAAGATTGTCGGCTTCGGCGACGACAGAAACGCCGGAATCCGGTCCGAAGACCTTGCGCATGCCGACTCGATAGATGGCCTGAGAGTCAGCGAGAATAACGCGAACCTCAGGGGAGGGCTGAGCCGCCTGAGGAGGTGCTGTGCTGCCGTTGCCGTTGCCGTTGATATGCGTCATAAATGTTGTCCGAACTACTGGAACCTGTACTCGTCGATCACAGCAGCGGCGAAGGGCTGATCATTGTTCCAATAAGAACGGACAATTCTTCCTGAGCAGTGCACCGCCGCAGTCACAGAGAGGTCCGGCGTACCCGCCGGAATCTCCACAAGAAAATCAATCTGCTGCCCTTCCCGAAGTGGCTCAAGCAAGCGGAAGAGACACCCGCTGGCGGAGAGATCCTCGGTGAAGGCTTCATATTCGTGCCCGTCGGCCAGAACGGTTACCCGCAGAGAAATCGGATAGCGAACGGAGCCGCGGTCGGGGCGCCAGGGAAGGGAATGCGGGGTCGAACAAACGGCAGTTTCCATAAAGCGTGCTGCTGTGTTAATCCCTACAGTACCCGTAAACCATGGCGCTAGCCAATTACCAAAGTTTACATCTTCGTCCCCATTTGTAAACGACCAAGTGGGGGGAGGCAATGACCAAAATGGGGCAGGATAAGGATTCGTCTGTGGGAAACCCTGATTTCTGTGGAATTCGGTGGCTAAATTACTTTGGAGTAAACGTTTGGGCGGGGAAGAACGCCGCGGAGGCCCCTACCCAGGACTGCCCCTGGTTGTGGTCGACCCCCATCATGGGACCTCGGCCAAGGCGAACGAGCGAGATGAGGGGGGTCAAATGGGCGTGGTCCGGCCATACATAAAGGATACGAATTTCCGCCTGGGTGGGTCCGAAAGGGGTGTCGATGACGGGTACGAAAGAGACCCGCTCCTGCAGCAGAAAGTTGGGTCGCTGGGCGGGGGGAATGGCGGCAAGCTCGGCGTCGGTGGGGGCGAAACGGATGCCCTGGCCGGCGAAGGAGAAAAGAGGCTTGAGGATGATGCGATCACGGTCGGTGGGAAGGCGATCCCGGGAGACGGGGTCGTGGAACCATTGGTCGAGAAAGACGGCAGGGGGGACGGAGGGGTGGTCGAGAAAGGGGATGGAGAACTTGCTGACGTGGAAATACCAGTTGGGATGGCCGGCCCATTCGACGTCGAAGGGTTCGCGATAGTCGAAGCGAAGAGGGACTTGTTTGCGGACGAGTTCGTCGACGATAGCTCGGTTGTAGATGCGGCGTATGGGGACGAGGCGGTTGTTGTGCCGGTAGCCGAGGCGGCGCAGTTGACCGGGAGATTGAATCGCGGGGTCGAGAGGCTCGAGGTGGGCGATGTCGACGATGCCGATGCCGAGCCGATCGGCGGTGACGTGGAAGTCGGGCAGAGTTTTTTGGCTGGCGGGATCGACGTCGATGAGGACGACGGTTTCCGGATCGTGGCCGGCGACGATGGTCTGTTCGAGGAGCTTCCAGAATTTAGCTTCGTCGATGCCGCCGAGGAGGTAGTGGAGAGACGGGTCGAGGGAGAAGGCGGCGCGATACGCCTCGCTGACGGCGAACTGAAAACCGAACACGGAGGGGAAGGCCTGCATCTCGACGAGACGCGGGGCGAGGGCGCCATCGGATTCGCGGACGAGGCTGAAGTCGGCGGTGAGGAAATGAGGATGCGCGGTTTGGTTGGCGGCGCGCCAGGGTTCGGGGATGGCGGCGAGGGAACGCGCGAGGTAGGCGGGATCATTGATGAGGCGGAGGGTGAGGCCGATGCCGATCGAGGAGATTTCGTCGAGGAGAGATTGGGGGAAGAAGCACGGGGTCTCGGCGATGGGGAAGGAGACGTGGGTCCGGGTGATGGCGTCCAGGGAATGGCGCAGGGTGCGGAAGGCTTCCGGGCGGAAACGGGTGTTGAAGTCGCGGCGGAGGTCGGGGATCACGGACACAGGGTACAGGGTGCAGGGTACAGCGTGCAGGGTGCGGGAGCCGCCGAGGCTCTCTTGTGGTCAATGGCGGTCCGTCGCCTTGCTTCTCGTCGGCCGCGAAACCGGCCGCCCAACCGGCACGACCATTTTCTGTCTGATCGCGGCGGCAGGATGAGAATCGTTCCAGTATCCGTGACGCGGGCGGCGAATCTTACCGTTGCGCGGTTTCATCCAACAGCAAAACCGGAGGCGATGCGATGGCTGCCTTTTGCGGGTGCTGTGGTGCTGAGATTACGGGGAAGAGCGAAGCATGCCGTGTTTGCGGGACTCCGCGGCACGGAATGTTGCGGGCCGACGGGCGGACGGCGCTGGATCTGGGGGGCGCGGCCGGTGAGCAGGAAGCGCGGGGTGGCGAGTTGCTGGGTGGTCCGCGGTGCTGCGACAGGCAGGCATAAGAAGACGCGCAGGCGGGTTGCGCTGGCAGAGACGCGTCGGGGCCGCAGGACGTCGGTTCATGCAGCAGTTGCGCGCGCCGATACTCAGATGAGGGGTGGCGTGCCTGGCGTTCCGTTTGAGAGAACGGTGATGAATGTCACGGTGACCTGTGGTAAAAGACAGTTACTTTCGACAGTACTCCCCCGGGGTTACTACTTTGGAATAGCGCGGAGATGGTGTAAGCCATAACGTTACGTGTCAGGGTGTGCGGCATGAATCGAAGGAACTTTCTGAGGGGATCGGGGCTCGCGGCGGCAGCGTGCGCTCTTGGAGGAGCGCAGGCACGAGCCCAGGCAAGCGGGGAAGCGCGACCGATCGCGACCGGGAGCTTCACGTTCGCCTTCTTTACAGACGTGCACATCGAGCCGGAAATGAACGCGCCGCAGGGCACGGCACTGGCGATGGACATCATCAATGCATCGGATGCGGAGTTTGCGATCTGCGGCGGCGATCATGTGTTCGACGCGCTGAGGGCGCATAAGGAACAAATCATTGAGCAGTACCAGCTGTATGCGGAGGCGGAGAACGCGCTGCGCATGCCGGTGTGGCACGTGCTGGGGAATCACGATGTGGCGGGGCTGGAGACGGGCATGAGCTCGCACGATGTGATCTTCGGCAAGGCGATGTTTGAGAAGGTTTTCAATACGCCGACCTACTACACCTTTCAGCATAAGGGCGTGAATTTTGTCGTGCTGGATTCGATTCTGATCAAGGGACGGGACTGGTTTCCGGCGATCGATATCGACCAGGCCGCGTGGCTGGAACGGGTATTGCAGGCGACCGTGGCGACGCCCTCGATTGTGATCAGCCATGTGCCATGGGCGACGAGCATGCCGACTTACGGGGCGGGATCGAACAACAAAGTCTACGAACCGATCGTCAACTCGGACTACATGATTCCAATGATGGAGCAGTACAACGTGATCGCCTTGCTGCAGGGCCACACGCACATTGTGGAGAGCGTGCACCGGCACGGGATCCAGTATCTGACCGGCGGCGCGGTGTGCGGGAACTGGTGGAAGGGGAAGCAGTACGGGGATCGCGAGGGCGTGACGTTTGTGACGGTGGACAACGGGAGCGTCACGACGCGGTATGTGCCGACGGGATTCGTGAGCGTCGAAGAGTAAGCGGCAGCTCGCGGCTGGTGATCAGGTTGGCGGTCCGTGGGCGCGGATGTGTGCGAGAGCCCAGTTGGCCCTCGACGTTCGGAGAAAAATCAGTAGAGTTAGCGGGCGGCGGATTTCTTTGCCGCGGATTTGGGCGCCGCAGCCGGCCTGGCCGCGATGGCCTTGACGCGTGCATTGAGGCGGCTCTTGTAGCGGGATCCGGTGTTGGCGTGGATGACGCCCTTCTTCACACTCTTGTCGATCACTGAGACGGCGGTGCGGAATTCAGCGGCGGCGGCCGGCGAGTCACCCTTTTGCAGAGCTTCGCGGAGAGAGCGCAGCGTGGAGCGGAAGAGGGTTTTGTTGGAACGGTTGACCGCGGTCTTTTTGGTGGTCTGACGGGCGCGCTTGAGCGCAGAAACGTGGTTCGCCATGGGTGAATCGGGTCTCGCTTTCGGAAATGAATGCGGGCGGAAGAGACGCGTGGCCGCATTCGCCGCAAAGATCAAGTTTACGGGGTTGGGGGAGTGGGGTCAACACAGGTTACGGGGCACGGGTACAGAAGAGCTGTCAGACTTCGTGATCGTCGAAGAGAAGAATTTCGAGGTCGGCAATGGACTGCGCATCGGCTCCCGCGGATCGGCCTTCGGGACTGGCGAAAGAGGATTGCATCGCCTGCATGTCGTCGAAGTGGAGCGTGGCGATCAGGTGATAAGGCGAAGGGCCAAACGGCGTCATGACCGGCCCCTTGCTGACTTCATACTTACGCAGGCCGGGGATCTTCTTTGCGAGCGGAATGTGGGTCGTGGCGTAGTGCCGGTCGAAGGTGGCCGGGTCTTTTGGCGATTTGTAGAGGACGATCATTTGAGCCATGCGGTTTCTCCAGTGGCGTTCGCTGCGATGATAGCGGATGGATGTTTCAGTTGGGGAAGTCGATGGTGATGGCGTCCGGCGTCGGCGTTGGCGGCGATGATGTTGTGCTCTGGCGGACGAAATCGCCTCACGGATTGCCGTGTCTTCGTCCTTACGAGTGGGCGACCTCCAGCTGAATGAGATCATGGGCGGCGCATGCAGGGGAAGCCTCTTGATCGTTGGGATCGGGATGATAGCCGCGGGGTTGATAGATGCAGCAGGGCTCTTCGG
>Ga0181520_10001911_pt1 | contig 40747 bp, 40 predicted proteins | sample PEATcosm2014_Bin_29_FD_132451 | JGI IMG/M metagenome (GOLD analysis project Ga0181520, IMG submission 132451) | Peatland microbial communities from MTU Mesocosm Facility, Houghton, MI, USA - PEATcosm2014_Bin02_30_metaG | ecosystem: Environmental > Terrestrial > Soil > Wetlands > Peat | place... | reverse complement strand
TCGGTCTGAGGTTCTTCGGCGACGCCAATGTCCCGGACGCCCGCTTCGACACCTACAGACGCGAATTCGGCGAGCGGTTCGAGGCCATCGAGATCGATCCCAATGACGCGCGCCAGGATTCGCAACTCATGGCACCCCACGCGGTCCTGACCCTGAATCTCAAGGACGACGAACCCGGAGGTCCGACGAAGAAAGCCGAGCAGCGAGTGATCACCTTCTTCAAGGCCCGCACCAGCGCCTAGCCCTAACGACACGCGCCCGGCGAACGTCGTTCCGACTATCCCTTGCCTTTAGAGCTCATCGTAAATGCGACCGCGGGTGCTTTGCCCAACGGTTTCAAGAAGCGGGCTATGATGGGAACCGCATGAGGATGGCGATCCTTGCGAACGCTGCTGGTAGGATTCATTGCATGGCTGAGTCTCGCAAAAAACGAGCAAATTCCATAAAGACAAGAAAGGACAAGAGAGCCAGTCCTGGCCGACCGCGAGATCAGTTAGCGGATGACGCGATCTTGCGTGCCGCATTGGATCTGTTTAGTGAATACGGCATGGAGGGCGCGAGCATCGGGCAAATCGCAAACCGAGCCGGCGTCGCAAGAACGACCATCTATCGCCGCTGGTCAAGCCGCGAAGATTTGCTAGTCAATGCAATTGAGCGCACCAGGAACTTTCCAGAGCAGCTAGTGCAAGGGCTGGAGAAAATGCAGCCGGACGAACTGGTGAATCTGATTCTGGAGGCTGGTGTTGATGCACTGACTCAGACCCAGTTTCGCAACTTGGCCGCCCGATTGATCGGTTGTTCCCCAAGTCATCCGGCGTTGATGTCGGCCTATCAAGACAAGTACATGCAGCCGCGGCGCTTGGCAATCATCAGAATCTTCGAGAAAGCACAAGCGCAGGGCCTTTTACCACAAAACACGGATGTCGAAATATTGGGCGATATGGTCACAGGAACGATGCTCTATTATCTGTTGTTTCAGCCGGACGAACGCACTGAAGCGAAGGTCCGCGTGTACTTGTTGAGACTATTTGAACAGGCAGGATTCAGAATTCCTCATAAGAAGCAAAAAAAGAACGCGAAATGATTCCACCCCAAGCAACGAGCTTCAATGTGACCACTTCGCCGGAGGACTCAGGCGCCCGAAAGTCCGTCTGGGACAATCCCCTTGTCCTTCCGACAATCCCCACCCGATGAGCACCTCAGTCGGACGAATACGGTTGTCGCTTTGCGCACGACTGTTTGTTGGGTTCCCCTGCTGCACCCCATCGGCCATCGCCAGCCCTCTCTTGTTATTTTCATAGCAATTGCGGTTTCGCACGATCCCTCAGCTGCTAAGCGGTCGCACATTCCTGCGCAGGGCTAAAGCTCGTGGACCCCAGACGCCTATGACGACTGCGGCGGCAACTGCCATCATCAGTCCGTTGATACGCGGCTCGAAGTACGAACCGTTGATAGGGAACAATTGCCAACTGATATTCACCATAGTGTGGAACGCAGTCGCAGCAAAGACACTCTTGCCGGTATTGTTGTAGAGCCAGACGATGAGAATTCGAGCAGCGACTGTCCCTAGACACCACCAGGCGATCCATGTTGGCGACCGGCGAGCCTGGACCAATGGCACGATATGCCAAATGGCCCACAGCAATCCCAGAAAAATGGCTGCTGGAAGAGCGCCCCACCGATCCTGCATCGGGTCGATGATGTATCCCGACCAGCCCGACTCCTCGCCTAGCGCGGCAAGGAAAAACGCAAGGGACATGGCTAGCACCGCGACAACCGGGAATCGCGGAATTGGGAGCTGGGTTCCAGTCCAGCATAGTAGCCCGAACTGCAAGACCCCCGCGACGGGTGGTAAAAGGATGATCGGCGCATACCAGATCTTCGCTCTGATTCGACTGGTGTCGAAAGACCTCTTTAGGAGCGCGATTACACCTTCCGTCTTGTTCTCTCTGTAAACAAGAATGACAGCCGCTGTCACGGGGCAGACGAACATGAACGCACTCACCGGAACTCCGGGTAAAATCTGATATCCGACAATGGCGCCGAGCAACCAGAACGGGATGGTAAGTGCGAAAACCAGCAAGAAGAATCTCAGAGGCGACCTGCTCCGCGGTGTGATGGTATTCAAGAATTCCTCGTCTTGGCTTGCAGCATGTCTCATCCGTTATGGCTGGATTATCCAACGTGACTCACTGTCTCTCAATATGTAGGACGCAAAACAAACGCAAGCTGTACCGCTTCACTTACAGGCTATCGGAAGGAGCGGTGACCCCGTGTGGACCTCCTCCGTGACGGCTGAACGGAAACTCGTAATTATTGAAAACTAAACGCCACGGATGGCCATTTCGCATCCGGAGTCCGGCCGTCTGGAAAGCCAAACTCTTGGGAAATCGGCAGGATCACCGGCGGGGCAATCATACTTGGGCTTTGCTTCCTGACGTTCTGCGTCGCAGTCCTGGCGATCGGCAAATTTGAACTGCGTCTTGGAATCGAGGCGTTACAGACTCTTTCTGTGGTCGCGATCGTCTATGGCAGCCAGGCCACAATCTATGCGATTCGGGACCGCCATCACTTCTGGGGACGTCGGCCGACTGTATGGCTCTTGCTTTCCTCCATCGCCGATCTTCTGATTATCTCGACGCTGGCGGTTCGTGGAATCGCGATGGCGCCATTGCCCATCTCAATCCTCGCCTGTGAATTCGCGGCGGCTCTGGCATTCTCGGCTAATCCTGGACGGACTGAAGATCCCTATCTTTGCTCGCCTTCATATCGCATAAAGAAACTTCGTCTGCACCGCAAGCACCTTGAACTTGCATCTATCCTTTGCGACGGCGAACCCGAGTGAAGGTAGCTTGCTTGGCGGGCAGGAAGACAGAGAAACATGTGCCGGAGCCGCCCGGCCGGCAGGTACTCCAAACGCGAATTGAACCGCCAATACGACTGATGATCCCCGCACTTACCCATAATCCAAGGCCTGTTCCCCTGTCTCCTTTTGTGGTGAAGAAGGGCTGATAAATCCGAGCCCGATCTTGCGGCGCAATGCCACTGCCGGAGTCGGCAATCGAGAGGCAATAACCAGATGAAGCATGGACTTCACAGAGCCAGTGTGGAGCAGGATAAAGATGAATAATGACCTTTCCGCCAGGGGGCGTGGCATCAAACGCATTGAGCAACAGATTCGTCACGACTTGTACAATTTCACTTCTGAAAGCCAGAATGGTTCCATCCGTCTCAAAGCGCTGATGAACAACAATCTCTTGCCTCTCAGCCTGGGGGCGGTAAAAGTCCGACACTTCGTTGAGCACCGCATTCAATTTGAATTCTGCAGGCTTGTTGCCGTCCCGGTGAAACTTGAGCGCATGTGCGGCAATGCGACGCAGACCCTGCAACTGTTCTTCTAGTGTGTCGACGTAAGCTCGTGCCTCGGGGCTGGTTTGGAGAGAAGCCAGCAGAAATACCAAATTCGTCATTGCTTCTAAAGGATTGTTAATCTCATGGGCCATGGTTGAGGCGAATCTCGCCGTCACAGCCAGCTTTTCGCTATTGACCAGGGCACGTTCCATCCTCTCCCGATCCGCAATTTCAAGTTTCAGTTGCGCGTTCAGCCTCTCTGCGGTTTCCCTGAGTTCATGCTGGCGCACCCCTGACAACAACAGTTGCTCGTTCACGGCGATTGCACACTGTTGGAATTGAGTAGTCTCCGTCACTTGCATCATGACTCCCACGGGGTGATCCTCTGCACTGCGGACGGGCCACATGGTGTACGACCTACGAGCGGAATGATCTTCTGTCCGTTCAGGTTCTGTCTGGATTGCAATTTCTCCCGTGCCATATACGTGGTTCAGCAAAGCAAGGCAGCCCTCCCACGGCACGACCTCTCCGAAGGGCTTCCCTATCAATTCGTCTTTTGACTTGCAGGCTAGCCCGCAAAAGGCAGAGTTGACGTAGCGGAGGAGGTGATTAGATCCCGCCAATGCAGCCACCGGCAGGGGCGAAGTGTCCAAAATCATGCGCTCGATGTTGGATACATCGCATCCCCAGCCGAGGCGAGTGTCCGCATCGGTCTTGCGATCGTCGGATATTTCCTTAGGTCTGATTTTTGAATCCCGAATCATCGGGGGACCGTTCTTCCTGAGCGGACCGGTTCGAACGTACAGGAAGTCCGCTGATAAGACCCTGATAGCCTGTCAGGCGTTGGTCCACAATCACCACACCATTCGAAGTGATTTCATACTCGCGGATATCTTTGACATGATTTCCGCCGCGCATCTTGATAACGGCCATAATCTTGCGAAGCTGATCGTCGATCGATACATAGCGGAGCCGAATGATGTCATCGCAAAGAAAAGAGATCGAGTAGGTGCTGAATGGAAATTCTGTGAAGGACTCATCCACTTCAACCGTGCTTATGATCGTTACCCCGATTCCTGTCAGTGCGAAGATCATACGGTAGAGCGACTCGCGAAAGTCGGCGCGGAAGCCGGGCGACAGAGCCATCTCAAAGCCCGCCAGGGAATCGATCACCAGCCTTCTGGCGCCGATCTTCTGGACAGCGTCGAGAATCGAGTGCATGGTTTCGTCCACCGAGAGGTCCAGAGGACGGAGATAGAGGATTGTGAGCTTCCCGTCATTCTGCGGTGTTTCAAGATCCAAACCTAAACTGGCGGCCCGCTCCGCATACGCTTGCGGGCGTTCCTCGAAGACCGCTATGATTCCTGCCTCCCCCTTCCTGATTCCCTCGGCGATGAATTGGGTCGCGAGGACGGACTTCCCCGTTCCCGAAGAACCTGCTACGAGCACACTATCGCCTTCACGCACGCCGCCATCGAGCATCTTGTCCAGTTCAGGAACGCCAAAAGAGAGGCGACTCTGGCCGACCTGATTTTTCACGCGTGCGGTCAACCCAAACGTCCGCGAGAATGCCTGAATCCCGGCATTGGTTATGCGGAACGTGTGTAACCCCGGCACGGAAGCCTGGCCGCGCAGCTTGATGATCTGCATCTTTCGGACGATGGAATTTCTCTCTGCCGTCTGGCGTAACCAGAACAGCCCATCGGCGACGGTAAAGATGGGATTGTCGCGCAACTCCTCCTCCGCATATTCGCCGATCAGGAATGTCGTAGCTTGCCAACTAGCGAGAAAGAGCGCCAAGCGTTGAATGAAGGATTGCAGGTCCATGTCACTTTGCGGCTTCCGCACCATGGTGCGGAAGGAGTCAACGACGACGACGGCTGGGTTGGCCTTTTCAACTTCCGTGGTAATCTCCTCCAGAACCGCACCCAAGTCCTTCTCGAGGACAGCCTGGCTCAAGTTGATGAAACGGATCGACTCCGGCAGCTTTGCAGGATCAAAGAATGAGTACTGCTGTTGGTATCGCAGCATTTTCAGAGCGGACTCGCCGAGGACGGTGAAATAAAGAGCAGGGCGCTCTGGAGTGGCATTGGCGAATACGAATTGGTGCGCCAGCGTCGTTTTACCACTTCCTGGAGCACCCGCGATGATATTGAACGAGAACTCCGGAAGACCGCCGCCCACAATATCATCGAGACCCGGAACTCCTGTCGGGAGCTTGTTGATTTTCACTTTATCTTCTGTGCTCACGCTTTTCTCCCGTCCTTCGGATTGTCATTATCGAATGCTGCATCCGGCCATACATTGAGTACCAAGTTCATCGTTAAAGCTTCGCCAAGGAACATAAGGAGCAATCCGAGTAAGCTAGAAATGAAGATCACCCCTTCCTCGCCAATCCAATCCCCGTTAGTCTTCATGGGATGCTCAATCCCGTTTACTCTTTGCAATCTCCCATCCGCGGCCACTTGAACCGCGCGGAGACCGGGAACCTCCGACCGGGCCAGCGTCAAAGCACGGGAAGCAAGTGCTTGAAAACCGGCTACTCCGACGAGTACACAAAGATTCCCGCGCAATTTCTCGTATACGCGGAAGGTTATAGACTCCGCTGGCTCGGAGGTGTTGCCCGCACTGGCTTCGTGATGGAGCAGCCGTTGCGCTAAATCTCGCATTTCCGGAAGAGTGGTCATGTTCGACGGCGCTTCGCTCCAGGCGGAAAATTCCGATATCCATTACACCCGAGGTTCAGGGTGACGATAGCCTCTTTTCGCAAACGAGCTCGCTATTAAGCTTTTCTTCATCCAGATCCAAATCCAATGGTTCGGATCTGGACGGAAAACTGGCGGAACTCAATTCATATAGCGATTCGTTTGTAGGTCCGGTGCGTCTTGCGAGCCGCCGGCTTTGCTTCGAATGAGCGTGAAAACGTCCAGAACCGTCGCGATACTGCGAAGGTTGCCGGCCACACTCATAAGCCCATCTTCCATCCCGGGGTGTCTGTCCGCCAGATTTTCAATGTGCTCGCTTACGCTCCTCAGCCGGTCAATTTCGAGTAGAAGATCCTCGAAAACTGCAGCCCTCGCCGCTTCATCGGCCGCTGAGGGTATCGGGTCCCCTGCGATCGTGGCCGACCCGCTCATGCCGTCGACCTGAAGCCGCAGATCTTCGATTAAACGCAGCGTAGTTGCTTCACCGAGGAAAGTGAGAAACAGTCCGAGCAGCTGCGCAATCAGAAGGATTCCGGCCTCACCGTTCTCCTCTGCTTGGGCCTCAACTTCGCCGAGACCACGCAAGTCTCCATTCGCAGCAATCTGAACGGCTCCGAGCCGGGGAGCCTCCGACTTGGCCAGAGCCAATGCACGGGAAGCGAGCGCCCGAAAACCATCCACTCCAACGGAGGCGCCGAGTTGTTGTCGCAGCCTCTCATAAACGCGCACAGTCGCGGGTCCGGATTGCAGGGAGTTTGTACCCGCATCTGTCACGGAAGCCACCAGACTGCGGGCCAAATCACGTGTCTTTTGTCGAGGAAGCATCGGTTTCATTCCTTCGTCGCGCGCCATGGCCTTCCCTTGCCAGCGGCCTTTATCTCAATGGAATTTTGTTGCTGGCGGCCGTGCTCCGGCCGAACTGATGAGATTCGGCGCGAATCGAAGCTCCATTTTGCCGGTATTAACCAAGATACTTGAGGGATTTCCCCAAAAGTGACCAAAATTGACCAATTCGCTCCCGGCGTAAGTGAGATCCCGGGGAATGGCCTTGATGCGCTCGGCCGAATCTGATTGAATTGAAAGCGGGCTATCCAGCATTACAGGCATACGTTAGCGATCGAGAGCTATTTGTGGATCGGACATTTCCCGTTGTTAACCTGAGGGCGATGCTGGTTAGCACCCTCCGGCGATCGTTCGTCAAAGGACGGAACCGAGGGAGGCCCATCAATGGCCGATGTCGAAGAACGTCCATTCGATGCCGCCGCCTTCTTGGCGAGCGCCGGTCTAGGGCGAAGAATCTTCCAACTAGCGCCGATGGAAACCTTCTTTTCGCAGGGAGATCCCGCGGACTCGGTCTTCTATCTTCAGAAGGGGCGTGCAAGAGTCACAGTTGTTTCTGTGGGCGGGAAGGAAGCAACTATTGCGCTTCTTTCTGCCGGTGACTTTGTAGGAGAAGAGTCGCTTGCGGCGATTACTGGGGTCCGTTTGGCAACGGCCACGGCCGTTACCGCCTGCACTACTCTCAAAATAAGCCGGCAAGAGATGATCCATGTGATGCACGAGGAGCACAGCTTCTCAGACCTCTTTTTAAAGTTCATGCTACAGCGCAGTATGCGAATTCAAGCCGATTTGGTCGATCAGCTTTTCAACTCGAGCGAAAAACGGCTTGCGCGAATACTCCTGTTGATGGCGGAATTTGGCAAGCCTGGCGAACGGGAACAATGCATTCCCAAAATCTCGCAGGAAGCCCTCGCGGAGATGATCGGCACTACCCGCTCTCGTGTGAGCTTTTTCATGAATCGATTTCGCAAGCTCGGATTTATCGAATACAACGGCCGAATCCGAGTTCATAGGTCGCTGCTAAGCGTTGTTCTGCACGATCAGCTTCCGGGAGCTTTGGCGAAAGCGCGGCGCGCGCGAAGAGCCTAAGGGGGTCAGCTTTCTTGGGAATCTAGACGAGTGCCCTGCGTGCGGGTTGGCAGGCGTTCTTGGTCGGTTCTGTGGTTCATCCAGACGGCGTCGAAACCTTGGCAGATGTGGGCTCGTTCCGCGCCTTCGAGTTCGGCGTCTGTCGCCTCCGTGGCAATCGTTACGAAGCAACGTTTGCAAATCGAATCTATCGTGCCGTCCGAGTTCCTCCTGTGCGGGTAGGCTATATGGGACTTTTCGGACAAGGTATCTTCCCTCTGAGGCGTTCATGATTGAGATCTGAGGGGATTCTCGCAGAGGTCCAGGTCGTGGGGATGGTCAATGCCGCACACTTTTGATTGGAAATTTTTGACGTCGCGGAATTTGCTGTTGCCGTAAGAGGAGGCAACGTGGCAGAGCCGTGCTTCGTTAAGAAGGACTCAGATCCGGCCGTCTGCGGCGTTCACAATGCGCTCCTCGTTAGGCGGCAGCTCCCCGATGAATTGATTGCGTCGGGCTACGGATGACGCCGCACCCACGAAGCAAGACAACGCGGAATTTTCAGCGTGAGGGGGGCGGGGTCGGCGAAGGACGCGGGCGAGCAAAGGCCGGCTGAGAACTAACTTTTCATTGGTTCGATGAGCGGGATACGCTCATTTGGACACTAAGCTGGTCTCAGTCCAAATCCTATCGATCACGCGGTCTAGCGGCGCCAACGAGAGTATCCCCAGCCTCCGCCACCTAGCAGGAACAGCACTAGAAGAACAATCAATACGGTTTCCATCTAGCAACCTCACTTTAATGGGGAAGCCGAAAGGATCCTTGTAGCAATCATCCAGCCTCTTCATTGAGAACCATCATAAGAAGTGCCAAAGGTAGATGTCTGGTCACAGTAGACCACTTCGAGAGACGGCAAGGAGCAAGTAGCCCATCTCTCGACGCGGCATCCAGCCGCAATGGGCTGTCCAGTTCCCGCCGAGAGGGCAAAACGACGGCGACTGTCAGTTCGACGAGCTAGCCTTTTGGCTTCTGGATTGCAGTTCGTTCACTACCTGTTTCACGTTGGGAACTGAAGAAGCAATCTGCTCGGCCTGAGCGCGCACGGAATGCGAGCTGACCTCTCCAGTGAGAGTGACAACTCCATTCTTGACATCGTATTTAACGTTTCTATGAAATCCGTTCTGGATGAGAGCGGCGTCAAGGTTCTTCTCGATGCCGGTATCGAGATCGGAGTTCATTGCTCGGGCTGCGCTTTCGCCGCCGGGAGGGGTCACGGCGATCTGATTCGCTACAACCTGACCGGCTGCGATCGCCTTCGCGATCGATTCTGCCTGTGATTTGTCTGCATCTGCTGGAACATGTCCGCCAAGGGTGACTACACCCTTGTCTCGATCCTGACTCACGGAGACATCTTTGAACCCGGCTTGATCGAGCGATTTACGGATGCTGCCAGACACGTCGGGTGACTGCGTAGCCATTTGTTGACACCCTACCAACAATCCGATGATCGTGAGCGCGAGGAATCCAAACCAAAACACCTTGGGCGATTTCACAGCTGTCCTTTCCCGAGCAATTAGGGATTATCCATCATGCAGTACGGAGTTTGCGGCGGCTTGGGCACCACCCAGACACGGAATCCCACTGAACTTCAACGGGGTAGATGCAGCGCGCCGAAGAAGTAGAGAACTATGAGAATGATCAGGACCAGCCCAACGATGCCAACTCCTCCGCCCGTCCCCCATCTCCGGTATCCGTAATAACCTCCGCCGCCACCGAATAGAAGCAGCAGAACAACAATCAGAACGATCAATAACATTGAAATTCCCTTTCTGACTCCTCGTCTCTATCTGTCCAAGATCTGACAAGATGGGCACGACGGCTGCCTGTGCATTCCATAGATAAATGTTGAACAGCCAAGCTCTCTTTAGTAAGCAGTCGACGACAATTCTCGCGCCCAGCGGAGTCCCCCGGGGAAGTGGCGCAGTCTGAATGATGGTCGCAACCGGGAGACCTTGGAGGCCGCTCTTAAGAGCGTTGGCCGAAGACCTATTTCTCCAGAACCTTTTCGACCTCTCCGACCTTCTTTTGGATCTTTCCGGCCGTTTTTTCAGCGTGGCCTTCAGCTTCGAGCTTGGAATCACCGGTCACTTTGCCTGTCACCGCTTTGACGGCACCCTTCACCTCGCGCGCCGTACCTTTGACTTCGTCTTTTGTACCTGTGTTCATCTTGTTTCTCCTTTGCGGTTAATCTGTGTGGGCAGCATTTCTGTTGAGAGCCCCTGGGCTGGCAGTTTGGTTGAGAATCCCCAACCAAAAGCACAATCAAGCTAGGGTACAAAGGACTTTCGAACTCCGTCTGGCTAATATTGCTCATGCCGGTGTCTGATCAATTCAGCCGCCAAATCTTCCACTGCTGTGGCAGCTTCTTCGGGAACGATCTTCCCGATTTGGCTGGGATCTGCCGATACTTCGTCTCTGAGGACTAAGCTCTCCCGCGGGATTAGCGCCGGTCGAACACTCATTTCTAACGACTTTTGTGGGTTGCATTTTGGGAAGTTCCGGACTGGCTGCAGACTCCGTCATTCGATCGCAGACCAGGAGATGTCCGCTGTTTCCTTCAGCTCGTTGCACCCACTGAGCTAGAGAGCACAGACCATCGGCATTTCCGGTGCAATGCTTGAGTATGCCCAAAATAGCCGCGAGACCCTTCACGACGGACACATACCTCGCGACTGCGGGGCCGGGACGAAGTATCATTCGCCTCAACGCCAAACAGATATTTTCTTCTCAGGGAGATCGTGCCGACTGTCTGTTCTACCTTCAGACGGGTCGTGCTAAGCTCACCATTGTCTCTAAGACCGGCAAAGAAGCCACCGTTACTCTGCTCGCACCGGGGGACTTTTTCGGTGAGGAGTGCCTGGCCGGACCAAACGAGCTCCGCACCACCAGCGCCACGGCCATAACGATTTGTATGGTGCTCAGGATCGCCTCCGAGGAACTGACCCGCGTCTTGCATGAAGAAAACACATTCTCAGACTTGTTTGTTCAGTTCCTCGCACTTCGGAGCACGAGAACTCAAGCGGATCTCGTCGATCAACTGTTCAACAACAGCGAACGGCGCCTCGCGCGAACTCTTCTGCTGATGGCGGACTATGGCAACGAGTCCGGTCCGGAGGCGCTGATTCCGCAGATAACTCAGGAAACCCTGGCAGATATGATCGGCACCACCCGGTCACGCGTCAGCTTCTTCATGAATCGCTTTAGAAATCTCGGCTACATTAGCTACAAAAACCGTATCCGCGTCCATAAATCGCTGCTGATGATGGTTCTAAACGACAGATTGCCAGAGCAGAACGCGTCTCGACCTAAGCTCCTCGACAACGCGACAAGTCGCGCTCGAAGTTCCAAACGGACGAAGCTTCGAGGAGCTATGGATTCCCGGCGTCGAATTGCGCCTTGAGAGAATCGCCTGTACTTTCTGTAGGATATTGAACGGATGCCTTAACAACCCACGACCTCTGCCGTTACGCTGCAAAGACATCAAAATGGGAGCACGGTCAGCTCAAAGGAGATACTTGACTTGCCAGGGCGCGCTGACGTTGCGATGGCTGGCAAGCTTCAGTAGCAGGAGCTGTGACGCGCGACGTTCTTCTTCGCTGGTCAAGTATCGTCGGAGCGCATCGTGTCGGAGCGCATAGCGGTGCGCATCCTCCCAAGGCGTTCGAGGAACTGGGCGTGAACTCCCAATAGGAGTCGCACCGATTCACTTTTCCCCAATACACCACTCAACATGGCAAGATGGACCAGGCAACATGCAGGGACTGTGCCAGAAGATAAACGTGAGACCTCACGCACCCTCGCTGCCGCCTCGTCAATTGCGTGTCGCTCTGCTGCAACGCGCACCTGGCAAACATGGCATGTTCTTTTAGAAGCAGGTAGCTTATTAACCCGCTGGGAAAGGGGAAGGGACATCCGCATATAATCCTTGCATTAAGAGGCAACTTCGAGACTATGGTAGAGAAGCGGGTAGATGATCGGCCAGATGCGCCTCGCAACATGCTGACTGAGGCGCAACACATTCTCCAAGACCGTCTTATACAGCTTGGGCTTAAGCGTAGTTCACAGCGCGATACGATTTTGCGAGTCTTCCTGAAGGTTCGGGATCACCTCTCAATCGAAGAACTACACACCTTAATCAAGAAGCAAGACGCCGCCATCGGCTATACGACCGTTTATCGAACGCTGAAACTGTTTGTGCAGTGCGGGCTGGCTGCAGAAGTTGAGTTCCATGACGGAGTGGCTCGTTACGAGCATTGCCTCAATCGCCGCAGTCACCACCACATGATCTGCACAGTGTGCGGCGATTCCGTCGAGTTCTTCTCTCGAGAGATTGATGAAATCGAGCGCAGTATTGGAAAGAGATTTCACTATGTGACGACGCGGCACAGTTTTCAGATCTATGGCACATGCGAAGCGTGCCAGAGAAAATTGAAGAATACCGCTACGAAAGCTCAATAGAATCTAAAGATCGGTTTCCCGCATCATTCCTCAAAACGAGAATTTGGCGACAAGCTGGAGTTGACGCGGAGTGTTTGCGTTGATGAATCTGCCAAAGTTTGTGCTGTCAGGATTGCCCTGTACAGCGGCCGGTCCAAAGAACTGTGCGTGATTGAAGACGTTGAACCCTTCGACACGTAGCGCTAGCGAGCGTGACTCGCCGAGGCTCACTTTCTTTTCGAGCGAGGCATCAAAGTTTTCTATCCCTGGCCCGTAAAAGAAGCGACGCCGTGCCGTACCCATCTCGCCCACTGCGGGGATCGTTATGAGAGAGGTATTGAATGCAGCTCGGCCGTTTCGAGGATCGCGATTCAGCTGGAGGTTGCCGGGAGTGTAATTCGGCGTATCCACGCCATTGTTATTAATGCCATTGGGCATGGAGCCGATCAGCGAAGTATCGTCGTTGTTGTAAAGGGTAACCGGCATTCCTGTGCTGAAGCGAGTGATTCCAGACAGCACCCAATCCTGGGTCCATCCGTTACGCCGCTTGGTCAACTCAGCGATCGGGAGCGCCGCGTTGTAGCTGAAAACAAAATTGTGGCGTACATCAAAGGCGGAGATTGCGCGGCTCAGACCCTGATTGATCGGGTTCACTTCTTCTGAGAGGCTTGACGAGTTATCGATGGATTTGCCGTAGGTGTAAGCGGCCAGGATTTCGGCATTATGGGTGCGGTGTTTCAGCGTGAGTTCCAATGCGTTGTAGCCGCTATAGCCGATGGTTTTCTGATAGGTGATCCCATCAAACAGCGGACCGAATGGGCCGCGTGCCTCAATCTGCGTGCCGTCGGGCCGTGTGAATAGCCCTCCCTCATTGAAGGGGCCGCATGTGTTCGAGCCAGCCATCACTTCGCCGGGTTCGCTTACGCTCAGACACTTCGCCGCATTGCCTGGATTAGCGGGGATGAGCTCCAGCAGATGATGTGCCTGTGCGCCGACATAGCCGATGTCGAGGATGGTTCCCTCATGCAATTCCCTCTCAATCGAAAGCGTGTAGTTTTCTGTGTAAGGTGAGGTGTTGCGGTAATAAAACGCCGGGTCACCGGTAAGAGGCTCGTACTTTGACCAGTCGACAGTGGTGTTGGGATGGCTCGGCGATGCTCCAAAAGCTGGAATCGGAGATGGAAAGGGCTGGCCGTTGGTGGCGCCTGTGCTGGCCGAGACGAATGGTTCGTTAAACAGAGGGCGGCCGGATGTGCTGTCGTAGTCGTATCCATACGGCGCGCAGGCGCTCATGATGCCAGCCGAAAGTCCCTCAAAGGCCGTATAGAAAATTCCGAAGCCGGCGCGAATGCTGCTCTTCCCCGGCGCACCGAAGATGCGGCGCATCCAGGCGTCGGTCCAAGCTGGCGAATAGGCAATACCCAGTCGCGGTGAAAAGTTGCTCCACTTGGTCGGCGTGAGCGTTGAAGCGACCCCGGGATCACCCGGAAACACGATTCCCTGGGGAACATCCGGATAGACCTGCGATTGCTCTCCCAGCACAAATGTTTGAAGCTGGTTGTACTTTTCACGCCAGGGCGGAAGCCTATCCCAGCGCACTCCGTAATTCAGGGTTAGGTTGCTGTGCAACTGCCAGCTATCTTGCGCAAAAACTCCCGCATATTTGTTGCGGATGTAGAATCCGCTGGCGTCGCCCTGCTCGTATGTGCTGGCTACACCGATCAAATAGTCGGCAAAGTCCAGTCCCGTCTCTGAGCCCTGGAAGACAAACGCGCCGTTGTTGATCGAGTTGGAGTTAATGTTCACCTGATCTAGGTGTAGGTCTGCCCCAAACTTCAGTGTGTGTTTTCCAAGGATCTTGGACAGGCTCTCGGTCCACTGGTAGGTGTTATTCACCTGACGCTCACCTGTAGTGTCGACGCCGAAACTGAAATCGTTAAACGATACATTTTCGACGCCTTCCACGGCTGGGTTCAACGGTACGATGCCGAGTGTGCCCGCGCCTTCTACAAAACCCTGCGAAGCCAACGAGGAGCCGACTCCGCCTGCCGGTTGGCCGATGATATTCGAATCGCGCATGTAACTGAAGTGGAATTCATTAACGAGAGTTGTTCCGGAAGGCTTGGTCCAGCCGAGATTCACGAGTTGCGCTCGGCCTCGTGATAATGCGTTGAAACCCGGCACAGTTGCCCCGCCCTGCGACGTGGGATAGGGATTGTCCAGATCGTATCCGTCGCGGAAGTAGTAGGCCGACAGGTTGCCTACTCGTGTGGTCCAGTCCAGGTGCAAGGCTGCCTTATTATCGCCCAGAGTTTCGTTCTGGCTCGAATCGGAAAACGTGTTGCCACTTACATTCGGATTGGGGATGTACTGCAGCAGCGCTTTAGCAGGGGCCGACCACGCGCTTGCCGGGACTGCGGCATTGGGAAAGACGCACTGCGTGACATAGGAACATCCAGCCGTATAGTAGGGCTCGCTCGTGGATACCGCGTACCCAAGTCGCTGGCTGAGCAGCGACGCGAGATAATCACCGCTCACTTTTCCGGTCAATTGACTGGCTTGGTCCAACAGGTTCCCGGCGCGGTCTTCCACGGACGGCACGGCAATCTGCCCGGTCTCCACGCCCTGTGTCATCGAAGTCCCCTGGTAGTCGCCGAAGAAAAAGAGCTTATCGCGAAGCAATCGTCCGCCCAGAGTACCACCATACTGATTGCGATCGTAGGCCGCCCGCTCCCTGCCTAGATAATTGGTTGCGTCGAGATTCGTGTTGCGGGCAAATTCAAACGCGCTTCCGTGCAGTTGGTTGACACCAGTCTTGGTAGTCACCAGGACCTGCCCACCGCTAAAGTTTCCATACTCGGCATCGAAGTTACTAGTCAGCACGCGGAATTCAGCGATCGAGTCCAGGTTCGGAATAACAGCTGCTCCGTTATTGAAGTCTTCCTCGACAGTGCTGCCATTGACTACAAAACCATTCGCCGTTTCCCGCTGCCCACTTACCGACATGTTGCCGGGGTTCAGATCGCCGGAGGGCGGTGTGCTGGTTGCTCCCGACATGACCACTGCATTAGGCTGCGCCGAACTAGTTGGAATCACTCCCGCCTGCAACGCAAGCAAATCTGTGTAGCTGCGTCCGTTTAAAGGAACCGCGGCCATCTTTTCCTGTGAGATGCCTTCACCGACCTGCGTTGTGGTCGTATCCATTTCGACCCCTGAGGTGGTCACTTCGACCGTTTCCTGATGTGTTGCCATCTGGAGCGTCACATCGGAACGCAGCGGAGCCGTCGGCCCGAGGACGAGCCCATCGCGGATATAAGTCTGAAATCCATCCGCCTCCACTTGAAGCCGGTACGTGCCGGCCGCCGCCAGGAACTCGTACCACCCCTGGTCATCGCTCAGGATGGCTTGTCGCGCAGCAGTGCCGTCATTGACGACCGTAACTTTTGCGCGCGGAACAACAGCTCCGCTTGGATCCACGACGACACCAGAAAAGCGTAGGACATCCCCTGCAAAGAGATTTGTGGAAAAAAACACCAGTACAGCGACCAACCATAGAAAGCATCTGCATTCCGTGCGCCGAAATCTATATTCAAAAGCCATTTCTGCCTCTTCGTCGCTCGATGTTCATGCCCTGGAAGAGCCTCTGACATGTATTCAGTCGCTCAGCTATTCCATGTTGAACTTGAAAATCATTTTCAACATAGAACAGATCGGTGGGATTTGACGTGACGGCCGTCACAATTGCGACAGATTTGGTCCGAATTATGGGATCGCGCGGATAACAGTAACGAAAATCAATCCGCTAAAGGAAGAGATTCTCTAATTGGTAATGTCTTAAATGCGCCTTGAGAGGTCGGCTGACTGGAAGAACTGTGACAACCATCACGGAAGAGTAATTCCGATCACAGATAAGGTGGAATGCAATCGTCAGATCTGCGAGGATTCACAGCGGCCCATCGCTCCCTAGAGATGAGCCGCTGTCTTTTCAAATATCAAGAGTTATTAATCGCACGCCCAGACCCGGAAGTCCTCTCGGGTTTTGCTGTCTCTGGGCCACGCTAGGGGGAATACTGTAGAGGCACAGTACATCCGCCAGAGACCGGTATGTGTGATCTAAATCACATCGGGCTGCAGCAATCGCAGGATGGAGATCGAGCATGATCGATGGGCAGAAAGAGACATCCGGCTCATTAGTCGAATCGGGGGTTTCGCCATGTCAACCATCGGTCACGCTGTGCGGCTGATCAAAAATTATTTACAATTGATGGCACTATGAAAGGCAATACTACTGTCATCGAACATTTGAATCGTGCATTGCGCGACGAATTAACTGCAATCAACCAGTACTTCCTGCACGCCGAAATGGCCGAAAATTGGCGATATAAGAAGTATTCGCAGTACATCAAGAAACAATCGATCGACGAGATGAGGCATGCCGAGTTGCTGATGGAGCGGATTCTCTTTTTGGATGGCATGCCAACAATGGAGCCGATGGATTTGACCATTGGAAAGAGCGTTCGGGACATGATCGAATCCGATTTGAAGCTTGAGCATGAGGCTGTCGCCTCATACAACGAGTCAATTCGAGTGTGCGTTGAGAACGGCGACAATGGTTCTCGCGATCTCTTCATGAAGCTCCTAAGAGACGAGGAAGGGCACGTTGACTGGCTGGAAGCTCAGGTCCATCAGATAAAAGAAATCGGGTATGAGCGCTATTTGATCACCCAAACCGAAGAGGAATGAAATCCATAAGGTCCGTCGACCGCATCCCTTCTGGATACGGAAGCTGACGTGTCCGGCCTGTAGTGATGGTCGGTTCGCCATCCTCCGATCGTCGGACCTTAGGCGCCTGGGCGCTTTGCCAGAAGAACAATGCAGGACTCTGTCTCTCAAAAACCTCCTGTTTTTCTCCATGCCTAAAACGAGAATTTAAGCGCTCCTTGCAGAATGCGCGGCGGCGCGGCGTTGATGACCTGGCCGAATGTTGTGTCGCCGATGTTGCCATCGACAGCCTGCGGTCCATTGAACTGGGTATGGTTGAAGACGTTGAAAGCTTCGACACGAAAGAGCAGCGACTTCGATTCCGTGAAAGCGAGGTTCTTGGCTATGGCCATGTCGTAATTCTGCGCCCCAGGACCATAGAAAAACCGCCGCTTCGAGGTGCCAGGATCGCCGAGCGCATTCATGGAGAACGAGTTGATATTGAAGAACATGTTTGCATTTGTGCGCGGATCCTTGCCGAGATGAATTGAACCGCCATTGTAGTCCGGCTCATCGATGCTCGAGTTATTCACGCCATTGGGATTGGTTCCGATCAGCGAATTGTCCCCGTTGTTGATCATAGTCACGGGGAACCCGCTCGAAACATGGGTGATGCCCGAAAGCGACCAGCCGCGCGTCAGCCGGTTGGGATGGAGGAACTGATCGAATGGCAACTGATAGTCGTAGCTGACAACGAAGTTGTGCTTCACATCGAACGAGGAAATGGCGTAGCTCAATGCAGGTTTGAAGGGGTTCACCTCTTCGCCAATGTTCGATGATTGGTCGAGCGACTTGCTGTAGGTGTAAGCGGCATCGAATTCGAGCCGGCCCGCTGTATGGCGCGCGCTCAGTTCAAGCGCGTTGTAGTTGGCATGGCCAATATCGGACTGGAGAGCATTGCTTCCGAAATTCGGCCCCAGTTGCTGACGGGTTCCGTCTACCACGCCACCGGATGCAGGATAGTAGTCGGTGTCTTCACCAAAGGCTCCGCAAGTTACGGTTCCAAACATCACCTCGCTTGGCTGACTGAGACTCAGACAGAGAGCGGGATTGCCGGGATTTTCCGCTACCAACACACGCTGCCGATGCGTCTCCGAGCCGACATAGCTCACGTCGAAGACGGTCTTCGGACCGGCCTGACGCTCGATTGATAGCGACCATCCCTCTGTGTACGGTGTGAGGTTGTGAATGTCATATCCCGGAATTCCGCTGATCGGCTCGTATGTGGGCCAGTTGATATTCGGGTCGGGATTACTGCGCGAGGAGTTGAGCGGAGCGAACTTGTATGGAAAGGGTTGTCCGTTGTTGGCTCCGTCAGAGGCGCCGATGAAGGGTGTCGCGAAGAGCGGGGGCTCGGGACTCGAATAGGTCGTGCCATAGGGTGCATTTGCCGCCAGCACGCCGATCGAAGTCGCGTCGATGGCGGTATAAAAGGTACCGAACGCGGTGCGCACGCTCGTCGCGCCCGAGGTGCCAAACAGCTTTCGGAAGAAACCAGCTCCCGAAGGATTCGGCGACCAGGCCATGCCGACACGCGGTGAGAAGTCGAGAGCGTCGATAGAAGCCAGGGTGTTGGGAATCCCTGGGTCGCCTGGATAGAGGATGCCCGGAGGTGCGCCTGGAAAGACCACCGATTGCGCACCGGGAACGAAGGTCGAGATCTGGTTATACTTCTCCGACCACGGCGCAATGCGGTCCCAACGAAGACCATAGTTGAGCATCAGACTCTGGAGGACGTGCCAGCTGTCCTGGGCAAAAACGCCGATGTACTTGTTGCGGTCATAGAAGGGGTTGAGCTGACTCTGGTTGTACTGGCTGGGCACGCCAATGAGGAAGTCTGCAAAGTCGACACCCGTCTCTTGTCCGGCGAAGACAAAGCTGCCGTTGAACTGCGCTACGGCAGTGGCGTTTACTTGGTCTGCATGGAACTCGCCGCCGAACTTCATGGTGTGTTTGCCAAGCACCTTGGAGAAGCTGTCAGACGTCTGATAGGTGTTATTCACCTGGATGAGTTGATTTGCCGCGGCGCCGGTCGAATAGGCGTTGAAGTTCAGATTTTCGACGCCTTCGCCCTTGGGATCGAGAGCGACGATGCTGTCGGTTCCATCTACGTTGACGAACCCCTGCGACGCGAGACTGACGCCGAGACCACCGATGGGTTGTCCGAGATTCGTATTGTCGCGCATGAAGCTGAGGCGGAAGTCGTTGACCATCGTCGCGCCAACGCTTTTCGTATCGCCGAGCGTGAGAAGCTGCGCCCGGCCCGTGGTTGCCGCAGAGAAACCCGGCACGCTCGCGCCGCTCTGCGCTACCGGGTAGGGATTGACGAGGTAAAAATCGTCGACGAAGTAATAGCCGGAGATTAGGCCCCATCGCGTGTTCCAGTCGACGCGGGCGCCCGCCTTGTCGTCGCGCACAGTCTGGTTATACGAGGAGGTGGCGAAGGTTCCCTGTGCGGTGTTCGAAGTGGGAATGTATTGGAGCATTCGTTGCGCCGGAACCGACCAGGCGCTTTGCGGAATCACGGCATTCGGAAAGACGCATGTCGAGGACGAGGTGCAGCCAGGCAGGTAGTAGGGCTCGCCTGCCACGACTTGATAGCCAAGCTCTTGAGTCAGAATGTTTGCGAAATACGGCCCGCTGACGAGACCGGTTAACTGGTTCCCGGCGGCTCCCGTCGTCAGATCGGAAAGGTTGCCGGTGCGGTCGGCATTGGATGGCACAGCAATGACGCCGGTATCGACGCCCTGTGTCTGCCTCGTTCCTTGATAGTCGAGAAAGTAGAAGAGCTTGTCGCGGCGGATTGGCCCGCCGACTGTGCCTCCGAACTGGTTTTGCCGAAAGGCGCCGCGCGCCGGCGAGAAGTAGTTGCGCGCATCAAGATCGGTGTTGCGCAGGAAATCGAAGGCGCTGCCGTGAAATTCGTTGGTTCCTGATTTAGTGACGACGCTAATCTGGCCGCCACTGTACTCGCCATATTCGGCGTCATAGTTGCTGGTGATAATGCGAAATTCCGAGATCGCGTCGAGATTGGGAATGACGGCCGCGCCCGCATTCACATCTTCTTCGACGTCGCTGCCGTTCACGCTGAAGTAGTTGGCCGTCTCCCGCTGCCCGTTGACGGATTGATTGCCCGGGTTGAGAGTGCCAGAAGGGTTCAGGATCGTAGCGCCCACGTCCTGGACCGTCACATTGGTGATGGCCGTCTGGGGAGCGACGCCGGGCTGGAGCGAGAGAAGATCCGTGTAGCTGCGCCCGTTGAGGGGAACCGAGGTCATCTGCCTGCCAGTGATGACCTGCCCGAGTTGCGTGCTGGCGGTTTCAACGTGCAGCGTGTTGTCGGTAACCGTGACGCTTTGAGAAACGCTGCCTACAGCCAGAGAAGCATCGAGAGTGAGCGCAGCGTTCGTGTCGAGGGTAATTGCCTTGCGGGCATACCCCTGAAATCCGGAAGCGTCCACGTCCAACTCATAATGGCCAACCGGCAGCACCGGAAAGGTGTAATAGCCTTTGCTGTCCGTATGGGTTTCGTAGGAAAGCCCTGTACCTGTCTCTTTCACGGTAACGTGCGCAATCGCGACGACGCTTCCGGACGGGTCTCTCACCGTGCCGGAGATGCTTCCGTTCACGCTCGCCCAGAGCGAGGCAGCCGACAAATTGACAGCAATGCAAATGACCCCTAGAGTCCGGACCAGAAGGCGAATGGCTCTGCTCGACATGATTCCTCTCCTTTTCTCTCGGTGGGGCAGAAGCCCTTACTGGATGGTGATGGGAACGGTCACGCTGGTCTGGTATTGCGACGACCCGGTGCCCGCGGTGCCGGTGACTACGACCGTGTAAGTTCCCGCCGCGGTTCCGGGATCGGTCTTCGCCGAGCCGCCGCCGCATCCGATGACCGTAAAAGCAATCGCGAGTATTGCCAATACGCTCAGCGCGGTGTTACGCCATCGACGTTTTGGCAGAATCAAGAGAACAATGCATGCGAGACTCGATCCGCCTCCAGCCGCAAGCCATCCTGGCCGGCTGGTCAGCTTACTGCTGGTCGGATGCGCTGGCGTCGTGTTGACAGTGAGTTGCGCTTGGCCGGTGCCTGTTATCGAAGTGGGATTGATAAAACAGCCAGACTCCGTCAGGGTCGAAGGCAGCGTGCAGGTGAGATTGATGAGAGTGGTGTAATTGTTGGCGACGTTCACGTTGACCGTGGCGATCGCCGCGGCTCCAACGGCCGCGGTCGTGCCGGACGAGGTCATACCGAACGGGGAAACTGTGATTGGAATCGAAGGCGAGGTCACTTCGCCGTAGGTCATGTCTCCCTCGTAGAACGCCGTCAGATTGTTATTGCCGACGTTCCCGTCCACTTGCGCGGTCAGTGTCGCTATACCGTTCTTAATCGTTGCCGGATCGCCGACGTTCTCCCCATTGAGCTGGAACTGCATGAGACCCGTCGGCGTCGCGTTTCCCGTGCTCGCGTCCACGACATTCGCCGTCAGCGTGACGTTCTGGTTGGGAGCTATGCTCGCAGCCGAGGCTGCTACTGCAGCGGTCGCAGCAGATCCCGGCGACAGGATCTGGATTTCGCCCATCATGCCGCCGTCTTCGTGCTCAAGAATGTGGCAATGGTAGACAAAAGTACCCACGATGTTCGGGTCGCTGAAGTCCATACGAACCGTAACGCTGTGGTACGGTCCCGTTCCGCTCCAGTAAGGAATATCGTATGTGTCGCGCAGCGCTGGATCATTCACCGCCGCGCCATCAACAGCCATCACCTGGAAGTGAAGCTGGTGGATATGGAAGACATGGTCTTCCCCCGCGCGGTTCTCAACCGTCCAGTCTTCGACCGTGCCGGCATGGACGACAATGTTTGGCGCCTGGCCCATCGTGAACAGCGCCGGTGTCTGTCCTTCTTCCGTGATGTAGAAGTTAGTCGGGCTGTTCGGGTCCGCAGGGTTCTGGAGAACCTCCGAGAAATACAAATTGCGATGAGCGGCAGGCGTGAGGTTCGTCAGACTGTTGTTGAGCGTAGTACTCACAGAGCTGCCAACGGAGGGCATTTGAGCGGGAGCCGGAGCGCTGGTCTCGCTCACAACATTGGCGATCGTGCGCGTCGGATCGAAATCCCCATCCGGACCAGTGTTCTGGTATTGCGTTACGAGTTGGGCCGTGTCGCCGACATTGGGCGTCGTCACCACAAACTCTCCGCGCGCGCCGGGCCCCATCTGAAGCGTGGTCATGCTGCTGGCGCTTCCCGAAGAGAGCGGATACCCGTCGATCGCATACACCTGCATCGGCTGTGCTGTGCCATTGACGATGTACTGAAGATTCAGGATCGTGTCAGCGGCGCTATTCACAACGCGCCACAGTTCCTGTTCTCCTGCAACGGTCTCAATCACTGCCGGCGTGTAGCTCGGATAGGTAACGGAAACATAGTTGATCGAAAGATCCCACGCCGGAATGTTGTTGTCGTTCGCTTCCGAAGCGGGCAGGTTCTGGTCTCGGATCACCAGCGTCCGCGTGGGCATCCCGGCCAGCGACGGATAGACATTCTGGATGCCCTGGACGATCAGCGCGCCTGTCGCTCCGCCCTGTACCTGGCCTTCGGAGAGTCCGTGCGGATGCGGATGATACCAATAAAGGCCAGGCGGCTCGTTGGTTGGGATCGTTACGTTGTAGTCGAAGCTTTGCCCCGGCTGGACGAGCGTATTCACGACTTCATCCTGTCCGCAGACCGGCGCGATGTTCGTTCCGTGGAAATGGATGTTGGTGACATTCGTGCCCATCATGCCGTCGCAGGGGCTCATCGTGGTAGAAACTGGCGGTGTGGCGGCGGGCATGTCGTTCTGGAAGTGGATGATGAGGCTGTCGCCAGGATTGACAACCAGTGTCGGCGCTTCAAGTCCGGTGTTTGTAACGTAGCAATAGCGCACCAGCCCCTGCGAATCGGTCACGGTGTAAAAGCCGATCGTGACCTCAAGCTTGCCGTTCAGGCTATGGAGCACGGGCGGATCCGCGACGGTCGATCCCGTTGTGAACCGAGCACAAACCTGGTCGGCAGGGGTTGTGCCAACCGCCGCTGGCGAAGTCAGCTTGGAGAGATCCTGCGCCGATACAGCTCCCCGGCCCGGATATTTTCGTTGCGTTTTGGCTGGGGAAGCTGCCGTGAGCAGCAGCAGAATCAGGACAATTGGAAAGAGAAAACGAAGACGCCACGACGAAGGAGAAGCTACATCGATCATTTCCTTACCTCACAAAGAACACAATTTGCCATCAGAGCCAGCGGCGACAGCCAGTGGCGCAGAGAACTGTTGAATCTTTGCGGGCAGGACCCCTATAGTGAAGGCAGCCCGCAGTCTATTCGGTTGCGGCTCCCAGGTCCTCGCTGCCTCCGCCAAGAGATGTCTGCGAGGACCTGATTCTGTCTGTTATTGCACTTGCTTTTTCTTCGCAGCGCACGTGCTGCAAAGTCCTCCGACTTCAAGCCGTATGACCTGAATTTCGAACTCGTTCTTTGCGGCAATCTCTCGCTTCAATCGCTCGAAGGCGGGAGTCGTAAACTCTATGATCCCTCCGCACTCAAAGCAGGCCAGATGCAGGTGGTCTTGCTGGGTTTTGACCTCGAAGTAATGTTTCTCGCCGTTCAAGTGCATCAGATCCAGCTCGTCAACCATCCCAAGCCTCTTGAGCAGTTCGATAGTGCGATACACCGTCGCGCGGTCAATATTCGGATCTCGCTCGCGGGCCACTTTCAGCAGACTTGCAGCGTCAAGATGCGTTGTCGCTTCCTGAATCGTCTCAATCAGTGCACGGCGCTGCGCCGTGAGTCGTATCCCTCTGGATTGCACTTGGCTCAGTAGTTGGAAACGTTGAAGCAATCGCCACTCCAGTTGCGACATAGTCGCAAATTTTAATATACGACCAAATCGGTCCTATACCTATATACGACAAACTTGGTCGGATTACAAGATTGTCATCTGAAATTCATTTCAACTGCAAATAATCTCTGAAGGATCAGCGCCGTCAAGTTCGCCGCCAAGTTCTGAGCATGCGAACCTTTGCGGCGAACTCACGGAATCTAAGTCCCGCCACCCTTCTCAGCATCCTTAGCCACAGTCAATGACGGATCTCATTGCAAGACCTCTGCCGTGCAAAGGCAACGGTCGTGGAAAACGGACCTGTGACGTTGCACGCGAGAGGTCTAACGGGGCCAATCCGCTCGAATTGGTCCTCTATCGACAACGCGCGACTCGACGCGCGAGAAAGGGATTCGCATGGATGTCGTCGGCTCGTGACAGCGTGAGAATTACCTTGACTGTAAGCAACCCCACTGCGCCTGACGAAGAAATGAAGCAAACGTGAATAGCGAGCGCATACGCTTTACTGGAGCGAAGTGTTCAACATCGGACCAACATCGCTGGCTGAGTAACGATAAAGACTCGTGTTGTGTCCTACTTGGGCTCTACTTCGTCATTGAGAACAGTGCCGCTTATCGGGCATACAAGGAATGTGAAGCCCTTATAGCCCGACGCGATCAATCCATCGGAAAGCTGCTTCAATTTGAGCCGCACATTATGGACGCCGCATACGGGCGGATTGGAGTCCTTCTTGATGAAGCATTGTTCCGCCATGCCGATCTCCTGATCTTGATAGGTGCAGAGTCCCGGAAACCGTAGGATGGTAGTTACTTCTCTACCTCTCAAAGGTGATGTTCTCTTAACGCGCTGCTAGCGGCTTGGTGGCCTTTAGGCCGGTGACAGGGAATGAGCGCGGGTGCACTTCCTTGCAATGAAATTCGAACTGAGAGTTAATATGGTCGATCTGCTTCTGAGTAGCCGATTGGCTGCACAATGTCCCAAGATCGAAAGCCGCTTGGCATTCGGAACAACTCCACACGTACGGAACTATCGGGTGGACCGTTGTCCACTTGGACGGTACCAGGGTTGGCATAGTGGTACCTCGTTTTCTAGCAACTCCCGCGCCTGACCAGTGAAAACGGGCGCTCGCGATTAGTCACGTTACTCCGCGGCAGTACAAATTACTGTGACCTGGCTCACAACGGTGATATAAGTGGGTCTTGATTGAGCCCTAGAATTCAGCGGCCAAACCCTAAGAACGCAACTGGCAATGCGACGGTTCGTTTGCGCACCCTTAGCTGAGGAGTTCGAAACCCTGACTCTTACTGCCGAACAGAAAGCGGCAATCTCTCTTCGTAGGGACAAATGCTCAAAGAGAGTTTCGACCCGCAGCTAATGATTGATCTGATAGAGCGGCGGGAGAAGGAACGACCTAACTGCGACCCAAAGAGCTCGATTGCGTGGAGGAATCCTACGATAAAGGCACAGATAGCGGAAGCGTTGTGGTTCCGAAGACCCCGTATTTCCCTCTGGAATCCGATGCCACACTGGAGTGCCCGGCTGATAATCAGATGGATGAACGAACTGGCAAGATATTGCCAGTTCGTTGGATATTCAATTTCATTGGTCCAGGTAGATGGCTATAAACTCTGCCGGCCCGCATCTCTGGAAAGGTCCCTTTTGATTGCGGGAGAAAAGACACTCTTTTTTCCCTCCTCCAAGAGCTTGCGAGTCATTACCTGGAAGTGATACCCCATCACTGCCAATGTCATCGCCGCACCGAAGCTGCGGCGATATCGTGTCGCCACCGTCATCAGAAACTTCCAATAGCTCCAACGCTGCCGGCCGAAGACTCCTTGGCGAAGGATCGACGTGACGAGGGCGCGCGCATTGCCGCGCGTTAGCCACCGCTGTTTAGACAGGCGCTCGCCTGGTTTTGGCTGTGTACGGCTTAGATAGAGCTTCACGCGCTTGTAATACGCATCACGGCTGTAAATCCTCTTCAACACGGACCTGTATCCCTCCACGAGGCGTGCCGCGTCCATTTGAGGCATAAAGTTCAGATGGTCACCCGTGTTATCGCCATGACCGGAGTCCAGAATCCGGCCCTCTTTCCACAAGCGCCGGAATAGCTGCGTTCCGGGCATGGCCTGTAAGAGCCCCACCATGGCGATAGGAATGCCGCTCTTCTCAATAAAGTCCACCATGTGATCGAAGATATCTCCGTTATCGGTGTCGAAACCCAGTATGAATCCACCCATAACCTGCATTCCAAAACTTTGGATGGTTGCCACGCTTTCAAGCAGACTTCGGCGCGTGTTCTGCAGCTTATTGCTGGCGATCAGACCCGATACATCGGGAGTCTCGATACCCAGAAAGACTGATCTGAATCCCGCTTCTTTCATCAGCCGCATCAACTCCGGATCGTCGGCTAGATTCAGCGAAGCTTCTGTGCTGAAGTCAAAGTTGGTTTTGAACCGCCGGCGCCACTCTATGAGCGCGGCGCATAACTCCTTGGCCCTCGCCTTGTTCCCGATGAAGTTGTCGTCGACGATAAACACGGATTCGCGCCATCCGGCAGCGCGCAATTGGCCAAGCTCGGCGAGCACCTGAGACACAGCCTTGGTCCGCGGTCGTCTGCCGTAGATCTCGATGATGTCGCAGAACTCGCAGTTGAACGGACAGCCACGCGAGTACTGCACGGTCATGGTCGAATAACGACTCATCTTGATTAGGCTTAGATCGGGTAGAGGGCTGCTTTCCATTTCCGGTCTTTCGTTGGCTTGGTACACCGCCCGAGCCGTCCCCTGCTCCAGGTCTCGCGCCAAATCGGCAATCAAGCCTTCCGCCTCGCCAATCACCACATGTTCCGCTTTGAGCTCAGCTGCTGCGACACTACTGGCAATTGGGCCGCCCACCACAGTCCGCAGCCCGCGCGCCCGGCATCGCCCCACGATGGCTAGCAGCGCATCGCGTTGAATGTGCATACCGCTCAAGAGGACCACATCGGCCCACTGAAGATCGCGGTCGCGAAGTGGTTCCACATTGGTGTCCACCAAGCGTTTCTGCCAGTCATTTGGCAATAGAGCCGCTACTGTCATCAGCCCCAGCGGAGGCTGCGCCGCTTTCTTGCCCAGAAAGGATAACGCGTATTTAAGACTCCAGTAAGTTTCGGGGAATTGGGGGTAAACCAAGAGGGCGTTCATTTGTGCCTCCGCTAAGGTGAGCGGCTGCACGAGCTCGAATCAGGAGATTCAGGTCGTGCTTCCCCATACTGGAAGCAAGTGCGGCCACGCTCGGTGCGGTGGATCAGTGCCGTATCTATTCTCCCACCGTCGCGGAACCCGCAGTGAGCAATTGTGCTCTTCTGAGTCTTGAAGAAATTCCCATTGGGGTCGGCAGGGAATAGAAGTTCCTCTTCGAAAGCCTCTGGGGATCCATCCGAACCGTAAAGAACAAGTGGGATAGTCGTTGCAACGGCGCCTCTCGGTGCCTATCAGTGTCCGCCACTCTTAATTCCATTTTGCTCGATTCTGCCCATATTAGGCGCGTCTGGCAGGCTTCGACCGACTTCGTGCATTTGCCGAAGAAGCAGGTCTCTCGGGGTTTCGCTCGGGTGGCTGATCAAGCAAGACCACGTTCAACAGCGACTTATGCACCTTGATGCGCCCGTTATATTCGATAAAACCGAGCTTACGAAATCGATTCATGAAGAAGCTTACGCGGGAGCGAGTGGTGCCGATCATCTCCGCGAGAGTTTCTTGTGCAATCTTGGGAATGTATTGCTCCGGCTCGCCTGGCTTGCCAAATTCCGCCATCAACAGCAGAATCCTTGCCAGGCGCTTTTCACTGGAGTTGAAAAGCTGATCGACCAGGTCCGCCTGAACGCGCATGCTGCGCCATGAGATCGAAGTAGAAGTTTGAGGGCAGGAGACGAAATCCCTCGTCCGACCAGGGCAGCGTGATCTTGTAGAAGTACTGACGGATCTGCCCGGCCAGAGTGCGCAGTTCGTCCAGTTTGTCGGCGCCGCGCAGAAGCTGCTTGTTGTAGCGGCCCGCGCCCTGGTGCGCCCCATTCTGATCGGCGACGTCCCGGCTGACCTTGCGGTCGTGTTTGATGGCCGTCCAGATACTGATGTGGACGGCGGCGAGCATTGCACGTTCGGTAATCATTGAATGACCTCCCGGTATTCCACTCCGAAGCGAACGAACTCCGGAGTGTGGGTTATGGCGGTGTCCCGCGCCGCCGCGTCGCGCATGGCCATTACCCGCATCTCAGTTGGCATCCGGTCGAGATACACGATTCCTCTGCCTACCGAGGTGTCGCTCAATGCCCTGCCCAGAGCGGTAGCAATGGCGATTTGCGCGGAAGGCTCAGTAGGAAGCGGCGCTGTCGTGGGGTTCAGAAGGATTTCGTCGATCGAAGGCAACTGGCGAAACAGCCGAATGAAAGCGACAAGTTCCGAAGCCGCTGCCGGTCCCACCGTTCCATCCAGGAGCTGCGCCTCAAACTCGCTGGCCCCCGAGAGAAACTGCGTCTTCTGACGACGGGCGATACCGCAAAGCACCTGTGAGGCCATCTCCCAGGAACGCGGTGTGGGCCACGCGTTAGCGTCCGACGTCGCGTCCGCCGTATGCAGAAGCTCAGGCTTGAAGCGGAGGAAGGCGATGATCTCAGGCCGGACCTGAGCCTTGACCGCCCACCGGCACCAGTCGTCGAGATCCGGTTCAAGGTCCAAATGCACGAACCGGTTGCGAAGCGGTCGTGGCATCGCAAAATGGACTCCACGCTCCGATGCCGGATTGCCGGCGGCGATGACAACCCAGTCGTCAGGCAGAACATACTCGCCGAGCCTGCGATCTAGCACCAGCTGGTAGCAGCCCGCCTGGGTCATCTGCGGCGCAGATGTCAGTTCATCGAGAAAGAGAATGCCTTTGCCCGTGGTGGGGAGGAACTTGGGCGGCACCCATTCGGTCTGGTCTTCGGCGATACGCGGCAGTCCCCGGAGATCGACCGGATCAAGCTGCACGGCCCGCACGTCGAGAAAGTCGTAGTCGAGATCGTTGGCGACCTGGGAGACGATCTGCGACTTGCCGACTCCGCATGCACCCCAGATGTGCAGGGGCACACGTTCACCGATCAGCGCGTGAAGCGCATCATAGAGCTTCGATGGTTTCATGGAATTTCCTTTGAGGATTGAGGTAGGACAGTGATCCTGGAAGTTTCTTTTAAGCAAGCATCCGAGAAGGGTTACGGGCGCGAAAAGTAGCCATACACGCAGCGCGCTCCATCGCGCGAGCAGTTGTGGGTGTCATAGAGGACGCCGTCGATCACCGCGGTGAGGTGCCGCGATACCTTGACGATGAGCGGACCTGGCGGCAGCTCTGACGCACGCAGATGAACCCGGCATCCAGAGCCAATTGACATCGTTGAAGTCCATCGCCATCCGAGCGATTCGAGATAGTGTTGATAGGTCCGGCGAAACACGCCAGTTCGGCTGCTAGACCGTCTCCTTTTGCGTATGCCCGTGCGCTCCGCTTGTGCTTGCTGGTTGAGGGCATCATAGACCTCCTGGTACGTCTTTGCCGTCGCAATAGCAATCGACCGGGTCACACAATCTCCAGTCATGCCTTTGTAGCCTGCAGCCGCACGGCCCCCGTCATGAAAGACAAAGTCCATCGCCCTGAACCTCCCGGTTTCGGTTGTGGAGTCAAAGGTTTGGCGGGAAGCCAAGCCCGTAATGCGTTACGGCAGATACATAGAAAACGGCCCACGACGACGGCCTACCATGGATGCAGGATGAGCGGGCGGAAAATAATCCATGCGGACATGGACGCGTTCTATGCCTCGGTCGAGCAGCGGGATAACCCGGAACTGCGCGGCAAGCCTGTTGTCGTGGCGTGGCGAGGAAAGCGCTCGGTTGTCTGCGCGGCCTCGTATGAAGCCAGGCGCTTCGGAGTACGCTCGGCCATGGCGGCGACGCATGCCGAGCGCCTGTGCCCGGAGGCTGTCTTCATTCCTCCAGACTTTACGCGCTACAGAGCAGTCTCGCGTGCGGTACGCGAGATATTCCTCCGACACACCGACTTGATTGAACCGCTGTCACTCGATGAGGCCTATCTCGATGTCACCGAAAACAAGACCGAGCTCGCCACAGCCACAAAGGTTGCCAGCACCATTCGGCGGCAAATCCGCGAAGAGCTGGACCTGACCGCTTCGGCCGGCGTTGCCCCCAATAAGTTCCTGGCGAAGATCGCCTCCGATTGGCGAAAGCCGAATGGGTTGTTTGTAATCCAGCCCACCGATATCGAGGACTTCCTTACGCCCTTGCCTGTCGGCCGCATTCCAGGAGTTGGCAAGGTGACGGAGGAAAAGCTTGCAAAGCTCGGAATGCGTTTGGTCGGAGAGGTCCGCGCTCGCACTCTCGAAGAGTTGAGAACACATTTTGGCCGCTACGGGCAACGCCTCTACGAATTGGCGAGAGGAATTGACGAGAACCCAGTCGTACCGAACCGGCCGACCCAGTCGATCTCCGCAGAGGATACTTTCGAGCAGGATGTATTCCTGACCGAAACCGAGCCGATGATCCGGCGCCTTGCCGAAAAGACCTGGATCGCATCACGCAAGGAATCGAGAATCGCCCGCACAGTGGTCTTGAAGCTGAAGACAGCCCAGTTTCACGTCCTTACGCGAAGCCAGACACCGCCCTCGCCGCCTAACTCCTGCGAAGAACTGACGCAGATCGCCCTGTCTCTTCGGGACAAAGTAACCCCGGACCCCAAGCAGAAGTTTCGCCTCGTGGGTGTCGGCTTGGGCAACTTCCACGATTCGGGAGAGGGCACGGAACTGTCGCTCTTTCCTTGATTCCTTCGATGGTCCACATGATCCTGCCGAATCAATAGGTAGCTTGAGTGATCTCACTCTCCGCAACTCGGAATGTGCGCGAAGCTTTGCGATAAATGTCGCTGAGCGTGAGTTCGACGACTCGTCCCTTGTGATTGACTGCAATCGCCACGCCAGTTAAGTACCTCAGCTTCTCTGCTCCGATTTCCATCAGGACGGCTATCTGGCCTTTCGGAAGATGTTGGGCAAGCTCAGTAACCAAATCGATCTCCGTATCGCCTTCAACTTCATAGCTGGGCCAGGAACCGTCGTCCGTGCTCTCGCCACCATAAATCGCGAACAGGTCCGCACTCTCCTTGTTCTTGAACACGCCAAGCCCGCGGCCATCGGCCCATTTCAGAAATGCGTCTTTGTCTTTTACGCGAAAGTAGTTGCTGCGAGCGGTGCCGTACCAATTAGCCATAAGAACTCCTTCTCGCCGGTTGGTTCCCGCGCAACCCGGTTGGGCTTTGCCTGCCGGCGATTTTGGTGAGTGTCCACACGGCCAAGGCCCATTGACCATGGATGGGCCGCTCAGGCGGCCTCATCCAAGTTGTCGGGCCCATCCGTTGGCTCATCATCGGCTTCGGCAAGAATCTCCTCTACCTCGTCCGCATCCGACGCGGACAAGGGAGCTGACTCTGGCGACGCTCCTACGTCAAAGAGGCTGGCATTGCGCGGCGGCTCTTGCGTCTTAGGTTCGGCGGGTTTGGGCGTTTGCTGAGCGGGCTTTCTTGTCTCACCCGCCGCTGTCTCAGTTTTGTCCGTGGCGGTCTTCGGCGCCGTCTTCGACCGGGCTTCCGCCCTAGCGGCCTTGCCTGCCGCAGCCATCTGCTCCTTGGCGGATTCAAGAGTGTTCTTCAACTCCAGATGAGCGCCAACAAACTGGACCAGTGCGGATGGCAGGTCGGCGTCCAATTCTTCCGCTGTGCCAGCCACGCTAAGCGGAGTGGTGAGCGCATCGTTTTCGCTTTCGCTGAGCTTGCGGGGAATGACGTTGACGCGGATGGTTTCGTCTTCTAAACGCGTCAGGATCATGACGACAGTCCTCTGCCGAAGCAGCGGACCCAGTTCTTTGAACATGGATTCACCTTCCTGTGAGAATGGAACCTTGGCTTGGATTGCTATTGCTCGGGGTCGTCCCAGCGCTCGGTGTATTGCGCTCCAAGAACAAGGGACTTCGCATAAGCCTCACCGTCGTTTTCTTTCTTCCACAACAGTGAGAAGACCGTGTTCACGGCTGCTTTCATGATTCCTTTCATCTCCTCATCAGAGATGCGGGAATAGCCCCGGTCTGCGCTGCAGGTCGGACAGACCTTTCCTGCGTGCAGATCCTCGATGGGACCGTTTCGGAATGCCAGCGCAACAATCATCTTGGCTTCGAGAGCCAGCACCGGGTCGATGGGAGATTTCTTCATGGTCCACCTCGATGCGAGACATTATCTCAGCTTCTTCTGTGCGGCCAATGAACTTCTGTGAGTGCGCCTCTGGACCTTTTTCCATAGATCGGGATCGACACCCATTACGTTCATACGACCTGTCGAAGCATTGTAAAAGGCTCCGTGATGCGTGAGAGTACCGTAGCGAATGAGCCTCGCCAACATAGCGAGCGCACTTGTCGCCAGCACCTGATTGATGAATGGCTCCTGCCGCTCAAGCGCCTCCGCCGCGCTGCAGCTGGGCAACGGGTCCTCGCCTGCTTCGGCATCCGCAATCTCCGGATAGAGTTCTGCGACGGTTCGCAGTCGAACAGCTTTGCGCCGGTTCGCGGCGTTCAACGGCTGGCCGAGCACGTATTGGCCACTGCTCGCGTTGTTGCCGAGGTCGAGCCAGTAGGGGGTGCTGTCATTCGCTCGCGTGACTGCGGACACGATGGCCAGCCGCGCCGCCCGCGTATCGACACAGCCAATAATCAAGTGAGGACCTGGCGAATTCGTTCTCAGCGAATCCTTATGAAAGTGCTCGGGGTGGGCTTGCCAACTCAGACCCCAGAAAAGATTCACACGGTTGATCAGAACAACGGCTTTGTTCAATCCGACATCGGCCAATGCGAATGGCTGGCGGACGCAGTTCGTCTTCGAGACCAGATCGCCATCCGCCAGCATCACCTGGATACCTCCGGCATGACCCCACACCTGCATTGCCTGGTGGAGATAGGGCAGGCCGAGCAGCATCGCGCTGCCATTGCCTCCCGCCCCGACAATCAGAATGCGGATAGGCTGACCTCTGCGGCACAATGATTTCGGGAGTGTGTGCTCAGTAATCATGGCCGCACCTCTTCCCGGACAAGAAATCCTCCACCGTTTCCGGCAACTCAATGAGCGAGTCGAGGGGAAACTCCTCTTTGCCGGCAAGTTCCTTCCATAGTCCCTCGAAGCCGCCGGGATGGCGCGTCAACCTCCCCACGTTGCCGTGCGTGAACTCGCTCTCATAGAAGCTCTGTTCCCACTGGGGAATGGAGGCGACGGTGGAGGCATCGGGAGCCCGCATCGATCCAAGGCAGACGTCTCCGGCGTCATACAGGTTCCAGTAAGGCGCCACGCAGAGCTTGGTATCGGTCGCTGGGCGGCGGTTGGCTTTGAACGCCCGAAGCGAGAGCGAATGATCCATCGCCATCCAGACCAGCGCGGGCTGCGGGAAGACCGCGCCGTTGATTCCGACCATATCGCCTTGCGTCGTTCCGAAAAACATCGGGCGTTTTTGGGGCGGCGTCCACCAGGCAATCAGCCGTTCGGTGCGCGCGATCGCATTTTCTGGAAGAAACTCGACTGCGACTCGGCCTCCCAGGGCCTGCACCAGTGCGTGAACAAACTCGATGGTCAATGGCTTCGCAGGGCCAAGCGCCGGTTGCTTGGCGCGATTGTCTGCGTTCACTTCATGGTGGGTGATGAAGGTATTTCCGAATCTGCCGTTCTGGTGTTCCGTCGAACGGTAGATCAGCAGGGCTTCACGCAGCGCGAAGTGATGGTTCTGTCCGATGCTCACATTGACTTGCATGCTTCTCCTCCGATTCGAGCACCGCGATAAGGTCGGCGAGTTCCATGTTGACCCTGAGAAAGATCGCGATTGTGCGGAGTGCCGTGTCGAATTCTTCGCGGATCTCCGGGCGAAAGCACACCGCACAGGTGGGTTCATTGGTCGACTCGTTATAACGGTCCGACTCATGATCGAAACAGGCCTGAATCGCGTCGTTCTCACGGAAGACTAGCAAGAGGCTCGGCACGGGCGCATCGTCGTACTCCCCCTGGAAGCGCATGACCTGGCCCTTCAATCGCGACAGCCGATGCAGACTCAGCAGCTTCTGAATCCAGTTGGAATGCGGCCCATCGAGATGCCTGCGCAGCAGCCTGCGCGCGCTGGGATACGTCCAGTCTTCCGCTGCCCGGACGGGTTCCGGGATCGCCTCTTCGACGGCCGGAAACTCGTAGGCATCCTGATTCTCGGGATCGTCCTGCTCCATCCACTCATGCAGCTGTTCGTTATAGAACTCGGCGTCGGTGTGGTCGTAGACGCGAATCCAGCGGTAGAGCGATCTGCGCAGCAGGAAGTAGAACGCCGCTCCGAGGAATCGTTCCTGCTCTTCGAGCGCGGCCAGCGCGGCTCCGATCTTGAGGTATCCGCATGCTTGGACCTCGAACGCAGCCATCAGCCTTCCATCCCCAAGGTCTCCGTTTCGCCAATATCCCGTCCCGAGTTCGTCCATGACTTCGCAGCAATACTCGACCTTGCCTTCGAGTACGCCGCCTGAGAAATCCTCAATCAGCTTCTGGATGGCGGTTCGCGCGAAGATCACGGCGACATTTCCGTTTTTTTGCCAGAGCTTCTCGTCGGCGAGATTCCGTTCCACCAGTGCCAGGCACAAGCGATAGAGGCGCTCGCCGTTTGTCTCCAGGCGATAGCTCTCGGGGATGCGGCAGAGTGATGGAAATGTATCACCGCAACCCTGTCCCAACAGCGCTATATCAGCGGGGGCAGCAGTTCGCTTGGGGCTTCGAGAATCGGGATCTTGCCGGATGATGATCTTCGGGCTGCTTCCGCAATGGCGTGCGCCAGGCTTTGTGACTCTTCGCATTTCAGATGCCTCGCGATGAGCCGGTCGGCTCTCTTGGGCGGCTTGCTCTCAAGCCGACGAAGTTCCGCGACCAGCTGAGCATGGTCGGCTTTCCTGTTCTTCATGATGTGCCGCCTCGTTTAGATGATTCGATTCGGGAAGCGACCAACTCCCTGGCGAAGCGGTCGCCAAGCTAGGGCGCGGGAGAAGATCGGAACGGGACTGGAGTCTCAGGATCAGCCCTTGCTGCCGATGGCCCGGCTGAACGTATAGCGAAGGGCGTCCCCGGTGTCCTCCGGTCCTTCCAGTGTCGCTGTGGCAATTTCGGGGTAGGACGGCGTCAGCAATTCTCGCACTTGTTCGACGGTCAAGCTGGGGGCGGGATCGGGGATGCGGGTTCCGTTGTAGAAGAACTCGCGGTGCAGGGCATTCACTGTCAGGCTGCTCATGTATCAACATCTCCTTGGCGGATTTGAGTTGAGGGTGGAATGGGAGTGTGGGGCGCAGGTGAGGCGCTGACCTGCGTTCGATCAACTGTTGCGGACCAATTTGCGGGGCGCTTCGAGTGTATTCAGTGCCAGATACTCAAAGGTCGGCGTTCCAGCTAAGATGGCCAATCGCCGGATTGGCGGTCAACGCGTGGGTTGGCGATTTCTCGTCAATCCGAGACCAGGGAGTGCCTGGTTAAGAGACGAATAGCTAACGATTTCTAGCTGAATTTGTCGAAGAGAGTTCGGAACTCCGAATTCTGACCTGCGTAGCGAAGCAGCAGTTGGTATTTGGCGGCGGAATGGCGAAACCACAAGAATTTAACATGCAGCGCTTTGGAGCCCATCCTCCGGAAAAGCGTACACTCAAAACAGGGAGGTGGAAATTCTTGAGTAGCACTCCCCACATGAGCCAGCCAACCCTCAACGCATTCCCATGCGCAGCTCGTGTATATGCGGAAATGAGTCGCTTTCTGCTGATGCTGACCGCTGTCGTGTTGATTGCCTCGCCGCTGACGCAGCGCATTTGGACTTGGGATCATTTTCTGCACGGCGGTCAAGATTTCGAGTCTGGCGTGCTCATGATCCTGATAACGCTATGCCTGGTGCTCCTGCTTGCTCAGCATTGCAAGCAAAGTGTGAAATTTCTGCTCGCAACTTGTCCGCTGTTCTCATTCATCTGCGACGACCACCCGTTGGCCAGAACTGAGCGAGGCGATGCGATCACGGCATTTCGTAGTGAGCGATTGCCTGATCCATCTTCAGGCACCTACAACACTCCTCTTCTGATCTGATCTCTCACCTCTGCCAACGTGCATGACGGATGGCTCGCACAGTGCCGTTTGCAGCGTGTTATTCGCCGCTCAGTTTCATTACATTGACGCAGAGAGATTATGAAAAAATCAGAAGTTCTGCACGCCTGGGCCAGGATCCTGGTCGGCCGCGCGCCCTCACTTTCCATCGAGATTACAAAAGAATGCCCCTTGCGGTGTCCGGGATGCTATGCATTTGATGCCGCACATCTTGGAGGCGCAATCCAACTGCGCGAACTATCCGACTTCAAAGGCGATGAACTCGTCAAGAGGCTACTTGCGCTGATCGATGAGCACAGGCCGCTCCATGTATCCCTGGTGGGCGGCGATCCGCTTGTTCGCTATCGCGAACTCGAATTGCTGTTGCCGCAGATTGAAAGCCGCGGCGTGCACACCCAGATTGTCACCAGCGCTTTCAGGGCGATTCCAAGCGCCTGGACCAACTTCAAGAAACTGAATGTCGTGATTTCAGTCGATGGCCTGCAACGAGAGCACGACTCCCGGCGCAAACCGGCCACATACGAGCGCATCCTCAAGAACATCGAGGAGGCCAGAGTAACCATTCATTGCACGATCACATCGCAAATGACAGGGCGCCCCGGCTACCTGGACGAATTTCTGAGCTTTTGGACCGCCCAACAAGCGGTTGTGAAGGTGTGGTTCAGTATATTTACCCCTCAGCGCGGCGCCACCGATGCGGAGATTCTGACCGCTTCGCAACGGGCTTCTACTCTCGCGGACCTGCGGCAATTGCGGCTGAAGTATCCCACTCTGGAAATGCCAGAGTCGCTCCTGCGGGAGTTGGAGTATCCACCCAGCAGCCCGGACGAATGCATCTTTGCGAGAACTACGGAGACTATTTCCGCCGACCTTAGGACGCCGATTATTCCCTGCCAGCTCGGCGGGAACCCTGATTGCGAACAGTGCGGCTGCATTGCTTCGATGGCACTGGCCGCCGTCGGTCACCATCGTGTGCTGGGACAGCTTACTGCCGGGCATCTGTTCATGGCGTCGGATTGCCTGGGTAAACGGTGGAAGAGTCTATGCAGGACCTTTTCACGTGGGCCAAGGGTTCAAACAAAACTTCCCCCATTCAACATCCTTAAGTCTTAGAGTTCGGTAGCAAAATGCGTTGAGCGGCAGAGAAAGCAGCGGCAATTGGCAAACCAGGGTTACCGCGCTGAGAACAAATTAAGGCGACAGCTTGTCAGATTCAGCAAATGGCTCCTCCGGCTTGGTTTTATGCCCCGCACATCAGGTAATCTTTCTGTGCGGCAGTCAGAAGGTCTCTTTCGTGCGAAAGAAAAATATGCGTATGAGGCGGCGTGACGCGAACGGCATCCGAGCACTTGATGGATACAAATTAGCGCCCTTTGCGCCTGCCGATATTTGAGGACGGATGGCGGACGATCAAGAGTCTGGGTTTCAGTTGATAACAGCCCGAGTCACGTTTCCGGTACTCCCATTCCACCCGATTCTGAGGCCAAGATCTCGCCGAGATCCGTAGGAACCCGGCCCTTCACGAGCAGCCGCTGGTTTGACCGCAGTTGACGCAGGTATAGCAGGTTCCACTTGGTTTCATGAGGCCTCCGCAGGCCACACACGGCGGAACGTCGCCCATGTCGTGAAAGAACTGTGGGCCGTCGGCCGGCCCGGGTGTCAGCTCTCCACCAGCGCTAATCTCGTCATTGCCTTGGCCGAATAGCGTAAGTTGCTTTCCGGACAGAAACCGCAGCTCCATCCAGCGGAAAAGGTAATCCATGATGGACTTTGCGTATCCGATCTCCGCGTTGCCGGTCCAGCCGGAAGGCTCAAAGCGCGTATGCGAGAGCTTGTCGCAAAGCACTTTCAAGGGCACTCCGTGCTGAAGGCTGACCGAAACCACAGTGCCAAAGCACTCCATCAGCCCCGCAATGGTTGATCCGGCCTTCGCCATGCGGATGAAAATCTCGCCCGGCTGGCCGTTGGGGTAGAAGCCGACCGTCAGATAGCCCTCATGTCCCCCGAAAGCGAAGTGATGCGTGATTGCCGAACGCTCATCCTGCAACCGGTGGCGATTTGCTGCGGGCGGACCAGAGAGATCCGACGCGGATTCTGGCACTTTCTCTGCTAACTTGGCTCGATCGTCGTCACTGGCCGCGGCAGGTGATTTCAAACCATCTTCGGTGAAGCCTTGGAGAGTTGGTTCTAGAGTATCCATCACTCGCCTCCTGCAATGGCGGAGAAACTTGCGCAGTCCGTGCCTCCGCGTCATTGAAAAGTTTGTACCCCCGCAGAGAGTCGGTCAAATGACCCGGAAGGCGATCGGTCGGAGTTCGAACCGGCCTCAGAACAGCGATCCCTGAACAGGCGTGAAAGGTGTCCGATCCGCTGGTGCAATGGCACGTTGGGGCGTTGGATCCCCGCCTTGCTCCGGTGTCCTGTACTTACGTTCCAGCTGCCTGAGCAGCGCAAGATCGGCTGCCTGTTGCTCTTCGGCCAGGCGCAACTCATACCGCGCAAGGTAATTTCGTTTGCCGATTTCTCGCTGAATCGCCCTCTCGGCATCGGAAAATGTGTATTCCGGATCGCCGTAACAGGGGAACCGCAGCGTATGTTTCAGGAACCACACATGAGCGGCAAGAGATGAAAACCACTCCTCGTAGAATTGAGTGCGGTTGTAGTGCGCTATGTGCCCGAAGCACATGGAGAGGCGATTGTAGAGGCGCTCGGTGAATAGCGCCGGTGGCCACTCAGATTCGATAAAGCGCAGCAAAGTATTTCCGAACTCCGCCTTGTCCGCAGCCGTAGAAAATTTCGTGGCGGTGAAATCCGATGAAAGAAATGGTCCCTTGGGCATGGTGATCTCCGCGCAATCGGCATAGGGGGGAGAGTCACCTCTCCACCCCTGCCACACCACCGGACAAGCGGGTCCGCATCCGGCGGTTCGGATGGATTGAGCTAAGGGCCAGTGAACAACCTGGGAACACCAAGCTTGTCGAAGTAGGCGTTTGGGAGCGCATAGCTCAGGGCGGGGCTGTTGGCGATGTGCCAGGGACCGTGAGCGTTCCCGACCGTTTGGGCAGCCAGGTCTTTGCTCACACCCAGGGCACACAGCTTGGCGAACCGCACTTTGCCGTGTTTCCACTGTTTCCAGATCATGGATCGCAGCCTTCGCCGCGTCCATTGATCCAGACTCTCCAGCACCGTGGGCGTCTCGGAGAAGCCGAAGTAGCTTTTCCAGCCCCGTAAATAGCTGGCCAGTTCCTTCGTCATCCGCTCGATACTGATACCCCGAGTCCGGCCCGTAAGTTCCCGCACCTTCCGCTTGAAGCGCGCAAGAGCCTTGGCGGCGATACGCCGCTTCGGTTCGTTTGCGCCGGTAAAGCTGAAGCCCAGGAACTTGCGTTCCACTGGGCGAGCCACAGCACTCTTCTGTTCATTGACCTTGAGCTTGAGCCTTCGCGTGATGAAGCCGGTGATGCTTCGCTTCACACGCTCCCCTGCCCGCCGGCTGCGCACGTAGATGTTGCAGTCGTCCGCATACCGCACGAAGCAGTGCTTGCGCCGCTCCAGTTCTCGATCAAGTTCGTCGAGCACGAGGTTCGACAACAGTGGCGACAACGGCCCGCCTTGCGGCGTGCCTTCATCCACCGGACCCACCAGCCCATTTTCCATCACACCCGCGGTCAGGAACGCCCGGATCAGCTTGAGCATCCTTTTGTCCGTGACCCGCCGCGCTACGGCTGCCATCAGCTTGTCGTGGTTGACCCGGTCGAAGAACTTTTCGAGATCCAGATCAACCACCCAGCGGCGGCCTTCGGCGATGTACTTCTGCGCCTTGGCTACCGCCTGATGCGCCGAGCGTCCGGGCCGGAACCCGTGACTGTGTTCGGAAAACTCCGCGTCCCACCTGCTTTGCAAGACCTGCATCACTGCCTGCTGAACCATGCGGTCCAACACTGTCGGGATGCCCAATTGACGCACCCCTCCGTCCGGCTTGGGTATCTCTACCCGCTTCACCGGCTGCGGCTTGTAGGTCCCTGCAAGAAGTTGTTCGCGGATGGCTGGCCAGTGCTCCTTCAAGTAAGCAGATAGAGCATCGACCGTCATGCCGTCGATGCCCGGACTGCCCTTGTTGGACTTCACTCGCTTAAAAGCCTGCAAGCAGTTCTCCCGCCCGCAGACCTGTTCCATCAGTTGTTCCTGGTTTTGAGCCGGGCTTTCGGAAATGCGCTTCGCCGTGAGCATTTCGGACCCTTCGCCAGAAGCCATTGGAGCTTCACTCCGCCCCTCCTCGCCGAAGGCCAGCCGAAGCTGGTTGTTCTGCCGCTTGATGCTCATCGAGTCGCGCCGCCTACTTGCCGCTTCCTTCCGTTTGGGCCTTCAACGCTTGCGCGTCTACTATGCCCGCTGCTGACTTCTGCCGCACGGTCAGAGCGGATCGCTCCACTCTCAGTCCCG
>Ga0181520_10001910_pt1 | contig 40760 bp, 37 predicted proteins | sample PEATcosm2014_Bin_29_FD_132451 | JGI IMG/M metagenome (GOLD analysis project Ga0181520, IMG submission 132451) | Peatland microbial communities from MTU Mesocosm Facility, Houghton, MI, USA - PEATcosm2014_Bin02_30_metaG | ecosystem: Environmental > Terrestrial > Soil > Wetlands > Peat | place... | reverse complement strand
TTTGGCGCAGTCAAGTACGGCTTTGGCCTGAACACGGAGCAGGAGGTTACAGACAGTTTGCGCCTGTTCTCGCGCTTCGGCTGGAATGAAGACCAGCACGAGTCGTTCGCGTATACAGAGGTCGGGCAGACGGCTCTCGTTGGCGGCGATTACAACGGTCATAGCTGGTCGAGGTCCAACGACAAAGTGGGCGTGGCCTTCGTTTCGAACGCCATCAAGCGCGACCACCAGAACTATCTGCACTACGGCGGACTGGGCTTCCTGCTGGGCGACGGCGGCCTGACCTATCGGCGCGAGAACATCGTCGAGTGGTACTACAACGCCCATCTTTGGCGCGGGTTCTATTCCATGGTTGGCGGGTCTTATATTGTCGATCCCGGCTACAATCGCGATCGCGGACCGGTCTATGTGCCCACGGTGCGGGCACACGTGGAGTTTTAAAAAGCAGTGGACAGAGGACAGTGAACAGTGGACAGAACGGCTCTTCGGCGGTGAAGTGAATTTCGCAGGAGTCAGTCGAGAGTTTGTCGGCTTAGAGGCCGACGAAGGGCTCTGTTTTTGTCCTGGTGCAGGCGGACAGTCTTCGGTTTGGAAGGAATTTCTGGAAAATCGCACTGATAGATTGGGATCTTCTTTGTGGAATGAACTGATATATGGGGACAATTAGATCGGAATGACGTGTTTTTGCGTTTTTGTTGACTGTTTTGTCGCGGTTTAGATCGACTTATCGATGGTGGGATGGGGCGCCCGCTGTGTATTGGACTGGGCAGGATTTCAGAAACCGAAGGCGCATGCCACTTGCCTACTTTGCCGGGGCTGAGGGCTGGGGCTGATCAGGCGGCTGAGCAGGCAGAGTGTAGATCACTTCGCCGGGCTTGGCGTAGTGGAGTTTTTCGCGGGCTTCGTGCTCGATGGCGTCGGGGTTGGACTTGAGGCGCTCGATCTGCTGGCGAAGCTGCGCGTTCTCCTGCTGGACATCGATGATCTCTTTTTGGAGTCGGCGGTCTTCGGCGCGTTTCTCCTGCCAGACAGAGAGGCCGTGCGTGCCGTTGACCACGTGCCACATGACCAGGGCTGCCAACAAGACGGCAACCACAGTTCCCGCGGAACGCCAGGCGCGCCTAGCCGACTCGAGCGCCCGCTCGCGCGCCGGGAGTGGCGGCGAGAGCGCCGGGGGCGCGGTCGGTCTCTCGGGTTGGAACATCTCCTCTTGCATCGACACTCAACCAGTTCTTACGACAGCACAAATTTTTCGGAGGCGGCTTTCAGGGCTTCCATGTCCTGCTCGTTGCGCGCTTCGGTGTAGGCGCGCACTACAGGCTCGGTTCCGCTGAGCCGGTAGCATACCCACGAACCGTCTTCCAGAATCAGCTTGAGGCCGTCGGTGCGCACTATCCTCGAGACCTTGCGACCGCTGAGCTCCTTTGGATCGGTCTTCAACTTCTCAGTGAACGCGGCTTTGATCTCCGGGGTCAAGCGGAAGTTCTCTCTAACGGGGTAGAAGGAACCAACCTTGCCAAACAGTTCCTTCAGTTGCGTGCCCAGGCTCTTGCCGCGCGTGGCCACCATTTCGGCAACCAGGAGGCCAGCGATGATGCCATCTTTTTCAGGCACATGTCCGCGGATGGTGAGGCCGGCGGACTCCTCGCCGCCGATGGCGATCTTGTCGGCGATGATGAGCTCGCCAATGTATTTAAAGCCGACCGGCGTCTCATAAAGCGGCACCTTGTGGTAATCGGCGAGGGCGTTGATGAGATTGGTGGTGGCCACGCTCTTGGCCACGCCGTTACGCCAGCCGCGCGTCTCGACCAGGTAGTCGAAGAGCAGGGCAACGATGTAATTGGGCTGGATGAAGGTTCCGTCCTGGTCGACAATGCCGAAGCGGTCCGCGTCGCCGTCGGTGGCGACGGCCAGGTGGGCCCCCGTCTCCCGCATCTTGGCCTTGGCGTCGCCGAGCAATTCGTCTGAGGGCTCGGGCGCATGGCCGCCAAAGAGCACGTCGCGGTAATCGTGAACCGTTTCGACGGCCACGCCCGTCTCGCGCAGCAACTCTGACAGGTAGCCGCGGCCCGCGCCCCAGAAGGGATCGTAAACCACCTTAATGCCGGACTTGGCGATGGCCTTCAGATTGACCAGCTCGGCAAGGCGTTTGAGGAAGGCTGGCTTGACGTCGGCCGTCTGCCCTTCGGGCCGTTCTGCCTTTGGAATAGGGGAATCGCTGATCTGGAGGGCCGCGATGGCGGCTTCAATTTGTTTGGTCACCTCGGGCAGGGCCGGCGCGCCGTCGTGCGTGGAAAACTTGATGCCGTTGTACTCGGGCGGATTGTGCGAAGCGGTGAAGTTGATGGCGCCGGAGGTCTTGAGTGCGCGCACGGCATAGGCGATGGCGGGAGTGGGCGCGGCTTCGGTGATCGCGATGGGCGTGACGCCGGCTCCGGCGAGTACCTGCGCGGCTTCGGCCACAAAGCTCTCGCCCAGGAAGCGGGGATCGCGGCCTACCAGCACGCGGTGAGGCTCGGGCTGGGTCTTTACATAGGCGGCGATACCGGCAACGGCCAGACGGATATTGGCCACGGTAAATTCGTCGGCGACAATCGCCCGCCATCCGGAGGTGCCAAATTTGATCGCTGTGCTCATATTCTCTATTCTCCACCATGGCTGGCGGAGGCGGTCAAATGGGTTCTCCGCAGGGCAGTTTGGGACTAGATTAGTCTCAGAAAGATTCTCGATTGGGAAGTGACCCATGCCTGAAGCTAATCCGCCGGCACGTATCGTTTTGACGACCGCAGCTAACCCTGAGGAGGCCGGGCGCCTTGCCCACATTCTTGTTGAGGAGCGGCTGGCGGCGTGCGCAACGCTGGTTCCCGGCGTGCAGTCCATTTACCGGTGGAAGGACGCGGTGGAGACGGCTACGGAGACCATGATGCTGATCAAGACCGGTCCTGAGCAACTGGCGGCATTGGAGACGCGGCTGCTCGAGCTGCACAGCTACGAGACGCCTGAGTTTCTGGTTCTGACGGTGGAGGCGGGGAGCCATCCGTATCTCGATTGGCTGCAGGGGAGTTTGCGCAAGGTGTGACGTCCAGGGCGAACCCACCCACTCTGATATCCTTGGTTGGTTCGCTCCTATGCGCTGGTTAATGACAGGCCTTCTCGTATCGCTTGGAGCGCTGCTGCTTGCAGCCGCGGGCGTGGCGCACCATATCTGGTCGCAGCGCGGGAAACAGCGGCGCGAGATGCTTGAGGCGCTCGATGCCGCCCAGGAAACCGACGTGGAAGTTGAGCCTTGAATTTTATCTCTTGGGCGAAGAGCTGAAAATTGTCCTCGCCGCCGGCGTTAACATTGGGCGCCAGAGTCGTCGCCGCCGCACTGTTTACGCGCATCTGAGATTTCATTGCTGCCTTTGCTTGGAAAGGATCTCCCTAAAATGAGTGACACGAAAACTGAAACCGGCCAGGGTGCCATGATCGATATTTCCATTGCCCATAGTCCCGATTCCGATGACGCTTTCATGTTCTACGGCTTGGCCACCAACAAGATTCGCGTACCGGGCTATCGTTTCAATCACACCCTTTGCGACATCGAGACGCTGAACAAGCGGGCGCGGGATGAGGCCTTTTACGATGTCACCGCGATCAGTTTTCATGCTTATCCCTACTTGCAGGAAAACTACACGTTGATGGGCTGCGGCGGCAGCGTGGGCGAAGGTTACGGCCCCATGATCGTTTCCAGCCGCAAGCTCGAGCTCGGCGACCTGGAGAGGATCAAGATCGCCGTTCCCGGCGAAATGACCACGGCGTTTCTGGCGCTGAAGATCTTCAATCCCAAACTGAAGACCGAGACGGTGCCCTTCGACAAGATCATTCCCGCGATTCAGAGCGGCACCTATGAAGCCGGATTGATTATCCACGAGGGCCAGCTCACCTACACGACGAGCGGGCTTTACAAGATTCTCGATCTCGGAATCTGGTGGCAGGAAACCACGGGCCTGGTGCTGCCGCTGGGCGGTAACGCGATTCGCCGTTCGCTGGGCGCGGAGAAGCACAAGATCATCTCGAAGGCGCTGCGCGACAGCATTCAGCACGCGCTGGATCACCGCGAACAGGCGCTCGAATATGCCATGCAGTTCGCGCGCGACCTCGACGCGCGGACGGCCAGCCGCTTTGTGAGCATGTATGTGAACGAGCGTACGCTGGACTACGGCGCGGACGGGCGCGAAGCGATTCGCAAGCTGCTCGAACGCGGGCACGAAAGCGGGATTATTCCCATTGCGCCCCAGGTGGACTTTGTGGACTGAGAGCGGTGTTCAGCTTCTAGCTTCGAGCTCTCATCCGCAGTGGCGGGCGAGAAATGGGGCGCCCGGCTGCAGTTGCGGTACTTTAGGTTCCGGCAACGCGGGCGTTAGTCATTGGAATGCACCAAGAATCTTATTTTGCCTTCTAAATTTTTCCTAATGTTTGCCGATGCATCCAGTACGGAGGCAATCCTGGATGTTTGCCGACAACCATCTCTCTAGCCATTCCACATTTCTGCTCGCCTCACCGGAGCCCGCTCTGCTGGCATCGGTTGAACCAGCCCTGCTGGCTGCGGGGGCGCGCGTCGAAGTAGTTCTTTCCGCACAGGCTGCGCTCAACTCGATGAAAGCGGTCAATCCTCCTGCCCTGGTGCTGCTGGATGCGACGCTCCCCGGCATGCCGATGGGCCAGTTGCTGGCGGCCATGCGGGCTGAAGGCGAGATCGCGCGGTTCCCGATTGTCCTGATTTCGGACACTGTGACCCATGAATCCACCGATTGGCTGGCACAAGGGGTCATCGACGACCTGATTTTGCGTGGCGACGAAATCGCCTACTGGCAGCTTCGTCTCGACCTGGTGTTGCGGCGGGACGTCGTGGCGCGCGAACTCGATTCGCTGCGCAACGCAGCTACGCAAAATGCGCAACTGGACCGGCTGACCGGCGTATATAATCGCGAGGCTCTGCTGGCCATGCTGTTTCGCGAGACCGATCGCGTACAGCGGCTGAACAGCTCGCTGTGCCTGGTTCTGTTCGACATTGACGACTTCGGGCACTGGAATTCGCGCCTGGGCGCCGACGCCTGCGATGAATTGCTGGTCCAGGTGGCGAACCGTGCCTCGCGTTTGCTGCGCAGCTACGATCTGCTGGGCCGGCCGGGAATGGACGAGTTCCTGGTGGTGGCGCCCGGCTGCAGCGTCAACAATGCCATGATGCTGGCCGAAAGGCTGCGCATGGATGTTTTCAGTTCGCCGTTCCATGTGCGGGGAGAGTCGATTCGGCTTTCGGCGTGCTTTGGTGTAGCCTCCAGCGGCGGCCGTTCGCCGGTCGTGGTTTTGCGCGAGGCCGAAAAGGCGCTGCAGCAGGCCAGGAGCGCCGGTCCAGAGAGCATCGAGTGCTTCGCGGATCCCCTGCGCTCCACTCCTGGACCGGTGGCGTTCTTGTCGCCCTCGCCGGACGATGAACTGCTGGCCTGGTAGGGAGCTGGCTTGCAGTCCGTGCGCCCGGCGATTCCAAATTGACATTGTGTATAGCAAAGCGTCTTGAGACAGGTACACTGTCGGTGACAGGAGGTTTTTGCCATGCAGACACGAATACAGGGCACCACCATGCCGGTGCTCGATGTGCTCCTCGACCCCAACGAGAGCGTGTATTCAGAGAGCGGAGAACTCTCGTGGATGACGGGCTCCATTCAGATGACGACCCATACCCAGATGGGCGGCGGCGGTGGAATCTTCGGCGTGCTGAAACGCGTGGCCGGCGGCGGCAGCATCTTCATGACCGAGTACCGCGCCTTCCAGTATCCCGGTGAAGTGTCGTTCGCCACCAAGGTTCCGGGACACATTGTGCCCATCCAACTGGGGCAGGGCCCGGAGTATATGGTCCACCGGCATGGTTTTTTGTGCGCTACGACGCAAGTGACCATCGGCGTCGGCTTTCAGCAATCGCTGGGCGCGGGCATCTTTGGCGGTGACGGATTTCTGCTGCAGAAGATAGCCGGCGTGGGAACGGCGTGGCTGGAGCTAAGCGGCGAGATGATTGTGAAGAATCTTGCGCCCGGCGAGACGCTGCGCGTGCATCCGGGACATGTGGGCGCGTTTCAGACGTCGGTGTCGTTTCAGATCACCACGGTTCCCGGCATCAGGAACCTGATCTTCGGTGGAGACGGGCTGTTTCTGGCGGTGCTGACAGGGCCGGGGCAGGTGTGGTTGCAGACGCTGCCGATTTCGCGGCTGGCTCACCAGATCGGCGAGTACCTGCCCCGGCAGGAAGCGCGGCAGACGGCCGCGACCGGCATGGGCGGCGGACTGCTGGGCGGAATTGTGGGATCGATTCTGAACGGAGACAAGTAAAAACAGTGGTTAGTGATTAGTACTACAGTTGTAGATCGCGGTTGCGGAGGGAGTACCCATGGCCCGGTGGGCCGCCCACAGGCATGAAAGTCGGCTCGTAGTATGATTTTCAACGGAGCAGGGGGGTAACCCCCTGAAAAATGGCCAAAACGACAGCGCCTTTACAGGCTGCGGAAAAACTCGGCATTGACACAAATCTTCAAGGCTTTGTAACAGGGCACGACTTCAGTCGGGCCGCAAATGCCGCAAAACGAACGTGGGCTTTAGCCCCTGCAAAACTTTACTTCGCGCCAAAATCGAATTCGGGCCTTTTTCCGCAGCCTGTTTACGCCCGGATCGGGGCGGCCTGAAGCAAGTACAACTGTAGTATTAGCAGCCTGTGGTAAAAGTCCGGGTTTGAAAGGGCACGACTTTAGTCGTGCCGTAAAGCTCAAACAGTCAACGCGGCTTTAGCCGCTGAGGGACGGTTTTCCAGGGATTTTGACTTTCACCACAGGCTGTTAGGAGTTAGTCCGAGGAAGCTAGAGATGACTGGTTCCAGCGGGACGGTGCGGACGCTTCGAAGCGATATTCTCTTTGCGTTCTTGCTGGTGCTGGGTTGTTACCTGGCCTGGCTGGTCCGCGAAGTGCTTTTGCTGCTCTACGTCAGCGCATTGTTTGCCGTGGTGCTCGGCCCGCTGGTGCGCGCTACGGCCGGGTTTCGAGTCGGGCGCTGGCAGCCGTTCAAAGGCGCCGCGATCTTCTTTCTGCTGCTGGGCTTGGCGGTGGCGATTACAGCGTTCGGGTTTCTTGCCTTGCCGCCGGTGATCGGCGACCTGCAGGAGTTTGGGCGTGAGATGCCGACACGCTTGCCCGGCATTCTGCAGAAGGCGGAAAGCATTCCTTTTGCGCAACATCTCGACACTGCGGATATCGTCACCAAGCTTCAGGATCTGGTCAGCAACGCCGCCACTTATCTGTTGCTTTCTCTCCGGGACTGGGTGGGCGTGCTGTTCGATGTGGCCATGGGTCTTATCCTCACCGTCTACTTCATTCTGGAAGGCGATCGCACCTACCGGTGGTTCTTGTCGCTCATACCAGCAGGCCAGCGGGACCGGCTCGACCGTACGCTGCAGCGCGCCGATGTGCGGATGGGCAAATGGCTGCTGGGCCAGGGTAGCCTGATGCTCATTCTTGGAGTTGCCAGCACCATTGTGTATCTGGCGCTCAACGTCCGCTATGCGTATGCGTTGGGCGTGCTGACCGGGGCGCTCAACATCATTCCTGTCGTAGGCGCTGCGATCTGCATTGGCCTGGCGCTGCTGGTGGCGGCCGTCGACTCCTGGTGGCGGGTGCTGGGCGTTGCGGTGTTTTATCTGGTTTGGATCCAAGTGGAGAATTCCTATTTGGTTCCACGCATTATGAAGAACAGGGTGGGGCTGCCGGCGCTGGCGATTCTCGTCGCCCTGCTGTTGGGGTCGTCGCTGGCCGGGGTTCTGGGAGCGATGGTCGCAGTCCCCACGGCGGTGCTGGTGGCGGAACTGGTGGACGAATATGTTGTGCGGAAGGACGCGGCGTAGAGGCCGCCGATCCTTTTTTGCGCGTGCGGAGGTCTCTCCCCGCGGCATGGATGAGTAACCCTGCCGGCCCTTCTATTGCCTGGCCAGCGTTGCGCTTCTTAGTTCGGCGTCGACCACGGCCTTCATGACGCCGCTGTTTCGGAAGAAGCGGACCAGATCGGCGGTGAGCGGAACAAATGTCTCAGAATCGAGACCTGCGACACCCGGAAGACTGATGACTCCGTGGGGTGTGCTTGACTGTGCCATCTTCATCTCGCCTGTGCCTTGCGCATCGAGGATGAGGCTGGTGAGCTTGCGGGCCAGGTCGAGTGGGAAGCTCTCGGAGATAAAAACCAGCTTGCCGCGGGTGGTGATGACGACCGGGCCTTCGTTGGTGGAGTAGACCTGCTCAACAGTGTTGCCATCGGTGGGGGCGGAGGCTTTTGCGGCATCGTCCACTTTGAGGCCGGAGTATTTTCGGCCCAGGCTGTCGGCGTAAAGTTTGGCGAAGGCCTGTGCGGTGGCCGGATTTCTCCATGCCGCAAGATAAAGAAGCGCGAGAGACTCCGTGCCCGATTTGCCAGCCGGAGCCATCGCGCTGCGCAACTGGCCTGCCCAGTAGAGGCCGCCGTTCCAGGCGGGAGTCAGGTTGCGCGCCGCCTCGTCGCCGCCGAAGAGTTCCGTGAGGATGTGCACATCCAGCTGGCCGACCTGGCCGATGTCGTAAGGCTGGTAGAGCTTGTCGACCAGGGGATGAATGTCGGGCAGCAAAGGAATGGCGGGAATGTGGTGCTTCTCGTACTCGCGGGGATTGATGATCTCCCAACTGGAGGTGGGCGGGTGGTCCAGGGCATTGGTGAAGGCGGCGGCCTGGCCCTGGTCCATCCACACATCCTGTTCGAAGCTCAGGCCCTCCCGATAAGGGAAGAGCAGGGACTCGGAGAGCAGCAGCGGAGCGCGACCCATGACGGGCGAGTTCTCCGATCCGGTCATCTGCTGTTTCAGGATGTCCATGACCTCGGGATCCTTGACCAGGCTCTTGCCCATCGGCTTGAGGATGTAGTCCATCATGACGGCGGTAGCCTGGCCTTCGGCGACGGCGTCACGGGCCGTATCCATCTCGTCTTTTTCCAGGTGATCGGTATCGCCGGCCGAGTCGGTTGAGACTTCGTTGGGCGTCTGGTCGTTCCATTTTTCGAGGTCTGAGTGCTGATCCTGAAGGGCGTGGGTCAGCTCGTGGGCCAGCACCGGTTTCTGCTCGTCGATATCGACCCAGTCCAGCATGTTCACGGTCTTGGTTTTGGAGTCGTAAAAGGCCTCGATCTGCTCTTTGAGCAGCGCCAGCAGGAAAGGCTGCAAGTCAAAGCCGCGGTCGAGCAGGCCAAACTTCTTGAGTACGATTTCGTCGCGCTGGAGGCGTTTTGCGTCCTGGTCTTCGTTGAACTTTTCCTCCAGATAGCCTTCGACGTCGGCGCGCGTGGTCATCTGGCGCTTGACCGCGCTTTTGATGGGCAGCCCAGTCTCTTCGGAGGAAAACTTGATGAGTTGGTCGACCAGCGAAAACAACTGCTTCGCCTGCTCCGGCGTGATGTGGCCCGGGATCTTCGGGGGGGCCGGCGGAGGAAGAATCTGGTTTTCCCCGCCCTTTTTTTGAGCCGGTGCGGTGACTGCCGCCAGGCAGAGGATTGCCGCCCAGATCCATCTGTATCCAACCGGTTTCCGGTTGGCCTGTACTGCCCCCTCATGCTGCCTTTTCACTGATTCCGCCAAATCCACTCCCTTTTGGTTTTGCTGCCCGCTTTTTTTGAGCTTTGCTCGGCTGCGAGCATTGCCAAAGTTGGGGCCGTTCCTGCACGGGCCGGGACGCCACTTCCAAGGCTATAATCAGGATGCGGTCCGGCGCCAAGCGTAACCGGAAAAACTGCACCGAACGGCGGAAAAGTTTCCCCATGAGCGAGACAAGGACCGAGACAAGCCTGACTCAAACCATACAGACAACGGCTGTGGTTGCGCTGTATGAATCCGCCCGCAAGCCTCAGGAAGCTGTTGCCTACCGTGGTGCGCTTACCCCACGAGTGTTGGACGCGCCGGAGACAGAAATAGAGGCTTTGGTTCACGGAGCCGCCTTGCACGACCTGGGATGGATGCGGCGCGTAGCCGTGCGCGGCGAAGACCGCTTCCGCTGGCTCAGCGGAATGGTCACCAACACTGTGAACGACCTGTTTCCGAACACCGGGGCGTGGAACCTGGTGCTCAACGCGCAAGGACGCATTCAGGGCGACCTGACGGTGTGGCGCGAAGACGAAGAGCTTTCGCCGCTCCGCAGGAATGTTGCGAATCCGAGCGCGGGCAAAGCCGACCCTCTTACCGGAACGCCTTTTGCCGGGGAGTCCGGGCTGGAGCTGGAGATTGCGGCCGATCAGTTCGAGAAGCTGATGGCGCACCTGAACCACTTCATTATCATGGACGATGTGGAACTTGTTCCGCTGGGCGTTGGAGAACACGTGGGCGAAGCGGGCTCGATCACGGCGGTTGGGCTTACGGGGCCACTGGCCGATGAAGTGTTGCAGCGGGTGGGGCTACCCGTATCCGCGCACCCCATGACAGAAAAATATGTGGAGTGGAACGGGCTTGACCTGAGGATTTTGCGCGGCTACGGCGCGCTCGCGTCCCACTATGAGTTTTGGCTGCCTTCCGCCGGACTGGGAAAGTTGTGGTCGTGTCTGCGCACCGCCGGCGCCGCTCCGGTGGGCTGCGAGTCGGTGGAGAAGTTGCGCGTGGCCGAAGGAATTCCGGCCTATGGGATCGATATGGTGGAACGCGATCTGCCTCAGGAGACCTCGCAGATGCGGGCGCTGCACTTCAACAAGGGCTGCTACCTGGGCCAGGAGATTGTGGAGCGCATCCATTCGCGGGGCAATGTTCACCGGCATCTGCGGCCGTTGGAACTGGTTGGGCCTGCGCCGGAGAACGGGACGGAACTGTTCCAGGAAGATGGAACGCCTGCCGGCCAAATCACGAGCACGGCGGAGTTGCCGCTGGCCGCTGGTCGGCGCATTTTCGCGTTGGGAGTGGTGCGCGCGGAGGCCGAGGCCCGGACCCAGACGTTCACTTACACAGCAGGAACAGCCAAGGGCTCGGCAAGCATTCTGGCAGAGCCGCCAAACTTTTGAGTTTGCGCGTCTAAAGAACAACCAGCCCACAGGCCACATGCATCGCGACCTGGGGCGCAGGAAGATTGAGTAAGTCGGCAGCACCGATTGGAAACCAGGTGAAATGAGCGATACCCCGAAGTTTGAAGTGATCGACCGCCGCAAGATCAAGGCGGAGGAAGAGCAGGAAAGCCGGCACGCGGGCGATCATGCCCAGGATCGTGTCCAGGAGCCAGCGGTTGAGACACCGAGCGCGCCGGCCGAACCCGGAGCGGGACCGCGGCTGGTGGTGAACGAGAGCCGTCAGGATTCCCGGCTGGCTGCGGCGGACGCTAGCGCGGCAGCGGAGGAACAGGAATTGCCTCCCGCGCCGACTGCCAAGGAGAGCCGCGAGCAGAAAATGGCCTACGACGCCTCGTCGCAGCGGCTCGAGGACCTGATCCGGGCGCAGAATCCCGCCGTGGGCGCGCAGCCGCCGGTGGGTTTTGAGAACCTGGTGCAGCAGTTCTATGTATCGGCCATGATCCAGATGGGCGCCGGCACGCAGGAAGGGCAGCGTCCGCGCGTGGATATTCTTGGCGCGCGCACCACGATCGACCTGCTGGGCGTTCTGGCCGAGAAGACCAAGGGCAACCTGACCGAGGCCGAGGATCGCGCCCTGCAAACGGTGCTTTTTGAGACGCGGATGGCCTTCCTGGAGTTGACCAGCATGATCAACATGCAGGCCATGCAGCCGCCTGTGCCGCCCCCGCCGGGGAAGAAGTGAAAAGCAGGGATCAGGGATCAGGGATCAGAACAGCTCCTGGCTGCTAGCCTCTAGCCTCTAGCTAACAGCCCGTGGCGAAAGTCGGGCTTTGAAAGGGCACGACCAGGGTACCCTTCTGGGTCGCGTGCCGCAAACAGCCACAAATGAGCCGGGCTTTAGCCCCCGAGGGAAGTTTTTCAGCAATTCGGACTTTCACCACAGGCTGCTAAGGGCCGGGCCGGAGACTAATGCCTTCTGGTTTTGGCTAGGAGCTAGAGGCTAGGAGCTAGAAGCTTAGTATGGACGGCCAACTCACATTTCTGGGCACGGGAACCTCAATGGGTGTTCCGACGCTGGGGTGCGCTTGCGCTGTTTGCACCTCGGCCGATCCGCATGACCGGCGCCTGCGGCCTTCGGCGCTGGTGCGCTGGCGTGACGCAGACGGCGGCCCTGAGCGAGTGGTGGTCATCGACACCGGCCCCGACTTCCGCGAGCAGGCTTTACGCGCCGGGGTCACGCGCGTGGACGCCGTGCTTTATACGCACGGGCACGCCGATCACATTCTGGGAATGGACGATCTGCGCCCGCTGAGCTTTATAGCCTTTCACGAGGGCGGACCGATTCCCCTATACGCAACCGAGGAGACGGCGAAGGTGCTCAACCACGTTTACGATTACACCTTCTCGCCGGAGGCCACGTATTCGCACCGCGCCAAGGTGCAATTGGAGCCGCTGGGCGAACGAACCAATGTTCACGGTGTGGAGTTTGTGCGCATTCCCGTACTCCATGGCGATATGGAAATTTCAGGCTTTCGCTTTGGCAATACTGCCTATCTGACCGACGTGAGCGCGATTCCCGAGTCGAGCTTTGCGCTGTTGACGGGCCTCGAGCACCTGGTGCTTTCGGCGCTGCGCCACAAGCCGCATCCCAGCCACGCCACGCTCGAGCAGGCGCTGGCCTGGGCATTGCGCATCGGCGCGCGGCATACGTGGCTCACGCACATCGCCCACGAGCTGGGCCATGAAGAGACCAACCGCACGCTGCCGCAGAGCGTCAGGCTGGCTTACGACGGGTTGACGATTCCCGTTTGCGTGGGGCTGTGACGCCCATGAGAGACCCGCAGCCCGAGCAGAATCCTGGTTCGATGGCCGGAGTTCCGGCAATTCCCGTGTTTCGCTCAATTTCGGAAATTCCTGCGGGCTTTGGTCCCTCGGTGGCCGCGATCGGCAACTTCGACGGCGTGCACCTGGGCCATCGCCGCATTCTTTCCGCGGTGGCCGAAGAAGCGCGGCTGGCTGGTGCGCGCGCTGTGGCCATCACATTCGATCCGCATCCGGAGCAGTACCTGCGGCCGCGGCAGGCGCCAAAACTATTGACGCCGATGGCCGAACGGTTGCGGCTGCTTGCTGGCACCGGCATCGACGCGGTTGCGCTGTTTCCGTTTGATGCGGCTTTGGCAAATCTTACGGCCCGCGATTTTGCGTTGCAGGTTCTGGCCGGGGCTCTGCGCGTGCGCGCTCTACACGAAGGGCACAGCTTTCGTTTTGGGCGCGGCGCCGAGGCCGGGGTCAAAGAACTCCGCGAAATGGGCGCGGAGCTTGGGTTTGCCCTCCACCTGCATAAAGCGGTGCTTGCGCATGGGCTCGAGGTTTCGAGTTCGGCGATTCGCGCGCTGCTGGCCGCGGGCGATGTGCGCCGGGCGCGATGGATGCTGGGACGGCCGTTCACTGTTTTGTCGACGCAAGCGCGCGGGCGCGGGATCGGGACGCGGCTGCTCGTTCCCACGGTGAACCTGGCGGCGTATGACGGACTGCTGCCTGCCTTCGGCGTCTATGTCACGCGGCTCAAAATCGGCGCGCGCGCATTTCAGGCAGTGACGAATGTGGGCAACCGGCCGACGTTTGGCGAGGCGTCGTTTGCTGTCGAGTCGCACATCCTGGATTTTGAGCCGATTGACATGGATGAGACCACGCCGATCGAACTCGAATTTCTTCTGCGCCTGCGCGGAGAAATCGAGTGGCCCTCGCCCGAGGCGCTGAAGGCGCAGATATTCAAAGACGTCGCGCGAGCCAGGCGATTTTTTCGATGGATCGGTTGAATCGGCGATCTATGATCTGAGCATGAGGAATAGTTCCGTTCCCGTTGACACATTGCTTCCGCATATTGGCTATCAGGATGTGGTGGAGGCCTGTGAATGGCTCGGGCGCGTCTTCGGCTTCAAGGAAGCATACCGCTACGGCGAGCCTGTGGCCGGGGTCCAGATGTATCTGGGGCAGGCATACATTATGCTGCGCAACGCCCGGCAGGGTTGCATGACTCCAGCGCACCTTGGCTACGGAACGCAGAACCTGACGGTCTTTGTCGAGGATGTGGACGCGCACTACGCCAGGGCCAAGGAAGCGGGCGCAGGAATCGTGGAGGAGCTTCACGAAACCGAATATGGCGAACGGCAGTACGGGGCGAACGATCTCGGCGGCCACTTGTGGCTGTTCTCGCAGCATGAGCGGGATGTGAGCCCCGGGGAGTGGGGAGCTACGGCGACACCGCGAAGGTGAATCCGCTGCTTCGTTCACGCAAGATTTGCGTGAACGCCGAGCGCCTTTGCAATATCCGACAGGTGCTTATCCCTGGTCCATAGCACTGTGTACGGAGTGATAAGGACCGAAGCGATCAGATGGGCGTCAATCAGCCCGATGCCACAGCTATAGAGCGGCCGCGATTCGATCATCTGTCGCACCTCGCTTAATTGCGCCATCCGCGCCTGAGGCAACAGGTCAAAAAATGCGAGCGTCTTGCCCCGGTTCAAGAGTGAACCCAAAGCCAGTTCTGCCGCGACAAATGGATGCATCAGAATCTGCCCGTTTTCGAGCTGCCTTCGCAATTCGGAGTTATTCGAGCGGAGATGGTCAATCCAAACAGAAGTATCCGCGAGAATCACTCTTGGTTAACCCGGCGGCGCGGAATATCTTCGAGTCCCGGCATTGTGCCGCCCAGCGCAGCCAACCTGCGGGCGCTCTCGCGCTCGATCAGAGACTTCAGCGCTTCTCGAACAAGCGCCGTCTTTTCGGTGACGCCGGTAAATTCCTGGGCAAGCCGTACCAGATCGTCGTCGAGGGCAAGGGTCGTTCGCATGGCTCCTCCAGACACCAATAATAGCATCGTTTGATGTTGAGATTGCATGCATTTGGCGTCGCGTATGTTGTAATTCGCAGCTTCCCACCCTTTTTACGCGATGAAACTGTGTGAAGGATGGGGGCTGCGGTGATGGCCCCTTCGCGGCGGGTTTATCGGTAGATCTCGCGCCGGTTACCGAGGCGGATCACCTGAACGCAGACCCTCGCATCCTGAATGTCGGCGATAATGCGGTAATCCCCGACCCTATATTTCCAGTAGTCGCCTAACGTCGATCCAGTAAGCGCCTCGCCGATACTTCGTGGATTGTCCAGTACGGCTAGTCGCTCGCGCAAGAACTTGACGATGCGTCGAGCAACCTGTTTGTCGAGCTTTTTCAGTTCCTTCTCGGCCTCTTTTTCAAACTCAATCAGCCAGGCCAAGACGCTTCTCCACTTCGTCGAGCGTGAAGGTTCTGCTGCGTCCGTCGCGAAGGGCAAGCGTGCGCTGTTCGGCTAAATATAGATCTTCGAGATCCTCTAGTTTTTCGCCGATGGCTTCGACCATATAGAAGGTTTTGCTGCGGCCGGTTAGCTTTGCCAGCCTGTCTAGGCGTTCTTTCAACTCATTGGGTAAGCGAAGCGAAACGGCAGTCATGGGTGCACCTCCAGGAGCCAGCAAAACAAGTATAGCAGTTGCGATACAAGTATTGCAGGAGACGGGCTTACCCTCAGGGCCGTTTGCGCAGTGCCAGCTCCACCACGCGCTGCATTTCGGCTTCGGGAGCGGGCTTGCCCGTCCAGATTTCGAACTGGCGCGCGCCCTGCTGCACAAACATCTCCAGGCCGCTGACGATGGGAATGCCGCGGCTGTGGGCCAGCTTCAGCAACGGCGTGCCGATCGGGTTGTAGACCATGTCGAAGACCAGGCCGGCGTTCAGCTCACCCTCCTTGATGGGCAGTGCCGGCTTGACGCCCGCCATGCCGCAGGGCGTGGTGTTGATGAGCGCGTCAAACTTGTTCTTGGCCAGCAGCTCCTGCTTGAGCGACTTGGCATGAGCCTTGCGTGCCAGCGCCACGGCCGTCTCGTGGGTGCGGTTGACGACAAAAACCTCCGCTCCCTGTTCCACCAGGCCAAAGACGGCTGCCCTTGCTGCTCCGCCTGCGCCTAGAACCACAATGCGGGCTCCCTTCAGGCGCATCCGCTTTTCGAGCGGCCTCACCACGCCGGCCACATCTGTATTAAAGCCGTAGAGCTTGCCGTCCGCGCCGGTGCGCAGTGTGTTGCACGCGCCGATGCGGGCCGTGAGCGAGTCCATGTTGGCCAGGTGGGGCAGCACTTCCTGTTTGAGGGGCATGGTGACGGCCACTCCGCCCAATGGCAGTTCGCGCACCACTGTGAGCAGATCGCTGAGCACGCGGACCTTGAGCGGCAGCATAACCGCGTTGACGCTTTCGCGGCGGAAGGCCGTGTTATGCATGAGCGGCGAAAGCGAGTGGCCAATAGGATTGCCGGCCACGCCGAAGATGCGCGTTGCCTGGTCCAGCCGGTCCAGGCGGTAGAGGTCGAGCAGCGTGTGCGCGCTCACCTGGCCTGGGGCGGTTTCTTCTCCATTTTCGGAGGACGCAAAGGTAAAGGCCGCTCCAGCGCGCGGTCCCAGGACACGGCTCAGCAGGCCCTCCTCGCCCATGGCGATGCCCACCACGTGCGCTGAGAGCGACCGGTCTTCGATGAGCTTGAGCACGGCCAGGTTGTCGGCCAGCGAACGGGCGGTCGAAACTACCTTTACGAAATCCGGTTCGAAGGCTTCGATCCGATCCGCCGCCTGCTCCAGCCCCTTGGTGCGCGTAAAGTCGTGGAAGCTGATCAGCAAAGCTGTTCCGGCTGCACGAAGCGCCGCACGGAATTTGGCCAGTTGCGCGGCTTTGGCCTCTTCTGCCGATTCGACTTCGAGGTCGACGAGGGAACAGCCGGCTTCCGCGGCTTTTAGCAGGATTTCCAGCTCCGCCGCCAGCGATCCTTCGAAGTGGCCGCCATGCTGCTTTCGCCGGCAGGTTGCGATCGACGACACATCGCGGTGCGAGGCCAGGAACTCCTGCAGCCCTGGCAACGCCGCCGCGGGCTTGGCCAGGGCGTCCAGCCGGAATTCCAGGAACTTGGACACCTCGGCGGCTGCCGCTGCCCGTTCCCACATCTCGGCCGGTGTGCTGCCTTGAATGGCCACGCACAACTTTCCCAACCGCGGCCTGGGAACTGCCGGCGCGGGAGCAAATTCGACCGTGCTTGACTCAAAGCGAGACATGGCCATCAATTGACGCATCTTAAGCGGGAACGGCGCTGGATGCAACAATAGATTTTTGAGAACGATTGCGGCGCATGTGCCGCCGGTAACCAGCACAGCCCGACCCGCTAGGTCGGCTTTGAAATTTGGAGGGAAATCCCCATTATGTCTGCTCAAAACCCCGTCCACTCTGCCCAAACCGATGTTCTTCACGCCTGGGAGGCGGGCGGCGCAGCCTCCGCCGAGGCGCTCGCAGGTTGGGTCAGCGCCCGCCTGGCCGCGCACCAGTCAGCCCTGGCTGCACTTTTGGCGGTTGAAGGTCCGCGAACCCCGGAAAACTCGCTCCGCCTCTACGACCAGGCGCTTGAGCATCTCAGCCTGGCCGGGGCGCAGGCCGGGGTTTTGAACTCCGTTGCCGCGGACAAGGCGGTGCGCGACCAGGCCCAGGCGCAGGCCCAGCGGGTGGCGATGGCGGCCAGTGCCCTCAGCCTTAACCGTGAGATTTATGAGGCGCTTGCGGCCATTAGCCTGGAGGGTGCGAACCCCGCAACCAAACACTATGTCGAGCGCACGCTGCTCGGCTACCGGCTTTCCGGCGTGGACAAGGACCAGCCTACGCGCGACCATTTGCAGGCCCTCCACGAAAAAACCACTGGTCTGTCGCTCGAATTCAGCCGCAATATTCAAGAGGGCGGCAAAGCGGTCACTGCGGCCGCGGACGAGCTGGACGGCCTGCCTGCCGATTTCCTGGCGCGGCACCCGCTGGACGCGGATGGCAGCGTGATCCTGACCACCGACCCGCCCGATATGCAGCCGGTGATGACCTTTGCCTCGTCCGCGGCGCTGCGGGAGCGCATGTTCCTGGCTTACAACACCCGCGCCTACCCGGCCAACCAGAAGATTCTGCTTGACTTGCTGGCAACTCGGCAGGAGATTGCCGGCATTCTCGGTTTTCGCAGTTGGGCCGACCTGGCCACGGCTGACCAGATGATGGGCTCGGCTGCCAACGTCCGTACCTTCCTGACAAAGTTGAATGCGGCCAGCCTGGAAGGAGCTCGGCGCGAGCACGAATTGATTGTCAACTTTGCCCGCGAGCGGCAGCGGGACTTGACGGCCATCGACATGGCAAATATCGACGCTTCGAGTCGCGGCTACTGGTATGAGCAGTTTCGGCGCTCGGCGTTTGACTTTGACTCGCAGTCCGTTCGACCGTACTTCCCGTATGCAAAAGTGGAGGCGGGCGTGCTGGAGACGGCGGCGCGGCTGTTCAAGGTCGAGTTTCGGCCCACGACCGCGCAGGCCTGGCACAAGTCTGTTTCGGTTTTCGAGGTCTTTGATGCCGACCGGCATGTGGGCCGGTTCTACCTCGACATGCATCCGCGCGACGGCAAAGATAAGTGGTTTTCCGCCGCGCCCATCGTGACTGGAGTTCGCGGGCGGGCACTGCCTGAGGCTGCGCTCATCTGCAATTTCCCGAGCGGGGACGGCAACGATCCAGGCCTGTTGCAATACAGCGACGTCGTTACGTTTTTCCACGAATTTGGCCACCTGATGCACGCGATTCTGGGCGGACAGACCGAGTGGGCGGGGATCTCGGGGTTTGCTACGGAGGGTGATTTTATCGAGGTGCCCTCGCAGATGCTTGAGGAGTTCTTCCGCGACGAAAAGCTTCTGCAGGTCTTTGCAAAGCACTACGAAACCGGCGAGGTGCTGCCGTCCGAGACCATCGGGAAGATGAAGCTGGCCGGGGCGTTCGGCCGCGCAGACTGGATTCGTTCGCAGCTTTACTACACAACGCTCTCGCTCGACCTTCACGATCAGGATCCGGCGGGGCTCGACCTCGACGCTACAGCGAGACGGCTTTGCGAGAGCCTGCAGCCGTGGACGTGGCTCGAAGGCAATCGCATGTACGCGAGCTTCGGCCACCTGACGGGCTACTCATCGAACTACTACACCTACGCCTTCGACAAGGTCATCGCATTGGACTTCTTCGCGCAGTTCGATCCCAAGGATCTGCTGGGCTGCGATGCCGGTGCGCGCTACCGCAAAACGGTGCTCGAACAAGGCGGGTCAAAGCCAGGGCGGGAGATGGTGCGGGATTTCCTCGGCCGCGACGAAGAATTCTCGGCGTTTTCAAAGTGGCTGAATGAAGAGTTTGAAGGAGAGTTGCTGGCCGCTCGCTCCTAGCTTCCGAGAAAGTGCTATACTTGTATAGCGCCTCCAAAGGAGGTCCGTTATGCTCGCAATCCGTCTCCCTGAAGCGATTGAGAAGCGTCTCGACGCCCTGGCCAAAGCTACTGGGCGGACCAAGACTTATTACGCCCGCGAAGCCATCCTGGAACATCTGGACGATCTTGAGGATATTTATATTGCGGAGCAGCGCCTCGCCGACATACACGCAGGCCGGAGTACCACTGTTTCCCTTAAGGAAGTGATGAAGCGTTATGGCATGGTCGATCAAGCATCGAAGATTTAATTCGTAGTTTGGCCGGAAAAGGAGCGGGGAAAAAGATGGGCGCCTCGGCTCTAGCTCGCTTTTTGCCTCTCCCGGCAATGTGTTCTGAAAGGACACGGTTGATGCGCTTCTCATATTCCTCCCCGGCGGCGGATTGAGAGCGAAACCACGTCACAACTTCCGAATCGACGCCAATCGCCACTTTGTCTCCAGGGCCTGTGTAGAAAAGCCCACGCTTAGCGCCGGTCCAGTCACGAACTTCAGGAATGTCGGAGGTGTCGATTGCCTCGTCCGGAAGGGCAGAGAGCCGTTCCAGCCGTGCAAATTGCTCGGGACTCAGCTTGCTAGAATTCTCTGTCTTCATAGGCTCGTCTCCCATGCACTGATTCGCTATCATAGTCTCTCAATGGCAAACACATCGGACTTCAACGGCAAATGGGCGCTGGTGACGGGCGGAAGCTCGGGCATTGGCGCAGCGATGGCGCGCGAACTCGCCGGCCGCGGCGCGAAACTCATTCTCTCGGCGCGCCGCATCGATCGGCTTGAAACCCTGGCTGCCGAGCTCGCAGCCAAAGGCGTCGAAGTCCGCATTGTCGCCGCCGACCTCAACGATCCGGCCGCACCGCAACAAATCTACGACGCGACTGAAGGCGCGGGCCTGACCGTCGACATCCTCATCAACAATGCAGGGCTGGGCCAGTTCGGCGCCTTTCACTTGAGCCCCATCGAGCAGGAACTGAGCCAGGTGCGCGTCAACTGCGAGGCGGTGGTGCGGCTCTCGCGCCTTTTTGTTCCGCGCATGGTTGAACGGCGCCGCGGATGGGTGCTTGTGGTTGCCTCGACGGCCAGCTTTCAGCCCATCCCTTACCTCAACACCTACGCCGCCAGCAAGGTCTTCGACCGCTTCTTCGCGCTGGGCCTGGCCGCTGAGGTCGCACGTTTCGGCATCAAGGTGACTGCGCTTTGCCCTGGGCCCACCGAGAGCGAGTTTTTTGACATAGCCCGCGCCAGTGTCTTCAAGCGCGGCGTGCAGCCCACTGCAGACGTGGCGCGCATGGCCATCGATGCTCTTGCTCGCGGCCAGCGCACAATTATCCCCAACTTCAGCGGCCGGCTCTCGGCTTTCCTCGTCCGCTTCCTTCCCGTCGGACTGATCACCTACTTTATCGAGAAGGTTGCGCGCTCTGAAACACGTTCTTGAACCTTGCGCATCGATAACAGCTTCAACTCATCGCGTCAGGGCACGGCTTTAGTCGTGCCGCACACGCTCAAGAAACTAGACGCTGGGCTCTACGGGCTGCGGAAAAACTCGGTATTGACACAAAACTTCAAGGCTTTGTAACAGGGCACGACTTCAGTCGGGCCGCAAATGCCGCAAAATAAACCTGGGCTTTAGCCCCTGCAAAACTCCACTTCGCGCCAAAATCAAATTTGGACCTTTTTCCGCAGACTGTCTAGCCCCCGGGGCATGATCCTCAGGATCCATCAGGGAGAACGCCCTTATTCCGCAGGGGCTCTACTGGTTTTTTGCTTGCGGAACCACGCTGAAGGAGCTGAAGAAGCGCGCTACATCCTCGTCGCGGCGGGCGCCGCCAGTGGGAAACGTCGCGGTCAGCATATAGAGGCGCTTACGGGCCAGGACCAGGCGCGAGTTCATCACTCCGCCGCCCAGATTGCGGGTTGAAAAATACCGTCCCGGAAACCCCTGCTGGCTGAAGGTGGATTCCTCGACCACGGTGGTTTGTGTGCGCGCCATCGCGCCGTCCCGCGCCATGTCCAAGGTGCGATCGGGCACGTCGGAGTTGGCCCGCTCCACCGGCGGGTCGTCGGCCCAGGAAACGGAAAAGCAGGTTTCGGCGTCGGGATACGCGTAGATCATGTCCACCTGTTCCGAGCCGCCCTGTTCGTTATAGGCGGGAACCTGGATCTCCTTGATCTCCGCGGGCATCTCGACTTTGAAGCCGTCCGGAGTCCGATCCACCGACTGCCAGACAATGCTTGCAGGATGTGCCCCAGGGGCGTACGGGCTGGAAGTGGGTGTGTAGTCGCTTCCGCTGGGCGGGGGGCTAACGAGCCCCAACGCTACCCGGTGACGGTAAACGAACACAACCGCCAAAACCAGGATTACGACCAGGGCGAGGTAGAGAAGCCACTTCACACTCTCAAGAGTGCCAATTTCATCTAACAGTTGCAAGCCGATTATTGTCCTTTGCATACCTTGGGAGCCCTGCGGGTAAAAATAAATGCTCCCTGAGGCCGAAATTTGCACAATATTCTCTATCCGCGGGGCAATCCACCTTGCAACCTTTCTAAAGTCAGTGCATCCTATTAAGTAATTAGCAGAGGCTTCCCCGAATATGTCCCGCCCAAGAAAGGTACTCACTCCTTCTTGAAGGTCTGTCATGGACCTCTTCTCTCAATTCCCCCCTGGATCCCCTCCTCAAATTGCCTCTCGAGCGGGCCTGCTGGAAAGCAGGCCCACATGCTCTCCTTCATGCCCATTTCGTCGCCACCCAATAGTTTGACCCAGGCTCTAGAATCGAAATCAGATGTGGCCTTCATCCAGTCCAAGCTCTGCTTCAGGTCCCGCCGTCAAGGCATGCGGCCTTCGGGAAATCGACCGTCTTTTCCGCAAAGCCGGCCTGGTCCGCAGCCTGCATGGGAAGGCCGGCGCCCGCAACCCGAAATCCAATCACTTTAACCGCGCTGCCCAGGAGGAGCTCTTCCATCCGGCGCCGTCCCCACGCGTTGCGGCAAATGGAGTCGAGTGGCTCGCGGTCTCCGGATGGGAGAAGATTCCCTGGCTCTGGCACGGATTCAGCACCCGGCGGGGCGGCCTGAGCCGGGCCTATTGTACTGAGGACGCGCCTGGCGAAATGAACCTGGGCTTCACCGCCGGCGATAGCAGGGAGAACGTTGCCTGCAATCGCAGCCTCCTGGCCGAGGCCGTCACCGGCAATGCTGCTACGCCGCTGGTCGCCATTCGTCAGTTTCACTCGAATCTGGTGCACGTTGCGACTGTGACCGACGCGGCCAGGGAACGCCCATGGAAGGCGGATGGCCTGATTGCCAACGAGCCGGGCCTGCTGCTCGGCATCCAGACCGCCGATTGCATTCCAGTGCTGGTGGCCGACCGCAAGCGCCGCGTGGTGGCAGCTTTTCACGCCGGCTGGCGGGGCACCGTGAAGCGCATTGTGGAATTGGGCATCGGCCGGATGAGGCTCGCGTTCGGCTGCCGGCCTGAGGACATGATTGCGGCGATCGGCCCCGGTGTGGGCGCCTGCTGCTACGCGGTTGGCGAAGAGGTGCTTTCGGAATTCGAGTCGCAGTTCCAATATGCGCGCGAACTTTTTCACGAGGTCTACTCGACGGACGTGGTGCGCGCCAAATACCCCATGCTTTTCCTCACCCAGCGCGCCCCTGGCCACTCGCCGATTGGGCCGGAGCTGCACCTGAACTTAGTGGAGGCCAACCGCCGCCAGTTGCTCGCTGCGGGATTGAAGCCCCGCGCCATCCAGACGGTTGGCGGATGCACGAGTTGCCAGCCGGAGCTGTTCTTTTCGCACCGCGCCTCGCACGGGCACGCCGGGCGGATGCTGGCGGTAATCGGGATCAGGCCCCCGCCACGCTGAATCGGAGATAGAGCAGGCAATCCTGCCGCAAAAAAACCGTCCCACCTCAGGGCTTCCGAAGCAGGGACGGTTTCTTCGTTGGGTTCTACACTGCCTTAAGAGGCGCTGACGGCCTCGCCCGGGTTCACAAGGTCTCGAAGCTCCTTGGAGGGCTTGAAGTAGGGCACTCGCTTGGCGGGCACATCCACGCGCTCGCCGGTCTTGGGGTTACGGCCAATCCGGGGATTGCGCTGGCGGATGCGAAACGAGCCGAAACCGCGAATCTCAATCTTGTCGCCGCTCTGCAGGGCTCCAATCACGGAGCCGAAAATGGTTTCAACGATGACCTCGCCATCGCGGCGCGTCAGGTCACCCAAGCCGGTCACCTTTTCCACCAGGTCTGCCTTTGTCATGTGCGTGAGGCCTCCGCATTTAGGATAACCGGATTTTCTACGGGGAAGCGTGGAAAAAGCAAGCCTCTTTTTTGGAATTTAGCCTTTGCGCATCAGCAAGTTGGCCTGGAATCTCTCCGCTCCCCGATTGCGCCGGTCCTTAGGCCTGCTTTGCGGTATGATGTGCTGAGCCTCTCCCGGATGACATGCTCTCGACCGAATAAGGGTACGAGTCCGGCGGAGGCGCTTGCTGCCATGCAATTTCCGAACTACAGCATCGTGATTCCAGCTTTCAACGAGGCAGGCCGCATTCCAGCCACGTTGAAGTCGGTGGTCGACTGCGTCCGGCGGCAGGGCTGGTCCGCCGAGGTTCTCGTGGTCGACGACGGCTCAACCGACCAAACGGCGCAGGTGGTGCGTGCCTTTGCCGCCGGCGCGCCGGAGGTGCGTCTCCTCCAGAATTCCGGCAATAAAGGGAAGGGTTTCAGCGTCCGCTCAGGCATGCTGCAGGCGCTGGGAGAAGTGGTGATGTTTACTGACGCCGACCTTTCGGCGCCCATCGAAGAAGCCGAAAGGCTGTTTGCCGCTATTGCCGCCGGGGCCGATATCGCCATCGGATCAAGATGGCTGGAAAGCGGCCGCCAGACTCACCGCCAGCCTTTCTACAGGCAGTTTTTCGGCCGCTGTTTCAATGCCGTTACCCGTCTGGTGATGGGGCTGAAATTTGCCGATACCCAATGCGGCTTCAAGGCCTTTACGCGCGGCGCGGCGCAAACTGTCTTCCAGTTGCAAACCATCCTGCGCTGGGGCTTCGACCCGGAGATCCTCTTTATCGCCCTCAAGCGCGGTTACCGCATTGAGGAAGTTCCGGTGAGCTGGGCCCACGACGAGCGCACCCGCATGAGCTACCTCAAGGACGGAATCAAGATGCTCGAAGAGATTGCCATCATCCGCTGGAACGCCCTGCTCGGCCGCTACGGCAAGCAGATCGAGCATATCCACCGCACCGGAATGGCAAAGTAACGCATCTCGCGATCGCCTGCCTTCCGGATCGCAGATTTTCCCTGGGTCTAATCCGCAACTCACTCCGTCCCTCGCCACAGGCGCAGGTTTTCAATTCCGCGCCGGACATGCTCCGGAATTCGAATCTGGGATTTATTCCTGGATCGCCGCCCGACTGACTCGGCGATTCTTCATCGATTGGTCGAGGCAATGGCCAGTTTGAGAACTCGCGCGGCCGTGAGTTGCATTGGCCCCGCTGCCTCAAGCAAGCCGAGCCGAACATATTGATCGTGAATAATCTGGTACCGGGCCGTGATGTGCAATATCCAACTACAGCGAATTGGCAATGTCATTCCCATATCCGCCCGGAAATCAATTTGGGATGACTCCACAAATGCGTGTGATGGAAAATTTTCGATTTCAGCTTAAGTTATCTGCGAGACCGGCATAATCGTAAAACGCGGATTGCCTCGGGAGAGAAGCCCCGCAATGTATTCATGGAGGATGAAAGGATGCAGGGTAAATTTCTGATCGTTGAAGACGAGCCCATCGTCGCTCTTGACCTACGGCAGGAACTCGAAGAGTTGGGATGCGAGGTAACCGGACTGGCCGAGTCGGGGGATGAGGCGCTGATGTCAAGCGAAGAGAACCGGCCCGATATGGCATTGATGGATATTAGAATCGACGGCCCCTTGGACGGGATTCAGTCTGCCAGGCTGTTACGCCATCTGTATCAGATTCCTGTGGTCTTCCTTACGTCTTACTCTGACAGGGAGACGATAACGCGCGCGGCGCAGGAACTGCCCTACGGCTTCCTGACCAAGCCATTCAGAAGCTGTGAACTGCAAGCTACGCTAAGCGTCGCTTTGCATAAGGCAACCGTCGACGCAGAATTGCGGGAGTCGAACGGAGTGATGTCGATGACCGTTCAGGGCATGCATGAAGCAACAATCTTCGTTTCAGGCAACGGTAACGTCGAATTCATGAATCAGTCTGCGGAGGAGTTAACAGGCCTGCAGCTCAACCGGGTCCGTGGAATGCCCTTAAGCGAAGTGCTTGATATGACAGATATCTATAAGCGCCAGATTCCCATGCCTGTCAGACCTGGAGGGGCCGAGGCATTAGAGGAGTTTGGATGGCTGCTTCGTGTTCCTGGACGAGATCCCCTGATCGTAGATTTCACAGTGAGATTTCTGGTTGCAGACGGTGGGGCGCACGGTGGCCATGTGATTACATTGCGAAATGCATTTCAAAGGATGCGTCAAAACGTAATCGAAGCATCCATGTCCGAAACCGAATGCTTCGACAACGCGCCTATGGCAATGGTTCAACTGGATGGCGAAGGCCGTGTAATGCGCATCAATCAAATGCTCCTCAATGAATCGTGCCTGCCGATGGAGCTCCTGATTGGGCGGACTCTCTCGGGCCTCCTTGCAGATCCCGATCCGCGCATTACAAGGCAGTTTGTATACGGACTCTTGCGGCCATTTCGTCCTCTGCAGGAGGTTCAAACTCAATAGGGCGCGCGCAGACAGAGTCCATTCGGCTATTCAGCAATCGAGCTGCGAGCAAGAGGCGGATTCTTCCGCGCCGCAAACGCCACAAAACAACCGCGGGCTTTACACGCTGCGGAAAAACTCGATGCGTTGAAGGGTACGGGCTTTAGCCCGTACATAAACCCAGCAAAACGACCGAGGGCTTTAGCCCCTGAGGGATGCTTTTCGACTTCTTCGCCCAAATCCAAGCCTTTTTCCGCAGCCCGTTCAACCCCCGCAAAAATCCATCCAAAAGACTCTGAAGAATCGTGTACGCGGCGAAGCCGCGCCCCGAGTTGGAAGCCGAAAACCTCCAACAAGCCGGCCCACGGTTACAAACCGCTCCATCCTTGAGCGCATCGAACCGGTGTTCCATCCTTCGGTTTCCTTTGAAAACTAACCCAATCCAAAACACTGAGGGTGCCCCAGGTCTCTTTTTTGAGACCTGGGATTTATTAAGACCCAACTCCGACTGCTTTGTATCAGGGCATGGCTTCAGCCGTGCCGAAAATGCCACAAAACGACCGAGGGCTTTACAGGCTGCGGAAGAACTCGATGCGTTGAAGGGTACGGGCTTTAGCCCGTACATAAACCCAGCAAAACGACCGAGGGCTTTAGCCCCTGAGGTATGCTTTTCGTGCTCTTCGTCCAAATCCAAACCTTTTTCCGCAGCCCGTTCAACCCCCGCAAAAATCCATCCAAAAGAACCCGAAGAATCGTGCTCGCGGCGAAGCCGCGCTCAGCTTGCTGAAGAAGCCCTATTGCGACATTGTCTTGAAAGGGCATGACTTCAGCCGTGCCGAAAATGCCACAAAACGACCGTGGGTCTTGCAGGCTACGGAAAAACTCGATGCGTTGAAGGGTACGGGCTTTAGCCCGTACATAAACCCAGCAAAACGACCGAGGGCTTTAGCCCCTGAGGTATGCTTTTCGAGTTCTTCGTCCGAATCCAAACCTTTTTCCGCACCCGTTCAACCCCCGCACAACTCCATCCAAAAGAATCCGAAGAATCGTGTGCGCGGCGAAGCCGCGTTCAAATCCCCGCCAGCTGAACTCCGCCTCCAATTCTGCGCCATCGCCCTCGAAAGCAGCATTCAAATCAATACTTTCCAGAAGCTCCCCCAATGGACTATCTTGTTCCCAAGATGAATCCACCACAGACCGTCCTCGACCTGGTTGAACACTTTCGGCGAAATGCCGCCGATCTCCGGTCCAATCGCTACAACGAGACCGAACTGCGCCGCGAGTTCCTTGACCCCTTCTTCGAGGCGCTCGGCTGGGACGTGAACAACCGCCTCCGCTACTCAGAAACTTATAAAGATGTCGTCCACGAACCAACCAGGGAAACGGAGGAGGGCGTCCCCGACTACTGCTTCCGCGTTGGGGGAACCCCGAAGTTTTATCTCGAAGCTAAAAAGCCATCGGTGCGGCTGAAGGACAACCCCGAACCGGCACTGCAACTCCGGCGCTACGCATGGTCGTCTAAACTCCCGCTTTCCATACTCTCGAATTTTGATGAGTTGGCGATCTACGACTGCCGGAATGCCCCAAAGCAGGGCGACAAAGCCTCGGTCGGACGCATCTCCTATTACGGATTCGAGGAATACGCGCAGAAGTGGGAAGAGATTGCCTCGCGATTCTCGAAGGAGGCAGTGCTTCAAGGCTCGTTTGACCGTTTCGCAGTTTCCTCAAAAGCGAAGAGGGGTACAACCGAAGTTGACACTGCGTTCTTGGCAGACATTGAACAATGGCGGCACGATCTGGCCGCAACCATTGCGGCCAGAAACCCCAGCCTCGGTCAGAGAGAAGTAAATTTCGCAGTGCAACGAACAATCGACCGCATCATCTTTCTGCGCATATGCGAAGACCGCGGACTGGAAAGCTACGGCCAACTGCGCGGCCTGACCGAGCAGCCCGGGATCTACCCGCGACTGTGCAATCTCTTTCAATTGGCAGACAAACGCTATAACTCCGGACTCTTCCATTTCCACAAGGAAAAGGATCGCGACGAGGCCCCGGACACGCTCACGCCAACCATCAACATCGATGACGCACGGCTCAAACCTATCCTGAAGAAGCTCTACTATCCCGATAGTCCCTACGCCTTTTCGCATGTTCCCGCAGACATTCTTGGGCAGGTCTACGAGCAGTTTCTCGGCAAAGTCATCCGAATCACCCCGGCGCGCCAGGTGAAGATCGAGCTCAAGCCGGAAGTGAAGAAGGCTGGAGGCGTCTACTACACACCAACGTACATTGTGGATTACATCGTCAAAACCACTATCGGCAAGCTCCTGGACGGAAAATCCCCTAAGCAGATAGCAACCCTGCGGGTCTTGGATCCGGCCTGTGGGTCAGGCTCCTTCCTGATCGGAGCATACCAATTTATTCTCAACTGGTACCGCGACCGCTACGTCGAAGACGGCCCGCAAAAGCACAAGAGCGAGATAGTTCCCGATGCCGTGGGAAACTGGCGTTTGACACTCAGCGAGAAGAAGAAGATATTGACCCGCCACATCTTCGGCGTGGACATCGACTCTCAGGCTGTCGAAGTCACCAAGCTCTCGCTGCTGCTCAAAGTGCTTGAAACCGAGACGCAGCTAAGGCTCTTCCACGAACGCGCCCTTCCAGACCTCGGCAAAAACATCAAGTGCGGCAATTCCCTGATAGGCCCGGATTTCTACGAGAATCAGCAGATGCTCCTGCTCGACGAGAATGATCGCTATCGCGTCAACGTCTTTGACTGGAAGCGGGGCTTCCCCGAGGCGATGAAGAGTGGGGGCTTTGACGCTGTAATCGGAAATCCGCCGTATGGATACATGATCGCGCAACCAGAACAGGATTATTTTTCGGCTACCTATCCCCATCAGGACTATCAAAAGGACCTTTACCTGCTCTTCCTGGAAAGGTGCAACACAGGGCTTGTTGCACAGAACGGCTTTTTCGGAATGATTTTTCCGAACCCCTGGCTTACGAATCTACTGCAGCGCAATATTCGAAAGTTCATTGTTCTGAACACAGAAATCAAAGAAATCGTGCACTTCAAGTTTCCCGTATTTCCGAAAGTCACCGTTGATACAGAAATCGTGGTTCTCCAGAACGGACCCCCTAACGTAAAGTCAGAGGCAACGGTGCGAATTGCCGAATCGCTTGAAATCTTCAATAACCCAAAAGGCGAGCTAAAAACGATCCGCCATAGCCAGAGCAAATGGCAGCAACTTGACGGAAGCGTGATTAACATTTTCTCGAATCTGGAGGAGGAGGCGCTTGCAGAAAAATGCGCTAAGCTCGCCGCTCCGCTGCGCACTCTGTATCACACAAACGTCGGTATCAAGCCTTACCAAGTCGGGAAAGGAATTCCTCTTCAGACCCGTCATATCGTAGACACCCGCCCCTTCGATGCGAACCATAAGATCGATAGCAACTACCGCCCGTGCCTGCGGGGCTGCGATATCTCACGCTATCTGATCGCCCCTCTTGAGGACAGGTTCCTAAAGTATGGGAAGTGTCTTGCCGAACCGCGACCGACTGCGGACTTCGACGCCCCGGTGAAAATCCTCATGCGCCAGACCGGCGATAGTCTGATTGCGGCCCTGGATTGCAGCCAATACATCTGCCTAAACAATATGCATGTGCTTGTGCCAAGGGCCGGTCACCCCGATATCCGATATGTTCTAGGTATTATCAACTCTAGCCTGATGAACTGGTACTACCACACCCTGAATCCTGAGATGGGAGAAGCATTCGCCGAGGTGAAGAAGACAAATATTGACAAGCTCCCGATCCTGGTGCCTGACCCGTCATTGCGAAGGCAGATGGACCTGCATGAGCGCATCAAACGGCTCGCCGGGGAGATGTCGGAAATTGTCCGGAAGGCGAGGGGAGCGCGCATAGATCAGGAGCGCACCGTCTTCGAGCGCCAGATTCAGTCGACAGACCGACAAATCGACACGCTGGTCTACGAACTGTATGGGCTAACCCAAAAGGAAATCTCGATTGTGGAGTCGTCGACCAGAGATAAGGCACCCTGAAGGAACGCCCTTCGAATCCACCATCCCCCCTTCGCACCAGATCCCCGAGTCACGCCCCAGTACCCGCCACATCCGGTTCCGCAATTCCCGCTCCTTCACCCGCCGCCAGCACGTCTTTCTTTTCCTCAAATTGAGCCAGCTCAGCAGCGCCGAGCGCCGATGGGCCAGAGCTGGAACCTGAAACCTGAGAGCCGGAGGCTCTCTCCTGATCCCTGACCCCTGATCCCTGATCCCTGTCTTTCCGTTCCCTGTCTTCCCGCTCCCTGCGTCCAAGCACTTCCCGCCAATCTCTCTCCTCCGCCATCTCCTCGAACGTCTGCCCGTACCTCGGCACAATCCCGTACACCAACTGGCACCCCAGCGCCTCCGCTGCGCGCGCCAGCGAAGCCATCTTGACCGCGCCCTTCACCTCACTATTCTCAAAGGCATAAACTACCGACTCCACCACGTCCATCTCCCGCGCAATCTCAGCCATCGGAATCCCAAGCGCTCTCCGGACCACCCGCAGCAGCCCATTCGTCGGATTCCGAACCTTGGCCGCCTCCCGGAAGGGCCGCAACTCCTCATCCAGCCGCCGCCGCAATTTATATCTGTCCTGTTCCCGCATCTCCAGCCTCTTCCCAGGCCAATCCCGCTTCAAGCCCATCTCAAGCCTAGCCAAAACAGGAGTAATTCTCTGCAAGAACCCGCGAAAAAGGTGCCCTTTTTCAGCTTGCTGAAAAATCCCAACCGGAGGGAGGCGGGGGTTTCAACCCCCGCGCAAAGCCAACAACATCGACGCCGGCTTTAGCCGCGGAGGGACGCTTTTAGCCGGCTTCACCGGGAAACCCGAGTTTGTCAGCAGTTAGGCAAGAAAATGGCCCTTTTTTGCGTCATTTTCCCAATGCACCAGGACTCTTCCGGAAATCGCTACTGATGTATCAGTACGTTCTTTAGAAAACATCCGTATGTATCAGTACGTTTTCGCCAGCAGATTTTTCTTCTGCCAATATCTCCGCAAGCAGGCCAAGCAAATCGAGCCAAAAGCTCCGCCCGCACCCCGGAATCAAAACTCCGCGTGCACACAGAGCCACACCGCCCCAGCACCGCCAAACGCCACCTGCTGAAAGCTGAAAGCTAAGAGCTGAGAGCTGAGAGCTGAAAGCTGAAAGCTGAGAGCTGAGAGCTGAGAGCTGAGAGCTGAAAAGCCAAAAGCAGAAAGCCGAGCGCCGTCCACTGACCACTGACCACTGACCACTGACCACTGACCACTGACCACTGACCACTGACCACTGACCACTGATCACTGATCACTGATCACTGTCCACTGTCCACTGTCCACTGTCCACTGTCCACTGTCCACTGTCCCCTGACCCCTGACTACTGACCCCTGCCCCCTGCCTCCACAACCACTCCATCATCCAGCGAGGCCGCCACCAGCTGATCGCCTGCAGGCCGAATCAGGGCGATTGGGTAACCCGTGTGCCACCATTTCCAGGTCATCGTTTTGGGGTCGATGGAGAACACTTGGTCGTTGGTCCGCGAGCTCACCAGAACCCTATGCGATTGAGCGTCGTACTCCAGGTCATCCACATCGCGGAAGGGAAGCCGTCCAATCCAGAGCCACGTTTTGCCATTGTCTTCGGAGAAGTAGACTCCCTCGCGCGCGCCCAGCCACAGGGTTCCGTCCGGCGCGAATTCGATCCGCCGAATCCGCGTCAACATTGTCGGAAGCCCCATGGGCCACCAGGTTTGCCCGCTGTCCTTTGACAGAACCACCCCGTCGGCGCGCGCCGCTGCCATCAGGTTTCCATGCACCGTCACCGACAGGTACTCGCCCAATCCCAGCACCGGCCCACCCTGCCAGCTCGCTCCCTGGTCGCGGCTGGTCAGCAGGCCAAGCGAAGCGGCGGCCAGCCATACGTCGCCTGAAACATCGAGAGCGTTCACGTGGCTATCGAGTTCCACGACCGGGACCTTAACTTGTTTTTCCACATTGACTTTCGTCCTGAGAACCGTCTCGGTGGAAACCTTCATGACCGTGTTGGCAATCGTGTTCCGCGCCTCCCAAGTCAGCTCGGAACTCGTCCCGCCGGTCGCGGCAGCAGGCGCGGTTGGTTCCAGAGCGAAGATTCCGCTGCTGGTCCCCGCCAGCACGGTTCCATCCTTGGCTTGCGCCAGCGCAAAAACATCGCGTCCGTCGAGTCCCGTGCCGATTTGCTGCCAAGCGCCCCCTCCGTCCGTAGAAACAAAGACACCGCCGTAATTCTTGTCGTTCGCTACTCCGGCAAATAGCCGCGCTGGATTGTCCCGATCCACCAGCAGCGCCGTCACCTTCCGTTCGGAGATTCCCTCGTTCGACGCAGCGAACGTTGCGCCGCCATCCCTGCTGACCATCACGCCGCCGCGATCGGTGGCCATTAGCACATGATTCGAATCCTGCGGATCGACGAACACGTCGTTCACAATCACGTCAGGTCCGGTGAGCCGCTTGAAGGTCCTGCCGCCGTCCACCGTCTTGTAGAGCCCTTCGGTGGTGCCCGCGTAAACAACCTCGCGATTCGCCGGGTCTTGTCGCAGAACCCGCGTCCGCCGCGCGGTCGATGGAATTCCCTCGATCTTCCTGAAGTGCAAGCCACCGTTGAGGCTCTTGTAGATTCCGCTGCACGCGCTCAGAAACACCGTGCTCGGCCGCTCCGAATCGAGGATGATCGAGAACACGTCCGAGTCGTCGATCAGCCCCTGTTTGATGTTGTGCCAGTTTTTGCCGCCGTCCTCTGTTTTCCACGGCAGATGCCAGGTGCCCGCGTACACAATGTCGGGGTTTAATGGGTCTACAGCCAGCGACTCCACCTCGTGAATCTCACGACTGCCCCGCGTACTAATTTGGCTCCATGTTGCCCCTTTATCGATCGAACGAAACACACCTTCAAGTGTCCCCGCCAGCAGCAGGTTCGGATCGGACGGCGCCTGCAGAAAAGAACGAATCGATTGCCCATGCAGATTCTGGACCTCGCTCCAGTGCCGGCCGTGATCGTGGCTAACCCACATCCCCCCCTCAGCGTCTTTCCATCCGGCAACAAAGATGGTGGCGGGATCCGCGGAGTCCACGACGATGTGATCCAGGATCATGTGGCCTGAGCCATCCAGCCTGGCAAGACGATGCCAATTGGCTCCCGCGTCCACTGATTCGTAGAGCCAGCTGTTGGTAGTCCCAAGATAGAGATGGCTGGGCTGCCCTGGTACCGACGCAAATGACCGGGCGTCGCCGCCTTCCGGCCCCACCGGCGTCCAGGCCGCTACATTCGGCGCCAGATCGTGCGGGGATTGCCCGGCCCGAACTACCTGACCGCAAAATGCAAGAAGAAAAACCGGAACCACCAACGCCGTAATGCCGTGCCGCCAACATATTTCGAGCAGTATCTTCAAACAATGAACTCCCAGGGACAAGAAAAGAATGACAAAAAATGCCGCAGAAAACCAAAGAGGCCAACCGGCTTGCCGGTCAGCCTCAAGGGATTGCAGGAGGAATCGCATGGTCTTGATTTCATCATGCCTTCCATCTTGAGATGGAAGGCATGACTTGGCTGTTAACTACCGGCGATAGCCGGCAGACCTATTTGGCCGCGGCGTGCTTCTTGGCCGGGTGCCGTTCTGCCAGCGGCTTGCGCACTTCCGCTTTCAGGGTCGACTCGTCCACTGGCGTGGTTCCCTGCACATCGTTGGCAAACGTCGCACCAGAGGGCACCAAATAGTCTTCAACCGTCTGCCCATCGGCGGTCCCCGTGGCGACGCTGACGCGCGTTGCGTCAATGCCCTTCTCGGTTACCAGGTAGTCCTTGGCGTTGACTGCACGCTGTGCGTCGAAGAGTTCAACCTTGGCCCTCTTATGCTTCAGGGCCACCTTCTGCTGCTTGGCGGTTATTCCCTTCTCCTTGGCGTTCGACTCGCCCACAACCACGGCCTTGGCGTCCGCTTGTTGCTGCAGATCCAGGGCCACCTGATCGAGGCAGGCCTTGGCTTCATTGTCAACGCGCGTCGGCCGCCTGGCGTCGGTCACGAAGCTGATGGAGCAGAGCGCCTGTGTTTTGGGCGCCGGCGGAATGACCGGAGCCACAATGGTCACGCTGGTATTCGCGGCGGCCGAATGACCCTTGTCGTCAGCCACGTTGCAAGTGATTCCGACTACTCCTGTCGGAGCGCCGGCAGAGGCGAACTCAGCCGTTGTTCCGGTGCCTGCGACCGTGCCACCCGTGGCCGAATAGCTGTAGGTCAGCGGACGATTCTGCGGGCTCATACCCACCGAAGTAACCGTGGCGGATTCGCCCGGCTTGATCGTGGTCGGGTTAGCAGAGCAACTGATCGTCGGCGGCTCGAACGCCTTCACTGTGAAGCTGGCCGAGCAATCCGCCGTCTGACCGGGCTTGAGGCCTTCCTTGCCGGCCTTGCCTTCCTTGACCGTTCCCTTGACCGTGTAAGTACCGGGATCAAGCGCGCCCGTAGCGATCGTAGTCGTGGTTGCGGTGCCGGATGCGCCAGTTCCACTCCACGAATAGATGACGTTCAACTTGGGCTCGATGCTGCCGGCAGTCGCCGTCACCGTAATCGGGTCGCCTGGGAAAACTGAATCGGGGCTGGCCGAGCACGTCAGTGTCACCGGGGGAGGCGGCACGATGGAGCCTGCATGGAGAACTATGCCCGCGCTGAGCCTTGCCGCATTGATATTGGCGCGGCCACCGTAGTCGCCTGATCCAAAGTCGGCGTGGATGTATTGGTAGTCGGCCTGGAAGAGGCGGATGGCGAGATGATGGTTGAAGAACGGAGTTTCGTAGTCCAAGCCACCGCCGACAGTCAGAGCCGGGCCCCAAGTAGAGGGCTGGTGGTAAGGCCCATCCACATCGTCGGTACCGACGAGGCCGTGGACGAAGGGCGTGATCGCTCCGGTGGGAAAACGCGCGATCAGGCCGCCCGCGAGGGAGAAGAAGCCGTCGTCATTGCCGTGCGTACCAATGTTGGAGCCGTTCGCTGACTGGGTGCCCCACTCATGAATGCCGACTTCGGCCTGGACGCCAAGATAGCGATTGAAGAAGTATGCACCACTGAAAAGACCGCCGACATTGACGGCGTTGTAGCTTGCCGTTATGGGGGAGCCAATGGTAGGCGAAGTGGTGACAGTTCCGTGAGGAGCAAGGTAGCTGTAGCCCAGGAAAATGTCCCATCTCGACGGGTTATTATCAGTAGCGGCCTTAGTAGATTTTGCATCCTGCGCGGATATGGCAACAGGCAGCAGAGCTACAAAAGCCAGGGTCAGGGCCCAACTCACAGATTTCAAAGAACGTGCAGACATGTGTTTATCCTCCGCAACAAAGCTGAAATACAAATGGAAAATGACTTTTCGCGAGCGCCAACCCCAGCTCACGCAAGTCGGGTTCGCAACCTCCGCGAAACTCCGGACATCCTAAAGCACTTTTAAAAGTACCATAGGATTATTCCCCCATGACACTTTTTTCAACAAGTTACCTGCTTCCGCAGGTGGCAATTTGGGCAAGTTCCGCAAACGATTTTGTGGTTACTTGGGTAACTAATCCCCAGTTGAAGACCGTGCGCCGCGCGCCTCAACCTATGTTCAGTGTCTTCAGCAAACTGCGGCGCTCGCGCTGAATCTTTTCCTGTAGAAGCGTAATTGCGTAAATGAGTTGCTCGGGCCGCGGCGGGCATCCGGGGACGTAGACGTCGACGGGCACCACCTGGTTAACACCCTGGAGCAGCGCGTAGTTATTGAAGACCCCTCCGGAAGTGGCGCAAGCGCCCATTGAAATCACCCACTTAGGCTCCGGCATCTGGTCGTAGAGCCGGCGCAGCACGGGCGCCATTTTCTGCGAGACGCGGCCCGCAACTACCATTAAATCAGACTGTCGCGGCGATGGGCGGAAGACCTCGGCGCCAAACCGCGCTACGTCGAAGCGGGATGCGCCCATGGACATCATTTCGATTGCGCAGCAGGCCAAGCCGAAGGTCATGGGCCAGATCGAGCTCTTGCGAATCCAGTTGACTGCGTAATCCATCGACGTGAGGAAGACACCCTCCGGCTCTTCATAGCCGTAGCTGACTTCATTCAGCTTGATGCGATTTTTGGCGCTGCTATCCAGCGCTCCGAAGAGGTAATGATCCCGCTCTGCCGCAACCGCCATGCTTCTAATATAACTCGACTTCGGCCGCCCCTGAATGGTCAGAAGTGCTCACAGCGGCTTTTATAAGGGCAGTAGTTAGCAGTTTGGGGTTAGGAGACAGCTTTCAGCTCTCAGCTTTCAGCTCTCAGCTGTCAGCTCTCAGCTTTCAGCAGGTGGCGTTTGGCGGTGCTGGGGCGGTGTGGCTCTGTGTGCACGCGGAGTTTCGATTCCGGGGTGGGGGCGGAGCTTTGGGCTCGATTTGCTCTGCCTGCTTGCGGAGATATTGACGGAAGGAAAATCTGCTCGCGAAAACGTACTGATACATACGGATATTTTCTAAAGAACGTACTGATACATGGGTAGCGAATTCCGGAAAGGTACTGGTGCAATTGGAAAATGACGCAAAAAAGGCACGTTTTTGGCGTGTTCTTGCATCGAATCCGGGGTGATCTCTCAATTGTTGAGTTGGGGTGGATTAAGCGAGGCGGGGTTTGCGGGAGCAAAAGAAGGATTTGCCGCGGAGGCGCTTTGGAAGGCGGTTCTTGAGGGCGAGGGACATTTCGTGGAATTGGAATTCTGTATCATATTGTTATGAGCGTAGAAACCCCGTCTTCCCGGAACCCTAGTGCATTCCAGAGTCATGATCCACGGCTGGCGCCGATTGCCGCCAAGGTGCAGGCCGGCGAACGGCTGGATTTTGCCGATGGGGTGGCGCTCTATGGCTCGGCGGATGTTCTGGCCGTGGGCTGGCTGGCCAACCACGTGCGTGAGCGGATGCACGGGGACGTGACCTACTTCAATGTGAATCGCCATATCAACCCCACCAATGTTTGCGTGGCGGCGTGCAAGCTGTGCGCCTTTGGGCGAAAGAAGGGCGACTCGGCCGGCTACACGATGGCGCTCGAAGAGGCTTGGGAGACGGCGGCCTCAGGTTATTCCGAAGCGGTGACGGAGTTTCACATTGTCGGCGGGCTGCACCCGGATTTGCCGCTCGAGTATTTTCTCGACCTGGTGAAGGGGCTGAAGGAACGGTTCCCCAAAGTCCACATCAAGGCTTTCACCATGGTGGAAGTGGCCTACCTGGCGCGGCGGGCGAAGCTCACGATCGAACAGACACTAGTGAAGCTGCGCGATGCGGGCGTTGACTCCATGCCGGGCGGCGGCGCGGAGATTTTTGCGGCACGGGTACGGTCCATTATTTGCGACCACAAGATTGACGGCGAGGAGTGGCTGGAGACGGCGCGGCTGGCGCACAAGCTGGGGTTCAAGTCGAACGCGACGATGTTGTATGGGCACATTGAAAACGACTCCGACCGCGTGGATCATTTGCTGAAGCTGCGCGCATTGCAGGACGAGACGGGCGGCTTTCAGACTTTCATTCCGCTGGCGTTTCATCCGGAGAACACGGCGCTGGATCACTTGCCGGTGACGACCGGGCTGACCGACATCCGGCAGATTGCGGTGAGCCGGCTGCTGCTGGATAACTTCCCGCACATCAAGGCCTACTGGCAGATGATGACGCCCAAGATCGCGCAGATTGCGCTGCGGTTTGGCGCCGACGATCTGGATGGCACGGTGATCGAGGAGAAGATTTACCACGATGCCGGGGCGACGACGCCACAGGGGATGACGCGCAAGCAGCTGTGCCGGCTGATTACGGAGGCTGGGCGGGTTCCGGTGGAGCGGGATACGCTTTACCGCGCGGTGACACGGACCGAGGAGAGCTTTACAGTAGCGGTTTGAGGCGAACCGGTGCTAAGCTAGACTTAGCTAAACTGGAGCCCGCGATGACAACCGTGAACATCTTCGAGGCCAAGACCCAGCTTTCAAAGTTGATTGAGCTTGCCGAAAAGGGCGAGGAAGTGGTGATTGCTCGAGCGGGGAAGCCTGTGGTGCGGCTGACGAAGCTGGAGCCCGCGAAGCAGAAAATCCGTTACGGCCTTTTGAAGGGCAAGATATGGATCGCAGACGACTTCGATGCTCCGCTACCTGAAGATTTCCTGATTACGCCGGAGGCCTGATGGTGCGACTTCTGCTCGACACGCACATCTTTTTGTGGGTCGTAAACCAAAGTCCGCGTCTAAATGCGAAGACGCGCAGCTTTCTTGAGAGCGCGGCTGCAATTTACGTTTCTTCTGCGAGCATTTGGGAGATCGCAATCAAAGTGCGTCTGGGGAAGATGAAGGCAGACCCGGACGCAATGCTCAGTCTAATTGGAGCAAGCGGTTTCAAAGAGCTTCCAGTGCTGGGCCGTCATGCTACGGGCGTGGCTAAGCTCCCCCTCCATCACGGAGATCCTTTTGACCGGCTGCTGGTGGCGCAAGCGATCTCCGAACTGATGCACTTGGTGACCGAGGACCCGCATCTGGCGGCGTATTCGGACCTGGTGATTACGGTTTGAGCAGACGAGTGCGGTGAATCTGAGATTCCCCCGATAGATCTGGCGAGGGTTTTAAAAAACTTCAGCAAGTCAGCTTCCGCTTCGCGGAAATGGCAAGTTAGCGAGTTGGCGGATTTGTGCGATGGCGCAATGCTAAATGGACGGTTATGCAATGTCGCAATGTTAATGGCGGTTGATCGATGGGACGATGGAACGCTCCAGGGCTCGACTTGGCTTGACTACCGGATTTGTGAAACGAACTTTTGACTCAGGACGCGAGCGCGATTGGACACTTGAAGTTGAATGGGCCGGGAGGGCGCTGAGATGGCGAATGAAATCCCCGCACTGCGGAAACGGTTTGAGTCGCGGTTAGATGAGATAGTGGATGCGCTGGATCGTCCTGGGCGCGCGATTTTCTCTTTTGCCATTGTCGCGCTGGGCGCCGAGACGCTGGTTTGCGCTCGCACTTCGCAGAATGCGCTCGGGCCTGGTTATAACGCAATTCCAGTTCTTCCGTGGGTGCCTGCGATTCCGTGGTTGGCTGTCGCGTTCGGTGCAATCTGGATTACGTGCGGTGCGGGTCTTTTGTTTCGCCGCCGGCTTCGGGCCTCGGCATTTTTGCTGGGCGCTCTGCTGGTTGCGTGCGCGCTGATTATTGTCTTGCCGAGATATATTGCGCTGCCCGGCGATATGGGGCTGCGCACAGTTTTGCTTGAACCCTTGACGCTGGCCTGCATGGCACTGCTCATACCCGGTCGTACGGCGTTGCCGGCATTGCTTGCCCGCACATGCCGCACTACGATTGCGATTGCGATGATCGTGTTTGGAGTGGATCACTTTCTGGGTCTCGTTTTCATCGGATCACTGCTGCCGGACTGGATTCCATGGCATTTGTTCTGGGTTGCATTTTTTGGGTTAGTCCTCATTGCAGGTGGCGTGGGGATTGGCCTGGGCGTTCTGGAACGGTGGAGTTTGGCGGGGCTCGGCCTGATGTTTGGGATCTGGGTGATCACGCTGCATGTTCCCAGAACGCTCGGGTTCTACGGCATTCCGGGCGCGCTCACCGATCCGGACCAGTGGTCGAGCTTGTTTATCGCCATTGGCATTTGGGGAGGATCCTGGGCCCTGGCGGCGCAGTCACGCTTCGAGCGGGCCTAGTTTATTGCGATCGCTGCCGGCGGCCTTTCATCCGCCGTGAACGTTGTCCAGGGGCCGGCGATCATGTCGTGGAGGATGGATTTCTGCCACGAGAACTCAGGATGCACGGCAAGAAACGGCGCGACCTTGAAGTCTTCGCCGCAGGGATGCCCGGCGCGGCCTGTGAAGCTGAGCTTTGCGGCCATCTCCGAATCCATCACCTTGCCGGTGACCGCACCACCGGGGTTGAAGGGCGGATCTGCCCAGACTTTTTCGCCGATAGGTGACGTATCCTCATGGCCGCAGAGGCTGCGCTTGCCGGCATCGGTTTTGTGTTCATAGGTGTCGAAGTGGTCGGAGAGATAGGCTTCAGCAAGAGCGGTATCGAGCTTGCCGTAATGCTCCTGCACGAACTGCTCGGCGCGAATGTGGCGCGCGTTCATGGAAGGCTCCGGATCGGCGGGATCGAAGCCCGGCGTGTCGTCGCGCACCAGGTCAGGGTTGGCCGCAAAGTTCGACGAAACAAAGTAGCCGTCCTTCTTCCTGGTCAGCGGAGTGTGGCGGAGGCCCAGTTCGAGATAGCCGATCTCGCCGGTTTTGCGATCGCCGATAAGCCATGAATTCGCGTAGCCGCCGTTGTTGCCCTTGCGCATGATCGCTGCGTATTCATCGATGGATGTGGCATACTGCATGGCTTTGCGCGAGCGGTCGAACTCCGCAACTCCATTCACATCGAAACCTGCAGCCTTAGGCAGCGTGGTCTCGGCAATCATGAGCCCGCTTGCGTTCACGCCGAAGTCGTCCTGGCTGGTGATTACGCCCGGCAAACCATCCATGATGAAATGCTGCCCGCTTGCAGGGACAATATCGAAGACCAC